>Ga0207695_10008167_pt1 | contig 13153 bp, 10 predicted proteins | sample KBSC54metaG_FD_184354 | JGI IMG/M metagenome (GOLD analysis project Ga0207695, IMG submission 184354) | Corn rhizosphere microbial communities from Kellogg Biological Station, Michigan, USA - KBS C5-4 metaG (SPAdes) (version 2) | ecosystem: Host-associated > Plants > Roots > Rhizosphere > Soil...
TCGCCCGGGAACAGGAACTCCACGGCCACCGCCTCGCGCGGATCGAGCGCGGCCAGCGCGCGCGCGGCCGCCGCCGGAAAGCGGAACGCCCAGCCCTGGCGCTCGCCCGCAGCCAGCAGGTCGGCCTCGGCCGGGGCGCGGACTTCGGCCATGTAAACAGCCAGTCCCGGCGCCGGCGGCAGCCGGCGCGACAGCGGCAGGCCGGCGGTCGGACCGCCGATCCAGCGGTCGAGGTAGGGGCCGCTCGTGCGGGCCGTGTCCCTGAGGATCAGCCGCGCGCCATAGGGCTTTGCGCCGTCGGCGAACCGCGCCACCGCCACCAGCGCCTGGGCGTCCTCGCGGCCGGCGAGCCCGAAGGTGAGCGTGTCGGCGCCGAAGCGGACCTGCTGCTTGAGCCGCCACGCCGAGGCGCGGCTCCAGCGGTCGGCCTGCCAGCCCGCCACGTCGCCCGGATAGCTTAGCCGTCCCACGCGCACGAATCCCGCGAACGCCTCGCGCAGCCGCCCGGCCTCGGCGGCCAGCGCGGGCGCGGCGCAATCCAGCCCGGCCGCCTTGGCCTGTGCGGCGCGCTGGGTCTGCCGCAGCGAGGCCGGGCTCATGCCGGCCCGCAGCGCGGCGCCGCGCGCCTGCGCTGTCGCCGAAGCCAGGGCCTGGCCGACCTCGGGCGAAAACAGGCCGCAGCGCTCGTCGGCCGCCTGCATCACCGCGCGCTCGTAGAACAGGTCCGCCCCTTGCGCGTGCGCAAGCCCAGGCGCCGCGACCAGCGCGACGATCGACAACCCCATCCACCGAGACGCCGGCCGCGCGTTTCTGCGCGTGCACGTCATGCGTCGTCTTTCTTGGCGGCCCAGGAAACGCCGGGCCTTGTCGCGAGCCTTACCGCGCGGGTGTTGCGATAGGGTTAGCAGGGCGGAGCGTGACATGGTTGATCCGCTCGGCGATCTTCTCCGGCGATGCTGCTCTCCACCGACATCTGGGTCGGCGCGCTGATCCGCCGGGCCGAGCTCGCCGGCGCCTTCGGCGTCGTGGCCAGAAAGGGCGACCCGCGCGCCGGCGCGGTGCTGGTGAAGGTCCTGAATCGCACCTCCGGCACGGCGCGGCTCTATTCGGAGGCCACCCGCATGGACGGCGAGCGGGTCTGGATGCAGCCCGCCCCCTCCGACCAGGAGCCCGACCTCGACCGCTACATCGAGCGCGCGCTGCGCATCGACCCCGACCTCTGGATCGTGGAGATCGAGGACAAGCAGGGCCGCCACTTCCTCACCGAGCCGGTGGAGCGGGGCTGAGGGGAGGCGGCCCGAGCCCGGCCAGGAACGCGCCGGCGGTCCTCGGGTTAGGAGGCTCATGCCGCTCTCCGATCTTCCCGTGCCGCTCGACCTCGCGCCGATGGAGGCGAAGCTGGTCGATGACCTGCCCCAGGGCCACGGCTGGCGCTTCGAGCCCAAGTGGGACGGCTTCCGGTGCCTGGCCTTCCGCGCGGGGGACGAGGTCGAGCTCAAGGCCAAGTCCGGCAAGCCGCTCGGCCGCTACTTCCCGGACGTCGTGGAGATGCTCAAGGCCCTGCCGGTGAGGCGTTTCGTGATCGATGGCGAGCTCACCATTGCAGTGGCGGGCGAGCTTTCCTTCGACGCCCTGCAGCTCCGGCTGCATCCGGCCGAGAGCCGGGTGAGGAAGCTCGCCGCCGAGCATCCCGCCTCGCTCGTCCTCTTCGACTGCCTGATGGACGGGAGGGGCCAAAGCCTTGTGGACGCGCCCCTCGCCAAGCGCCGCGCTGCGCTGGAGGCGCTCTACAAACGTTTCAAGGCGCCGGATCGGATCAGCCTATCGCCGGGCACGGACGACCGCGCCCGGGCCCGGGCCTGGCTGCGCGAGGTGGGCCAGGCGCTCGACGGCGTCGTCGCCAAGCGCCTCGACGGCGCCTACCAGCCGGGCGAGCGGGCGATGCTGAAGATCAAGCGCATGCGCACCGCCGACTGCGTCGTCGGCGGCTTCCGCTACGAACAGGGGAGTCGCCTCGTCGGCTCGCTGCTCCTGGGCCTTTACGACGACGCCGGACGGCTGAACCACGTGGGCTTCTGCTCGACCATCACCGACGCCGAGCGGCCGGCTCTGACCGGGCGTCTGGAGGCGCTGGCAGGCGGCGAAGGGTTCACCGGCGACAAGCCGGGCGGTCCGTCGCGCTGGTCCAACGGCCGTTCGGTCGCGTGGACGCCGCTCGCGCCCGAGCTCGTGGTCGAGGTCCGCTACGATCACGTCACGGGCGAGCGCTTCCGCCACGGGACCAAGCTGATCCGCTTCCGCCCCGACAAGGCGGCGCGCCAATGCACGATGGAGCAGCTCCGTCCGGAAGCCGCGCCCAAGCGGATTGTCGCCATGACCCGCAACAAGCCTCCGCTCATCCCGGCGAAAGCCGGGGCCCAAGCAGAATCTGGAGACGCATCTCCGGGGCCCTGATCCCGGGATGAGCGGGGCGGGTTTGCGAAACCGCCCAGCGCACGCTACCTGCGGCGCGCATGACGAACTCCCCCGCCGCGGAAGCCGCCAGTTCCCGCTCAGGCGTCGCCGCCGAGGCCGCCCGACGGCGCACCTTCGCCATCATCTCCCACCCCGACGCCGGCAAGACGACGCTGACGGAGAACCTGCTGCTCGCCGGCGGGGCGATCCGCGCCGCCGGCCAGGTGCGCGCCCGCGGCGAGAACCGCCGCACGCGCTCCGACTGGATGAAGATCGAGCGCGAGCGGGGCATCTCCGTCTCGGCCTCCGTGATGACCTTCGACCACGCCGGGAAGATGTTCAACCTGTTGGACACGCCGGGTCACGAGGACTTCTCGGAAGACACCTACCGGACGCTCACCGCCGCCGACGCCGCGGTGATGGTGCTGGACGCCGCCAAGGGCATCGAGCCGCAGACGCTTAAGCTGTTCGAGGTCTGCCGGCTGCGCGACATCCCGATCCTGACCTTCATCAACAAGATGGATCGCGAGGCGCAGGACCCGTTCGCGCTCCTCGACGAGATCGCCTCCAAGCTCGCCCTCGATCCCGCGCCGCTCTATTGGCCGGCGGGCTCCGGCGGCCGTTTCCGGGGCATGGTCGATCTGCGGCGCAACCTGTTCGTCCCGTTCGCGAAGCAGCGCGCGGACGAGGCGCCGGGCCATCCCGAGCCGATCTCGCTCGCGGGCAATTCGCCCGCCGCATTCCTCGACGAGGCGGAGCAGGCCGAGGTGGAGGAGGGGGCGATGCTGGTGCAGGAGGCCGCCAAGCCGTTCGACGAACAGTCGTTCCTGGAAGGCCACATGACGCCGGTGTTCTTCGGCTCGGCGCTGCGCCACTTCGGCGTCGACGAGCTGCTGGCCGGCCTCGGCGATTTCGCGCCCGCGCCCAAGCCGGTCGCGGCGACCAGGAGCGGCGAGCCGGTGCAGGTCGAACCCGGTGACAAGGAGGTCTCGGGCTTCGTCTTCAAGATCCAGGCGAACATGGATCCCAACCACCGGGACCGGATCGCCTTCCTGCGGCTGGCTTCCGGCAGGTTCAGCCGCGGCATGAAGCTGAAGGTGCAGAACACCGGCCGACAGCTCTCGGTGAACGCGCCGATGATGTTCTTCGCATCCGACCGCGAGCTCGCCGAAGAGGCCTACGCCGGAGACGTCATCGGCATTCCGAACCACGGCGTGCTGCGCGTTGGCGACAGCCTCTCGGAGAGCGGCACGCTCAGGTTCGCTGGCCTGCCGAACTTCGCCCCCGAGATCCTGCAGCGCGTCCGGGTCAAGGATCCGCTCAAGGCCAAGCACCTGAAGAAGGCGCTGGAAGGCCTGGCGGAGGAGGGTGTCACCCAGCTCTTCCGGCCGCAGATCGGCGCCGATTTCGTGGTCGGCGCGGTCGGGCCCCTGCAGTTCGAGGTGATGGCCGATCGGCTCGCGGGCGAGTACCAGCTGGAGGTGGTGTTCGAGCCCAGCCCCTACGCCGAGGCGCGCTGGCTGGCCGGCGAGAGGCCCGACCTGGAGGACTTCGCCGGCAAGCACCGCGCCGCCATGGCCAACGACATCGATGAGGCCCCGGTGTTCCTGGCCAAGTCGGCCTGGGAGCTGGGCTACGTCGCCGAGCGGTACCCCAAGCTGCGCTTCGAGCGGGCCAAGGAACGCGCCTAGGTTTCAAATCCCTTCTCAGGGCGGCCCAACGGGCCGGCGGGGCTCGCGCCTGCCGCTCCGCCCTCATGATCGGGACAGCTCCCCGTGAGCGGAGCCTGCGAGGAACCGCAGCCAAATCCGCGCTTTAAGGCCTAGGTCGTTAACCATAGGCTGAAAGTTAAGGACTTGTTAAAGGCGCTGGCTCCGGCTTTGCTGTGGCCGTTCAGGAAGGCCGCCGGTCGTCCCGAGATGGGGCGCCGCGGCCGGCGGAGCGGCGCGATGTTCGAGTTGGGTTGGGAGTTCCTGCGCAAGCTCGCCCCCGAGCGGCTGCGTCTCAAGACCGACGGCGTGACCGGTGGCGACGCCGCCCTGCTCGAGCTCCTCGATCTCAAGCTCCTGAAGCTGGAGGCCAAGGCGGCGGACGTCGCGGCCGGGCGCGTCGGCGCGCGCGACCGTCCGCAGCGCCGGCTGGAGGCCGCCGCCGTCTGGCGCGAGATCGCCCGTCGCACCGGCGACGCCGCCACCCTGCGCAAGGCCGCCGCCGCGGCGGAAACCGCCGCCGCCGGCTTCGAGGCGTCGCGCCGTAGCGAGGCCTGGGCCCGCGCGCGCTGCGAGCAGGGGGTCTGCGCCATGCTGGGCGCCGAGATCTTCGGCGATCCGGGCCTCGACGCCGCCGCCGAGGCGGCGTTCCGCGAGGCTCGCGCCGCCGCGCATGGCGGCCTCGCCGCGCCGCTCGCCGAGCTCGGCCTGGCGGTGATCTCCGCGCGGCGCGAGCTGGGCCGCGCCGACGCCACGCACGCCAAGGCTTCCGCCGAGGCCTTCGCCGCGCCGATCGCGGCCCTGGACTCGCTCTCGCGCCGCCTCGCGATCGGCCGCGCGCTCGCCGCCGAGGGCCGGCTGATCCGCGCCGACCTGCTCTGCGGCTGGGGCGTCCGCCTGCGCGACGAGGCGCTGCTCAAGGCGGCGCTGGAGGACGCCGGGGCCGCCGCGGCGCGCGTCGATCCGGTCTATGAGCCGATCACCTGGGCGCGCGCCGAGGGCTTGCGGGGCCAGGCGCTGACGCTGCTGGGCGAGCTCACCGGCGATGTCGACCTGATCGCCGCGGGCGCCAACGCGCTCGCCGCCGCGCTCGACCAGCTTTCCCGCGACCACAGCCCGCTCGACTGGGCGCGCACCCAGATCGCGCTCGGCCAGACGCTGCGGGCGCTGGGCGATGCGAGCGCCGAGCCGCACGCCTATGAGCAGGCGGTCACCTGCTACGAACGCGCCGGCCTGGTGCTGAACGCGCTGCAGGCCAGCCCGCTGCGCGGCCTGGCCGCCGGCGCGCGCGCCGCGTGCCTCGCCAAGCAGGCGGAGCTCACCGGCGATCTCGCCCTGCTCGACATTGCCGAGACGGCCATGAAGACCGAGCTCGCCGCGCTTTCCCCGCGCCGCGATCCGGTGGGCTGGGCGCTCGCCCAGCTGCACCTCGCCAGGCTCTACGAGGCGCGCATGGACATCACCGGCCGCGACGGCGGCCGCCGCGCCGCGGCTCTCACCGCCTTGGAAGCCGCCCTCGACGTCTTCGCCGAGCAGGGCCTGGGTTCGCTCAGCGCCATCGCCGCCGAGGCGCTTCAGCGGCTGCGGGTGGGACTGCCCTCGCCCTCGCGGTCTGCAGACTGAGAGCCGCTTTGCCGCTCCGCTTGGCTGCCAAGCTGTCCCTCTCAAGCGAAGGGATACCCCTGACCGCCAGGCTCTTCGTCATGGTCTCGGGCCTGCTCGGCCTCGTCGCCGCCGGGTCGGCCGCCGCCCGGGCGCAGGCGGAGTGGATCGCCGCCCCGGACCTCGCGCAGGTCGCCGCGCCGGCCGCGAAGCCCTGAGCTAGCGCCCGCGCCACCATCTCAGCCCCGCCAGTTCGGCGCGTGCGAGGAGCCCGTGCAGCGCCACGCCCATGACGCCCAGCGCGGCCAGGGCGGCGATCATCCGGTCGGTCTGCAGCTTGTTGCCCGCATCGAGGATCTGCCAGGCGAGCCCCCGCACCCCGCCGGAGCCGGCGCCGAACTCGGCGACCACCGCCCCGATGATGGCCAGCCCCGCGCCCACCTTGTGCCCCTCCAGGAGGAACGGCACGGCCGAGGGCAGCCGAAGCCGCGTCACCGTCTGCCAGCGGCTTGCGCCGTAGAGGGCGAACAGCCGCTCGAGGTCCGGATCGGCTGACTTCAAGCCGGCGACCGCGCCCGAGAAGATCGGGAAGAACGCCACCACCACGGCCAGCGCCACCAGCGCCCGCTCCGGATGGTCGATCCCGGCCCAGATCAGGAACAGCGGCGCGATCGCCACCACCGGCGTCACCTGGATCACCGAGGCCAGCGGCCGGATCGCGCGGTCGAGGATCGACGACAGCGCCACCAGCATCGCGAGCGCCTGGGCGATGAGGCTGGCGATGATCAGGGCCACGATCGCCACCGCCAGCGTTCGCCAGGCTGCCGAAAGCAGCGTCGCCAGGTTGGCGATCAGCGCCGCGGCGACCTGCGAGGGCGGCGGCAGCAGGTAGGGGGCCACGTGCAGCGCCCGGCAGGCGATCTCCCAGCCGGCCAGCAGCAGCGCGATCAGCACCCAGGGCGCGAGCGTCTCCATCAGCCGCCTCACGGCCGCGCCCCTTCCGCCATGCCGCGGGCCAGCGCATGCGAGACCGCCTCGACGCTGCGCCGGAAGCCTGGGGTGGTGCGGAAGCCCGCCGGCCGCGGCGCCGGCCCCTCGACGGGGAAGTCGCCCGCCAGCCGCCCCGGGCCTGCGGTCATCACCACCACCCGCGAGGCCATGTAGACCGCCTCCTCGACATTGTGGGTGACGAAGACGATCGCCGGTCGCAGCCCCGCCCATAGCCGCAGCACGTCGTCGGCCAGCGCCCGGCGGGTGATCTCGTCCAGCGCCGCGAACGGCTCGTCGAGCAGCATCAGCCTGGGCTCGGTGACCAGCGCGCGGGCCAGCGACACGCGCATGGCCATGCCGCCGGAAAGCTGCGCCGGCCGCGCCGCCTCCGCGCCCGCCAGCCCCACCCGCGCCAGGGCCTCGCGGGCGCGCACGCCGGCCGCGGCGCGCGCCGTCCCGGCCAACTCCAGCGGCAGCGCCACGTTGGCCCGCGCCGAGAGCCAGGGCGCCAGCGTCGGCGCCTGGAAGACCACCGCCGTTTCGCCGCGGCCCGGCGTGCGCAGGACCTGACCGCGGCTTGGGGCCTCCAGTCCCGCGAGCAGCCGCAGGGCGGTCGACTTGCCGCAGCCCGAGGGCCCGACCAGCGAGACGATCTCGCCGGCTTCGATCTCCAGGCTGAACGGGCCGAGCGCCGGCCCACGCGCATAGTCGACCTCGACCGCCCTCAACGCCGCGACGCTCACGGCTTGGCGGGCTTTCCCACGAACTGCAGGGTGTAGGCGGCCTTGTAGTCGAGGCTCTTCGGATAGACGCCCTGGGCGGCCGCCACCTCGAAGAACTGCTTCCAGCGGGCGTCGGTCATGGCGCCGATCCCGAGCGTCTTGGCGTCGCCGCCGTCGACCACGCCGTAGGCCCGCATCTTCTCGCGCGCCTGGGCCAGGACATCCTCGGTCATCTCCGGATTGTCCTTCATGATCAGGGCGTCGGCGGGTTTCGGGTCGCCCTGGAGGTAGTCGCGCCAGCCCTCAGCCGACGCCTCTACGAAAGCCTTCACCGCGGCCGGATTCTTGGCGATCAGGCTGTCGGAGGCCAGCACCATCGCCGCATAACCGGGATAGCCCTCGTCGGCGAGCAGGAAGACCTTGGGCTTCAGCCCTGACTGCTTCTCGATCGTGTAGGGCTCGCTGGTCAGATAGCCCTCCTCGGCGACGCGCTTGTCGGCCAGGAACGGCGCCGAATTGAAGGTGTACTTGCGCACCTGGCTGTCGGAGAAGCCGTACTTCGCCTTCAGCCAGACCCAGAACGCGCTCACCGAAGCGTCGGAGAGCAGGATCGGATGGCCCTTCAGGTCGGCGATCGAGTTGATGCCCTGGTCCGGGTGGGCGATCAGCACCTGCGGGTCCTTCTGCATGAACGCCGCCACCGCCTTCACCGGCACGTGCTCGCGGGCCAGGTTCATGACGATGAAGCTGTTGGAGCCGTCCCCCAGGTCGACCGCGCCGGCGGCCAGCAACTCCGGCACGTTCACCCCCGGGCCGCCCTGCACCAGCCGCACGTCCAGCCCGCGCTTGGCGTAGAGGCCCTCGGCCAGCGCCTCGTAGAAGCCGCCGTGCTCGGCCTCGGCGCGCCAGTCGGTGGCGAACCGAAGCGGCGTGCCCTTCGCCGCCGCGGCTTGCTGCTTGGCCGGCGAACAGGCCGCCAGCGCCAGGCCGGCCGCAGCCGCGATCAAACTGAAGGCTTTCATCCGCTTCCCCGGCTCGAGAGGCCCGGACCCTAGGGCGCTCCGGCGGAGCTTGGAAGAGGGCGGCGGGGCAAGGGTTCCCGCATAGCAAGAGGGCGGCGCATCGGTTGCCCGTTGCGTCGCCCTCTCATCCAGATCCGTTGGGGGATCTGCGCCTTCAGGCCAGTTACGACATCCATCTGCGGGTCGCCCCGCCGACGATCATCGCATCCGGGCTCCTCCGAGTTGCGGGTCCCGGGTCGCCCCGGTTCCGTGCCTCTCCAAGAAACCTCCGCTCGCTTGATCCGTCCGGTTGCCCGGCCGGCTCTGCGCTGCAGGTCCTGTCAGCGACTTGACGGTGCTCTTGAACCCCGCGCCAGGCAAGCGCCCGATCCGGGCCCCATGTGGGCCGAGCGACAAAATAATGTGAATAAGTTGTTAACAACCGGCGAGAACGTTTCAAAATTGCGTGTCGAATCAAGGCCCGGGAATATCCACAGGAAAGCGAGCGCCGTTATGCGGAGCCCTCCAGCGCCTCGCGCCGGCTCTCCAGGTCCAGCCATTCCGCCTCCGCCGCGCCGAGCTGCGCGCGACCGGCCTCCAGCGCACGACTCAGCCGCTCGAAGCCCGCGGGATCGCGCCCATAGAGCGCCGGATCGGCGAGACCCGTCTCCAGCGCCGCGAGCTTGCCCGGGAGTTCGTGGATCAGCGCCTCCAGCTCCGCCAGCCGCCGCTGGTCCTTGTAGGAAAGCTTGGCCGCGGGCTTCGCCTCGCGCTTCGGCGCGGGCGCGCGCGTCGCGGTCGCCGTCTTCGCCTCGGGCGGCCGGAAGAAGCCCGGGTTCTGGGAGACGAAGTCGGCCCAGCCGCCCGGCGTCTCCACCGCCCGGCCGCGGCCGTCGAGCCCGATCGTCGAGGTCGCCAGCCGGTCGATGAAATCGCGGTCGTGGCTGACCAGGATCAGCGTGCCGTCGTAGTCCGCGAGCAGGTCCTCCAGCAGCTCGAGCGTCTCCATGTCGAGGTCGTTGGTGGGCTCGTCCAGCACCATGACGTTGGAGGGCAGGGCCAGGGCCCGGGCGAGCAGCAGGCGGTTGCGCTCCCCGCCCGAGAGGCTCTTCACCGGCTGGCGCAGCTGGCCTTCGGCGAACAGGAAGTCCTTCGCGTAGGCCGCGACGTGCCGCGGCCGGCCGCGCACCATCACCTGGTCGCCGCCCTCGGGCGTCAGCACCGCCTGCAGCGTCATCTCCGGCGACAGCACCGAGCGCGCCTGGTCGATGTAGGCGATCTCCAGGTTGGTCCCGAGCGTCACCTGGCCGGCGTCCGGCGCGAGCTCGCCCAGCAGCAGCTTCACCAGCGTGGTCTTGCCCGCGCCGTTCGGGCCCACGATCGCCACCCGGTCGCCGCGCAGGATGCGGGTGGAGAAGCCCTTCAGGACCACCCTCTGGCCGAACGCCTTGGAGATCGCCTTCGCCTCGGCGACCCGCTGGCCGCTGATTCCCGACGAGGCGATGTCCATGGCAAGTCCGCCGCGGGCCTCGCGCATGCGGTCGGCCTTCGCCAGCCGCATGGCCTCCAGCCGCCGGCGCCGGCCCTCGTTGCGCGCCCGCCGCGCGGTGACGCCGCGCGCCAGCCAGTGCTGCTCGCGCTCGATGGCGCGGGCGAGCCGGCTGGCCTCCTCCGCCTCCTGCGCCTCGATCTTCTCGGCCCAGGCGTCGAAGGCCGCAAAGCCCTTGTCCAGCCGTCTGACCTGCCGGTACTCCAGCCAGAAGCAGCGCTTCGTCACCCGCTCCAGGAAGGCGCGGTCGTGGCTGACGATGAGCGCCGCGGCCCGGCTCGCCGCCAGCTCCGCCTCCAGCGTCTCGATGGCCAGGATGTCCAGGTGGTTGGTCGGCTCGTCGAGCAGCAGGACGTCGGCGTCCTCGGCGAAGGCCCGGGCCAGCGCCGCGCGGCGGATCTCCCCGCCCGACAGCCCCTCGGCCCGCTTGGCGGGATCGAGGCCGAAACTCTCCAGCGCCGCCTTCGCCCGATGCGCCGCAGCGCCGCCGCGGACGGCGTGGTCGATGAGGGTGGTCCCGACGATCTCCGGCTCCTGCGCCACCACGGCGATCCGGGTCCCGGGGGTCACCGTGCGCTCGCCGCCGTCCGGCTCGACCTCGCCGGCCAGCAACCGGAGCAGCGTCGACTTGCCGGCCCCGTTGCGCCCGACCAGGCAGGCGCGGACGCCCGCGTCCAGGGCCAGGTCGACGCCGTCGAACAGCATCACTCGCCCGTCCGCCAGCCGGACGTCCTTCAGGGCGAGGATCGGAGCCTTCATCGGCGGCGTGAGATAGAGGCTTGCAGGATGGGCGGGAAGAGGCGTCGATCCACCTTTCGGCGCCCTGACGCGTTTTGTCCGCTTTTGTTCAGGTTCGGGCGTTGAACCTGCAGACGAATGCGAACCCCAGAGGCTGACCCATGCATCCGCGCCTGATCCTCCTCTCTTGCGCCGCCACCGGCCTGGTCCTGGCCGGCTGCAACCGGCAGGCCGTCCAGTCGCCCGCGCCGCCCGCCAGCGGCGCCCCGATCGCCAGCCTTCCCTTGGCTGAGGGAGCGCCGCCGCCGCCCGTGCTCGCGCCGCCGGCCGCGCAACTTCCGCCCGCCCCGCCGGTGAAGGTCGTCCGGCCCCGGCCCGAGGCGCGCTACCGCTACGTCGATCGCGCCTATGCGCTGGGCGAGGCGTTCGGCGACACCCCGCCGGACTACACCGTCGACTACCAGGGCGAGCGGCCCTGGGTCTGGCGCTCGGCCTCCGGCGACTACCGCGTCGTCGAGCCTACGCCGGACGGCGACCGCTACTACTACTTCATGGCCGGCAGCGACGAGCCGGTGCTGATCGGCGATCCGCAGTACGCCTACGGCTACGACAACGGCGAGCTGGCGGAGGTGTACGACGCCTACGGCCAGCCCGTCCCCTATGATCCCCGCGCCGCCGAGCGGGCGGGGCGGTATCTCGCCCGGGCGAGGGCGCTCTACGCCGCGGCCGTGCATGAGCGGCGTCAGGCGGCCTACGCTTCCGCCTGGCGCGCGCGCCGCGGCCAGGTGCTCCAGCAGCAGCAGGCCTGGGCGGCCGCCCAGCAGCGCGATGCGGACTGGCGCCAATGGCACGAGCAGCAACAGGGGCAGGACCGCGCGCGCTACGCGCATGAGCAGGCGATGCGCCAGGCCTACGCTGCGCGCGTCGCGCCGCAGATCGCCGCTGCGCCGGTCGCCCCAGCCTATGGCCAGGCCGGCCGCGACCAGCGCCGGCTGGCGCCTGACGCGGGCCGCGCCCAGCAACAACAACAGCAGCAGCAGCAACAACAACAGGCGGCTGCGCGTGCGGCCCAGCTCCAGGCGCAACAGCAGGCCCAGGCTCAGGCTCAGGCTCAGGCTCAGGCTCAGGCTCAGGCTCAAGCGGCCGCCCGTGCGAACCAGCAGCAGGCCGCAGCGGAACAGGCCGGCAGGGCCCGGCAGGCGGAAGCGGCGCAGCGCGCCCAGGCGCAGGCTGCCGCCCAGCAGGCGCAGGCTCAGGCCAGGGCCCGCGCCGACGCCCAGGCCGCCGCTGCGGCTCGCCAGCAGCAGGCGCAGGCCACGCGCGCGGCGGACGCCGAGAAGGCGCGTCAGGCCCAGGCGGCGCAACGGGCTCAGGCCCAAGGCGCCCAGCGCGCCCAGGCGGAGGCCGCCGCCAAGGTGCGGGCGGACGCCCAGGCGGCGCGTGCGGCGGACGCTGAGAAGGCGCGTCAGGCCCAGTCGGCGCAACGGGCCCAGGCGCAGGCCGCCGCCCAGCAGGCGCAGGCTCAGGCCAGGGCTCGCGCCGACGCCCAGGCCGCCGCCGCGGCTCGGCGGCAGCAGGCGCAAGCCACCCGCACGGCGGAGGCGGACAAGGCGCGCGAGGCCGAAGCCGCGCAACGGGCTCAGGTCCAGGCCGCGCAGAAGGCCGACACCGCGCGGGCCGCCGCTCGTGCGGATGCGGAGAAGGCTCGCCAGGCGCAGGCGGCGCAGCAGGCGCAGGCCGCCGCCCAGGCCCGTCAGCAGCAGGCCGAGGCGCACAAGGCCGAGGCCGCGCAGGCTGCGGCCCAGCGGGCGCAAGCGGCTCAGGCCGCCGCCCAGCAGAGGGTGCAGGCCGCCCAGGCCGCCGCCGCCCAGAAGGCGCAAGCCGCCCAGGCCGCACAGGCCCAGCGCAAGGCCAAGAAGGCGCAAGAGAAGGCGCAGGACAAGGCGCCGCAATAGCCGCGCCGGCTCACCCCCATGGCGTCCCTTGGGCGAGGGTCGCTATGGTGGGCCGCCGGGCCCTCGATTTCGGGACGCCCGGGGTCACTGGGTGGAGTGTCGGCCTTTGCTCAAGCGCGTGCTCATCGCCAACCGCGGCGAGATCGCCATCCGCATCGCCCGCGCCGCGGCGGGGCTCGGGATGCAGAGCGTCAGCGTCCATTCGCCGGCCGACGCCCAGGGCCTGCACACCCGTACCTCCGACCGGACCGTGGAGATCGGCCAGGGCGAGGCCGATCCGGTAAGGCCCTACCTCGACATTGACGCGCTGATCGCGGCCGCCGTGGAGACCGGCTGCGACGCCGTCCATCCGGGGTACGGTTTCCTCGCCGAGAACGCCGCCTTCGCCCGCCGCTGCCTGGCCGAGGGCCTGGTGTTTGTGGGGCCGGGCCCG
>Ga0207695_10008173_pt1 | contig 13146 bp, 11 predicted proteins | sample KBSC54metaG_FD_184354 | JGI IMG/M metagenome (GOLD analysis project Ga0207695, IMG submission 184354) | Corn rhizosphere microbial communities from Kellogg Biological Station, Michigan, USA - KBS C5-4 metaG (SPAdes) (version 2) | ecosystem: Host-associated > Plants > Roots > Rhizosphere > Soil...
TTCTGGCTGAAGAGCTCGTAGACATTGATCGCCACGGTGTAGCCGAGCTTGATTCCCGGAGCGGCATGGGGCTGCAGGACATTCAGGAAATTTTGCAGAACCTGGTCCAGCGTCAGGTTGTACCGGTTGAGGATTGCGACCACGCCGGACTGCCGGGCCCAGTCACGCATACTCGCTACTTCAATCCACGGTGCAACGAGAAAAGAGGAGTTCCGCTCCGGCATCAGATCCAGCTTCGCACAGGCCAAAAAAAGACAAATCGGCGTGTTTTGTATGCTGTGCGAAGCAGGCGGAGAGCCACGCTATGATTGGAAATTGTTGCGTGCCCCGCAGATGTTCTCGAGCAAAAAGATCCAGCCCAAAAAGATGCAGCAACGCGTCGTGAGCCTGGGCGGCAATTGCATGGTCACCATGGAGATGCGCAACTACTTCGGTATCCAGGCAGCCAACCTGTTCGACTGGTGGATCACTCCGGGCGACGGATTGGTCAGGCTGATCGAAAGTGACTTCGACGACCTGTTCTCACCGGAGAATCTGCAACTGGTGGGCGATCGGCGATCGGTTGCCAACCTGCGCTACGGCATCCTGCACCATCATGATTTCCCCCGCAATGACGCGGAAGATCGCGTGGTGGGAATCAGCAAAGAACATCTGCAGCGCAACCGGGAGAAGTTCGCCTATCTCAAGAAACGATGGGACGACCTGGGCGACAATGGAGGCCCGGTGCTGTTTGTTCGCTATGGGTGGATCATGGGGGAACCTTTACTGGCCGGCATTCCGCCGGAGCCCATCGGGGCGGATGAGACCCGGCTGATCGCTGCTTTGGATCGGAAATTTCCGCGCCTGGATTATGAGGTGCTCTTCATCGACTGCCCGGAGCTGGTCCTGAAGCAACCAAAAGTCTCGCGCCGGGAGACCTGGATCTTCAGCCAGCCCGGAGAATCGATCAACGCCTCGGACCTGGCCTGGAAAGACAATAATGTGGTCTTCTCCCGGCTCTTCTCCACCGTTAGATTGCGTTAGTCGTGACAGGCCACGAACTACGATGGCCTGTCCCACAAGAGTTATTGAACGGCCAAGGGTTATACTTGTGTTTCTCCCACTTTATGTTCATCCGGTCCCACAGTCTTCTGAGCATTGTTGTGCTTGCCGTCGCCGTTACGGTTTCCTGCGGAACAAAAGACCAGGCTACTTCAGCCGAGAACCATCCCGCTGCCGCACCTGCGCCACTTCCCGCGGGGGTAACCCAGGATCTGAAACGGAACACTGCGCAGCCGTTCTACACTTTCGATTCCCTGGGCCCGGTGAATTATCCGGCGATACAAAAGTCCATTCAGATCGCGGCAGACACCGAATTCGCCATCTCGGGATGGGCGCTGGACGAGTCCAAGAAATCAACGGCAGGTGGAGTGGATGTGGTTCTCGACCAGGTGCCGCACAGTGCGCGTTATGGAATGGAACGGCCGGATGTCGCCTCGCACTTCAACCGTACGGATTACACCAACTGCGGATTTCAATTGAACGTGGGCCGGGGGCAATTGTCCAAAGGACCCCACTCGGTTTCGGTACGCGTGATTGCGAACGATAAGAAATCCTATAACGAGGGCCCGGTGATTCAGTTTACGGTGAACTGAAGTTCTTCGACTTCCCTGCCCTACCCTGTTATGCGCCGGCAACTGTTACCTTGAATTTCCTCTCACACGCACTGTCGTTTCCCGGCATCATCCTGCCCGGCTTTATTGTCGCCGCCTTCATCCTGGCGGTACTGCTTCGGCGGCGCACCGCGGATTCGCGCTGGCGCTATGGAGACCTGGCTGCGTCTCTTTGCATTGTGCTGGCGTTGGGCTGCGCCGGCTTCGGATTATTATCGAGACCCGTCGGCGCGCCTGATCCGCGAGACGAAGCCGCCAAGACCGAGCCATGCATTGAAGCGGACATGCTGGTCAGCCGCGGCAACGAGGTCGATCTTTATCTAAACGACTGGCAGCATCCGCCCGAGCATCTGCCTGTCATGCCGGGTCAGCGGCATATCTACCGCTTCATCCAACTGCCGCGCGACCTCACGCTGGTGCGCCTCGATCCGAGTGACGTACCGGATGCACGGATGGTGATTTACGGGCTCACCGTGAAGGTCGCCGGCCAGACCGTGCGGCACTTCGGGCCGTCCGAGCTGAAGACCTGGAACCTGATGAATCTCTCCCCGCCGCGGGAAGAAAATGGCGGCCTGGCCATGGCGGGCGTTAACGATGACCCCATCCTGTGGAGTCCGCTGTCGCAGGTCATACGACTCCCCGAGTCCAAACCTCCCGAGCCTCCCTCCGTGTTGCGCCGCTACTCTCTGACCCTGGTGTTCGGTATCGCCGCGTTGCTGCTGCTGGTAGTTGCGTACCTTGCCGCCGGTAGCAGAAGCCGGCTCAACAGGGAACTGCCTGCGCGCTACCGCAGTATCGTGATGAGTCCGTGGAGCACTCTGGCAACTGTCCTGTTGATCGCCGCCGGTACGGTGTATTTGCAGCAAGCGGCGACCGACACCGACATCAATATTGAAGTGGACATGATGGTCAGCCGGGGCTATGGGGTCGATCTTTACCTGAACGACTGGCAACATCCACCGGAACGCGTGCCGTTGATCCCAGGGCAGAGAAATGTCTATCGGTTCGTGAACGTTCCCCGCGAGATCGGCCTGTTGCGGCTCGATCCCACCGATCAGCCGGACGCGCAGATCCGCATTTACGGCATCACCATCCGGAGCCGTACACAAACCTTTCTTCAGCTTGCGCCGTCCCAGTTGAAGAACTGGAACTTCAATAATCTGTCCGTGCCGAAAGAAGAAGATGGCGCGCTGGTGTTCACCGACACCAACGATGACCCCGCGGCATGGAGCCCGCTCGCGCTACACTTACCCGGCATCCGGCTGCAGGTGCTGTACCCGTTGCTGTCAACATCCGATAGCCCGTTTCTGCTGGCCATAACGGCATTTCTGCTGGCGCTGCTGGCGCGCATGTTCACGCGTACGGGCAGGGTTCAGGCAGTCCTGATCGCGGTGGCGAGCTGTGTGGTTTATCCGGTCGTGCTGCTGGTGCTCAAGCTCAATCTACTGCCGCCGCCGTCGGTCCGGTCGAGCGTCGGATATGCGGGTTACCACGGATATCCCAAGGCCAACGAGTATCTCTCGGCAGTCTCCATGATGCTGGTTTGCGCCGGCCTGGGCTATGTGTTCGCGAGACTTTTCGAGAGGGGCGCGAATGAGACCTGGGAATCCGAAACTGCGGCGCCAGTCTCCGCCGGACAGCGACGAAGGAACTGGTTGGTGCATGCGTCAGTCTTCGCGGTGCTGCTGGTCTACTTTGTCCCTAACCTGACGGAGGTGCTCAAATCCCTCCGTGAAACCGTGTACCAGAATCATGGCTGGGATGACGCGGTGCTGCTTCACTGGTCCGAGCTGATCGGTCTGGGCCTGCGTCCGCTGCGGGATTTCTGGTATCCATACAGCGGCTCGTACATCCAGTTTCTTCCCTTCCCGACGGGCGTCATTGTGTCGGTGCTGCATGCCGTCGGTGCGCTCTGGGTCCTGTATCTGGGTCTACTCAGCGTCGCCGGACGCAGGCTGAGCCATGGCCTGGTAGTGTTTGGCCTGATCGCCACGCCGATTCTGCTGACCTTACTGCCTGGCTGGAACCGCTATCTGCTGGCCATTGATGTAGGCATTCTCTACGTCGCGATCTGTGACACCACGCGGCTGGACTGGAAGACGCATGTGCCGGTGGCGGTCTTCGTGGGGTATGTGTTCTTTTACGAGCCTACACAGGTTATCTATGCGGCCGCGGGGATGGCGGCAGAGACCGGTCTGACAGTCATAGCCCGCTTTCGAGGGCGCAATCTGCGGGAGCGGATCGCGGCCGGCGTCCAGGTGCTCAAGCAGCGCCTGCTTTGCGTGGGAGTGCCGATGGGGGCGGGAATCACCGCCAGTCTGCTGGTCTTTGCAGCCCTGGGCATGCTGCCCGGCCTGTGGGATTTTGAACGGAGCATCGGCGACGTGGGGGATTACAGCGCGTACCCCTCCGAACTCGGCAACTGGGTACTGCCGGTATTGCAGCCGGACACGGTTTTTCTGCTGATGTTCCTCCTGGCAAGCTGCGCGGTTTACCGTTGGGCCCGGTTGAAGGGCGAGAGGAATCGCTTGGGGAGTGCCCTCATCGTACTCTGCGGTGCGTCCTATATGGCCATGCAGAAGCAAGTGGTGCGACCGCATGGCATGATCCAGATGCGCTTGTTCCCTTATGTGGCGCTGATCATTTTCGGCCTGATCGTATGGCGCGAGCGAAGGCCGGCGGCACGGCTGGTGATCGTGGGATTTCTGGGGTGCTTCCTGGGAGTCGCTACGAGTCAACATCTCTTGCGCAACATCTATGTGCAGGATATTCAAGCAGGTCCCGAAAGGGTCGCGGGCTCGATCGACGCTTTCCTGCACCACCAGGCGGAATTCGGCCCGGCCAACAACGCGCTCTACGACCGTTCCCGCTTTATCGGCTTCGACAAGCAGAATGCGGTGGTGGATGCGCTGTTCAACCAATGCGGCTTGCGCGCCGAAGACAACATCTACGTGCTGGGCGACGCCAATGTCTTCTATATTCTGCTGAAGAAGCTCCCTCCCTACGTCACCAATGCGTACAACGACTCGCCCGTCTCCGAGCAGCGAAAAGTGCTCGAGTGGCTGCAGCAGAAGAAGCCGCGCTTTGTCATCGTGGGAACGGATGCGCTGGACTATGACACGGTGCCGCACATGGTCCGCCTGCCGTTGATCTATACCTATGCGGTGGAGCACTACCAGTTTCTGCGCGAGGTCGGGCGGTTTCATATTCTCGCCGAGCGTCCGGCAGACCGGCCGGTGGACCTGGACTACTGGCGACGGGTGTTGGGAAACCGCGTCGATCTGGGGTCGATTCCAAGCCTGGCGCGCATGACGGAGTATGCGGCTTGCGGAGGCGATGTCACGCGCTGCGATGCCGTGCTGGTAGTGAAGTATCCGGCATCCGGGGCGGCGCCGCGGGGCAAGTCGGTCCTCGATATCGAGTCGACGAGCGGACCCTTGCGGGTGGCGTTTGACTTGACGCCCGGGCAGCGGGAATACGTGATCAACTTGAACCGCTTATGGTTTTGGAGCTCGCTATCGAAGCCGACGCCGCCGCGGATTACGGCTCAGGATTCTGCCGCGCAGGTGGTGATGGAATATCGCCAGGAGCGGGGTCCGGTGCTGTATTGAAAGGCTGGTTTACGTTGCGAGGCGGACTTAAGCTAATCGCAAGCTGAGCGTCGGACCCTCATAGTAAGAGCTTTTGTCGTGTGAGATGGTGCGCACAGCAACTGTGTGCCGGCCCTTGGACAATGTCCCCGGCTCCAGGACCAATGCGAACCCCGAGTGCAGGTAGCTCATATTTTTAAAGTGGTCCGCGACATCGGAGCGATACCAGCCGTACACTGCGCCGTAGGGCACGCCATCGATGACGATGTCCACACCTCCGGCGGCGGAGTGGTTGGGTTCGTCGACCGCCCAGCCCGAGAATCGGATCGCAGAGTTCGCCGGCACGTCGATCGAGACCTGGGCGACGGGATTGCTTACCGCGTTCAGGTAATCCACCACGCAGGCAGTGGGCTGGTCTCTGCGACGGAGCTGGGCACTCAAGGCGCCGGCTCGTGGATTGTCCTTCGCTGGCGCGGCGCCGTCGAATTTCACCCCGGCGTTTTCCATACTGCGCCGCGCGGTTGCAAAGAGACCTTGCCGGTTGGGATACTCCTCCGGCAGCCCCACGAAATCCCAGATGGGACATTGGTCGAACATCTCCGCCCGGCTGTAATGCAGGCCGAAGAGATCATAAAGCTCATAACGCAAGGAGGCGAAGTATTGAATGAGGTCGTCCCAGGTGTAATGGAAATACTGCGGGCTGTACTGGTCCTGTTCGAGGGCCACCACGGGCCGAAATCTCTCGAGCGTCGCCCTGCCGCCTCGCAGGGCATCGAGTTCCGCGCCTTCCAGATCGAGCTTCAAAAAGTCGAGCCTGTCGAGGTCCTGGCAAACGGCGTCCAGGGTGATGAGTTCGACGCGGATCTGCTTCACCTGGCAGCTCGCGAAATGCGACCGGTTGCGCAGGCCGCTCATGCCGTGCTGCGTGGGGTCGAGCACCTGATAGAAGTCCGCGGCCCCGGGCGCGCTGGAAAGGCCGAGAGGCACCAGGCGGACCAGATGCTCAGGGATACGAAACTCGTGCAAACGCGTACGCAACTGGTGCAGCATTTCGGGCACCGGTTCGATGGCGATGATCAGGCCATCCGGTTGCACCGCCTGCGCCATGGGCAGCGTATGCAGACCGATGTTGGCGCCGCCATCCACCGCGATCGAGCCTGGTTGCAGGATGGCGCAATAGAAAGCCGACAGGTGCGGCTCGAAATCGAACCAGGTCCCGCCATTCAGTTCTAAAAGGTGGAGGTGAAAGTCGCGGTGTGGGCTCGACACCATGGCTCAATTCTCTCATCCGGGCCTGACAGAAACCGTTCTTTCCAGTGCATTCTACGCGCATCCGGTATCATGCCGGATAGGTAAGCATGAATATTTCCCGTGTGCGGGCCACTGGTTCCTATCTGCCCGAAAGAGAGGTTCTCAATCAGGACCTGAAACAGTTTCCGGCGTCTTCCCTGCCCCTGATCGAACAGAAGACCGGCATCGCTGCACGGCGTTATGCGGGGGAGAACGAGTCCACTTCGGACCTGGCGGCACAGGCTGCCAGTACGTGCCTGCGTCAGGCGAACCTCCCGGCCGAGGAGGTGCAAGCCATTATTCTGGCGACCTCTTCTCCAGACCGGATGCAGCCCGCCACGGCGACACGCGTGCAGTCGCTGCTCGGAGCATCCAAGGCGTTTGCCTTTGATGTGAATTCGGTGTGCAGCGGCGGAGTGTACGGGCTCGAGATCGGCAATTCGTTGATTCAGTCCGGTGTGGTGAGCAACGTCCTGGTGATTGCCTCCGAGGTGTATTCGCGCATCCTCAATCCGGCTGATTTCTCCACCTATCCATACTTCGGCGATGGCGCGGGGGCGGTGCTGCTAGAACGGAGCGAGGGGCCGGCCGGTATCATCGGCAGCATTCTGCGCAGCGATGGCGCGGGGCATGACGTCATCCAGGTCCCTGGCGGCGGCACCATGAAGCCGTACAGCCGCATGCAGTCGCCACGCGAGCAGTACTTCACCATGAAGGGCAAGGAAGTGTACGAGTTCGCCGTGACACGCGCTCCGGAAATCATGCGCGAGCTTCTGGCGTCGACAGGCCTGGCTCCCGAGTGCATCTCGTGGGTGATTCCGCACCAGGCCAACGTGAATATCATCAACGCCATTGCGGCCGCCGTCGAGATCCCGAGGGAACGCTTCCTGGTGAACCTGCAAAGGTATGGCAACACGGCGGGGGCTTCGGTCTTCATCGCCCTGGACGAATTGTGCCGTTCTGGCGAGGTGTCGAGCGGACAGATCGTGATGCTGGTGGCCTTTGGCGGAGGTCTGTCCTGGGCCGCCAGCGCCATCCAATTCTAGGCTCGGACGAGGGTATCAGGGAGAGGGGGAAAGCGGCGGCGTGCGTTAAACTGAAGGCTCTCGCGCCGTTCATGCAGCAGCACTGCCATGCACAAGATCATCGCTTGTCTTAAAGAAGTATTTCCGGATTGTGATCCTGCCACCATCACGCCCGACACCCGCCTGGGCGATGTGCCGGGCTGGGATTCCATGAACAGCATCAATTTTCTGATGGAGCTGGAGGCGGTGTTTTCCGTGAGCCTGTCCAATGCGACGTTCACGGCGAAACAGCAGGTCTCCGATGTCGCCGAACTGCTCCGCGGCAAAGGCATCGAGCTCTGATGGAGAGCGACCAGTTCCGTACGACCGACCACTACCGCCTGGAATACGAGGCCTTCGATCGCTTCGTGAGGGGCAAGCCGCTGCGCCCCGGTGAGTTCATCGTACTGGTGCTCAAGTCCTGCCTGATGCTCTTCGAAGGGTGTATTCGCTACATCCCGGGCGGCTTCGGCTTCAAGCTTCGCTACTACTATTACAAGCTGCTTCTCAAACAACTCGGCCGGGATGTGCTCATCGACGTGGGCGTTCACCTCAACGGCACGGCGAACATCTCGATCGGCGATTTCACCTGGATCGATGCCTACTGCCGGATCGATGCGCACCTGGGCGAGGTCACCATCGGCAAGCGTGTCCACATGGCGCCGTTCGCCATCATTGGAGCGCGCCAGCCGGTGATCATCGAGGACTTCGTGGGCATCTCCGCGGCGGTCAAGATTTACTCGAACAGCGAGGCTCCACGCGATGGAAAGCGGATGAGCGGGCCCATGGTGCCGGAGGAATTCAAAGCCTTTAAATCGGCGCCGGTGATTCTTCGCAAGGATTCGTTTGTGGGGACCAACAGTGTTCTATTGCCGGGCACTGAACTGGGAGAGGGTTGCGTGGTGGGGGCGAATTGCGTGGTGAGTTCCAAGCTGCCGCCGAATGCGATTTACTCCATTGCGCCGCCGCGACGAATCGGCATGCGCGACCCGGTCCAGGTCCCGGATGAGTATTAGTCTGAATATTAATCTGCACATCGACTGCGATCCGCTGTGGGTCTACGCGTCCGAATATGGCTTACAGCCCGACTACCAGAATTCCCTGACCTACGAAACCAGCCTTCCCGCCTTGCTCGAGATGCTGCAAGCCCGCAACCTGCGCGCCACCTGGTTCGTGATCGGGCGCGACTTGGAACTGCCGGCCTGTCGCGAGTTCTGCCGGCGTGTGCTGGCGGCGGGGCACGAACTGGCGAATCACACCTACTCGCATCTCAAGGACTTCCACTCGGTGTCGGCGGAAGGGCTGCGCTACGAGATTACCGAGTGCCACCAGGCCATGCAGAGAGAACTGAATTACTCCTGTCGGGGGCTGCGGCTACCCGGATACTACTTCGACCGCTCGATTGTGCCCATTCTGCAGGAGCTGAATTACCTGTACGACTCGTCGGTGCTGCCGGGACCGGGAGTCCACCTGATGAAGGCGGTGTACCTGGTGTTCAATCCCCAGGAGCGGGAGAAGCGTTTCGGCCGTCCCTGGTTCCTGTTCTCCCCGGTGTCGCCCTATAAACTCGCCGATGGTGCGAATGGGGCGTGCTGGGAGGTGCCGATCGGCACTGCGCCGCTGGTGCGATTGCCGATCCACACCACATTTGTTTTTCAATGGGGTATGCAGTATTTCGAGACTGCGTTGAGGTTGAATCGAAAGCTGCGTTCGCACCTGGTGTACCTGTTTCACGCCATCGATTTGCTGGACGGCGGCCGGACGGGGCGTCTGGCGGATACGGTGGCCACGCTGCGCCGTCCGGTTGCCGAGCGTCGAGGGGTCATCACGGGCATCCTCGATGCGCTGGCCAGGGAGTCGGTTACGACGACTGGGGAATGGCTGGCCGGTACGCCAGCAGCCGGCCGGTCAGGTGGTGGTAAATAAGTCGAAGAATTTCCGGCCGGATTTGACCGGTTCGACCTGCTTGCCGGTTAAACTCCAAGCGAAGGATTCGATAGCTTTGCCCACGACCGTCTTCCCATCGACCAAACGGCGGTTGAGATTCGCTTCCCACAGGCTCTTGTAATCGTTGGGAATCAAGTGGCTGATGGGATAGCCCAGGATCTCTTCGATGGCAGCGGGTTCAGGACCGTCCTTGGAATAGCGGTTCAAAATGATTTTCAGGCGGTCTTCCGGTACGCCCCGGTCGATGAGTCCTGCGCATCTCTTACGGGCCAATTTCAGCGAGGGAACTTCTGGCGTACAGACAACATACACAACTTTCGCGCCGGTGACGACGACTTCGGTGGCTTGATTCACAACCTCTGGCAGGTCGAAAATGACGAACTCGTAGTGGTGACGAGTATGGGTGACAAGTCTGCGGTACTCCCAAGCCGAAGGCTGAGGAATGGTGCCTCGGATGCTGGACGCGGGAAGAACTGCGAAGCTCCCCGCGGGCGTGATCAGATCATCCCAGCAATTATCCAATCGATGGGACTGCTCAAGTGCGTCGACGACCGATCGTGTAGGCTTCAGATCCAAGTACATCCCCGCCGGTCCGGAATGTAAATCTGCCTCAATCAGAATAGTGTTCTTGGCGCATTTATTGGCTAATGCCCCGGTTACGTTGAGGGCAATGGTCGATGCTCCGCTGCCCGCTTTCGCTGGGAGGAAGACGATCACGTTGTCCGGTCCGGGGGTCTTGGCCAAATTGACCGCGTCTACAATTGCGGATCTCATTGCGTCGAGCCCGACGGTCGCGGGGAGGATTTGGACATGGCGCCCAGGAGTCTTGATCAAAGTCTCGTGGCGCCAGTTATCGGCAAAGCCGACGATCGCCAGATTCGGGTGTGAAGCACGAATTATCTCTTCCGTCTTCAGCACATCGTCCCGGTCATAGAACTCAATCAGCGCCAGTTCGGGCGAGTAGCAATTGATCAGGCGAATCATGTCAGGTGCGGATAAACGGCAATCTGACGATGGGTACACTTTGACGTCGCCCAGGTTCATACAACGTCTTTGGATTCGAGCGTGAGCTTCCGCACTGACGGCAAAGATTATTGCGCTCAACGACATAAGAACCCTTCCTAAACGACCTGATAGTAACAGGTCGGTATTTCCAAAAGCTAGATATACCTCAGTGTGGCTGGCAGCCAAAGGCACCATGAAGACTCCGCCGGCGAGTTCGTTGCCGGCTGGCCAAACCTTCCCGATCGGCCTCAGCCATTGAGTGCCACGCACCGTCACCTGGGCCGGGCAGCCCTCGGTGTGTTCGCCGCCGGCATGACTTTAAAAGATCGTGTGTAATTTAACGCGATCGAGGAGACTCTTGTTGGCGTTTCCTGGAACCCTGGGACTTTGTATTGTCAGTTGCAAGATTGGGACACAGATGTGGGTTAGAACATCAATCTTTGACGGCTGATGGCGTGGAAGGTCAGCGTTCCAATCCGGGTTGAACCAGCACCGGGCCAGAACATGGCTATGGGTGACGTATAAGTGAAATCGGCCAAAATCCGTATGTCGTTTCCGGGAGCGTTGTCGCCGTTGGAGGATGGCGGCCAGACTGTGCTGTTTCCATGGCAACTGCTAACGGGGTAGCAGGTCGTCTGATTGGCAGTCCCGCTGTTCGGAATGAGTGTCACATTCAATGAACCCTTGATGACACCCGGTGCGCCTGACGCAACCGCATCGGCGATCGTTCCTACAGTCAGAGCGCACGAATTGCTACCGGACGAACAGCCACTGCCATGTGTGGCGACATACCTCGCCCCTTGTTCCACAGACTCCTGAATGGTATGAAGCGTATACATTCCAAAGCACATGCTGGCCACCGATATCAGCACAAAGATGAGCGGCAGTCCGACCAGCGTGAACTCCAGCGTCGCATTTCCCTTTCGGCCATTTCGTTGTTGCATCAGCTTCTCACCTTCATCTGAAACGTTCTTGTGATTTTTATCTGTCCCGGCAGCAACCCTGGTATGGGTACAAAGGTCGGAGTCAAATAGGTGACGGAAAGTTGCGCTGCGGCCGCCCCGTCGGGCCCGGTGATGGAGGTGGCGGATACGCCGACCGGCGCACTTGAGCTGACGGATGACCCGGATGCGCAGGTGGTTATCGTGTCGCCTACGTTAGGCATCTTACGTAATTGATCAAGCGCGTAGATACATGAAGTGGCGGAGTCCAGTACCGTCGAGGACGCCGAAGAAGTATACAGGGCGCCAATCCGTGCTGCTGCTTCGGTGCCGATCAACGCGTAGGCGTAAAATCCCCAGTCCAACGCGCCGACGAAGAGGAAGATCAGCCAAGGCGCGAACATGGAAAATTCAACGATGCTGTTGCCGTGACGACCGCGGGGCGATTTTGTTTTACGCATAGACATTGTCCTTTAATCTACTGAACCAAAGATGCAATTACCTTCACGGCAGTGGCGGTACCTGTTGTATCTCTTTGCAATTGTGAAGTGCCAGTCACCGTAAGATCACGCACGAGCAACGCGAGCGTAAGAGTTGTAGAGTTGCCAGAGAACGAGAGATCCCCTGTGGGCAAATAAACGGTGCCACTCAGGATTGAATTGCTTCCGCCGGTGATAGTGTTATTGCTGCCCGAGCCGACGTTTCGGTCCTGGAAAAACAGCACGCCCTGATAGTCTCCCGAGGTTGGGGCAGTCAATGTGAGGCTCGTGCCGCCCGTGATCGAGATAGGCGCGAAGTTGTTTCCGGCCGAACTAGTGTTGTAAAAGAAGACACCGTTTCCGCTCAGTACGGTATTGTTGCTGGTGGATGTAAACCCGCCACCGTTCAAAACATATGTACCCGGATTGAAAGTTACATTTGCCTGCCCAGTGATGCTAATGCCACCGCAGTAGACTCCAGGACTGAGGGTAACGGTTCCTCCACTGATATTAACCGAGGAATAGTCGCAGCCGGAGAACGTGGGCGCGGGAAGACCTGCCAACGGGTCGGTAACTGGTGACGTGCCAGTGTTGGGCGTTGGGGTGATGGTGGCACCGCTGTAACTGGCGCCTCCCACAACGTTCACGGTGGGGGCGGCTAATGAGGCGTTGTTACCGACGGTAAGCGCATTCGACGCGCTCGAATTTACATATACGCCACAACTCGACTGGAGGCTGGCGCCGCCGCTTACCTTCAGGGATGAACTCTTTGTCGGGTCTAAGGTATAAACACAAGGTTGATTCGGGGAGACCGCGATAGCGGCGGTACTCTGAGCCGTCACCCAGCCGCCCTGGCCCCCGGTTACAGAAAGAAATCCCAAAGCAAGCTTTTGGCTCGCTGTAACAGTTACCCAGTATTTCGCAGTGATGCCCGGGGCTGATGGCGGGACGCCGGTTCCTGAGGAAAGTGTGACCGTCTGATTGCCACTATTGACGAAGCCGTTGGCCTTGGCATAAAGGCATCCGACGCCGAAATTATTAGAATTTGTCGGATTTGACAGGCAAGAATAGCCCGTTTGACACAAAACGCCGGTTCCGCACACTCCCCGAGTGGCACTAGCGGAAGTGATTGCCGCCATAACGGCCGCGTCGGCGGCACCTTGCGCAGCCTGTTTTAC
>Ga0207695_10008179_pt1 | contig 13141 bp, 22 predicted proteins | sample KBSC54metaG_FD_184354 | JGI IMG/M metagenome (GOLD analysis project Ga0207695, IMG submission 184354) | Corn rhizosphere microbial communities from Kellogg Biological Station, Michigan, USA - KBS C5-4 metaG (SPAdes) (version 2) | ecosystem: Host-associated > Plants > Roots > Rhizosphere > Soil...
CAATTGTGATAGAGTTGACCAAAGGACCGGATCGGGAGACCGTTGTCCGTATCTTGACGATTGTGATCCTCCCATCTTCCGCCATTTGAGTCGCCCGCTGAACGATCTCCTGAAAGGCGAGCAAGCCGTCCTGCGAGGCGTCTATCGGGTTCAGTTTGAGGACCCCGTTGCGGTATCGTGTCGCCCTCCCGGGACCGGGCTCTTGCGCCAGTGTCTCAAATGCCTGCCAAGAGTAGTCTTCAAGGTAGATGTGGTAGCCATTCGCGCGGACGGCGTCGCGACACTCTGCGGGCAATTCGCTGAGAGACGCCAGCTGCTCGACCCAGTGCCAGTTGCACATTGCCGAAATTTCGGAAATCGCCTGCTTTAGGCTGCGCGTTTCATCACGGTACATAAAACGGAAGGGATTCCGCTTGTCTTTGTAGTGTCCGAACATCGCTATAGGCCGCCTGCGAAAATGAAGGCTCGCTCGGCCACATCATCCGTGACCCAGCCATGGAGGTTCGTACTAATGAAAGCCGAAAACTCGAACCACGACGGTAGTACGGTAGCGGTCCGTTTAAATGTGAATCTGAGTCGAATGCGCAACGCAAGCGAAATCTGTAGTATCCGCCGCGGAGTCCGCTTCGATGGCGCGAGCATTTAGACGAGTCCAATCGGCGAATGTCGCCTGAAAAGAGCGTTGCTTGCGCAAGAGAATCATCGCAAATTTATAGACAACGATTTTGGCACGAGGGTTCAGCTATGACGAATCCTGAAATACCGATATTTGGCCAGATTATCGTTGTCGCAAACGAAAAAGGCGGCTGCGGCAAGTCCACCATCGCGATGCATATTGGCGTGGGCTTGCTCAAGGCCGGCCATAGCGTCACCGCACTCGATCTCGATGTGCGTCAAGCCACACTCCGCCATTACCTCGATAACCGTCTGACTTGGAGCGACTGCACTGGCATTCCGCTCAATATCCCGACCGTCGCTACCGCTGAGCTCTATGAATTCCCTTCAGCCGAAGAGCGCTTAGCTAGCTCCCAAGCCCTGCGCGAGCGCATACGTTCGCTTTCGGAGAAATCGAACTTCCTTGTCATCGACACTCCGGGGCATAACAGCTATTTGATGCCTGTCGTGCACGAGATGGCCGATATTTTGGTTACGCCACTGAACGATAGCTTGCTGGATGTGGAAGTCCTCGGAGAAGTCGACGCCGATTCATGCGCCGTTCGTGACATCAGTCATTACGCTCGGATGGTCGAAGAGGCTCGCGCCGAGCGCCGGTTGTCGACTGGCAAGGACATCGATTGGATCGTTTTGCGAAATCGGCTTTCAATGCTGAGTTCGCACAATAATCGCGCCGTCGGTGAGTCGTTGCAGGTGCTTTCGCGCCACTTGAATTTCCGGCTTGTGGACGGACTAGCCGAGAGGGTTGTCTTCAGAGAGCTATTTCCGCGCGGCCTCACCGCTGTTGATGATCTCGATACGAGCGTTCTTGGCGCGCGCCCGACGATGTCGCATGCCACTGCGCGGTTCGAGATAGAAACGCTGCTGAGTGAGATAATGAATACGGGGCTGGGCCAGGGCCGTACGGTTGATAGCAACGCAGCGTGACTACCTGATCTCGATGTCGCGACAAAGGAATAGAGCCAGTCTGTGCGTCGGGTGAGGCCTTGCAGGGGCGTTGGCGGATGATCAAGTCCGCGCCTAAAAGCGCGTTTTGAAAAGTGTAGGACTGCGTCTTCCTCCCAGGAGTGCCCGTCTTGTCGCGCCCGCACAACGTCCAAATATTCACCTTTTATGACGCGGGTTGCGATTATTCGAGGACTGTCGATTGGAGTGCGCTGGCGACGCCGCGATCTGATCGATTACGCCAAGGCTCTGCCAGTCTTTTCAAATGGCCTAATCTGACCTCTTTGCCTCCGGGGTCTTAAATGAGCACGCAACTCGAATCATTTCTTGGACTTATTGATGTCGAAGAGACGCGCCAATATTGGCGCCAATGGCAATATGTGTTGGAAGATGATGGTCCCCCCACCAAGAATCGACTCCTAAGCGATCCTTCTATCTTTTCAACATTTGCCCTCCAGCATGGGGTTGGACGTTCAATTCGCGCCGGCACGCGCGATCTACTGCGGCAGACGCTCGCTCGCTCGGATTACCCCATCGTTGCTCTTCTTACTGATTGCGCGGGCAACGAATTGGATCGGCAGGAGCGATTGTTGCGTCCAATGTTCGGCACCAACGGTACAGCGGGAACGTCGTTGCGGGCTCCGTTATCGAAGCTTGCGGCCATGCTGCCGCCGCACTGCTTGTATCCATGGGACCGACATGTCCACGCGATCCTTGAAATATCGGGAACTTCAACTGCGCCGCTTTCATCATATGCTGCCTACAGTGCCAGAATGAATCTACTTTTCGTTCAAGGGATAAAAGATCGCATTGAGCGCCTCTCACAGAGGCATTATCCAAGTGCCTACGCGGCGAAAAACGACCGCTTCCACAAAAGAGTAATGTATATATATTTACTTCGATTGAGCCGCACAAAGGCATCTCGAACCAGTCGGCGCGTCGCGTTGGCTGAGCAATCGGCGCAACTGTCTTAAATCCCGCGCCAAAATAAACGCTCATAGTGCTCATCTATGTAGATGACCGTTTTGATGGGCGGCGTTCGTATGCGCAGCTTGGACTTGGTCGAGATTATGACCCCGTTTGAACTCCGCGCTAAGGTCGTCGTCTTCTCAGAGCGTGGGCGCGGTGCTCAGCGCCAACATCTAGAGCAGGGGTCCGATTGGCTCAACAGTTTGTGCTGCTGCGTTCGAGAATACACCCACGAGGCGTTTACAGGTTGATATGAAATGAGACCTTCCTGACGCTTCGGACAAGCCTTCTGAGCCTCTCGATAGTATCGGCGAACTCGTGTCTGAGCGCACCAGAACGGCAATGAGTCTCAGAACCGGCTTTGCGTCAAAAGTTAGGGTGGCGGGCCGTTCACTGAACAGAATGCTAATCCGATTCACGAGCTTCAACTCCTGCATAGTGGTTTTGCGCAGGAGTCCAAGAAGAAATGCCAGATTAATCTTGGCTTCGAAGGTCGTAAATGGACCCACGCCGTCGAACATGTCGTCGTAAATCTTTTTGTCATATTGACAGCGACGCTTGAGGAGGCGCGTCAAGGCATGTTCAGCCGCGGCGGCAGATATGATCGCCACGATCGCGTCGGTGCCGACGTTTAGCCCGGCGACCGGCTCAGGATCCGAAGCACCGTCGTCGCCAAACATATGGTCGTTCTTTCACAATTCGGCGCGCTCAACTTTCGATGGCACCAATCCGAACGCGCTCTTGGCCAAAGCCAAATCGTGGAAAATTGAGTGCCACCGGGACCGCGCCATTCAGCTACATTGTTTGTCAAATAGCAATCCGCGCGCCTTTGGTGTGCGCTGGAGAGCGGTTGCAACTCTACGTCTAGTCCTTAACCCGGGTCGCAAAATACGGAATGTGCAGGACCGGGTTCAATGTCTGATTACGAGGCCCGGCAAATATTAAACCCCGGCCCGCCTCAGGGGGGATATGCGGGCCGGGGCGGGGACGCTACGTAACGATATTATTGATGCCGATTCCTTCGTACAATGCAAGCTGTGGCTAGTCTCCGAAAGGTGTGCCCGCGACCGCAGATCGTGCCTTTGATCTGTATGGGGGGCAGATCTAAAGGTTGAGAAAAACCGTGAATTCCGATACTATTTGATTCGCTAGTGGGTCGGGCTGACCTCCTGACGCCCACGGCAGGACGAGAGAGCTTGCGGTACAAGGCCGCACCGATTTATTCGGTGCGGCCTTTATCTTATTTCGAAAGTGTCGAAGGCTGTGAGGTGTGTGTGTGCCATGCCGCCCACACGTAATCCTGAATCATTCAAGATGCCCAAGCGGTACCGCCCCATCCATTCTTTCGAATGGGTCCGCCAGACCGGCCGCAAACGTTTTCCGCTGCCCGCCACTGTCGGCTGTCAGGGTGCCAGATCGGCAGTTCGTATGTCTGCCAGATTGGATCGCGAGCATAACTGTCGCTGATTTACGAAAACCGCTCGACAAACGTATTCGAACTACCGCCGCCATGATTGAGGATGACGTTGATCCTGCGGGCGGTGGTGTGGGTGTATCGAATAGACCGTCGATCGACGAACGTTATATTGCGAATAGCTTGAGACCCGGCGCACATGATCATGTCGGGTCTGGCTTCTATAATAACGTCGATTAATTTCCGGATTCCCGCCGAATGTGCTCAGGCGATAATCATTCACCTCCTCGCGCTCATCGCCAGAATCGGGCGCGAATTCCGGGCTGGGGTACTGGCCTTGATTAACGATGCGGAGTCCGTCTCCACAGAATAGCCAACAGGGCGTAGTCTCTTCCTGTACATATCTGGTCGGCCGTACCACATAGGTGCGCCTAATTATATAATTCGGTTGAACGATGACCTGTGGGACGATCGTTACTGTCGGCTCCGCGTATGAATAGGTCGGGGGCGCATAGTAGACTGTATTGGGCGAATAGTAGACAGGCCCGCAACGTCCGCAGCCTAGATCATTTGCGCTGGCACTGAGGGGACCAAACGCTACAGTACAAAGTCCCAAAACCGCCGCGAGTGCAAGTTGGTTGCGCATTTCTGGTTCCTCGTTCCAATCCGTGCAGCATTGTTAATCATGCGCCGGGCCTCATCCGCAAGCGCTCCAAGAAATTAAGGTTGATTCTGCCGCGCCGCGGAGAATGTGCATCGAACGTGACTGACCGTATTTGGATCTGGAAGTTTCCCGGATCGAACAGAATAGCATTTAAGGTGGTGGCAGGGTTGGAGCCCAACATTCGATGGCCCGAGGCATTCTCTCGGTTTGTGGCAGAGTTGTTGCTGCGCCCGCGACGGGCGTGAGATGCTGGGCCGTGGCGACAACGCTTACCGCGAACGTCGCGGCAGCGGTTCGAGGGGAGTACCGATCGCCCACCTCGAAGATTATTGATCCTGCCCTAACCTTGTCCTGTAACGTTAATACGCAGATTGCAGAGCGGGCTCACCCGAGATGCTATGATTGTATTTGTCTTGAACACATCACTTGGCCGGGCCAAATGCCCGGCCTTTTTCATTGCCATTGAGAATAAAACCGATCAATGCGCTAAGAAGTCGTCGCTGACCGTGCACCGACGTTCAATTTCGAGGCTCCCACCGTTTTGGCTGGAGCCTCGTCGTCCTTCAATTACAGCCGACTATGCCCGGAGCATTGGTGAGGTCGTCCGGATTGACAACTGCCACCGCCGCTCGATTGGTGTACGGAGATTTTACCGAAGTGCTGTGGCTCCCCGCGCTCTGCAAGCCCACCGACAATGCCCTCATCGAAGCGTTCAACGTCCGCATCCGAGCCGAATATCTGAACGCTCACTGGTTTCTCAGTCTTGCAGACGCACGGAAAAAATTGGAGGGTTGGCGCACGTACGACAACGAGGAGCGTCCGCACGGCGCGATCGGCCAAAAAAGACTCCGGTTAGCTTGCTCAAGCACGATGGCTTAGCCAGCCCGCCACCGTGATAAGGCCGGAAAACTCTATCCTTCGGCGGTCCGAAAAATGGTCTCACTGCAACATCGAGAGTCTAATCGCCACTGGATGAAAGTTCAGTGGCAGGTCGGCGCTGGGCAGCAACTTTTGGCCTATTCACCGAATACGTGGCTTATCGCGCCATGCGTCTAACCGATAATTATTGCAACCATCTGCTAATCTCGTTCGCGGTCGTCATGGAAGCCCACGCGCTTGCCGACAAGTTTCCTCGTTTTCTGCGAACTCACTCAATCTATGCCTCCGCCATCGAATCTGGGCTGATCGATTCGGTGATCGTCCCTCACCTCAAAATGGCTATGCTGGCTGGCACAGACCGATGATTCGCAGCGGGCCCCCATGGGCGGGAGAGACGTCTTTCGGATTTTGGGAAGTCTGCTCGCCTTAGTCGGCGCTGTTCTTATTCTCATTCCTTTACTCAGGGCTCATCTGAACGAAAATGCGCCGGCCGAACTCGACGTTCGGGTGTGTCGCGGTGAGCACGAGGCGCGCTGCCCTCGGCACAAGTTTTTTGTCGGCTGCGGATCGATTACCGAGTGGACGCAGAAGCGATGCTTGGAGTTTAGAATTGTTGATGTCAGCTACGTCGAAGGTGGACGCTGTGGCTACGTGATTGCCAATGTCACATGTAAGGTGGGCTCGACTTCGCCGCGGTGAAACGCTTCGAGACGTAAGGATCGGCAAGGCTAGAAAAATCGCAGTTCACGGCCAAGGCGGCTTTACGAGCCTATACCCGGCAATCGGTTGTGGCGCATGTCGACGTCCGGCGGCGTGAGCGGATGACCGGCAACGTGATCGCGGCCGAAGTTGTCGTTTCGAGCGTCACGGTGAGTCGCATCCTCAAGCAACTTGGCTTGAACAGTTCGAAGACCTTGGGGCCAGGCGAACCGATACGCCGCTGCGATCGCGAGCATTCTGGCGAGTTGACCCACATCGATGTCACGAAGCTCGGCAAGTTCAATCGCGTGGGTCATCGCATCACCGGCGACCCTACCGGCCAGAGCATGACGCCGGCATCAACTGGGAGTTCGTCCATGTCTGTGTCGACGATACGCGTGCGCTTGCAAGACCTCAAGGGAGCGTGCTGTCGGGCTGCCTTACTGAACGCGTCGCTACACCTGGCATCGTCCTCATGCTGGTACCGGTGACAAGCCGACAATCAGTCGACTCGAACTGTCCGGGAACACTCTATCGAGGCTCCACACCCGGACGATGCTGCTTGGATTGCGAAGTGGGAAAGATGGGAACCCCAAGTTGCTTCGAGTGTTCTCTGGGGGCAAATCGTCACATCCTAGTTTACCAGGCACCATTTTTTATCGCATACAAACGGGCGAAGCGGAGGAAGCACAGAATGGCGCGAAACGAAAAGCCAAACAGTCAGTTCGACAACTTGGCTCTGGAAGAACTGCTCGATCTCCGTGAACAGATCGATAAACTCGTCGAGCGGCGGCTTGTCAGTGAGAAGCTGATGCTGACAGAGAGGCTCGCGCGCATTGAGCGATTCGAACGTCGAAAACGGCAAGACGAGCCGCTCTCAGCCAAACAAGGGAGGCGTCCAGTAGCTCCGAAGTACCGTGATCCGTACTCCGGAAAGTTATGGAGTGGCCGCGGTAAGCTGCCGCGCTGGATGAGCGCGCTCATTGCCCAAGGCGCCAAGAAGGAAGATTTTCGTATTGCCGGGTAACTTCTTTAAGTTGCGAATAACAGAAACACCTCCAAAAGATACATATATACGGCTCTCGGATACCTCGCATAGACTTTCCGGGTTTCGGGGTTTTCAGGGAGGGTGCGATGCTGCTCAGCCGGGCCTATCGGACGAGGGCGCGGGGTTTTGCGGAACTCGCGAGGCGGTCGGCCAATGTTGATGTGAAGGAACATCTCGAAGATCTGGCGAAAACATGTGCCCAGATCGCGGAGGCGATTGAGCGACATCCGGGAATCGTCGAGCAGGAGGACTTTGAAAGATCTAGAAGGTTACACTGATGCCGAGGTGCGCCTCTGGCTCTATTGGACATGCAGTATTAAAATATTTTCGCGAGAATGATGTTCCTGACCACAACGTGATGAGCAGCACGTCCGGATACCCGGGCTCGTGTGCAGGCAGTTTCCCGTGTTGTGGCGACCCTGCAGGGCACTCCAACGCTGTGCTATAATTATCGTTTACAGCCCGCCTCCAGAACTCGACCCAGAGCCGCTGCCAGCGGAGCCTCCTACACTGGTCCCACTGGACCCGCTTGTAGACGTCGCACGGGAGCCGGTCGTCGAATTGCCGCTCGAGCCTACAATCGGAGCACTCGGTTCGATCGGCGCGTTACTTGGCAGCGTATTTCCGCCTGAAGATGGCGATCCGGTCGCCAGCGGCATCACCCGCGGCGCCGCGGTGCCAATAGCCGGTCGCATCTTTTGCGTATTTCTCTTGCCGTTGTTCTGGACCTGCCGTCTGTTTATGCAGTTCGCAACCCATTTTTCTCGCGCAAGATGCGTCCTGAGGAGTTCCAACGTCGCTTCGCGCTGACATGCGGCTCTCAGGGCAGAGTCGGCACACTTGGCATTGTCGGTGCACCTGCCATCGCTGCCAGATGCCGACGGTCCTGAAAATGCGAACATCGCAGCGGCTACCGCTGCAATAATGCGATCTTTGCCTTTGCGCGATTTCGCCATGATAAGCTCTCCTGAGCCATACCGCCGCTGCATTAACGATTTCGATCGCGGCAAGGTTCCTATTCTGTCGGACTTCGGATACAGCCCGACATCTTGGGACCATGCCATGAGAGCCGCTGTGTCAATTGCGATGCGGCCCGCGACACGCAAAGAATCAATCGAATTAATATGGCAGGCTTATTCAGTTGTTTCGGCCTCTCCGACAAAAACGGTCGGGGCTTATGGCGCGGCCATTAAATATCGCTCGAAATTGCCACTGCCGTTTGTGGGACTATTTGCGAGCTGGTGGTACGGCGACCTGCGCCGCCATGAGCTTCATAGATGCAAGTTCGAGCTCCGGGGCGATTTGCGCGCTTTTTCTCAAAATTCGGCGTCTTCCGTCATTCGGCGTTCGATCGAAGTAGCCAATTCGGCAAGCTGGCCGAGGCATCGGTGGAAATCCGGGGATATCTCTTTGAAGCCCAACGCTTTGCAGTGCCGCTCGTAAAGAGCTCGTAGCTCGGCAGCGCGTTCAAGTTGCGCGCTTTCGGCGCTTTTGTAGATTGCCGGTAATTCGATAGCGAAGACGATCAGGAGCGCCAGACCGGTGGCCCAGAGGGCTAGGTGCATTTGATCGTAGACCCAAAGCAGGGCGATTCGGCGATTTGAATGTCTTGTAATCGGCATACTTCACCCCGTGCGGGCGCCACAAGACGTGGGTTGCTGGAAGCTTGCCGATAGCGCTGTCACTCGTGACCTTGCGGGGGGCTCGGCCAAGTCCCGCCTCGGGAGCAACTGATCGCAGTTTAGTCGGGAGCGGGACTGGCGGCAACATGCACGTATAGCAATAAGGGGGCCGCGCGGTTGGGCCCGGTCTATACGTCAGCGACGATGGCCGCCCTGGTTCATCCCGCCGCCTTTACCTCCAACCTGGCCGATGGTCGATACGGGCTTGAGCCCCGAACCCTTATTGACGGGACTCTTGGGCGCCCTATCCGATTTTGTACCGACCTGGTTGACGCCAGTACGGATCGATCCAGGTCTGCCCTTGATGAAGTTGACGAGCTTGCAGCTCTTTTTTGTGCAATCGTAGTCGGTGCACATCTTGGCTGTGCAAATCGTGCACCCCGTGTGCCCGCCGCCAGACTGAATGCCGCCGCCACACATGCCCTCGACCACCGTGCGAGTGGTCCGCTTGACCTCAAGAGCATTGGCGCTCGGGATGGTCACGGAAACAGCGATTAAAAGCGAACCGGTAAGACATAAAAGCGCTTTCATAATTTGTCATCTCCAGTTGCCTCGGAGGCAATGCTATTGGATACAGCGGCAACGTCAATTCTCGTGATAAAAAAAAGCCGGGCTTGTGGCCCGGACAGTTGATCAGATGAACTGCAGCGGAAGCCTACGCCGCGGCCTGCAAGTTTGCAACGCCGTTTCGGCGGCTCTAACGATCCAGGCCGGGGGTGGCAGAGCCCCTAGATCCTCTGTCTGATCGCCAAGGCTTTCGTCGCCCAATTCTTCGGACCCCCGCATGGGGCTCGCCACTGAGGCGGGCGATGGTGAGTTCGTTTACGTGGTGGAGCGGGGCCACTGATCATTGTCGTCGGATCGTGCGGATCAGGCCAAGCGCGGCATTGAATTTAACGTAGCAAGCCTCGTGTGTTGTCGCCTCGGCCGCGTGTTGACCCTGTTCGCCGTTCGCCACGCTTCCGGAGATGCCGACAGCGTACTCGATGGCCGCGCGCTTGTGCCGCTCGACAGGCGCGAAGATCGGGTCATCGGCAGGCGTGGCAACGGCCCTCGGGGCGTGGTGCCAGCACTCTTGGGGCCGCTTGTCTTCTAAAGAATTAAGCGTAGAACGTTTTAATGTCCGATGCAATAATAAGACATATAATGAACAAAAGACGCGGTCGACCGAAGGGATCGGTTGGCTTGGAGCCGCCAATGGAACTTGTGGGCGTTCGCTTGGAGCCGGAGTTAATCAGACTTCTGGACGCTTGGGCGGCGAGCGCAGGGCGGAAACGGTCCGAAGCCGTCCGTTTCTTCATTGAACATGGCGTGACGCATAAGCCGCCAACTGCCTGGGCCAAAAAGCCGCTGAAATGGCCGCCGGCCGGGCTTGAATAGTCCCCCCACAATCGGCCGGAGATAGCTGCTGGTTCGCATTCCGTTCCGAAGGGCGGTAAATTGCTTGAATTGGTACCCGCCGCTATGGTGATGATCCGCCCTGAAGATTTTGGCCGTACCTGGAGGTTCTCGGATCGTTCGCTGGATTATTAAGACTTTAATAACCATAACCGCTCATATTGGTGGCGTTGGCAAACCCGCTGACAACCCCCGACCAGCGTAAAGCGCCCTGGCCTGTTTGGACAAACCGGCCAGGGCGCTTATTGATCAGAAATATGAAACCGCTTGCGGGCAAGAGCGGCATTAACCGGCCCGGATCTTGGGAGAGAGCCAGGAGAGGCCGTCTCGGTTGGCGGCCTCTTTCCTTCCGCGCTTGGCGGCGGCGATGGGCGAGCCCAGATACCGAAGCCACATCCGGTACTACCGAGTCCCTCTCCGTATCCACAGGGTGGCCGAGGACCGGTATCGGGTGACTGACAGTAACGGGGCGGCTCAGGCGCACATGAGATGGAGCGCCGAGCAACTCTCCGTAAAATCCGCTGCCAGTCTACGGACGATCCGACGGGCCGAACTTGCTGAGGCGGGCACTGCAATAACTGCGGTAAATGATCTTCGCCGAGCTCTAGAGGCCGCGGGCGTCGAGTTCATAGAAGCAAATGGCGGCGGGCCCGGCGTGAGATTGCGGGCTCCCTAAGCCGCGCTTCCGAAGCGGTGTGGTTGAGGTCAGGAATTCACCGATTTTCGTTTCGCGTTTAGATGATATTTTTGGTTCGGCGCTGCCGCTAAACATTTACATGGCATCCATTAGACCTTCCGCATCCGGTCGAGCTTTCCTGTCCATGCCCTCCCTGACCTTCGACGACGACTGCCACCTCTATGTCATCGGCGACATGCATGGACGGCTCGATCTGCTCGAGCGGGTGATCAACGCCATCGATCGCGACATCGCCGAACGCGGCGCCGCCGCATTGACTGTCACGCTCGGTGATTACATCGACCGTGGACCGCAGTCGCGGGGGGTGATCGAGCGCCTGTCCGTCAATCCGTTTCCAACGCCCTACGTGGCGCTGAAGGGCAACCACGAAGCTCTGCTGGAGGCCTTCCTCGCTAATCCCGAAGTCGGCAGGCACTGGCGCCAACTTGGCGGCCTGGCGACGCTCGCCTCCTTCGGAGTGCCAGTGCAGCAACTGATGCTCGACCGCAATTACGACGAAGCTGCCGTCCGGCTGAAACATGCGTTGACAGAAGAGCACCTGAAGTTTTTTGCTTCTCTGGAAACTTCGCTTGTTGTCGGTCGATACTTTCTCTGCCACGCCGGCGTGCGACCGGGCATCCAGCTTGAACATCAGAGCGTCCAGGATCTCCTCTGGATCCGTCACGAATTCCTGAGCAGCACCGCCAACTTTGGCAAGATCGTCGTTCATGGACACACGCCGATTGTCGAACCCGAAGTCTTGCCGAACCGAATCAACATCGATACCGGCGCGTTCTCTACGGGGCGCCTGACCTGCATCGTTTTGGAAGGGCCGCAGTATCGTTTTCTGAAGTCGTAACGTGTGCAACTCCCCATTCGATGTTGCCGAACGAAATTTGCCAATGCGCGGGCGCAGTTGCCGCCTGAAATGCGGCCTGGACACTCGGCAGGATATTTAAGGCGAACCTGTCCGCTCTTATTAGTTCATAATGAACGGTTATGTGTGCGAACGGGCCCTGTCTGTAATTATCAATTCTCATAACGGCTGTTTATGCAAGCGAACAATAAGCGAACGAGGATGGATAAATCGAGCCAAAGTATTCAAAGGCGACGGTGCTGTCGGAGTATATCCGCAATTAGAAATTGTCACGCCTAATAGATTAACGCTTAATCAATTCTGACATGTCAAATTCAAAGCGACCATCGTTCATATGCAACATTGCGAATGCCAGACATTAATCAGCCGACCCTTGTGATCGACGATTTCGCGACGATGGCCCGGATCATGAAGGGTATCGTCAGCCAGCTTGGATTCGCCGATGTCGACACGTGTCAGTCCGGCGAAGCCGCGCTCGCTCAGCTCAAGCTGCGAGAATACGGCTTGATCCTCTGCGATCTCGAAATGGAATCCATGAGCGGCGCCGAATTTGCGGTGCGTGCAAGGGCGCACCCGTATCTCGTGCGGTGCCCCATCGTGTTGACGACCGCGAGCCGGGAAGGGGCGGCGCAATGCGTTCGTGACGGCATTCACGACGTGGCCGACGGTTTCATCCTCAAGCCGTTCAAAGCCGAGGATTTGCAGACCAAGCTTTCCGAAATCGACAACAGGCGTCGCGCCAGGAAGCAGAAGCTCGAGCAAGAGCCGCTCTTGTCGCGCACGAAAGAAGCCGCCGTCAGCGCCTGATCGCGCCCCGTCCTCTACGCCGCCGGCGCCTGGCGCAGACCCAGGATCGTGCTCCAGAACGCGAAATATTTGAGCGCGTTCTCCTGAGACGACAAAGCCAGGAAATGGCAAACGTCGGCGAGCATGTCGCCGAACGACAGCCGGCCCGCCGCTTCCCTCCAACGTCCGCAGAGTTTCTCGGCCTCGCCGGCGAGTGGCGAGCCGAAGTCGTCGCGCGGCTGCTGCCTGAAGCGGTTGAACATGGTCGAGAACCACAGGTCGGCCAGCGCCTGGCGTTGCGCCGGCGAATAGTTCGGCTGCATGGCCATGTTGCGGATCAAGGTCGCGCCCTCGAAGCCGCACAGGAACCAATGCAGCTTGTTGATCGCCGGATCGAGCGCGGATGATTTGTAAAAATTCATGTCGATG
>Ga0207695_10008180_pt1 | contig 13140 bp, 13 predicted proteins | sample KBSC54metaG_FD_184354 | JGI IMG/M metagenome (GOLD analysis project Ga0207695, IMG submission 184354) | Corn rhizosphere microbial communities from Kellogg Biological Station, Michigan, USA - KBS C5-4 metaG (SPAdes) (version 2) | ecosystem: Host-associated > Plants > Roots > Rhizosphere > Soil...
CAGGTTGAACACCGCGAAGGCGTAGGTGACGCCGCCGATCATCTGCGGCCGGGTCAGGGCCGCGAAGACGGGGTCAGAGGCGAGGCGGGGCATGGCTAGTGCAGGCCTCCGGACAGCGAGCGGATGCCGGCCACGATGGAGACCGCCCCGAAGATGATGAAGCAGCCGATGACCACGGTGAGGCCGCGGCGCCAGTCCATCCGGCCGGTGAGCATCAGGAAGCCCACGGCGGCCACCGCGATCACCGCGGCGGTGGTGGCGAGGTTGCCCAGGAGCGTGCCCTGCACCCAGTCGAGCGCTGCGATCAGCGGCGAGGAGCCGGCGGGATCGGACTGGGCGTGGGCCGCGCCGGCATAGGCCGCGAGGGCGGCGGCGAGGCTGAGGGCGGGACGGGTCCGGGTCATGCTCACTCCACGCCGGCGCCGACCGCGGACGCGGCAGACAGCCGGCCGAGGATCGCGCGCACATAGGCCCTGGTCTCGGCGTAGGGCGGCACCCCGCCGTAGCGCTGCACGGCCTCGGGGCCGGCGTTGTAGGCGGCGAGCGCCCGGGGCAGGTCGCCGCCGAAACGGGCCAGCATCTGCTGCAGGTAGGCCACGCCGCCCTCCACATTGCCCTTCAGGTCGAGGGCGTCGACCCCCAAGGTACGGGCGGTGGCGGGCATCAGCTGCATGACTCCCAGCGCGCCCTTGGGCGAGACGACGTCCTGACGGAAGCGGGATTCCTGCCAGGCGACGGCCTGGGCCAGCGGGGCGCTGACCGCATGGCGTTCGGCGGACTCGGCGATGGCCTGCTGGACCTGCGCCGGCGGGGAGGCGGCGGGCGGGGCATCGGCTTGCGGGAGCAGGGAACGGGCGCCTCCGTCGGTGTAGAGCGCCGGGCCGGCGTAGCGGGTCACCTGGCCGTCCGGGGCGATCTCCAGCACCTGGGCGGCCGCCGGCGCGGCCCCGGCAAAGGCGGCCACGGCCAGCGCCGCCGCGGCGACGGCGGCCGGCCCGATCGGTGGAAATGCAGCCCAACGCCCCATGCGTCACCCCAACCCGAGAGCTGGACGTTAGCGCATCTAAGCGAGATGGGGCCAGACCACTTTGTCGCGACCCGCCTGCAATGTCAGGTGGCGAACTCCACCACGGCCAGCACCAGGGCGGCGATCCAGGCGGTCTCCAGCACCATGGTCGCCACCGGCCGCCAGCCCGCGGCGATCAGCGATTTGAAGGTGGTCTTCATGCCGAGCGCGGCGATGGCCACCACCAGGCACCAGCGGGAAACCACGCCCGCGCCGTCCACCGCGACCTTCGGCAGGACTCCCAGGCTGTTGATGGCCACCAGGGCCGCGAACCCGAACAGGAACCACGGCAGGGGCACCTTCATGCCCGATCCGCCTTCTCCTTGCCGGGAGAGCACCAGGGCGATGGTCCCCACCACCGGCAGCAGCATGGCCACCCGCAGCAGCTTCACATAGGTGGCGATGTCGCCGGTCTTCTGGGAGATGGTGTAGCCGGCGCCCACCACCTGGGCGACGTCGTGGATGGTGCCGCCGAGGAAAAGCCCGGCCCGCTGGTGGTCGAGGCCGATGACGGTGACCAGCATCGGGTAGAAGATCATGGCGATGGTGGAGAGCGTGGTGACCACCACCACCGCCAGGATCACGTCACGCTCGCTCTCCTTGGTCTTCGGCAGGACGGACGCGATGGCCAGCGCCGCCGAGGCGCCGCAGATGCCGACCGCGCCGCCCGACAGGGTCCCGAAGCTGCGGCTGAGCCCCAGGATGCGGGCCAGCAGCAGGCCCATCAGCACGGTCGAGGTGACCCCCGCTACCACCATGGCGATGGGCACAGGGCCCAGCGCCGCGATCTGCTCGACGGTGATCCTGGCGCCCAGCAGGGCCACGCCGGTCCTGAGCACCGCCTTGGAGGCGAACTCGATCCCCGGGATGCAGCGGCCCTCCTCGTGCAGGAAGTGGAAGGTCATGCCGAACAGCAGCGCGAACAGCATCACCGGCGCCTTGTAGTGGCTGGCCATCCAGTCGGCGGCCAGCCCGATGGTGATGGCCACCAGGAGGCCCGGATAGACCCGGCGGGCGAAGGCCTCGACGCTGAGCCGCTGGCGGGCCGTGGGCGCGGTGACCGGCAAGCCCTCCATACCCTCGAAGGACTGGAACATCTCGTGCGCCGTGTCGGCGTCGGTGTCGATGTCCCGGATGGCCATGTGCCTTGCATCCCCCGCTGGATTTTCGCGCGCAAACTGGTCCGCTTCGCGCGCTTACGCCACCCGTCTGCTAAGCTTGAAGCGGAAAGTGGGAGACGGACCCATGCCGGCCACCCTCGTCAACCGGATCGCCTCGACCCTGGGGGAGACCGACCACCCCTACATGACCGGGGCCTGGACGCCGAACTTCGATGAGTACGACGCCACCGACCTCGAGGTGACGGGCGAGATCCCCACCGACATCGACGGGGTCTACATCCGCAACACCGAAAACCCCGTGCATGCGCCGATCGGGCTCTACCATCCCTTCGACGGCGACGGGATGCTCCACGCCATGGCCTTCGCGCAGGGCAAGGCCAGCTACCGCAACCGCTTCGTGCGCACCAAGGGCTTCGCGGCCGAGCAGGCGGCGGGGGAGGCGCTGTGGGCCGGGATCGCCGAGCATCCCGGCCAGTCGAAGCGGCCCGGTTGGGGCGCGCAGGGCGGGATCAAGGACTCCTCCTCCACCGACGTCGTGGTGCACGCCGGCCAGGCGCTTTCCACCTTCTACCAGTGCGGCGAGGGCTATCGGCTGGACCCGCTCACCCTGGAGACGCTGGGGACCGAGGCCTGGGTCCCGGCGGACGGCGTCTCGGCGCACGCCAAGGTGGACGAGGCGACGGGCGAGCTCCTGTTCTTCAACTATTCCAAGGCGGCACCCTACATGCACTACGGCGTCGTCGGGGCCGACAACCAGCTCAAGCATTACATTCCGATCCCATTGCCGGGGCCCCGCCTGCCGCACGACATGGCGTTTACGAAGCGGTTCTCGATCCTGCCCGACCTGCCGCTGTTCTGGGATCCGGAACTCCTGCCCAAGGGCTATCACGCCGCCCGGTTCTATCGCGATCTGCCCACCCGCTTCGCCATCGTGCCGCGCTTCGGCCAACCCGAGGACATCCGCTGGTTCGAGGCCAGGCCCTGCTACGTCCTGCACTGGATGAACGCCTACGAGGAGGGCGACGAGGTGGTGCTGGACGGCTACTTCCAGGAGGACCCGGAGCCGCCGGCGCTAGAGCGCTGGCCGCGCAAGCTCGGGCAGATGATGGCCTACCTCGACGAGCACTCCATGAAGCCCCGGCTCTACCGCTGGCGTTTCAACCTGAGGACCGGGGCGGTGACGGAGGGTCCGCTGGACGACCGCATCCTGGAATTCGGCTCGTTCAACCAGGGGATCGCCGGCGAGAAGGGCCGCTACCTCTATTCCACCACCGCCAAGCCCGGCTGGTTCCTGTTCACCGGCCTCGTCAAGCACGACCTTGAGACGGGCGCTTCGCAGACCCTGGACTTCGGGCCGGGTCGATACGGCTCCGAAGCCCCCTTCGCGCCCAGGGTCGGCGCGACGGACGAGGACGACGGCTACCTGGTGAGCTTCATCACCGACATGGAGGCCGACCGCTCCGAGTGCGTGCTGATCGACGCGAAGGACATCGCCGCCGGGCCGGTCTGCCGCATCGCCCTGCCGCACCGCATCTCGTCGGGGACGCACGCCTGTTGGGCGCCCCGCGAGCGGCTGACGGCGGAAAAAGCTGCGTCGTAACGATTTCGTTCAGCTTGGCCGATAGGATGGCGGACTTGGCGGTCCGTCTGAAGGGAGGGCGCGATGACCACGGTCAACTATCCGAGCCCGGTGACGGTGAACGGCTACGCCTGCAAGAACTGCACGGACGTCGACTACGCCAAGAAGCATATCGACCCGTCGCATCCCAAGGACGGCCCCTATGGCGTCAACGCCAAGGACCAGCCGCCCTCGACGCTCGACGCCAAGCCGGCGGTGACCCTCAGCGGCGCCCTGTCCGGCGTCGCCCCGACCTCCGCTGCGCCCAGCCAGCCCTCGGCGACGCAGGGCCTGCGGTTGAACGTGCTGGCTTAGGCGCGAGTCCCTTCCAATACCTCTGTTCGTCATGGCCCGGCTTGTCCGCGCCACCCATGATCTCCGAGCTGACGGTGTGGCGCAGCGGCGCCGCTTCGGGCCGATCACGGTGTTCACGGGTCGCCCGGACAAGCCGGGCGATGACGTAACTTATAGAATTCAAAAGGTTGGGGTTCAGCCTAGCTCCCGAACAGGTCCTCGTCGGTGAGCGGCTGCTCCCCCCGGAGCTTGGCGGGGGGCAGGCGGTCCATGAGGGTCATCAGCTTGGTGAAGATCGACACCTGGGTGTGCATGACATCGGGGCTGAGCTTTTCCAGCACGCCCTTGGGGTCGGCGCGGAAGAAGTAGCTGGGGGCGCCCATCAGGCCGATGCCGGGGATGCCGCGCGAGCGCAGGGCGCCTCCTTCGCCGGGGGCGAAGCCCGACTGCACCACGCCGGAGCGCGACCAGGCCGGGTTCTCGTCGAAGTTGGCGACGGCGAACATGCGGCGCACGGCGGCGGCCATGGCCTCGGTGCCCAGCGCGGTGGGCGCCGAATTGGGAGAGGTGGCGACGCTTGTCGGCCGGGTGGCGGGTGCGGCGTTGGTGGGCAACCAGTATTCCGGCGCCGGCTGGCCGGTGGGGACGTACTTCCCGTCGATGTCGGCCCAGTCCATGGCCCCCATCTGCTCCATGGCCACCTGCGCCACCACGCGCTTCATCAGCTCGGGGCGTTTCTCGATGACCCCGAAGGTGCCGCCGCGGCGCCCCGTGCCGGTCACCGGGTCGGCGACCGCGCCGAAGGCGTAGTGGCCGGTGGGCAGGCTGAACACATAGGTGCGCCGGCGCTGGGAGAGCGGCAGCTTCGACAGGTAGGTGGCCACCGCCAGGACGCCCAGGCCGCCGTTCTCGTTGCACTCGTTGGGGCCGTCGGTCTGGGTGGTGAGCATCACCACCTCGTCGGTCTGGCCTTTGAGGGTGGCGACGATGGTGTCGGCCCGCGCGTCAGGGGTCACATGCGCGTCACAGCGCATCGTCAGCGTCGCCTTGCCGGAGACCGACTTCAGGTAGGGGCTGTCCGAGGCGCCGACCCAGAGCGCCGGGACCTTGCCGTGCGGCTCGGAGAACGGCAGCCAGTTGTGCCGCGCCGCCTCGTTGGAAACATCGGTGTAGCAGAGGACGAAGCCCCGGCAGCGGCCCTCCAGCGCCTTCATCAGCCCCGCGCCGCCGGCCCCCGAGGCCGAGGGCGCGCCCACGTGGGCCAGCGGGTCGTGCGACCCGAACTTGCCGTCGGGATAGAGCCTGATGCGGTCGGTTCCGGCGGTGCCGATGGGCATGTCGATGACGACGATGGCGTCCTTCAGCGTCGCGGCGTCGACGCGTTCGAGGGCGGCCAGCGCCGCAGCCTGGCCCGTGCCGGCGTGCAGCACCCGGCCGCTCACCGGGCCCTTGCCGCGGGTCGTGCCGCAGAAGGGGTAGTAGGAGACCACCTCCAGGCTGCGGGTCCGGCCGCCGTCCTCCTTGACGGTCACCGCGCAGTCGGTGGCCAGCGCGCATTCCCAGCTCGACAGGCGATAGCGGTCGCGCTCGATCATGCAGCCCAGCTTGGCGAATTCGGCGGCGAGGAACTCCTCGAAGGCGCGGCACTGCGGGGTGCCGGTGGCGCGGATCGGGCCGAAGTCGTGCAGCTTCCTGAGCCAGCCCGCCAGGGTGACGGGCGTCGGCACGAGCTCCGGACGGTGGCCGGCGACGGAGGGCGCGCGGGCGATGGCGCGGGCGAGGCCCGGCAGGCCGGAGGCGACGGCCGCCGCGGCGCCGGCGGCGAGCAAAGCGCGGCGGGACGCGCCGGCAGGGTCCTGGGTCATCTGGGGCCTCCCCTGGGCGGCCCCAGCATAGGTCAGTCCAGCAGCCGGCGCACGGTGGCTTCCAGCACCTCGCGGGCGCGCTTCGGCGTCAGGCCTTGCTCGCGGCGCAGGCGAGACCAGGTCTCGAAGCTCAGCAGCAGGTCGAGCGCCTCGACCTTCAGCTGGTCGCGGGCCACATCCGGCGGCAGCTGGCGCTTCAGGATGGCGCGCAGGGCCGTGGCGAAGTCGGCGTTGTCGGCGTCGAGGAACTTCGACCGGTAGCGGAACACCGACGAGGCCCTGAGGAACGGCCCGACTTTCTCGAAGGCCCAGGAGCGGCGGCCGATCAGCTCCACCACCCGCCCGCGCCAGTCCTGCGCCTGGAAGGGTGTGTCGGCGGCGGCGTGCAGCTCCTTGCCGATCACCACGGACATCTCGCGGTAGAGGCTGTCCATGTCCTGGAAGTGGCGAAAGACGGTGCGCAGGCCGACGTCGGCGCGCTGGGCCACCTGCTCGGCGCCCGGCGCGATCTCGCCGGCGTGGATGATCTCCAGCATGGCCGCGACGATCCTGGCGCGGTTGTCCTCGCCGCGGCGGCGGCGGCCGTCCGCGCTGCGTTTCGGGGCGGTCGGCTTGGTGGCCGGCGCCGGGCTCATGCGAAGAGGCCGGCGAGGCCCGCGGGCGCCAGGATGGCGTCCACCTGGCCGCGGGCCTGGCCGGGCAGGGCGGCGTGGGCCTGGCGCAGCCAGCCCAGGCACTTGGCCTGGTAGGGGAACGGCTGCTGGCTCCAGGGCTCGCCGTCCACCTGCGCCGTCACCTCCGCGGCGCCGGACGCCACGGCCTGGGCGTTGGCCAGCATCACCGGCGGATAGACCCGGCCGATCTCGGCCAGGAGGGCGGTCAGGGTTTCCGGAACCGGATCCACGGAGAGCCAATCGCGGTCCGTGGGCTCCAGGCCGGAGAGGTCCTCCATCATGCCCACCCAGGCGGTGACGCGGGGCGCGAGCTGCAGGGCCAGCGCCGCCGGCGTCGGGTCGAACTCGACGAGCTGGGTGAGCTGGCCGAAAACCGCGAAGTCGCTGGCCCCGGGGCGCCCGCCCATCAGGTAGGGGAAGTGGCGCAGGTGGTCCTCGAAGGCGGCCAGGAAGCGGCGGTAGCTGGCCTCGATCACCGGGCCGGTGACCGGGTTGGAGCCCACATAGCGCAAGCGGCCGATCTGGCGCTCGCGGAAGGCGCCGCCGGCCTCGGCGAGCTCGGCGTCGGGGATCGAATAGCCGCGCCAGCAGGGCAGGATCGCCGAGGCCTTGGCGATATCCGCCTCATAGGCCCAGCGGTAGTGGAACATGGCCTTGGTCAGCCACTCGTCGGCGTAGTCCTCGATGAGCTGGTCGAGGAAGGCCAGCGCCGGGTCGCCGGGGATCAGGCCGCGGCCCGGGTACTCGCCCTCGAAGCGGCGGATCAGCGGGGTGGAATCGGTGACCGCCTGCAGGGCGCCGCTCTCGTCTGGCAGGTAGAAGGTGGGCAGGAGCTGCACCTTGGGCCGCGGCAGGTCGCGAAGCGCGCGGTTGTTGGGCAGCATGAAGCGGTAGGGGATGCGCCGGTATCGCAGGACGCTCAGCATCTTGCGGGTGTAGGGCGAGCCGGGCGCGCCGGAGAGGGCGATGGGGTCGGTCATGCGGCTCTCAGTTCAGCGGAAGGTGGCGAGGCGATCGGTGCGGCGGATTTCCGTCGATCCCGCCGGCAGGCTCAGGAAGTCGCCATCATGGCCCACCCGGACCGTCCCGTGGAAGATGTCCCGCGCGCCGCCGAGGAAGGGCCCCTCGAGCGCGCGCACGGGCAGCGGCGGGATGATGTGGGTGAAGAGCAGGTAGCGGACCTTGGCGCGCTCGGCGATGCCGGCGGCGGCCTCGGGGCTCGTGTGGTAGCTTAGGATGTCGTGGGTGATGGCCGCCAGGTTCGCGCGCCCGGCCTTCAACGCCTGGGCGTGCTGGATCGCCACCAGGTTGGGCGCGAGGCCCTCGTGGACCAGCACGTCGGCGCCGTGGGCGGCGGCCTCCAGCCGGGCCGAAGGCGCGGTGTCGCCGCTCACCACCACCGAGCGGCCCTTGTAGTCGAAGCGGTAGCCGACGGCGGGGTCGACTGGGCTGTGGTCCACGGGGAAGGCGGTGACCTTCAGCCCACCGTCGTCGATCAGCACCACGTCGGGCGCCTTGCGGTCGGCGACGAAGGGGTGCGGCGCGCCGCCGAAGCCTGAGGGCGGGACGACGATCGGGCCGTGGTGGGCGACGCGGTAGCCGCGGTCGAGGGCGTAGGCGGCCTCGAAGCCATGGACGACCCCATCGACGCCGGTGGGGCCGTAGACGGGCAAGGGCCTCACGTTCGCGCCGCCCGCCCAGCGCTGCAGCATCAGCTCGCCCAGGCCGTCGATGTGGTCGGAGTGGAAGTGGGTCAGGAACACCGCCTCGACGCGCGGTGGCGGCAGGTTCATCAGGGCCAGGGTCTTCTGCGCGCCGGCGCCCACGTCGACGATGAACAGGCGCTGGCCGGCGAGCACCGCCGTGCAGGGGCCGGCCCGCGTCGGGTCGGGCATGGGCGAGCCGGAGCCGCAGAGGCCCACGTGCAGGCCGTCGCCCAGGCCCGCATAGGGGTCGTCGGCGAAGGCGTGGGCGTAGAGGCGGGTCATCGCCGCGACGGCGATGCGGCCGCGCAGCGCGAAGGCCGCGCCGGCCCCCAGGACCACGAGGAGCAGAATCACGCCTGCGACCCGCCACCGCACCATCGTCATCTCCCGCCAGCTTGACTGTCGCGCCATATAGTGACACTAATATTGCCACTATATTCCGGGCTGGGGGCCTGGAAGTCAATCGAGGGGTGGGCGATGGATGTGCTGAGGACCCCCGACGAGCGGTTCGCCGGGCTGGCCGACTGGCCCTACGCGCCGCGCTACGCGAACCTGGTGGACGCCGACGGGACGCCGCTTCGCCTGCACTTCGTGGACGAGGGGCCGCCGGACGGGGCGGTGGTCCTGCTGATGCACGGCGAGCCCTCGTGGGCCTATCTCTACCGCAGCATCATCGCGGACCTGGCGGCCAGGGGGCGTCGGGTGATCGCCCCGGACCTGATCGGCTTCGGGCGCTCCGACAAGCCGGCGGCGCGGGCCGACTACAGCTATGAGCGGCACGTGGCCTGGATGGACCAGTGGCTGCTGCAGATGGAGATCGGCGACATCACCCTCTTCTGCCAGGACTGGGGCGGGCTGATCGGCCTGCGGCTGGTGGCGGCGCATCCGGAGCTGTTCGCCGGTGTCGTGGCGGCCAACACCGGCCTGCCCGCCGGGACCGGCCTCTCCGAGGGTTTCAAGGCCTGGCTCGATTTCAGCCAGTCGGTCCCGACCTTCCCGGTGGGCTTCATCGTCAACGGCGGCTGCGCGCGCACCCTCGAGCCGGCGGAGATGGCCGCCTACGACGCGCCGTTCCCCGACGAGACCTACAAGGAAGGCGCCCGGCAGTTCCCGCTCCTGGTGCCGGTGAGCTCCAAGCACGCCTCGGTGGCGGAGAACGAGGCGGCGTGGAAGGTGCTGGAACGCTTCGACAAGCCCTTCCTCACCGCTTTCAGCGACGGTGACGCGGTGACCCGCGGCGGCGAGGCGGCGTTCCAGGCCCGCGTGCCGGGCGCCAGGGGCCAGCCGCACGTGACCCTCTCCGGCGGGCACTTCCTGCAGGAGGACAGCCCCGACGAGATCGCGGGCGTCATCGACGGCATGATCGCCCGGCGGACGGCGGCCGCCTGATGCAGGTGGTCAACCAGGTAATGCCGCCGATGGAGCAGGCCCTGGCCTTCTTCGGCGCGGCGGAGGACGGGCCGTTCGTGATGGTCAACCTCCTGAAATTCAAGCCGCGCGCGGAATACGCCGACGGGACGGACTCGCACCTGACCGGGGCGCAGGCCTACGCCCGCTACGGCGAGGCGGTTCGCAAGCTGGTGGAGGGCCTGGGCGGCAAGGTGCGCTATTCCGGCCAGGTGACCGGCCTGCTCTTGGGCGAGGTCGAGGAGCTCTGGGACGCCGTGGCGCTGGCGGAATACCCTTCGCTGGCGGCGTTCCGGGAGATGGCGCTGTCCGGCGCCATGCAGACCATCGAGCACCACCGAAAAGCGGGCCTCGCCGGACAGCTCAACATCCGCACCAAGCCCGGCGCTGGGTTCTAGGACCCCACCCGCAGGACGGTGCGGAAGCCGATGTGGTTCTCGCCGGTGTCGGAGGGGCCCGGTTCGCGGGCGGCGGGGCGGTAGCGGTAGCAGTAGTTGGGCGAGCAGAGGAACGAGCCGCCCTTGATGACGTGCTTGCGCTGGCCGGGATCGCCGGGATCGAAGGCCACGGCCTCCTTCGGGCCCTCCGGCGCGGCGTCGGGCTCGAGGTTCGGGCGGTACCAGTCCTTGGCCCATTCCCAGACGTTCCCGGCCATGTCGAAGAGGCCGTAGCCGTTGGCCGGGTAGCAGCCGACCGGCGCGGCCTGGGCCGTGTAGCCGTCGGCGCCTTCGTCGCGGACCGGGAAGATCCCCTGCCAGACGTTGGCCTGCGGGCGTTTCGGATCGAGCGGGGCGTCGCCCCAGACGAAACGGGTGGCGCCTTTTCCGCCCTGGGCGGCGTATTCCCATTCGGCCTCGGTGGGCAGGTCGCGGCCGAGCCAGCGGGCGTAGGCCATGGCGTCCTGCCACCCCACCTGCACGACCGGCCAGGCGTCCTTGCCGGCGATGGAGCTGCCGGGCCCTTGCGGATGGCGCCAGTCCGCGCCCGGGACCACCGCCCACCACTGGCTGGGATCGGGGCCGGCGGCATGGTCGGAGCCCACGAAGACGATGCCGGACGGCTTCAGCTGGTCGCCGGCAAGCTGCGGATAGGCGCGCGGGTCCAGGGGCCGCTCGGCCAGGGTCCGGTAGCCGGTGGCGCGGACGAAGCGGGCGAAGTCGGCGTTGGTGACCTCCGTCCGGTCGATCCAGAAGGAGCCCACCCGCGTGGTGCGCGGCGGGCCCTCTTCCGGGCGCAGGGGCTTGGCTCCCATGGTGAAGGCGCCGCCCCTGATCAGCACCATGCCGGCCGTGGCGGGCGCCGGCTGGGCGGCGGGGCGGTCCGCCAGGCAGGCCCTCGGGGCGCTCCCGTCCGGCCCCCGGACGCACCCGGCGAGCGCCAGGGCCACAAGCACGAGCGCGGCGGCGATCCGCACGTCAGTCCGCCCTGGGCCGCAGGGAGAGGATCAGGAACACCGCGGCGATCAAGACGGCGACCGGGCTGGCGTAGTGCTCGGGCGGATGATGGCCGCCGGCCGGCGGCATGAGGATCCAGCCGTCGAGCGACATCAGTCCCCGCTCGAGGATCACCGCGGCCAGGAACAGCGGTGTCAGCGGCCGATAGCGCAGGGCGACCAGCAGCATCGGCACGCCCAAGGCCAACTGCGTCGCGCCCTCCCAGGCGAAGACCCCGCGGATCAGCTCGCGCCGGTCGCCGAGATCGAGGCCCGCGATCGCCACGGCGCCGCCCGCCGGCGCGAAGCTGTGGATCAGGCCGGGGACCAGGATCAGCACCGCGAACGCCGCCAGCACCCAGGGCGCCGCGGCCGCGCCGCGGTAGTCCGCGTTGGTGGAGGGCGGCAGGAAGCTCACGGGCGCCGGCCTAGTTGTCCCACAGGATGTATTCCTCGCCCTTCTTCTGGGGCACGCCGCCGGGGTGGTCGATGAACACCGGGCCTTGCAGGAGGGAGGGCCAGGCGGGCTTCACGCTCTGGGCGTCCTGGGCGGCGATCATCGCCAGCATGGCCTTGGCCCGCTCCGGTTGCGCCTGGGACAGTTCGTGGCGCTCGGTGGGGTCGGTGGCGAGGTCGTAGAGCCAGACCTTGTGCTGCGCCTCGCTGGATTGCAGCTTCCAGTCGCCGTCCAGCACCACCTTGTACTGCCCGGAGCGCCAGAAGAGGGTCTGGTGCGGGCGGCCCTGCGCCTTGCCTTGCAGATAGGGCAGCAGGTCGACCCCGTCGATGATGCGGTCCTTCGGGACCTGGGCGCCGGCGGCGGCCGCGGCGGTGGCGAAGATGTCGATGTGGCCCACCGGATAGGGATAGCGCGAGCCCGCCTGGATGACGCCCGGCCAGCGCATGAAGAAGGGCGCGTGGATGCCGCCCTCGAAGAAGGTCGACTTCCAGCCGCGGTAGGGCTTGTTGATGTCGGGCAGGCCGATGTAGCCCGCGCCGCCGTTGTCGCTGGTGAAGATGACCAGGGTGTTCTGGTCCAGGCCCTCGTCCTTCAGGGTCTGCAGGATCTTGCCGACGTTGCGGTCAAGGTTGCGCACCATGGCGGCGTAGACCCTTAAGCGATGGTCCTTGATCTGCGGCAGGGCGTCGTAGTCGGCCTTGGTGGCCTGCAGCGGCGTGTGGATGGCGTTCGGCGCGAAGTACATGAAGAACGGGCGGTTCCGATTGGCCTTGATCGCCTGGACCGCCTCGTCGGTGAGGTAATCGGTCATGTAGCCCTTGGGCGCGAACATCGGAGAGCCGTTGAACTGCACCTGGTAGGGGAGGTTCGGCCACAGGAAGCGGTCGATGGCGTCCCAGGGCTGCTTGGAGTTCTCCACGCCCTTGTCGTGTTCGGGCAGGTACATCGAGGCGCCGGCGATGAAGCCCAGGCTCTCGTCGAAGCCCTGCTCCTCGGGCCGCGAGCCCTTCACCCCGCCAAGGTGCCATTTCCCGAAGTGCAGGGTGTGGTAGCCCTGGCCGCGCAGCACTTCGGCGATGGTGATCTCGCTGCCGGGCACGGCGAGCATGTTGACCGCCATCGGCGAGGCGGCGGTGGACCCCGGCGGCATCTGCTTCAGCCGGTCCTTGAAGAACCGTGGCTTGACGATGGAGTCCGGCTCGGCCTCGGTGCCCACCATCTTCTCGAACGCCACGGGCGCGGGGGTGAACTCGAAGCCGAACCGGGTGGGGTAGCGGCCGGTCATGATCGCCGCGCGGCTGGGGGCGCAGGTGGCGTTGCCGGCGTAGCCGTTCTGGAAGTCGACGCCCTGGCGACCGATGGAATCGATGTTGGGGGTCGGGACCGCGCCGCCGGCCACGCCGCCGCCGTTGAAGGTGATGTCGTTGAAGCCCATGTCGTCGGCCAGGATGAAGACCACGTTGGGCGGGCGGCGGCCCGGAGCGGGGGCGGCGGGCC
>Ga0207695_10008182_pt1 | contig 13137 bp, 11 predicted proteins | sample KBSC54metaG_FD_184354 | JGI IMG/M metagenome (GOLD analysis project Ga0207695, IMG submission 184354) | Corn rhizosphere microbial communities from Kellogg Biological Station, Michigan, USA - KBS C5-4 metaG (SPAdes) (version 2) | ecosystem: Host-associated > Plants > Roots > Rhizosphere > Soil...
CTGACCGGAAAGATGGGGAACTGCCGCTGGGCGATGCCGACGATGCTGTCGTAGGGCGTCACCAGCACCAGCCTGGCCACCGGCCGCACGCTGGCCAGCCGCGCGGCCACGCCGCTGCCCAGGCTGCGTCCGATGACGACGACGTCCGGGTGGCGCGCATGCACCTCGTCGAACAGGCCCTGCGCGTCGAGCGCGATGTCGGCCTCGGTCGGCTCGCCCGCGCTGCCGCCGTAGCCGCGGTAGTGCAGCATGACGATCTCGCGGCCGGGGAAGGCGGCCATCAGCGGCGCGACGCTGCTCGACACGTCCTCGCCGTTGCCGCCGAAGTACAGCACCGCGCCCGGACCGGCATGCGGCCGCACGGTCAGCTGCAGCAGCGTGTCGCCGCGCCTGTACGTGCCGGCCATCTCGGTCGGCCCGAGGCGGCGCGGCGTCGGGAAGTACTGGAACGAGCGCTGCGTCACGTACAGCACGATGCAGAAGCCGGCATAGGCGACGGCCACGAGGGTCAGGATCAGGGTCAGCATGCGTCGCATCGGATCGGGAACGGCCACGACGGCCGCATTGTCGGCGAAGCGCGTGCCTGCCTGGCCGTGGCGCGTGACAGGGCCGCGACGCGCTGCTCCATCCTGGCACACACCTGCCGTGGCACAGCGCCACATCGCGCGCCCGGCACGGCCCCTTCCTCGGTGTTTACGTTGACGGCGCGGCGCCTGCACCGCCATTCCGGCCCGCGGCGGCGAGCTGGCACGCGACTCGCAATCAGCATGTCCGGCAGTGCCCCTCGCGCGGTGCGTCGAGCACCGCTGCACTGGGATTTCCCTCCGCCTCACATCAGGAGACTCGCAATGGACATGCTCGAACCCGGCCGCTTCGGCTTCGCCGTCAACTTCAAGAAGCGCTACGGCAACTACATCGGCGGCGAATGGGTGCCGCCCGTCAACGGTCAATACTTCGAGAACATCACGCCGATCACCGGCCGCACGTTCTGCGAGGTGCCGCGCTCGACCGCCGAGGACGTCGAGCGCGCGCTCGACGCCGCGCACGCCGCCAAGACCGCCTGGGCCAAGGTCTCGCCCGCCGAGCGCGCCAACATCCTCAACAAGGTGGCCGACCGCATGGAAGCCAACCTCGAGCTGATCGCCACGGCCGAGACCTGGGACAACGGCAAGCCGATCCGCGAGACGATGGCCGCCGACATCCCGCTGGCGATCGACCACTTCCGCTACTTCGCCGGCTGCGTCCGCGGGCAGGAAGGCGGCATCAGCGAGATCGACGAGACGACCTATGCGTACCACTTCCACGAGCCGCTGGGCGTCGTCGGCCAGATCATCCCGTGGAACTTCCCCATCCTGATGGCGGTGTGGAAGCTGGCGCCCGCGCTGGCGGCCGGCAACTGCGTCGTCCTCAAGCCTGCCGAGCAGACCCCGGCGTCGATCCTCGTGCTGATGGAGCTGATCGGCGACCTGCTGCCCAAGGGCGTCGTCAACGTCGTCAACGGCTTCGGCCTGGAGTGCGGCAAGCCGCTGGCGTCGAGCAAGCGCATCGCCAAGATCGCCTTCACCGGCGAGACCACCACCGGCCGGCTGATCATGCAGTACGCCAGCCAGAACCTGATCCCGGTGACGCTGGAGCTCGGCGGCAAGTCGCCCAACATCTTCTTCGCCGACGTGGCCAGCAAGGACGACGCCTTCTTCGACAAGGCGCTGGAAGGGTTCGCGATGTTCGCGCTGAACCAGGGCGAGGTCTGCACCTGCCCGTCGCGCGTGCTGGTGCAGGAGTCGATCTACGAGCAGTTCATCGAGCGCGCCGTCAAGCGCGTGGCGGCCATCAAGCAGGGCAACCCGTTGGAGATGTCGACGATGATCGGCGCCCAGGCGTCCAGCGAGCAGCTCGAGAAGATCCTCAGCTACCTGGACCTCGGCAAGCAGGAAGGCGCGCAATGCCTGATCGGCGGCGAGCGCAACCTGTTCAAGGACGACCTGGAGGGCGGCTTCTACGTCAAGCCCACCGTCTTCAAGGGCCACAACAAGATGCGCATCTTCCAGGAGGAGATCTTCGGCCCGGTGGTGTCGGTCACCACCTTCAAGGACGAGGAAGAGGCGCTCGCCATCGCCAACGACACGCTGTACGGCCTGGGCGCCGGCGTCTGGTCGCGCGACATGAACACCGCCTTCCGCATGGGCCGCGGCATCCAGGCCGGCCGCGTGTGGACGAACTGCTATCACGCCTATCCCGCGCACGCGGCGTTCGGCGGCTACAAGCAGTCGGGCATCGGTCGCGAGAACCACAAGATGATGCTCGACCACTACCAGCAGACCAAGAACCTGCTCGTGAGCTACAGCGACAAGGCGCTCGGGTTCTTCTGACCCCCACGGTCGCTGCCGCCCGGAGGGGAAGCTTCGCGCGCGCTCCCTGCCCCCCGAGGGGGCCGGCCGCGAGCGGCCCGGCGGAGCCGGTTCCGCCGCTCCCTTGACCCCCGCCGCCGACGTACAAGCGCCGGCGGCGGCTCTGTTCTGTGCTTGTGCGACGGAGGTTCCGCGATGGGACAGACCTCACTCGACCTGCCCGCCCAGGTGGTCGCCACGGACGCCGCTCTGGCGCTGATCGACGAATTGAAGGCCCGCCACGGCGCGCTGATGTTTCACCAGTCGGGCGGCTGCTGCGACGGCAGCGCGCCGATGTGCTTCGCGCAGGGTGACTTCCTCCTGGGCGACGGCGACGTCCATCTCGGCGACATCGGCGGCGTGCCCTTCTACATCAGCGAGTCTCAGTTCGCGTACTGGTGCCACACGCAGTTGATCATCGACGTCGTCGAAGGCCGCGGCGGCATGTTCTCGCTCGAGGGGCCGACGGGCCGGCGCTTCCTGACGCGCTCGCGCTTCTACGAGGACGCCGAGTGGGCCGCGCTGCGGGCCGCCGGCAAGGTGCCGGACTGAGCGTGTGTCCCGTTGCCGCGCCGGGGCCGTCCCGCGCGCAGCGCCACCCCGCCGCCCGCTCGTTCGGCCACGACGGCCGCCCGGCGTCGCGTGGGCTCGCCGCCGCGATCGCGTCCGGCGCGCTGCGGGCGATCGGCGACGCCGGCGCGCACCTGCGCCTGGACTGGCGCGCGTCGGCCCGAACGGGGCCAGAATGGGGTCATGAACCCTTCGGCGTCCCTTCCGCTGTTCGCCGACGCCCCCGCCGCGTCGCACGAGGACGAGCGCGACGAGCCGCCGCACGGCGACCTGGTCACCGTCACCCGCGTGTTCGACGCGCTCGAAGCCGAGATGCTGCGCGGCTGCCTGGAAGCCGAGGGCATTCCCGCCACGCTGGGCGACGTCCAGACGGTGCAGACCGACACGCTGCTGACCGTCGCGATGGGCGGCGTCCGCGTGATGGTGCCCGCGCCGTTCGCGGACGCGGCGCGGCAGACGGTGGAGGCGTTCGAGCGCGGGGCGCTGGCCATCGACGAGCTGCCGCCCGATGCCGAGGCGCCGTTCCCCGTGGTCGACGCCGAACCGGCGGCACCGCTGCGCCTGTCGCGCGCGGCCTGGATCGTCCTGGCCATCGTCGTGGTGGCGGTCGTCGTCTTCTGACCCGATCTGGGGATGGCGGCGCCCGCGGGCACGGGCGGATGCTCGCGGGACCGGGGTTTGCTGCAAGCCCCGTGGCCGCCGCGCGGCCGAGGAGTGCCCATGAATCCGCTCGTCAATCGCCACGATGCCGCCGTCGACATCGGACGGCCGCCACCCGCCGACGCCCCGATGCAGGTGCTGCCCTGGGCCGAGGACTCCACGCGGTCGATCGGCGCCGAGGACGCGGCCACCCGCTACCAGGGAGACCTGTTCCTGCCGGGCTGGCTGCGGATCGAACTGCAGCCGACGGCGGAGCAAGGCCCCGGCGGCTAGGCGCCGCCCCGGTTCCCGCCGCGCGGCGCGCGCGCCCGCGGCGACGTCACTTGCGGGCGATCGCCTCGACCTGGATGCGCAGGTCGACGGCCATGCTGAAGCCGTAGGCCTTGCCGGCATCCATGCCGAACTGCTCGCGGTCGATCGTGGCGTAGATGTCGGCGCCGCAGTCCTCGCGCTTGAACATCGGGTGCGGGATGCACTTGAACTTCTTGATGTCGAGCGTGACCGGGTTGGTCTTGCCGTGCATCTCCAGCGTGCCGACCGCCTTGGTCGGCGCCCCGTCGGCAAAGCCCTCCAGCGTGCCCTTGAAATGCGCCTTGGGGTACTTGTCGGCCTCGAACAGCTCCTTGCCCTTGGCCACCTTGTCGAGGGCGGGCAGGCCGAAGTTGGCGCTCTTCATGTCGACGACGATGTCGACCGTGCCGGTGCCGGCGTCGCGATCCATCGTGACGCTGCCGCTGGTGTGGTCGAACTTGCCGCGCCAGGTCGAGATGCCCATGTGGTCGGCCTCGAAGCTCGGGTAGGTGTGCGTCGGATCGATGTCGTAGGTGACCGGCACGGCCTGGGCGGCGGTGGCGGCGAACAGGGTGGCGGCAGCGAAACGGGACAGGGTGTTCATCGGGGTTCTCCGGTGGTCGGCTCTGATGGGGGGTGACTGTAATGGCAGGACGCCATACCCCCACGACGCGCGAGCCGCCGTCATTTCGACAAGCGGCCGATCGAAAGCTCGGCGGGACGGCTCTCTATCGCAGGGCCGTCCTTTTCGCCGATGATGCGACGGCCGCCATCGCCAGGCCCCGAGGGATCCGCCCATGCTCACCGTCCTGCTCGTCATCGTCGTCGCCATCGCCGCCCTGCTCGCCTACGCCGGCACGCGGCCGGACACCTTCCGCATCGAACGATCGATCCATATCGGCGCCCCCATCGTCCAGGTCGCTGCCCTGATCGACGACTTCCACGAATGGAGCAAGTGGTCGCCGTGGGAACACATCGACCCGACGATGCAGCGCCGGTACAGCGGCGCCGAGGCTGGCGTCGGCGCCGTCTACGAGTGGGAGGGCACCGGCAAGGTGGGGGCCGGACGCATGGAGATCACCGAGATGCGCTCGGGCTCGGAACGCGGCCTCATCTCGATCAAGCTCGATTTCCTCAAGCCCTTCAAGGCCAGCAACACCGCCGAGTTCCTGATGAAGCCCACCGACTCGGGCACCGACCTCACCTGGGCGATGTTCGGCCCCAGTCCGTTCATGTCCAAGCTGATGGGCGTATTCATGGACATGGACAAGATGGTGGGCAGGGACTTCGAGGCGGGTCTGGAGTCGCTGAAGAAGACCGCGGAGCAGGCGGCGGCGGGTTCCTGATCGGGCGGGACGGCGCGGCTGCGGACTTCACCGCCGCGAGCCCCGCCAACCCTTCGGGTCATCCTGCGCGAAGTCGCAGGATCCACCCCCGCCGGGCGGCTTGAACGCAGCAATGGATTCCGCGACAGCGCTTCGCGCCGCAGACGACACCCCGGCCTGCGCACGCACAACGAAAAACGCCGACCAGCGCGAGCCGGTCGGCGTTCCTGTCGACGCGGCGCGTCGTCAGGCGACCGTCGAGACGTCGCGCGAGCGCAGCATCCTGTGCAGGATCGGGGTCAGCACCAGCAGCAGGATGCCCGCGCCGATGCACGCCATGTAGAGGAACTTGTACGGCGCGATGCCCGTGCCGTCCATGATCTTCTCGAGCGAGCCCGCGAGCTTGTTGCCCGCGGCCGAGGACAGCATCCACACGCCCATCAGCAGCGCGGCCAGGCGCGCCGGCGCCGCGCGCGAGGTCAGCGCCAGGCCCACGGGCGACAGCATCAGCTCACCGACCGTCTGGATGACGTACGCAGCGAACAGCCACATCGGGCTGACGGGCCCCGTGGCGTCGGCCAGCACCTGGGCGCGGTCCATCAGGATGAAGCTGGAGCCCAGGACGATGAGGCCCAGCGCCTGCTTGGCCGAGTCCGGCAGCGCGTAACGCGAGCGGTTCATGATCGACCAGATGATGGCGAACACCGGCGCGAGGAACAGGATCGCCAGCGCGTTGATGCTCTGGAACCAGCTGGCCGGCACTTCGAAGCCCAGCATCGTGCGCGCCGTCTGCTTGTCGGCGAACAGGTTCATCGAACCGCCCGCCTGCTCGAATCCCATCCAGAAGAAGATCGAGAACATCGTCACGACGATGATCGCGATGACGCGTTTCCATTCGGCAGCGGTGAGCTTGTCCGACCGGGCCGGCTTGCGGCCGATCATGCCGGGCAGCCAGACGGCGGCGGCAATCAGCAGCAGTGCCAGCACGATCTTCACCGGCCACGACAGCGCCGAGATCATCGGACCGACGGCGAGCCCGCCATAGACGACGCCGATGCTGCCCAGCGCCCAGATCAGGATCTCCGGCACGTTCCTGGCGCCGATCGCCGCCTGGCCTTCACGCAGGCCGGCGCGCCCGAGCACGCCCTGGAACGACATCAGCGTCAGCAGGCCCAGCAGCATGCCCACGCCCGCGCTCGCGAACCCGTAGTGCCAGCCCCAGTTCTGGCTCTCGCCCAGCGTGCCGCAGACGAACGGCGACAGGAAGGCACCCAGGTTGATGCCCATGTAGAAGATGCTGTAGCCGCCGTCGCGGCGCGGGTCGTCGCGGCCGTCGTACAGCTCGCCCACCATCGAGCTCGTGTTGGGCTTGAAGAAGCCGTTGCCCACGATCAGCAGGCCGAGCGCCACGTGCAGCAGCGAGGGCACGGCCATCGCGAAGTGGCCCAGCATCATCACGACCGCCCCGATGACCGCCGCCTTGCGCATGCCCAGCCAGCGGTCGGCGATCCAGCCGCCGATCAGGGGCGTGACATACACCAGCCCGGTGTACGTGCCGTAGATCTCCAGTGCATCCTCGCGCTTGTAGTGCAGCGCGTTGACGAGATACAGCACGAGCAGCGCCCGCATGCCGTAGTAGCTGAAGCGCTCCCACATCTCCGTGAAGAAGATGACGGCGAGGCCGAGCGGCTGCCAGGGTTTGGAGGCCGCGGCGGGGACGCCGGCAGACGGATTTGCGACGATGGTGTTCAAGGCGATTCCCGGGGATCACGGAGGGCAAGACCGCGCGGGCGCCTCTTGAGCGACGTGCGGCGAATCGGGCATTGTCCCAAATCACCGGTGCGCCGGCTTTGGGGCTTGCCCGGGCACGGGCATGCGGCCTGCCGGGCCGGCGGCCGCCCACTCGGGCGCAACAGCCCGCAAGATGGCCGCTTCGACGAACAATTTCCGCCAATTGACATTCAATTCACCCATGCAGCGCCGCACCGCACTCCGCAAGCTCGCCGACGGCCTCGCCCTTGCTGTCGGGCATTCGACTTGCCGAGCCGCGGATGTCGCCCCTGTCCCGCCAGGGCCTGCGTCTGGAACGCCCATGCCCCCGCCCTCGCCCACCACCTTCACCTGCGACCTGTCCGCGCCGGCGCGGCCGCTGCGCCATCCCTGGCGCCACTGCGTGGGCAGCTGCCATGCGCCCACCGCGCTGCGTGCCGACTGGCAGCAGCAGCTCACGCGCGCGCATCGCGAGCTCGGCTTCCGGCACGTGCGCTTCCACGGCCTGCTCAGCGACGACATGGGCACGCTGGTGAACCAGGACAACCAGTTCCTGTTCTCGTTCTTCAACATCGACCGCGTGTTCGACTTCCTGCTGTCGCTGGGCATGCGCCCGCTGGTCGAGCTGTCGTTCATGCCGGCCACGCTGTCCTCCGACGGCAACAGCGTCTTCCATTACCGCGCCAACGTCACGCCGCCGCGCCGCATGGCCGACTGGCAGCTGCTGATGACGAAGCTGGTGGGCCACTGGGTGGAGCGCTACGGGGTCGACGAGGTGGCGCAGTGGCCGCTCGAGGTGTGGAACGAGCCCAACCTGGTCGCATTCTGGACCGGCGGCCAGGCGAAGTACTTCGACTTCTTCAAGGCGACCTGGACGGCCGTCAAGGCGATCTCGCCGCGGCTGCAGGTGGGCGGTCCGGCCACGGCGGCCAACGGATGGCTGGCGGACTTCGACGAGTTCTGCGCCGCCAACGCCTGTCCGCCCGACTTCATCAGCACGCACTACTACCCGACGGACGCGTTCGGCTCGATCCTCACCGATACCGTCTCGCAGCTGGCCGACGCGCCGATGGGCGTCATGCGCGACCGCGCCCGCGACGCGCGCGCGGTCGCGGGCGCGAGGCCGTTGTACTACACCGAGTGGAACATCACGTCGAACCCGCGCGACCCGATGCACGACGGCCCGTTCTGCGCCGCGCTCGCCGCGCACTTCCTGCTCGGCGTGGACGACCTGGTGGACGGCTACAGCTGGTGGACGTTCACCGACATCTTCGAGGAGAACTACTTCCCCAGCATCCCGTACCACGGCGGCTTCGGGCTGATGAACCTGTACGGCGTGCCCAAGCCCGTGTACCGCGGCTTCCAGCTCGTCGACCAGCTCGGCACGCGGCGCTGGGCGGTGGCCGGGGCGCATCCGACGCTGCAGATGCACGTCGGCGCGCCCGACGGCGACGCGGTCACCAGCGTGCTGCTGATCAACGTCGCCATGCCGCGCCATGCGATCGCCGGCGAGCTCGTCACCGTGCGGCTGGCGGGCATGCAGGGCCGCCGGCCGCGCATGGCGACGATCACGCGCATCGACGACGCCCACGCCAACCCCAAGGCCGAATGGCTGCGCCTGGGCAGCCCCGAGTATCCGCATCCGCATCAGGTCGACGCGCTGGAGACGGCCTCCGCGCTGGTGCCCGAGCGCATCGCCATCGCGGCCGAGGCGGGGGCGATCCGCGAGGTCAACTTCACGCTGCCGATGCCGGTCGACGCGATGGCGCTGGTGCGCATCGAATGGGAGGCCGCGTGAGTCCTCACTGCCGGCAGAAGGGCGAATGGACCGCAGCACGCAGCGCGGAGGCCGCTTCATGAGCTCGACGCCCGACCCACGCGATCTCGGCGTCGATCCCCGCATCGCCAGGCACGCCGTGCAGCACGGCTTCACCCGGCGGGAGGCGATCGCGCGCGACGCGATGCTCGGCGACCTGCAGCGCGAGTCCTTCGGCTACTTCGTGCACGAGGTCAACGAGGCCAACGGCCTGGTGCTGGACAAGACCGCGCCGCAGTGGCCCGCCAGCGTCGCGGCGATCGGCATGGCGCTCACGTGCTATCCCGTCGGGGTGCAGCGCGGCCTGATGACGCGCGACAAGGCGCTGCAGCGCTCGCTGGTGACGCTGCGCTTCCTGCTCGCCGGCGAACAGGGCGAGTCGCCGACCGCGACCGGCCATCGAGGCTTCTTCTATCACTTCCTCGACATGGCCACGGGCCGCCGCGCGTGGCAGTGCGAGCTGTCGACGATCGACACGGCGCTGCTGATGGCGGGCGTGCTGGCCGCCGCCGCGTACTTCCGCGGCCCCACGGACGACGAGGTCGAACTGCGGCGCCTGGCCACCGCGCTGTACGAGCGCGTCGAGTGGGACTGGATGCTCGGCGAGCGCGGCACGATCTGCCACGGGTGGAAGCCCGAGACGGGCATGCTGCCCTGGCACTGGGAAGGCTACGACGAGGCCCTGGTGCTTTACCTGCTGGCGCTCGGCTCGCCGACGCATCCGGTCCCGGCCTCGTCGTACGAGGCCTGGTGCCGCACGTACGCGTGGCAGGAGGCCGAGGGCGTCGCGTACCTGCATGCGGGCCCGCTGTTCATCCACCAGATGTCGCAGCTGTGGATCGATTTCCGCGGGCTGCAGGACGAGTTCATGCGCGCCCACGGCAGCGACTACTTCGCCAACAGCCGCGCCGCCGTGCTGGTGCAGCAGCGCTACGCGATCCGCAACCCGCGCCGCCACGCGATGTACGGCGAGTTCTGCTGGGGCGTCACCGCCAGCGACGGCCCCGGACTGCAGCACTGGCACGGGCCGGGCGAGCCGCCCTTCTTCGACTACGTCGCGCGCGGCGTGCCCGACGGCCCCGACGACGGCACGCTGGCGCCGTGGGCCGTGGTGGCGTCGCTGCCGTTCGCGCCGGACATCGTGCTGCCCACCATCGCGAACTACCGCCACATCCAGCTGCACGTGGCCAACCCGTACGGCTTCAAGGCCTCGTTCAATCCGAGCTACCCGGGCGACCGCAAGCACGCTGTGGGCTGGGTGTCGCCGTTCCACTTCGGCATCAACGAGGGCCCGACCGTCGTGATGATCGAGAACCACCGCACCGGCATGCCATGGAGGCTGATGCATTGCTGCGCACCGCTGGTCGCAGGCCTGCGGCGCGCGGGCTTCACCGGCGGCTGGCTCGACGCGATCCCGCACGCCGCCGCGGCCGCGCCGGCCGCGCCGCTGCCGACGCCCGAGCCGTACGACCCGCCGACGCCGCCGGGCGAGACGGCGATCTCGCACGGGCCAGCGGGGACGGACAAGGCGTCGTGAGGCGAAGGCCTGGCCCCGAACGTCAGCCAATGATCGGAGTCAGTCCGATTCGTAGACCAGGATCGCGGCGGCGAGGTCTTCCAGCGCGGTGCCCACCGACTTGAACACGGTGCGTGCGGCCGGGTCGCGCGCGGGCGGCGGCGCGGCGCAGAGATCGGCCAGCGTGCCGCGCACGTCCTCGCGCCCGAGCACGCCCGACCCGATCGGGTGGAGCAGGTCGCCGGCCTTGGCGAGCGCCTCGGCGGTGTCGATCCACACGCCGGCGCCGGCGAAACACGCGTCGTCGGCCTCGCGCATCGCGGGCGTGAAGCCGCCGATGAGGTCGAGATGGGAGCCAGGCGCGAGCCACTCGCCACGGATCAACGGCTCCGTCGCGAGCGTCGCGCAGCTGACGATGTCCGCGTCGCCGGCCGCGGACGCGAGATCCGAGACGGCGCGCGCCGGATGGCCGTCGGCGGCGAGCGTCGCGGCCAGGCGTGCGGCCGCCGCAGGGTCGCGGTTCCAGACCATCACGTCGTCGATCGCGCGCACCGTGCGGTAGGCCGGCGCGAGCAGGCTGCCGACGCGCCCCGCGCCGACGATCAGCTGGCGCCGCGCGTCGGCGCGCGCGAGGCGCGACGCGGCCAGCGCCGAGGCGGCCGCCGTGCGGCGCGCGGTGAGCTCGCCCCCGTCGATCAGCGCCAGCGGCGCGCCGGTGGTCGCGTCGAACAGCTGGTAGGTGGCGAACAGGCCCGGCAGCCCGCGCGCCGCGTTGCCGGGCGCGACGTTGACCACCTTGAGCCCGAAGTAGCGCCCCGGCTGCCAGGCCGGCATCACGAGCGCGGTCATGGCGCCGCCGACCGCGTGCACTTGGCGGGCCGGCACCTCGCAGCCCTCGACGAACTGGCGCTCGAGAGCGGCGATCAGCGGCGCGAAGCCGAGGCGGCGCGCGGTGGCCTCGAGGTCGAACTGCCTCATCGCACGCGTTCGGCGGCTCGCAGGCCATGCAGGCCGAAGATGGACTGCAGCATCTCGTCGTCCCAGGCGCAGGAGGGGTCCTCGGCGTCGACGAGTCGCTCGCCGCGCTCGATGAGGTGGCCCAGCCGCGTGGCGATCAACGCCGTGGCCAGGTTCAGCGCCTGCATCGACGAGGCGCCGCAGACGTCCGGGTAGCGTGCGTCCACGCCCTGCAGTTCGGCCGCGCAGGCCCAGGTGCCGTCGTCCACCGGATACGGCAGGCCGACGCGGGCGACGATGCGCTCGCTGCGGCCGTCCGGATGCAGCCAGATCAGTTGTTCGATGGCGATGTAGTTCGGCTCGGTGGTGCGCATGCGGGGTCCGGTTCGGGCAAGTCTGCACGAGGAACTCGACTTTGACCCTTCTGGATTACGCGGTTTCGACATGCCACCACGACGGCAGCAGCCGCCGCACGTCGGGCCGCCGGAAGCGGTCGTCGATCAGGTGGACGACGCCTTCGTCGGTGGTGCTGCGGATCACGCGCCCCGCCGCCTGCACCACCTTCTGCAGGCCGGGAAACAGGTAGGTGTAGTCGTGGCCGGCGCCGAACAGCGTCTCCAGCCGCGCCTTCATCTGCTCGTTGACCGGGTTGACCTGCGGCAGGCCCAGCGTGGCGATGAAGGCGCCGATCAGCCGCTCGCCGGGCAGGTCGACCGCCTCTGCGAACGCGCCGCCCAGCACGGCGAAGCCGATGCCGCGGCGACCTGCCTGGAAGCGCGCGAGGAAGTCCGCGCGCGCGCCTTCGGTCATCTGGCGCGCCTGCGTCCATACCGGCACTTCCGGGTGCAGCGCCTGGAACAGGCCGGCCACCTGTTCGAGGTAGTCGAAGCTGCTGAAGAACGCGAGGTAGTTGCCGGGCGCCGCGGCGAACTGGCGCGCCATCAGCTCGACGATCGGCGCCAGCGACGCCGGCCGGTGCGCGAAGCGCGTCGACAGCGGCGTCACCTGCACGCGCAGCTGGGCGGGGTCGAACGGCGAGGCGACGTCCACCCAGGCCGTGTCGGGCGGCAGCCCGAGCAGGTCGGCGTGGAAGTGCATCGGCGTGAGCGTGGCCGAGAACAGCGTCGTGGTGCGCGCACCCAGGAAGCGCGGCTTCAGGAACGAGGCCGGCACGAGGTTGCGCAGGCACAGCGTGACGTCGCGCTGCGCATCGTCGGCGATCGTCACGTCGAACAGCGAGTGCGGGCCGAAGGATTCGGCCAGGCGGGTGAAGTGCAGCGTGTCGAACCAGAACTGCAGCAGCTCGGGCGGCACGTCCTCGGGGTGGGCGGCGGCGTGGTCGCCGATCGCCGAATTGAGGTTCTGCAGCGCAGTGAGAAGCCCTTGCGGCAGCTCCTCGTTCACCACATAGGTCTCGAGCTGCCGGCCGACGATCTCGTTGCACGCGCGCGCCAGCCGCTTGAGCGCGGGCGCGACCGCGGCCGGCGCGCGCGGGCGCACGCCGTCGAGCGCGGCGCGCGAGAGCGTCGCCGAATACATCTCGCGCGCCCGCGGCACCAGGTTGTGCGCCTCGTCGACCAGCACGCCGACGCGCCATTCCTCCGCATGCGCGAGGCCGTGCAGCATGCCGCCGAGGTCGAAGTAGTAGTTGTAGTCGCCCACCACGACGTCGGCCCAGCGCACCATCTCCTGCGCCAGGTAGTACGGGCAGACCTCGTGCTCCAGCGCGATCGCGCGCAGGCCCGCGCGATCGAGCCGCGGCGCGGCCCCGGGCGTGGTGCCCACCGCGGCCTGGCGCGCGGCGGGCAGGCGGTCGTAGAAGCCCTTGGCGAGCGGACACGACTC
>Ga0207695_10008183_pt1 | contig 13137 bp, 11 predicted proteins | sample KBSC54metaG_FD_184354 | JGI IMG/M metagenome (GOLD analysis project Ga0207695, IMG submission 184354) | Corn rhizosphere microbial communities from Kellogg Biological Station, Michigan, USA - KBS C5-4 metaG (SPAdes) (version 2) | ecosystem: Host-associated > Plants > Roots > Rhizosphere > Soil...
GGCGAAGACCATGGGCTTGATCTCTTCGAAGCCGGGTAGGGGCTCGATGGCGGGATTGGCGTCATGGGTGATGGTGTCGCCGATCTTGGTGTCGGCCACATTTTTAATGTTCGCAACCAGGAACCCCACTTCCCCAGCCTGCAACTGCTCGATCTCGACCGGCTTGGGAGTGAGGACCCCAAGGGTTTCCGCATCGAAAGTCGTGCCATTCCACATCAGGCGGATTCTCTGGCCCTTGCGGAGCGTTCCCTGAAAGACGCGCGTGAGAACGATCACGCCCCGGTAGGCGTCGAACCAGGAATCGAAAACCAGCGCCTGAAGCCGGTTTTCGGGATCGCCCTTGGGAGGCGGCACGCGCCGCACAATCGCTTCGAGCACGTCGGGAACACCTTGCCCGGTCTTGGCGCTGATGAGGACCGCGTCGGTCGCGTCCAGTCCCACCGCGCTTTCGATCATTTCTTTTGTGCGGGGAATGTCGGCGCTCTGCAGGTCGATCTTATTGATGACGGGAATGATTTCCAGCCCATGATTGATCGCCAGGTACGAGTTCGCCAGGGTTTGCGCTTCGACGCCCTGTGACGCATCGACCACCAGCAGCGCGCCTTCGCAGGAGGCCAGCGAGCGCGACACCTCGTAGGAGAAATCAACGTGTCCGGGAGTGTCGATCAAGTTGAGCTGGTAAGTCTCGCCGTCCTGGGCCGTGTACATCATCCGGACCGCATGGGCCTTGATGGTGATGCCCCGTTCGCGCTCCAGGTCCATGGAATCGAGGACCTGGGCCTGCATCTCGCGCGCGGTCAGCGATCCCGTAAGCTCCAGCAGGCGGTCCGCCAGCGTGGATTTACCGTGGTCGATGTGCGCGATGATGGCGAAATTGCGGATTTTAGCGGCGTCCATGAGTTGTGGGCAATACTGATTCTAACAGGCGGGAAGCGGTGCCGAGCGGTGCCGAGCTCTGCCGGCGGCCAGGTCGCGCGTCCAGTTTTGTGCTCGTGTTCGCGACATTCTTTTCGGCTGCTCTTGCTAGCGCGTCTCCACCTCATATACTTTCTTCCGGCGAGGTCGAACGGTGAAAGACAGCAGGTTTGCGGTAAACATCCTCCTGACCATCTTGGTCGGCGTGGCCCTCTGGATGACGCTACGAAAGTTCTTCGCGGGACCATGGAACCCGATGCAAATCCTCGGTGCCTGCCTTCTGGTTGTCGGGTTTGTGTTTTGGACACTAGCAAGATTTCAACTCGGAGCTTCCCTTACCGTCTCAGCGCGGGCGAAGAAATTAGTCACTCGTGGGCTGTATTCGAAGATTCGCAATCCAATCTATGTGTTCGGGTCATGCGTGATCGCGGGAATCATTCTGCTTTCGGCGCGACCGCTGTGGCTGCTCCTCTTTGTGCTGGTTATCCCGCTACAGATCTGGCGGGCGAAGAAGGAATCCTCGGTGCTGGAATCGGCCTTTGGGGACGAGTACCGCAGCTACCGCGCCAAGACCTGGTTCTGAACGAAAAAGGCCCCTGGAGACACTGGCTCAGGCTCACGGACGAAGGAGACTACATGCGAACACTTGTCACGATCTCACTGATGCTTGGCTGTGCAGCGGGACAAACGCTTTCCCCAGAAGTCCGGAACTTCGTGAAGACCGACGCGCCGGTCATCGCGCTGACTCACGTCAGGGTCATTGACGGAACGGGTTCGGCGCCGCGTGAAGATCAGACGGTTGTCCTCAGCAAGGGAAAAATTGAGTCGGTCAGCGACGCTTCGCCCGCAAATGTTCCCAAAGAGGCGCAGGTGCTCGACCTGCACGGCTACAGCGTGATCCCCGGGCTGGTCGGAATGCACGATCATCTCTTCTATCCCGTTGGACCGGCTTCCTTCGCCGATATGGCGTACAGCTTCCCACGGCTCTATCTCGCGGCGGGCGTGACCACCATTCGCACCACCGGTTCCATCGAGCCCTACACCGATCTGGAAATCAAGAAGGAAATCGACTCCGGAAAAATGCCCGGCCCGCACGTGCACGTCACCGGGCCGTATCTGGAAGGCGCGGGATCGTGGGCCGTGCAATTGCATCAATTGTCCGGTCCGGAAGACGCTACCCGGACGGTAAATTACTGGCTAGATGAGGGCGTCGATAACTTCAAAGCCTACATGTTCATCACTCACGATGAACTGGCTGCTGCCATTGCGGCGGCTCACAAGCGCGGCGCGAAAGTTACGGGGCATCTGTGCACGATCGGATTTCGCGAAGCGGCCGCGCTGGGCATTGACGACCTGGAGCACGGCTTGATGGTGGATTCCGAATTCCTTCCCGACAAGAAGCCCGGCGAATGCAAGGGGGAAGAAGATCCCGTGCTCATGAGCAAGCTCGACATGAACGCGGGGCCGGTGCACGAGATGATCCTCGATCTGGTGGGGCGGCACGTCGCCATGACTTCGACCCTGCCGGTATTTGAAATGGGCAGCTTCCCCGGGCGCCCTACTCTGCAGCCGCGGGTTCTGGATGTGCTCTCCCCGGACGCGCGCCTGCTTCTGCTGCAGCACCGGGTGCGCTCCAGCGATGCCGCTGCCATTCGCAGCCGCTATGGAACTGACGTCTCCCCCTGGCCGGCGGCTTTCCGGAAGGAAGAGGAATTTGAATTTGCCTTCGCCAAAGCTGGCGGATTATTGCTCGCCGGTTTGGATCCCACCGGCATGGGCGGCGTGATTGCGGGTTTTGGCGATCAACGCGAATTGGAGTTACTGGTCGAAGCGGGATTCACACCCGTACAGGCCATTCATATCGCGACCTACAACGGCGCACAGTATCTGGGAAAACTGGACCGCATTGGCACAATTGCCCCTGGCAAACAGGCTGACCTGGTGGTGATCAAAGGTGATCCGTCCAGGAAAATTGAAGACATCGAGAATGTCGAGACCGTGTTCAAGGACGGGATCGGCTACGATTCGGCGAAACTCATCGAATCGGCGCGGGGCCAGGTGGGATTGCGCTAGGGATCTGGCACGGACCGCTCGCTCCTATTTCTTACGGCGCTTTCCCCGGCGTGGCTTCGGCTCTTCTTCCAGAACTGCAAAGTTGATTTTCTTTTCTACGGGATCGATCCGGTCGACCAGAACTCGCAGGCGATCTCCGATGCGGTAAGTCTTGCGGGAGTGCTGGCCGATGATTTCGCGTGTGTTTTCGTGGTAGGTATAGCGGTCGTCGATCAGAGTATTGAGCGGGACCAGCCCTTCGACGAAAAGCTCGGTAAGCTCTACGAAGAATCCGAACTTGGTGACGCTGGTGATCAGGCCGTCGAATTCCTCGCCGACGCGGTCCTGCATAAACTTCACCTTTTTCCACTCCATCAGCTCGCGCTCGGCGTCATCCGCGCGGCGTTCCGACTGGCTGGATTCCTCGGCGATCTCATGCAGTTCCTCAACAGAAATGGGGCCGCCCAGCGGGGCATGAGATTCGCGGCGAGCGGCGTGGTCACGGCGCTTGGACCAGGGACTCGGGGCATCGTCGCTTTGCGGCTGGAGTGGGCGAGGCGTCCCCTCCACAGTGCCTCTCTGCAGAACCTCTTTCAGGATGCGGTGCACGATTAAATCTGGATAGCGGCGAATGGGGCTGGTGAAATGGGTGTAGGTTGGCGCCGCCAGGGCAAAGTGGCCGAGGTTTTCTTCCGAGTACCGCGCCTGCTTCAGCGAGCGCAACATCAGATAGCTCAGAATTCGCTCTTCAGGTTTGCCGGCAATCTTTTCAGTCAACTTCTGGTACATCCTCGGGGTGATGTGGACTTCTTTGGGGATCTCAAGGTCCCGGACGCGCTTGCCGGTGCCATACGCTGCGCGGCGATCGGCCTTCATTTGCACGCGCTGGATCGGTAAAGCGCCTACTCCTAGCGAGTATCCGAAGGTAGCGGCGATGGTTTCGAAGTCGTACACGCGCTTGGCATCGGGCTTTTCGTGAATGCGGTACAGGCTGGCGATGCGATGAGACTCCAGGTGATGGGCGACAGTTTCGTTCGCCGAGAGCATGAACTCTTCAATCAGGCGGTGCGCGATGTTCCGTTCGGAGCGCGTGATGGACTTCATCAGTCCGAATTCATCGAACTCAATCACCGGCTCGGGGAGATCGAAGTCGATCGATCCGCGGCGCTCGCGCTTGCGGTTCAGGATTTGCGCCAAGTCGCGCATCAGTTCAAAAGTCGTGACCAGCGGAGCGTAGCGCTTGCGCAGCGGCTGGTCGCCTTCGAGGATGGCGTTCACATCGGTGTAGGTCATGCGCTCGGCGGAGCGGATTACGCCTTCGCACAGGTCGTATCCAACAATCTCGCCGCGGTGATCGATCTCCATAATGCAGGAGAGCACGAGTCGATCCACCCGCGGGCGTAGGCTGCAGATGTCGGTCGAGAGTTCCAGCGGCAGCATGGGAACGGCGCGATCTGGAAAGTAAACGCTGGTGCCGCGAAGGCGTGCCTCCTGATCTAACGCGCTGTCTCCCGTGACGTAATGCGCGACATCGGCGATGTGGACCTGCAGTTCGTAACTATGGTTTGGCAGCTGGCGGACTAAAACAGCGTCATCGAAATCACGGGCGGTCTCCCCGTCGATGGTGACGATGGGCAACTCGCGGAAGTCGCGCCGCCGGTGTAGTTCGCTGGACGGGATGATGGCGGGAACGCCCTGCGCTTCCTCCAGCACTGCCGGCGGAAAATGGTGCGGCAGATGGAATTTGCGGATGGTGATTTCTACGTCCACGCCGAAGTCATCTTCGCGGCCAAGAATTTCCGTGACTCGGCCTCGCGGGCTCTGAGTTGTGCTCGGCCAGTCGGTGATTTCTACGTCGACGACCACGCCTTCGAGGTCGGACCAGTCGGCGTGGCGGGCGGCTTCTTCCCCCAGAACGCGATCCACCGATTTCTTCTTCACCCGTGTCCTGTGCGTCCTTTGTGCTGAGCTTTCAGAATCATTCGCCCCAGAGGACGCAGGGGACACAAGGGATTCCTGCCCTTCGGGGATCACGATTTCTTGCGTAATCTTTGTGTCAATAGGCGTGACATAGTTTCTTCGCGAGCCGTAGTGGAAGATGCCGACGACGGTGGGATGGGCGCGGTTGACGGGACGGACGATACGGCCCGGCCGTCTGGTCGCACGTTTTGGATGTCTACCAGCACCAGGTCCCCGTGCATGGCATTGCCGATCTGGTGCGGGGGGATGAAGATGTCGCCGGCTAGTTTGGATTTCAGAGCAGGGGACAGCGATTTCGCATCGGGAATCACAAAGCCAAAGCCGTCGCGGTGCATGGTAAGTCGCCCGGCGACGAGGTTCTGGTCAGCAGCAGCCTGGGGTAGCGCGTATCTATCGGAGTCCACCGGGATGAGCGCGCCGCTTTTCACCAGCTTATGAAGATGATCGTTGAGCTCGCGGCGCTCGTCCCCATGCAGGCCCAGCTCGCGGACCAGTTGCTTATATCCAGCCTGGCGCTTGGATTGGCGGGCGATGTGTTTCAGGATGGCGCCGTCGGAGAGCATGAGGCAGCTATCAGCATAAACCACGGGTAGCTGAGGAATGGCCGAAGAGCACCAGGGACTCGCCGTCAGCACGCTCGCTTTGCTCGCGGGGCGGACGACGGCGTCCGCCCCTACACAGACTATTTGGCCGGGAAATACTTTTCTTCCAGGATGCGGCGGTGATGGAGTTCGTGGCCGGCGGTGAGATAGGCGAGGGCGCGGACGGTCACTTCCTTCTTGTTGGCGATGCCGCGGCGGGCCCAAGCCTGCTCGTCCAGGTTGCGCAGCAGGGTTAATGTGGCCCGGCGCACAGCGATATAGTCTTCAATCGTTTCGGCAAGCGGCACCCGGGGGCCGTTGCGGACATAGTCATCCTGCTCGAAGCCTTCGATGGGCGTGCGATCCCCCCGAGAGATGCGCAGGGCGCGATAGGCGAAGATGCGCTCGGTGTCGCAGACGTGCCCGAGCACTTCCTTTACCGACCACTTGTCCGGGGCATAGCGGAAATCCGCATCCGCCTCGTCGCAACCGGAGAGCAGCAGTAGCATCTGGCGGCGTTGAGATTCCAGCGTGCCCAAAATATCGGTCCCGTTGACCAGCGAGATGTAGCGCTCGTAGTAAGGATCGTATTCGCCAGCCTCGGGGCGGGCTACAGACACAAGAGAAATAACGGCGGAATCAGACATGAAAGTGCTCCTTTGAGCGGTGAGCGATGAGCCATGAGCAAGTCGCTGCAGGAGGCGGATCGCTCAGAACGCGGATCGCTCAGAACTAGGAGCCAGGAACGCGTGGTCAGCGCCGTGCGCCCTGCTCCCGGTCCCCTGCCCTTGCAGATTGCTCCCAGCTCATGGCTCACCGCTCAGCATAACGCCCGAACTGCCAAAAGGGTATGGAGCGGAAATTAATTTCGGGAATCGTTACACGCAACAGGGTACAAAAGAGCAGTTGAGCACTGGGAAGCGGCCACGGGCTGCAAACCTGTGGTACGTACCACGGTAGGACCTTTCGTTGGAAATAAAGGGATTTCCACAGTGCTCAAAATGAGACTCGGGAGTACAATTCGCTTTGGTCACGAAAGTGCGGCCAGAGAGCTCTAATCCCAACAAGGAAAGGAACCATAAGTCCCATGTGGAAGCCCACAAATCAGCCTCAGAGCCCTGCCCGGCCCGGCGAGCCGGAGCGCCCAACCACGTCTACCCCGAGTGCGCCCGCGATGACGGCCAGTGAGCCGGTCAGCGCCCCGCGTCCGGTCACCACGACCACTGCGGATCAGGCGACCATCGGTAAGTCGCTGGTGATCAAGGGTGAGGTGACAGGTTCCGAATCTCTGTACATTGATGGCCGCGTAGAAGGATCCATCAATCTCTCGGGTAACCGCGTGACCGTCGGTCGCAATGGGGTGGTGTCGGCTAACATCAACGCGCGAGAGATCGTGGTCCTGGGCAAGGTTCGCGGGAACCTGACCGCCAGCGACCGGGTGGATATTCGCAGCGACGGCTCGCTGACCGGAGACGTGATTGCGGCGCGCATCTCCATTGAAGATGGCGCGTTCTTCAAGGGTGGCATCGACATCCGCAAGGGCGGACAGCCGCAGCAACAACAGCAGAAGGCCAACGGCGAAGAGAAAGCCGTTGCGAGCGAGTCGACCGCAGCCGTGGGCGCGCGCGCGTAAGCTTTCGCTCTCAAACGGGCAAGGGCGGGCACCCCTACGGGTGCCCGTTTTTCTTTTCCAGGAAATGCCGCTGTGCGCGCGCAAACGCGGGAGTCCCTTCACAGAAATTTCGTAAGAAGATAATTGGGTACTGCGCAGGGCACCTCGCCGCGGTGCCCTTTTTGGCGGGAACTACTCAGGCATTGGGCCGAGTGGACTTCTTAATGGAAGGAGACAACTTATTGCGAACTGCGTCGCTCCGGAGTTCGGATTGTTCGAGTAACTGATTAAGCTGTGCGATGAGGATCGAAAACTGGTTGTGGTCCTGTTCTTTTGCAATGCGTTCGCAGAGTTCCTTGACGTGATGCTTCTCCTCTTCATCCAACATCCCCATGTTCTCCCTTCTTTGGAACTGGATTGAGGGAGTCGCGGTAGTCTTCCACTTGCTGTCGAAAGCAGACGAATGTGATCGTTTAGTGCATTCCGCAACTCACGCATAGTCGATGTAGCTCCTCGACAATATGAGTTGCCGCCACCTGCGAACAAAGTTGCTGAATGCGATCCTCTAGGTTCCTCGCCACGCTGCCGCAGTGTGGCAGATGGGAAAGCCTGTAGGACATACCGCAAACCACTGGTTTTCCAACTCAACGAGTACAGCGTCCGCTCACTCCAGGAACATACAATCCCCATAGGAGTAGAAACGGTAACGCGCTGCTACCGCGTGCTCGTAAGCTCGCGTCACGTTCTCTTTTCCACCAACGGCGCACACCAGCATCAGCAGCGTCGATTGCGGCAAGTGGAAATTCGTAAGTAGTCCCTGGACGACCTGAAATCTGAATCCTGGGTAAATGAAGAGATTGGCTTCTCCGCAGCCGGCGAGCACTTCCCCTGAGTTCTGCTGGGCGACGTATTCCAGGGTGCGAACGGTCGTAGTTCCAATTGCGATGATGCGGCGGAACTCGGCCCGTGCTTTTTGGATCGCGGCAGCGGCTTCTGGCGAGATGCAATATTTCTCCGAGTGCAGGTGATGCGCTTCGATCTCCTCTGTACGAATGGGTTGAAAGGTTCCCAATCCGACGTGGAGGGTGATTTCTGTTTGCTCAATCCCGCGCTGAGAGAGCTGAGCAAGGATCTCCGGAGTGAAGTGAAGGCCGGCGGTCGGAGCGGCCACTGAACCGCGTTCACGAGCGTACACGGTTTGATAGCGGTCGTGATCCGCTGCCGAATCCGGACGTCCAATGTAGGGCGGAAGCGGAATGTGCCCGATCTTCTCGACGATGGCGAAGAAATCAGGTGCCGGCGCGAAACGAATGCGACGCTCTCCGAACTCGCCGCGGGAAATTATCTCGGCCCGAAGCTCATCCTGCTCTCCGAAGAACAAACGCTCGCCGACCGCGATCTTGCGGCCGGGACGGACCAGGCATTCCCACTCATTCGGATCCTGCTGCAATTGGCGGGTGAGCAGGACTTCAACGCGGCCACGGAGGAACTCGCGCGAGGCCGGGTTGCGCGGGCTCAGGGCTTGAGACTTAAGACCCTGACGGCGAGCATACAGCCGCGCCGGAAAGACTTTGGTGTTGTTGAAGACGACCAGATCTCCCCGGTGCAACAGGCTGGGGAATTCACGGAACTGGCGATCCTCGCAGGATCCGTTTAACTTCGAAAGGTGCAACAGGCGCGAGGAGGCTCGATCCGGCAGGGGCTGCTGGGCGATCAATTCTTCCGGCAGTTCGTAATCAAAATCGGAAACCAGCACGCCCCTCGATTATAGGGAGGGAAGCCGGATTGGAGCGCACTTCCGAGTGGAATTGCGGGCAATTTTCGTTGAAAATGGATTGTGTGCGGTGCAGAGGGCTGATAGTATGCCGTTGCCGCCTGCGGTTCGCTTTTTGTCATCTCCCCCTTAAGGTAAGGAATGCCTACCGAACGAAAACACAGGGAAGAAATCGTCCGCTACGGGCGAACGCTGCACGAAAAGGGTTTCGTGGCGGCCATGGACGGTAATCTATCCGTACGGCTGAAGCAGGACCGAATCCTGGTCACGCCGACCGGCCTGAGCAAGGGATCGATGCGCCCGGCCGACCTCGTCATCGTAGATCTCGAAGGCAAACAGGTAGCGGGACGCCGCCATGTCACCAGCGAGATCGGAATGCACCTCATGATTTACCGCACGCGGGCCGACGTCAAGGCTATTGTGCATGCCCATCCGCCGACCGCGACCGGCTTCGCCGCCGCCGGTATCGCCCTGACTGAACCCCTGGTTTGCGAAGTCGTGATGGGCTTGGGATGCATTCCCCTTGCGCGCTATGGAACCCCCGGCACAGCGGAACTGGCGCAAAGCCTGGAGCCTTACGTTCCCAAGTACGACGCGATTTTAATGTCAAATCACGGGGTTGTGGCCTACGGCGACACCCTCGAGCACGCCTACATGAAGATGGAAACCGTAGAGCATTTTGCCCAGATCTCGCTCGTCACCCACATGCTCGGCCGCCAGCAGCCTTTGCAGGAGCGCGAGATTGAGAAGTTGTTGCTGGCCCGCACCAAATATTTTGGCGCCAAGAACGCGGCCTCCATGCCCTTGCCGCTGACTCGGGTCCCGGAAGAAGTGAGTTAGACAGTTTCCAGTTTCCGCGGTTCCCGCGTTACTTTCCCCCTGGTTTCTGCGCTGGCGGTGTTTTCTACCTCAGTCCCCTCCCAGTCGGACGCGAAACCCGGCACGGAAGTTGATGGGCAAAGCGGGGTACCCCACCACTTCGTTGTAGCGGCGATCCAGGGCATTCTCCACATTCACGAACACGGTTAGGCGCGGATGGATCGCATACCATCCGCCTACATCGGCGCGAACGTATCCCGCGGCGTGATCGATGTTGAACCCCAGAAAGTCGGAGTCCAAGCGGCGCCCTACGAAACTTCCGGAGATATTTGCTCCCCAGCGCGACCCGAGATAGGACAACAGAACAGTCGCCGAATGTTTCGGGCGCCGGAGCAGGGGCTGTCCCGGATTGTACAGAGCATTGATCGGCGCGGGGTTCAACAGGATCTGCGTTGACGTATAGGTGTACGCCGCGTTCAGCAGCAACCGCGAGCGCAGTTTCCCTTGCAGCTCCGCTTCCACGCCATGAGCCAGCGCCCGGTTCACGTTGCTATATTCTCCAATGAAGTTCACGGGATCTACCGTCACATAATTGATCTGGTCGTGAAAGAGGTTGTTGAAATAGGTAGCGGTGAACACGTATCGCCCCTGCAGGAAACTCTGCTGCAGTGCGGCCTCGAACGAGCGCGAGCGCTCGGGCTTGAGCGCCGAATTGGCTTGCGTGTAAGGAGGACCGGCGAAGGTCTCTTCCAATCGCGGTTCTTTAAATCCGGTCGCATAGGAGAAGCGCAGACGGGTTCCGGAGAGCATCTCTCCGCCTCTTAAAGCCTGCCAGGCCACTGCCACGCGCGGAACGCCTGTGTTGCCGAAAGCGCTGTTGTGAATGAAGCGCGCTCCCGCAATGAAATCGAAGCGGCCCACAACGAGCTGCTGTTGCGCATAGCCCTCGTTGTTCAGGCGTTGTCCGTGCGTCTGCGGCGGGTAATCGAGGTTTCCCACAAAGCCGTTTTCGTTTTCCAAGCGATAGCCAAACGTGGTGTGCGCCCAGGTTCGTTCGGAATAATCTCCCTGATACTCGACTCCGGCGCGGTTGATGCGGTCAACCTCATTCGAGGGGAAATCGAACACGCGCGCAGGATCTCCGTTGGGATTGAGTTCGTAGTAGCGATAGAGATAGTCGAAGCCGGTGAGGTGATGCTCCCAGCCCGAGGGAGCTCGGACCGCAAGTTCAGCGCTTCCGATTATGTTGTTGAGCTGCGACCAATCGCTGGGGTTCGGCGGCTGCAGCGGAGTCCCGTTGAAATCCCATTCCCCGGGCACGCCTGTATGCGAATTGGAGTGCCGGAAACGAATGCGCAGCGAGCTGCGATCGTTAAGCGCCGCGCCCACGTTGGCGCCCTGCAGTGAATCGGAGTAGGCATTGTTGGTCCACGCTCCTGCCGTGTTGAATTGATCCGCGAACAGGTTGTAATCGAAGCGTTCGTGGGCGCCCGCAACGGAAGCATCGCCGCTAGCAGTCGAGAAATTTCCGCCGCTTGCGCCCAAGCGCAGCTCGGGAACAGGAGTATTGCCGGTCCGCGTCCAGACCTGGACGACGCTCGTGATGGCATCAGAGCCGTACAGCGTGCTTTGCGCGCCGCGGACGAACTCCAGGCGCCCAGCCTCGTTCAGCGGAAGTGTGCCGAAGTCGAAAGTTCCACCCGGCTCGTTGACCGTCACCCCATCGACGATGACCTTGTTATATCGCGACTCGCCCCCGCGGACGAACAACGAGGTGAGCGAACCGCGCTGCCCCGCGGCATTGACGATAGCACCGGGCAAAAAGCGCATCGCGTCGGCAGCCTCAGGCGGATTCATAGTAGTGAGTTGCTCGCTAGTCAGCGTATTCACGTCAGCACCGGCGGCTTCGCCCGTGACGGGACTGCGCGTGGCGGTTACCACCACGGTTTCGGCGGCGGGCGCAAGACGCAGCTTGATCGTGACGTCGCCTTGGCTGGGAACATCAACAGTTTCTGCGGCAAAGCCCGGGGCAAGAACTCTGACCCGGAACGATCCGGAATTCGGCAAGGCCATTTGCGCCGTCCCCTCGGGCGATGTCACGGCCGTCCTGAGGACTTTCGAATCGCTCGAGCGGATCAGCAAAACGTGCGCTCCTGGAACCGCCGCGGAGCTGGGATCGACTACTTTTACGCTGAGTTCGCTGGCGGATGCCGCGAGGGAGAGAAGAAGAAAATAGAGAGCACGAACGCGCATTCTGGCCTCCTTGGCACGCGAAAGAGGTTGAAAAGTACGGAAGGCGCCGGTCTCCTGGCTTGCGAGTAAGGATGATGTATCCGGAGATAACCTGCGGCCTTCCCAGAGTTCGGTCCCAGTGGCCGGAGGCGGTTTCCTCGCTTACAGTTGCGCGGCAGCGCGGGATTTTCACCCGCTTCCCTGTCTTCGCTCTCGCGAAGACGCGCGTTCCGCAGAAATTCAAAGAGCTGAAACAACTGTGGCTTCTGAATCTACTGGCAGCAGTCTTGCCGTGTCAACCGGCAGAACACGGCCACGCGCGGTAGCGCGGCAGCTAGCGCCTCCAGCGGCCGATCGCGTAAAGAATCAGCGACAGCAAAACGCTCAGCACGATCGAGGTGGCGAGAGGAAAGTAGAAGGTCGTATTCTTGCCGCGATAGAGGATGTCGCCGGGAAGGCGGCCGATGGGCAGGTTGGTGCGGCCTAACAAGACGAGCACGACCCCTGCGGCCAGCATAATGCCTCCCAGGACAATCAACAGTTTTCCAAAATCTGTCATTGCCAAGTTCCTAGTTACTGCCTATGAAGAGGGTAGCGCAAAAGTATCGCGCGAGTCTGTTGCGGAAAGAACCGCCGAAGCTTTGCACTGAAAAGTACTTGACAGAACTCGCCAGGCCGTTTTAGGCTATGCCCATGCTGGATTCCCGCCCGCATCGGCTTCGACGGTTCCATCGCCCGTCTGCAGCCTCGCGGCCCGAATTGGACCCGCCTCCCAACCTCGCCGAGGATTTGCGCTTCATTCGTGACACCATGGAGCGGGCTTCGGCCTTCACCGCCGTTTCCGGCTGGGGACAGGTGATTTCCGGCGTGACCGCGCTGGCTGCGGCCTCAGTCGCAGCGCAACAGAGTTCGCCGTTGGGCTGGCTCCGCGTTTGGCTGGCTGAGGGAATCATTGCAGTGGTGATCGGGCTTTTGGCATGCACCTGGAAGGCGAACCGCCGAGGCTTGCCGCTGTTTTCCGGCCCCGCACGGAAAGTCGCGCTGGGACTGGCTCCCCCTCTGGTCGCGGGAGCATTCCTCACTTTCGTGCTGTTTCGCGCCGGCTTACAGGCGGCATTGCCCGCAGCGTGGCTTTTGCTCTATGGCGCGGGCATCATGACCGGCGGAGCGTA
>Ga0207695_10008186_pt1 | contig 13134 bp, 8 predicted proteins | sample KBSC54metaG_FD_184354 | JGI IMG/M metagenome (GOLD analysis project Ga0207695, IMG submission 184354) | Corn rhizosphere microbial communities from Kellogg Biological Station, Michigan, USA - KBS C5-4 metaG (SPAdes) (version 2) | ecosystem: Host-associated > Plants > Roots > Rhizosphere > Soil...
AAATCGAGACGCGCCTCAAGCAATCCATCAAGGACGGCATATTGCCGCCGATACCGCAAAGCCTGATTGAAATGCGGCGCTGGAATGCACGTGCGATGGAGCAGGGCCTGATCAACGCCGACGAGCGGCTGGTGCTGGACGACTTTGCACATTACGGCGACATCACGGTACAAGTGGACGATTTTGGCCCCGATCTCGACATGGGCAAGGCGTTGCAAAAGTCACAAGAACCGGTATTGGTCAGAAGCGCCTGACGCACGAGATATACCGAAGATTCAGGCCGGATGCCCTCATCACGGTATCCGGCACTGAAGAAGATGTGTTTGTTCGGCGTTTGTTCTGATTCAGTTGACAGTACGTCAAGGGGCGCGGCCTTTGTCGATGCCGCGCAAAGGCTTATAATGGCCGCCACGATCGTCTGTGCGGCGTTGAACAGGTTTAACGTGTTTAGCGTTTGCGAGGGACGCCGCTTTAATCTCTTCTCTGTTCGAATCCGGTATTGTCATGACTACATCCTCCAACAGCTTGTCCTCCAGCTCAGCTGACGTCGCGCCGCCATTCCGGTGGCTGAACCCATACCGCCCCACCAAGTTCCGCGTCATCGTGGGTCTTGGCATCGCTGCCATCGTGCTGGCGCTGATCAACCTGTTCGTGCCGGGTGCGCTCGATGCCACTGCCTATCTGTCGAGCATCGCCGCCGGTGCCATCGCCTACGTGCTGGCCGAAGTGCTGCTGGTCACGATTGTCGTGGTCGGGCCGTTTGCCGGGTTTGTATATGGCGTGGTTGCATTCTTCGCGCGTTAATCGCTGATCAGCTTTAAGGAAAAGGCCGGTAGAGATACCGGCCTTTTCTCATTTGGTAATCAACAGGCGCAAGCGATGCCAAAAAACGTATTCACAGCAGCAAATAATTCATTGGAAAGCGCGCAGCAGCGGACATACCATAGCCGCCTCCGCGCTGACTGCACATCGGCAGCACATTCAGTGGTTTCAACAACAAGGACAATTCATGCAAACACGCAAGCTCGCCAGCGATGGCCTTACCGTTCCTGAAGTCGGCCTGGGATGCTGGCAACTAGGCGGCGGCTGGGGCGATCATTGGGACAATGACGTCGCCCAGCAAACGCTGGCGCAAGCCTACGCCACCGGCGTGCGCTTCATCGATACCGCCGACGTCTATGGTGACGGCGCCAGTGAACGTTCGATCGGCCAGTTTCTGAAATCGCACAAGGATCTCACCGTCGCCACCAAGCTCGGACGCGGCGCGATCTATCCCGACGGCTACAGCCGCGATGCCGTACGTATCGCGACACAGCGTTCGCTGGAACGTCTGGGCGTCGACAAGCTGGATCTGACGCAGCTGCATTGCGTGCCGCCGGCCGTGCTCAAGGACGGCAAGATTTTCGACTGGATGCGCGAGCTTCGCCAGGACGGGCTGATCAGCCGCTTCGGCGCCAGCGTCGAGACCGTGGAAGAAGGTTTGCTTTGCCTTGAGCAGGAAGGCATGACTTCGCTGCAAGTGATCTTCAACATCTTCCGCCAGAAGCCGCTGGCAGAACTGTTGCCGAAGGCAAAAGAAAAGGGTGTCGGCATCATCGTGCGCCTGCCGCTGGCAAGCGGTCTGCTGAGCGGCAAGATGACGCGTGCGACCACCTTCAAGCCGGACGATCACCGCAACTTCAACCGTGACGGCCAGCAATTCAATGTCGGTGAAACCTTCGCCGGTCTGGAGTTCGCGACCGGCGTCGACCTGGCGCAAGAAATTGCCGCGCTGGTGCCCGCCGGCATGAACATGGCGCAGATGTCCTTGCGCTGGATCCTGGATCACGACGCCGTATCGGTCATCATCCCCGGCGCCAGTTCACCTGCGCAGGTATTGTCGAACGCCAGTGCATCGGCGATGCCGCGTTTGCCGGCCGCGCTGCACGAGAAGCTGGCTGCGCTGTATCGCGACAAGATTCATGCAGCGATTCGCGGCCCGTACTGAGTTAGTGGTAAAACATCATCGACGCCATCAATAAAAAGCCCACGACTTTGCGGTCGTGGGCTTTTTTAATGGAACGTGGGCTTACAGCTTGAACACGCTGACCACCTTCACCAGATTGTCGCCCTGCATTTGCATCGACTTCGATGCAGCGGCGGCTTCTTCCACCAGCGCGGCATTTTGCTGCGTGACTTCGTCCATCTGCGTGATGGCCAGATTGACCTGATCGATGCCTTCGCTTTGCTCGTGGCTGGCGACGGCAATTTCCTTGATCACTTCGCTGACCTTGCGGATGCTGTCGACTACTTCGCCCATGGTCTTGCCGGCCTGACCGACAAGATCCGAACCGGCGCGCACTTCCTGTACCGAGCCGTCGATCAGCGATTTGATTTCCTTGGCGGCTGCAGCCGAGCGTTGCGCCAGGCTGCGCACTTCCGACGCTACCACTGCAAAGCCGCGACCCTGTTCACCGGCACGTGCCGCTTCCACGGCCGCGTTCAAGGCCAGGATGTTGGTCTGGAAGGCGATCCCGTCAATGACGCTGATGATTTCCACGATCTTGTTCGACGAGGCATTGATCGAATCCATGGTCTTCACTACTTGCTGCACCACGTTACCGCCTTGCTCCGCAACTGCGGAAGCCGACACCGCAAGTTCGCTGGCCTGTCTGGCGTTGGAGGCGTTCTGCTTGACGGTCGAGGTGATCTCTTCCATCGCGGAAGCGGTCTCTTCCAGCGAGCTCGCTTGTTCTTCGGTACGGTTGGACAAGTCCATGTTGCCGCTGGCGATCTCGTCGACAGATTGCTTGATCGAGCCGGTTGCGCTGAGGATGCTATTGACGGTATCGACCATGCGATCGCGTGTGTAGGCGATTGAAGACACCAGGCTGGCTTCGTCGCCCTTGCGTACGGCAATGACGCCGGTGAGGTCGCCTTCAGCAATCTTGCGTGCAATTTGCGATGCTTCGCTTGGCTCACCACCGATGGAGCGATAGATATTGCGCACCACCAGTATGGCAATACCCGACATCACCGCACCGAGAATCAGCAGCACGACACCGGCGCGGATCAGCGCGCGGTAAAAGTCGGTCTGGATGTCATCCTGATACACGCTGGCGATGAAGTCCCAGTTCCATGGCTTGAAGCGTTTGACGAAGCCCATCTTCGGGCTGGCTTTTTCTTCCTTGGGACGCGGCCACCAGTATTCCAGGAAGCCTTCGCCGGCCGCCGATGAGCCTGTCGCGGCGATCATCTTGTAGAGCTCGTTGCCCTTGGCGTCCTTGAAGTCGTACATGTTCTTGCCGTTGAGTTTGGGGCTGGTCGGATGCATGACTACCACCGAATCTGCGCCGACCAATGTGATGTAGCCGCTGCCGGTATAGCGCTGGTCGGATACGCGGGCGATCGCCATCTTCTTGGCATCGTCAACCGACATCTTGCCGTCGGCAGCTTGCTGGGCAAGCCCGCTGACGAGGGAGTAGGACATCTCCGTGATATCAACCAGCGCATGCTGGCGATCTGAGATCTGGAGATTTCTGGTTTCGTAAATGTTCCAGAGCGACAGCGCAAACAGCGCGACCCAAGAGAAAATCAGCGGAAGCCAAAGCTTCTGCTTCAAAGACAGGTTGTTCACTGCGTGTTCCCCTTTTTAAATATTCCTGCGACGAGTAAATGCTTCTTGCACCACGATTTTCTATCGTCTCTCTGGTTTTTATATAACGCTTACCGAAGATACGGGGTCGTATTTATTGTGAAAAATCTTAGCACGGCGCTTGGCTTTGAAAGCATCGAATTGACGGGTAAAGCCTCAGTCTTTTCCTGAAAAAAAACGGTATTGCCTTTCGGAAAGAAGGGCAATACCGCAAAGGGACGACTTGCTCAGAAAAAACTATTTATAACCATGCAACAACTTCAGACGGTTTTGCCAAAACCTCCTCCGCCCGGCGTGGCGATCACAAACACGTCGCCCGGGTTCATCTCCGTACTGGCGACGAAACTCAGTTCTTCCTGCGTACCATCGTTGCGGATCACCATGTTCTGGCCGCACTGACCCGGGTCACCACCCGCCGCGCCGAAGGGCGGGACGATACGGTTGTTCGACAGGATCGATGCCGTCATTGCTTCGAGGAAGCGGATCTTGCGCACGCCGCCGTTGCCGCCATGCCATTGGCCGGCGCCGCCGGAGTGTTCGCGGATCTCGTAGCTTTCCAGCCGGACCGGATAACGCCACTCCAGAATCTCCGGATCGGTCAGACGCGAGTTGGTCATGTGCGTCTGCACTACATCAGTGCCGTTGAAACCCTTGCCCGCACCCGATCCGCCCGAGATGGTTTCGTAGTACTGATATTCGCCGTTGCCGAAGGTGAAGTTGTTCATCGTGCCCGGCGCCGAGGCCAGCACGCCGAGTGCGCCATAGAGTGCATTGGTGATGCAGCTCGAGGTTTCGACGTTGCCCGAGACGACTGCCGCGGGATAGCGCGGGTTCAGCATCGAGCCTTCCGGGATGATCACGTTGAGCGGCTTCAGGCAGCCCGCGTTGAGCGGAATCTCATCGTCCACCAGCGTGCGGAACACATACAGCACCGCCGCCATGCAGATCGCACTTGGCGCGTTGAAGTTGTTGTTCAGCTGCGGCGAAGTGCCGGTGAAGTCGATGTCGGCGGTGCGCTCGGCATGGTTCACGCGGATCGCAACCTTGATCACCGCGCCGTTGTCGAGCGGGTAGTCGTAGCTGCTGTCCTTGAGCAGCGTGATGACGCGGCGCACGGCTTCTTCGGCGTTGTCCTGCACGTGACCCATATAGGCTTGCACCACGTCCAGGCCGAAGTGATCGACCATTTTCAGCAACTCGTCGACGCCTTTTTGGTTGGCGGCGATCTGCGCTTGCAGGTCGGCCAGATTCTGCGCGATGTTGCGTGCAGGGTAGGGGCCGGAGCTGAGCAGGGTCACGGTTTCCTGTTCCAGGAAGCGGCCTGCGCGCACCAGCTGGAAGTTGTTGATCAGGATGCCTTCTTCTTCCACCACGGTGCTGTTGGCCGGCATCGAACCCGGCGTGATGCCGCCGATGTCCGAGTGATGGCCGCGTGAACCGACATAGAACAGGATGTCGCGGCCGTCCTTGTCGAAGGCAGGCGTGATCACGGTGATGTCCGGCAAATGCGTGCCGCCGTGATACGGATCGTTGAGCATGAAGACGTCGCCCGGCTGCATCTTGCCGGCGTTCTCGCGGATGATGGTGCGGATGCTTTCGCCCATCGAACCAAGATGTACCGGGATGTGCGGCGCGTTGGCAATCAGGTTGCCTTGCGCATCAAACAGCGCGCACGAGAAGTCCAAGCGTTCCTTGATGTTGACCGAGAAGGCAGTGTTTTGCAGGCGCAGGCCCATTTGTTCCGCGATGCTCATGAACAGGTTGTTGAACACTTCCAGCATCACCGGATCAGCGGTGGTGCCGATGGCTTTGCGCTGCACGCGCGCCTGATAGCGTTGCATCACCAGATGGTTCAGCGGCGTGACTTCTGCCAGCCAGCCCGGTTCGACGATGTTGGTCGCGTTTTTCTCTGCAACGATGGCCGGGCCGTGCACGACGTCGCCGGGGCGCATGTCTTCGCGGCGATACAGTGCAGTGTCATGCCATTGACCGCCGGAGAACAGTTTCACGGTTTCGGTCGATTGCAGCGCACCGTCGCGTGGCGGCAATTGCTCGACTTTCTCTTCGCGATCATTGGACACGCCGATGGCTTCCACCGAGATGGCTTCGATGATCATGTTCTTGTCCGGCATCAGGAAAGAGTAGCGTTTCTTGTACGCCGATTCGAACTGCGACACCATGCTCGCGATATCGCCGAAGGCCACCACGATCACCGAGTCGGTGCCGTCATAGCGCAGGTGCGCACGCTTGAGAACGTTGATCTGGGTTGGTGTCACGCCCTGCGACAACAGATCGTCGCTGGCTTGTGTCGCCAGTTTGTTCAGCTCGGCGTCGAGCTTGCTGATGGAGTAGCCGGTCAAGGGCAGCTCCATCGCCTGTTCGCGCATGGCGGTCTGATCCGCCAGACCCATGCCGTAAGCCGACAGCACACCCGCGAAAGGATGGGCGAAGACGCGCGTCATGCCTAGCGCATCCGCCACCAGGCAGGCATGTTGACCACCGGCGCCGCCGAAGGTCGTCAGCGTGTAATCGGTGACGTCGTGGCCGCGCTGCACCGAGATGAACTTGATCGCGTTGGCCATGTTGCCGACGGCGATTTCGATGAAGCCTTCCGCGACTTCCTCCGGCGTGCGGCGATTTCCGGTTTCTGCAAAGATGCGATCAGCCAGCTCGGTGAACTTCTGCACCACCGCATCACGGTCGAGTGCTTCATCGGCCGCCGGGCCAAACACCTTGGGAAAGTAAGCCGGTTGAATCTTGCCCAGCATGACATTGCAATCGGTGACAGCCAGCTGGCCGCCGCGGCGATAACTGGTCGGGCCGGGATTGGCGCCGGCGCTGTCAGGGCCGACACGATAGCGCGTACCGTCAAAATGCAGGATAGATCCACCGCCCGCAGCCACGGTGTGTATGCTCATCATCGGTGCACGCATGCGCACGCCGGCGACCTGGGTTTCAAACTCGCGCTCGAACTCACCCGCATAGTGCGATACATCCGTCGAGGTGCCGCCCATGTCGAAGCCGATGATCTTGTCGAAACCGGCCGTCTCCGCCGTACGCACCATGCCGACGATACCGCCGGCAGGACCGGACAGGATCGAGTCCTTGCCCTGGAAACGATGCGCGTCGGTCAGTCCGCCATTGCTTTGCATGAAGAGCAGGCGCACGCCTTCCATTTCACCAGCGACCTGATCGACGTAGCGGCGCAGGATAGGCGACAGGTAAGCGTCAACGACTGTGGTGTCGCCGCGCGAGACCAGCTTCATCATGGGGCTGACTTCATGCGAGACAGAGACCTGCGTATAGCCGAGTTCGGTGGCGATCTCCGCCAGCTTTTCTTCATGCGCGGTAAAGCGATAGCCGTGCATCAGCACGATGGCGACGGCGCGATAGCCTTCTTTATATAAAGCTGCGAGTTGCTGGCGCACCGATACGGTATCAAGCGCTTGCACCACGTCGCCGTGCGCGCTCAGGCGCTCATCGACTTCCACAACTTTTTCAAACAGCAGTTCCGGCAAGACGATGTTGCGGTCGAACAGGCGCGGACGATTTTGATACGCGATGCGCAAGGCGTCGCGGAATCCCTTGGTGATGACGAGCACGGTCGGATCACCCTTGCGCTCAAGCAGGGCATTGGTGGCGACGGTGGTGCCCATCTTTACTGCTTCCACCTGTTCCGGCGAAATCGCCTCTTCAGGTTTGAGTCCGAGCAGACGCTTGATGCCGGCGACGGCTGCGTCCTTATATTGCTCGGGATTTTCAGACAGCAGTTTGTGTGTCAATAACGTACCGTCCGGCTGGCGCGCAACGATGTCGGTAAACGTGCCGCCGCGGTCAATCCAGAACTGCCAGCGTTGTTCCCCCAGTTTGGTCTGCTCTTGATTCATGGTGCATTGCCTTTCTCAAATGAACTTTTAGGTGCATTTTTGTTGATGAATTATCGACACTTTGCACATAAACCGTGCGATAAGAGCCGAACGTTTGTCTGAGGAAACACCGGAAAAACCAGCTAAATCCTCCTTAAAGCCTTGATGCGTCTGTGTTTGCGTCTGAAGTGGCGATCGTTCTAAAAAACTGGCACGCGCTTTGCTAATAACTCGTTAATGATTTGGCGATCATTTGTTGTTTTTAATATTAATAATTTATTGACATATTATCGACGAAACATATAGGATTCAACAAAAAAATAAAGGAGACAAAAAATGGATGAAAACCAGACAAAAAAGAGCGGACCGCAAACCAGCGCAGACACCGCCGCCATTTTTGAGCGTGCCCTCGACGTCGGCCAAACACCGGCGAATAGCAACGCAAGAGCAGCGCAAGCAGGGCAAGTTCGATGAATCCTGAGTCGAGAAGTCAATAGCAATCAGCAGTCAGCAATCAGTAATCAGGCAGCACCAGTAGCGTCAGCAATATCGGAAAGCATCAGTAACGCCGCGCCACTGTGCCGGTCAGCCCTTGCGGGTGGCTGCGTCACATCGGTACAGCGCGTACTGAGCAGTGCAAACAAGTCCAGCCGGCTTATCGGCCTGGAGTGGATCAACACATCCGTCGGTTTTGCGATGGCTGTGAATTGATAAAAAAGCCGGTAGAAAACCGGCAAAAAACCGGTAGCAACTGTGGTGATTTTTGGGTAGCTCCCGCTTCAGGTCTCATGCAGTGGGGGGAATTTTTAGATGTCATTCATCGATATAACAAGGAGCGTCTCATCATGTTAGGTCCCGTCTTCAAACACGCTAAACATCTCGTCAAAGCCGGCCTCGCCGTGTCCTTCTGTGTTGCGGCCTATTCGGCGCAGGCACAGCAGCAGGAAATCAAGATCGGCGTCATCTACCCGCTCAGCGGTGCCGCCGCATCCACCGGCGCAGAAATGAAAGACGCGCTGGAACTGGCCGCCGACATCATCAACAACGGCGCCAAGAGCGTACCCAATCTGCCGTTCTCGGCCGGTGGCGGTCTGCCCAACCTGAAGGGCGCCAAGATCAAGCTGGTGTTCGCTGATTCGCAAGGCAACCCGCAAGTCGGCGCCACCGAAGCCGAGCGCCTGATCACGCAAGAGAAGGTTGTGGCGGTTGTCGGCGCCTATTTCAGCAACGTCACTGCCACCACCAGCCAGGTCGCAGAACGTTACAAGGTGCCTTATCTGAACCCGGAATCGTCGTCGGCATCGCTGACCCAGCGCGGCTTCAAGTGGTTCTTCCGTACGACAGCGCATGACGATCTGTTCGTCACCAACTTCTATGAATTCTTCAAGGAGCTGGAAGCCAAGAAGAACATCAAGATCAGCAAGCTCGGCGCCTTCAACGAAAACACGTTGTGGGGCAACGAAACCACCAAGCTGGAAACCAAGCTGTCCAAGGACCGTGGCTACGATCTGGTGAAGACCATCGTCTATCCGGCCAAGAGCACCCAGCTGACATCGGAAGTGCAGTTGCTCAAAGCCGCCGCACCGCAAGTCGTGCTGCAGTCGTCTTACCTCGGCGACGCCATCCTGTCGATGAAGACCTACAAGGAACTGGGCTTCACGCCGGACATGATCCTGGCCAACGACGCCGGTTTCATCGATACGGAATTTGTGAAAACCCTGGGCAAGGATGCCGATTACATCGTCACCCGTGACGTCTGGTCACTTGATCTGGCCGGCAAGAATCCGCTGATCAAGCAAGTCAACGATCTGTTCAACGCACGCTTCAAGATCAATTTCACCGGCAACTCGTCGCGCACCTTCACCGGTCTGATGACACTGGCTGATGCGATCAACCGTGCCGGTTCCACCGATCCGGAAGCAATCCGCAAGGCGCTGTCGGAAACCAATATTCCAGGCAACAAACTGATCATGCCGTGGAAGGGCATCAAGTTCGATGAGCACGGCCAGAACACGCTGAGCTCCGGCATCCTGCTGCAAATCATCAACGGCAAGTACTACACCGTGTGGCCGTTCGACATGGCAACGCGCGACATCGTGTGGCCGATGCCGAAGTGGGATCAACGCAAGTAATTTCTTTGTAGCATCGGCGGCGGCCGTAACCAAAACATCGATACACAGTAATGCGGCGGCCCCGCTGTTCAGATTCAATTCAGATTCAATTTTTGTCGCAGGTATTTACGGCGCGTAAATAGCGTTAAGGGGAAATTTATGACTTGGGAAATTTTGGTGCAGACCCTGGCGTCCGGTTTGTTGATCGGACTGATTTATGCGCTCGTAGCGATTGGTCTCACGCTGATCTTCGGCGTGATGGACATCGTCAATTTCGCGCATGGCGAATTCCTGATGTTCGGTATGTATTCCAGCTTCTGGCTGTTCGCGCTGTATGCGCTGGATCCTATTTTTACCTTGCCGCTGACAGCCTTGTTCCTGTTCGCGCTGGGTACCGTGCTCTACAAGCTGGTGATTCGCAAGATCACCAATGCGCCGATGGTGTCGCAGATCTTCACGACTTTCGGGCTGATGATCCTGTTCCGCGGCATCGCGCAATTCTTTTGGAAGGCTGATTTCCGTACGGTTGAAAACTCGATGGTCGCCGGGCATGTGTCCCTTGGCGGCATCCAGATCGGTTCGCCCCAGCTCACAGCCGGCATCGGCGCAATCGTGGTCACCGGCGTGATCTATGCCTTCCTGACTCGTACCAAACTTGGCGCTGCGCTGGAAGCGACGGCGGCCGACAAGGAAGCGGCACAGCTCATGGGCATCGATTCGCAAAAAATGTTCGCGCTGGCCTGGGGCGTCGGCGCTGCCTGTGCCGGTGTAGCGGGGGCATTGCTGTCGACCTTCTTTCCGATCTTTCCGGAAGTCGGCGCCAACTTCATCCTGATCGCCTTCGTGGTGGTCAACCTGGGCGGCTTCGGCAGCGTGGTCGGCGCGCTGATCGCCGGGGTGCTGGTCGGTGTGATCGAAGTGATGGGCGGTCTGTTTCTCGGGCCGCAATACAAGATGGCGATCGTGCTGGTGCTGTTCCTGACGGTGCTGATGTTCCGTCCGCAAGGATTGATGGGCAAGGCCTGATTCCTGTCTTGACCGCCAACTATATTAGAGAGAAACCCATGCTCAAAACCACTTCCAGTCTGCCACTGACGCCGGGCGCGTCAGTCAACGGCTTCAACAAAATCCACGCCTTGCTGGTCGCGCTGCTGGTGCTCGCGCTGGCATTGCCGCTCTACATCACCAGCCCGTCGCACCAGAATCTTGCGATCCTGATCCTGATGGCGGCGCAGATCGGCGTGTCGTGGAACATCGTCGGCGGTTACGCCGGCCAGGTCTCGCTGGGCCACGTCGCGTTTTACGGTATCGGCGCTTACACCTCGGCGATCCTGTTCTCGATCTATGGCATCAATCCATGGTTTGCCATGATCGTCGGCGGCGTCCTTGCAGCCCTGGTCAGCTTGGTGATCGGCTGGTCCTGCTTCCGTCTCAAGGGCCATTACTTTGCGATGGCCACAATTGCAGTGGCGGAAATCATTCAGATCGTCTTCACCAACTGGGACTTCGCCGGTGCAGCCGTCGGTCTGACGATTCCGATGGGCGAGGGCGGTTGGGCCAACATGATCTTCGCCGGCAAGGAACCGTACTACTACATTGCACTGGGTCTGCTGCTGATCACGCTGCTGGCCAACTTCATCATCGAACGCAGCTTCCTCGGCTATTACTTCCGCGCCATCAAGGATGAACCGGATGCCGCGCGCAGCCTCGGTGTCAGCTTGTCCCGCTACAAGCAGATCGCGTTCGCCGTCAGTAGCTTTTTCACCGCCATGGGCGGCAGCCTGTACGCACAGAAAGAGCTCTACATCGATCCGGCCTCGGTGCTCGGCACGGGCATGTCGATCAAGATGGCGCTGGTGGCCATCCTCGGCGGCATCGGTACCTTATTCGGCCCGCTGGTCGGCGCCGGTCTGCTGACTGCCATCGAAGAAGGCACGCGCACCCTGTTCGGCGGCTCCGGCCGGGGCACCGATCTGATCATCTACGCCGCGCTGATCATCGTGATCGCGGTGTACTACCCGAACGGCATCCTCGGCTATCTGAAGAGCACGTTCGCACGCCGCAAAGCCGTCAAGGCGCAAGCAGAAAACGCCGCCAAGGAGGAATCCAAATGAGTCTGTTACGTGTTGAAAACGTCTACAAGAAATTCGGTGGCCTGACCGCGAACCAGGATATTTCCTTCACGGTCCAGGCCGGTGAAATCGTCGGCCTGATCGGCCCCAACGGCGCCGGCAAGACCACCATGTTCAACTGCATCGCCGGCTATTCGCCGCCGACCACGGGCGACATCTGGCTGGAGGACATGAAAATTTCCGGCATGACGCCGGAGCAATGCGCGCGTGTCGGCATCGGCCGCACCTTTCAGGTAGCACGCACCTTCACCAGCATGACCGCGCTGGAAAACGTGATGGTCGGCGTCTTCCTCAACGAGCGTGGCGTCGGTGCCGCGCGCCGCACCGCGCAGGCGTTGCTCGACTTCGTCAACCTCGGCCGCTTCGCCGACAAGCCGGCCGGCAGCATGACCATCAGCGAACAACGCCGCCTTGCCGTGGCGCGTGCGCTGGCGGTCAAGCCAAAACTGTTGCTGATGGATGAAGTCATGGCCGGTCTCAACCCGACTGAAGTGCGCGAGACCGTGGACGTGGTGCTGAAGATTCGCGACCAGGGCATTTCCTGCCTGATCGTGGAACACGTGCTGGAAGGCATCATGCCGATCGCCAACCAGATCGTGGTGCTCGATTACGGCAAGAAGATTGCCGACGGTTCGCCGCACGACGTATCCAATGATCCGCATGTGATCGCCGCTTATTTGGGAGATGAATGATGCTACAGGTGAGAAATCTGCGAGCCAGCTACGACGGCGTGCTGGCCCTGTCCAAAGTCGACATCGACGTCAAGCCGGGCAGTCTGGTGGCGCTGGTAGGCGGCAACGGCAACGGCAAATCGACCACGCTGCGTGCGATTGCCGGTCTCAACAAAGTCGACGCCGGCAGCATCGTCTTCGACAACACCGACATCGGCAAGGTGCCGCCTTTTGACCGCGTCGGTCTCGGTCTGTCGCTGGTGCCGGAAGGCCGCCGTCTGTTCGGTCGCCTGACCGTGCAGCGCAATCTGGAACTGGGTGCTTATACGCGCAGCAACAAACACGAGATCGAAGAGTCGATCGAAGACATGTATGCGACTTTTCCGATCATCAAGGAACGCCGTCATCAGCTGGCCGGCACCATGAGCGGCGGTGAACAGCAGATGCTGGCGATTGCACGCGGCCTGATGGCCAAGCCGCGCCTGCTGTTGCTGGACGAGCCGTCGTGGGGTATTGCTCCCAAGTTCGTCACCAAGGTGCTCGACACGATCCAGCAAGTCAACGCCAAGGGCGTGTCGATCCTGCTGGTGGAGCAGAACCTACACAAGGCGCTGGCGATTGCGGATTATGGCTACGTGATTCAGACCGGCCGCATCGTGATGCAAGGCACCGGCGACGAACTGCTGCACAACGAAGACATCAAGAAGGCTTACCTCGGGG
>Ga0207695_10008188_pt1 | contig 13134 bp, 11 predicted proteins | sample KBSC54metaG_FD_184354 | JGI IMG/M metagenome (GOLD analysis project Ga0207695, IMG submission 184354) | Corn rhizosphere microbial communities from Kellogg Biological Station, Michigan, USA - KBS C5-4 metaG (SPAdes) (version 2) | ecosystem: Host-associated > Plants > Roots > Rhizosphere > Soil...
TTCCCGACTGCGCTCGCGCTCCTGAACTGCGCTTTCAACTCGGCGAAATTCTTCCACTGCGCCTGCTTCACGATCTGCGCGTCCGAGCCGTCACCCGTCTTCGACTTGAACAGGATGTTGTAATTGGCGTTCGAATTGAACGGCGGGTCGAGGTAGATGAGGTCGACGCTGCCTGATCCGATATGCTCGCGCAGCACGTCGAGATTGTCGCCGTAATACAGCTTGTTGGTCACGCACCCTCCGCCCCGAGCAATCCAACTGTGGCGTGCTTCAGCCGAAACTCAAGAATTTCCTGTCTAAACCTCCTTCTCCTCAGCCCTCTTTTCCAACCGCCCCAGCAAATTGATCGCCTGGCTGACGGTCATCCGGGTGGCGAAGTGGCCGCTGGGGTCGGGGAGCGCGGAGTCCGGCCCCACCCTTAACCCCTCCCCTGAAGGAGAGGGGAACCAGTCGGAAAAGGCGCCGCTGGCCTCGACCAGGTTCATCTCGAGGCTGGCGTGGGCGACGTCGAGCGCGGCCTCCATGTCGGCGGCGAAGGCCGGGTCGCGGCGGCGGCGGGCGTGGATCGAGCTTGCGGCGACGCCGATGCTCCTCGCGGCGAAGCGGACGTTGCCGGTCGCGGCGAGGGTGCGGAGGAAGGTCTCGAGGCTCGGTCGGGTGAGGCGCTGCCCCGGCGCTGCACGGCGGAGCTGCGGGCGGCCGGCGTAGGTGGTGAGGACCACCGCATGCGAGCCATGCCGGTGGCAGGGGTCGACTGGTGGCCTACCCACTCCCTGCCCCTCCCTCTCACGGGAGGGGTCCTCCATTCTGAACGTCGCCAAGGCTGCCACGCACTGACTGTCGAACAGGCTGTCGCGGAGGCGGCGCTTGTAGAGGCCCGACTTGGAGCGGCCGAGAGTCGAGCAGGCGAGCGCGAAATTGCCGGTTTGGCTGAGGAGGTCGAGGAAGCGGACGAGCTCGTGCGCGGAGAGGGTCTTGCCGGATCTGCGGCTGGAAACCATGCCGATGGTTCGGAAACGAAGTCCTACTAGTCAACCGCTCGGCGGCTATCGCCTCATGGCTTCGGCTAAGGCTTCCGACAGCGTCGCGAGGCGGTAGGGCTTGAGGATTACCGGGCGGCCGCCGCTTCCGCCCTCGACTATGTCCTGGCTGTAGCCGGTGGCGAGGACGACCGGGAGCTGGGGCTGCTCCCGCGCCAGCGCCTCGGCGAGCTTGATGCCGCCCATTCCGGGCATGACGACGTCGGAGAGGACGATGTCGAAGCGCTTCCTTCGAGCGATCTCGAGCGCCTCCTCGCCGGTCGCGGCGCGGGTCACGCGGTGGCCGAGCTCGGTCAGAAGCGTCTCGGCGAAGGCGCCGACATCCTCATTGTCCTCGACGACGAGGATGGTTGCCGACGGCTGGGCTCCGGAACCGGCCGCGGCGGCCTCGACCGGCTGGCTGAGCGCGGCATCGACGCAGGGCAGGACGAGGCTGATGGTTGTGCCCTTGCCGGGCTCGCTCACCGCCTTGACCTCGCCGCCCGACTGGGTCGCGAAGCCGTACACCTGGGAGAGGCCGAGGCCGGTGCCCTGCCCCGTGCCCTTGGTGGTGAAGAAGGGCTCGAAGATCCGGTCCATGACCTCGGGCGCCATGCCGCCGCCGCTGTCGGAGATGTCGAGCGCGACGAAATGCTTGCCGTCCTCGTCGAGGCCGAGGTCGCGGGTGCGGATGGTGAGGGTCCCCTCCCCGGCCGCCATTGCGTCGCGGGCGTTCGACGCGACGTTGAGCACCGCCGACTGGAGCTGGGCGCGGTCGACCTCGACGCGGCAGGCGACGGGGCTGAGGTCGGTGACGATCCGGACCCGCTCGCCCATCGTCCGGTCGAGCAGGTCGCGCATGTCGCGGATCAGCGTGTTGAGGTCGAGCCGCTCGGGCTTCAGCGGCTGGCGGCGGGCGAAGGCGAGCAGCTGGCTGGTCAGGCTGGCGGCGTTGGTCGCCGACTGGACGATCGCCTGGGCGAAGCGGATTCGCTTCTCCTCCGCGAGGCCGGGGCGGGTCAGCATGTCGGCCGAGCCCTGGATCACCGTCAGCTGGTTGTTGAAGTCGTGGGCGATGCCGCCGGTCAGCTGGCCGAGCGCCTGCATCTTCTGGCTCTGGCGAAGCTGCTCCTCGGCCTTGGCGCGCTCCTCGATCTGCTCCTCGAGGAGGACGTTGGCCTGGGTCAGCGCCTCGGCCCGGCCGGCGAGCTCGCGGTTGACGCGGCGCAGCTGGCCCTGGGCGAGGCCGAGAGCGACGACGACGAGCGCGGCGAGCACGAACAGGACCGAGATCACGAGGTAGCGCGAGATGCGCCGCGCCGGCGCCTCGCGATCGATGTCGAGATAGACGGTGCCGATGTGCTGCCCGGCCTGAACGATCGGCGACGTGACCCGGATCACGTTGGCGCGTGCATCGGGCAGGGCCGAGATGGACGAGGGGACCGGGCGGCCCGAGCGATCGTAGCCCGCGATCGCGGCGCCGTCGTGACGATAGACCGCGATCATCCGCACCTGGTTGTTGACCGCGAAGGCGTCGACCGCCTGCTGGGCAGCGGCGGGATCGTCGAAGTCGACGGCGGCAGCGGTCGAGGCGGCAAGGACGTCGGAGAGGCCCTGCGTCTGCTCGGTGCGCGCGCGGTCGTAGGTCGACTCGTTCTGGGCGATGACCGCGATCCCGCCGAGCAGGATCAAAAGCGCGACTCCGAAGATCGCGATCGGCGCCGAATGCCAGCCGCTGCGGACGCGCTCGCGGGGGCTCACTGGGACACTCCTACCGCCAGCGCGAGCAGGCGTGAGCTGATCGTCAGCCCGCGCTGGGAGGCTGCGACCTGGTCGATGAAAAAGCGCACCCGCCCGCCTTCGACGACGAAGTGGATGATCCCGCGCTGGCCGTTGCTGTCGGAATCGGTCACGGTGAGGACCGGCTTGCCGCCAAGCGCCGCCAGGATGGAAGCCGTTCGGGCGCCGCCGACGAAGGCGATCTGGCAGCCTCCTGCCGCGGCAGCGGAATCGAGGCGCCGAACCACGATCCGCCGGCCGTCGATCAGCTGCGAGCGCGCGGCGTCATCGAGCTGGCCGCCGAACGGATTGGCGCCGATGATGCACAGGAGGAAGGGGTCGCCGCCCTTGGGCATCGCCACGGCGGGCCAGGTCACGTAGCGGGCGAAGCGCGGCAGGAACGCCGCCTTGACCGCCGTGTCCGTCGGCTCCGCCTGCACTGCCGTCGATGCCATCACGATGGTTAGGGCCGCGATCGCCAGAAATGAGCGCCACCCCTTGTGCATCAGAAGCGCGCGCGCGCCCCGGCATAGATCGTCCGCTTCGCAAGTTGCGAAGCACCGGGATCGCCATTCTCGAGGTGAGTGCGGTGCAACAGGTTACGGCCCGCAACGAACAGCTCGATGCGATCGTCAACCTCGTAGGCGAGCTGCCCGCCCGCCTCGACATAGCCTGGAACATGCGGCGGCAGGTCGAGCGGCCCGACGCCGCGCATGTCGAGCGTCAGGCGGAGCTTGGGGTTCAGGTCCATGTCCGAGCTGCCGACGACCTGCCAGTGCGGATCGGCTCCGAGCGAGTTTCGCGGCTGCAGGTCGACCCGGTCGCCGACGGCATGGAAGTTCTTGTGCAGCGTCGAAGCTCCGAGCGACAGCCTCCACCATGGCACGACCTGCGCCTTGCCCCAGACTTCGACCCCATAGGTCGTCCCCTTGCGGCCGTTGAGGAGCTCGATGGGGATGGTCACGCCGTTCACGAACTCGGTCGTGCGAAGGTCATGGTAGATGTTGTAGAAGAGATTGACCGACAGGCTGAGCCAACTCGACGGCTCGCCGCGATAGCCCGCTTCGAGCGCCAGGAGCTTCTCCGCCTGGAAATTGGTCGATGGCGCAACCACGGGAAGAAATTCGAGTTGGCGATCGATCCTGGAAGGCGTCCGCACCGCCCGTGAAACCGCCGCCCAGAGCAAGGTTCGGGCGCTGGGTTGATAGGCCACTCGAAGGTTCGGGAGGACCTGCCATCCGACAAAGCTCGATTTCTCCAACTTCACTCCGCCGATCAGCGAAAGTTGCGGCGTCACCCTGAACCGGTCCTGTGCGAACACATTGTAGACCCACAGCCGGCGGCGCTCGGGGTCGAGTTCGAACGGGTTCAGGTTGTTGATGAAGAGATCGCTGGTCCTGCGCACGCCAGCTCCAGCGACAATTTCATGACGATCGGCGGTGAGGTCTAGCTGCGCTTCATTGTCGAAGGTCGATTGGGACTGCCGCACCAGCGATACGTTGCTGCCGTACCAGTCATAATAGCTCTGAAACTGGAACGAGGCGGTCGAGCCAATTACGTGAGACCAGCGGCCGAGGAGGTTGTGCGCGTTCGCATGGTCGCCCTCCAGCACGTTGTCTGTTGCGTGGAAGATATCGCCCTGAACCGTGAAGTTGTCAGCGTTGGCGCCGAAATCGGAGCGGAAGCCTGCCTGAACGCTGCGGTAATCGTCGTTGATCGAGCCCCCAAGTCCTGCAGGCAAACCGTCGCGGTCGTCCCAGTCGGCGTAGATTCGCATCGCGCCGGTCGAGCCGAGTGCAAACCCGTAGCGGGCAGCCGCCGTACGCTCATCCGGGCCAGCCGTGCCGCGAACGAGCGCGCCGATCGTGTCCTCGGCATTCTTGGTCGTGACGTTGATCACGCCATTGACGGCGTTCGGCCCGTAGAGCGTACCGCCCGGGCCGCTGATCACCTCGACCTGCTGGATATCCTCGAGAAGCGGCTGGTGCAGCTGCCAGATCACGTTGTCGGCGAGTGGCGTATAGATCGACCGGCCGTCGATCAGCACCAGGAGCTTGTTGCCGGCCTGGATGCCGTTGAAGCCGCGCGCAGCAATTACGTACTGGCTTGCATCGACCTGCTGCACATTGAGGTTGGGCGCGAGCCGCAGCACTTCGGGAAGCGAGGTCGCTCCCGAATTCTCGATATCTTCCGAAGTAATCACATAGAGCGCAGCGGGCGCGCCACTCAGCGGCTCCGCCCGCTTCGACGCCGACCTCACCTGGATATTCGCGAGCTGCTCGATCGAGAGGTTCGACAGGTCTTCCGTCGCCGGAGGCCGGTCGCCGTCATCGGCAAGCGCCGGCGACGCAGCGAAGCAACAAACGGCAAAAATGCCCGCCCTCAGGCTCAACCGCATTCCTGCTCCCCTCGCCGCAGGAAACCCCCGCCCCGGCACCGCATTTTAACTTGCCTTACGCGGACGTCTCTTCAAAAAAATTAACCCACGGGGAGGCGAACGCGGCTCAACGTCGCGGGTTGCGGCGATGGGTGGATTGCAGGGGACTGTTGCGCCGATGCACCGGCGGTGGCGTGCTCAGAATTGATTCGTGTCAATGGCGAAACGGGCCCGGCGGCATTACGGCAATCCGGTGCCGGACGATGTGATCGCTAACATCCGTGCCCGAATCGCCCAGTGCCGCCGCCTCGCCGACTTGATCACCGACGAGCGCACGGCCGCAATCCTCCGCCAGATGGCGGAGGAAGGCGAGGCCGATGTCCGCCGGCTCGAGGCGAAGCAGCACGGAAGGGATCAACAAGCCTGACCGGCTGCTGATCGGCCTCCTTTACCCGATCCGCTCACTTCGTGCGCGGATCGTCCTTCGGATCGGCATAGACGATCGCGAACGGTCCCTGCCCGGAGACTTGAATCTCCACCGGGTCAGTCGTGAACACCCAATGGTTCATCCCAGCCTGCATGGTCACGTGGTAGCCCTTGGTCAGCGACCCGGCATTGGCCTTGTCCAGCTTGTCGCCCATTCCGTAGGAAAGGGTCCCCGAGTCCATTACGCGAACGATTTCATCGGTCGGATGATGGTGTGCCGGAACCGCATAGTTGGCCGGAAGTCTGGCGCGGATGATGAACTCGCCGGCCTTGCTCGGATCGCCTTTGACCACGGTGAATGTCGCACCCGCGGGCAGCCCGGGCGGACCGGCCATCCACTTGTTACCTTTTGCCTGCGCTCCGGGCGCGGTGGCGGCGAGGCATGTCGAAAGAGTGAGAAGAAGCAGCTTGCGCATCACAGGCTCCCCTGATCGGCACCTTCCCAATACGGCTGTTAGCACAAGTTGCGGTGTGCGTGCATCTCGTGTAGTGGCGCGCGCTTCCAGCAAAACTGGAGACCTGCGGGAGATCGCTTTTAGCGTTCGCTTGAACCGCTAAACTTCAACGTCCGCCAAGGCCCGCGCCGAGGCGGAGAAATTGAGAGTGAAATGGCAAAGAAAATTACCGGCTACATCAAGCTGCAGGTGCCTGCAGCCGCTGCAAACCCGGCGCCACCGATCGGTCCGGCGCTCGGCCAGCGCGGCGTCAACATCATGGAGTTCTGCAAGGCGTTCAACGCCGCGACGCAGGAGCTGGAGCGCGGCGCTCCGATCCCGACGGTGATCACCGTCTATGCGGACCGCAGCTTCTCTTTCACGACCAAGACCCCGCCCGCGTCCTACCTGCTCAAGAAGGCAGCGCGGATACAGAAGGGCTCCTCGGAGACGGGCAAGCAGAGCGCCGGAACCATCCGCCGCTCGCAGCTGCGCGAGATCGCCGAGGTCAAGATGAAGGACTTGAACGCCAACGACCTCGACGCCGCGTCGAAGATCATCGAAGGCTCTGCCCGCGCGATGGGCCTCGAAGTGCGGGAGGGCTGAAGCGATGAGCAAGCTTTCCAAGCGTCAGAAGGCGCTCAACCCCGTCGACCGCGAGAAGTTCTACGGGGTCGATGAGGCGCTCAGCCTCGTGAAGGGCAATGCGACGGCGAAGTTCGACGAGACGATCGAAGTTGCGCTGAACCTGGGCGTCGACCCGCGCCACGCCGACCAGATGGTCCGCGGCGTCGTCAACCTGCCCAAGGGCAGCGGCAAGACGGTCCGCGTCGCGGTGTTCGCCAAGGGCGCCAAAGCCGACGAGGCCAAGACCGCCGGCGCCGACGTGGTCGGTGCCGAAGACCTGATGGAGACCATCCAGGGCGGGCAGATCGACTTCGACCGGGTGATCGCCACGCCGGACATGATGGGCGTCGTCGGGCGTCTCGGTAAGGTGCTGGGTCCCAAGGGCCTGATGCCAAACCCCAAGCTCGGCACCGTGACCATGGACGTCACCAAGGCGGTCAACGACGCCAAGTCGGGCCAGGTCGAGTTCCGGGTCGAGAAGGCGGGCATCGTCCACGCCGGAATCGGCAAGGCGAGCTTCTCCGAGGCTGACCTCAAGGAGAATTTCACGGCCTTCATGGACGCGATCATCAAGGGCAAGCCTTCGGGCGCCAAGGGCAAGTTCGTGAAGAAACTGTCGGTTTCCTCGACGATGGGCCCGGGCGTGAAGGTCGATCTTGCGGAGATCGCCGGAGCTTAGGTTCCAGCCCTCTCCCGAACGGGAGGTTTGTCGAAGGGATTCGCCCGGTCGTAGCTTAGGCTGCGGCCGGGCCTTTTCTTTGGGAATTGAGCGCGCTAGCCGAGCCTGAGCGTCGCTGCACCCGCCGATCGTCCGAGGGGATATCCATGAAGCTTTCCGCCATGTTTCTCGCGTCCGCCGCGCTTGCGCTCGTTGCGCCGGCGTCAGTCAAGGCCCAGCCGGCCGCTGCACCCCACGACACGGTCGATCCGACGCTCCCGACGCAGCTTCCGCGCACCGCGATCCCGCACCATTATGCAATCACGGTCACGCCGCACGCCCAGCGCCTCACCTTCGACGCAAGTGTCGCGATCGACCTCGACGTCATCAAGCCGACGAACCAGCTGACGCTCAACGCCGCCGACATGACCATCTCGTCGGCGCGCCTGACCCCCGCCAAGGGGGGCGCGGCGCTGATCGGGCGGGTCGCGCTCGATCCCAAGGCCGAGACGGCGACCATCAGCTTCCCGCGCACGCTTCCCGACGGCGCGTACCACCTGAGCCTCGTCTATTCGGGGAAGATCCACACCCAGGCCAACGGCCTGTTCGCGCTCGACTACAAGAACAAGGAGGGCAAGGACGCGCGGTCGCTGTTCACCCAGTTCGAGGCGGCCGACGCGCGCCGCTTCGTGCCGAGTTGGGATGAGCCCGACTACAAGGCGACGTGGGACCTCACCGCGCGCGTCCCGGCGAACACGATGGCGGTCGGCAACATGCCCGCAGCCTCGTCCAAGGCGCTCCCGGGCGGCCTCAAGGAGGTCAAGTTCCAGACGACGCCGATCATGTCGTCCTATTTGCTGTTCTTCGCCGACGGCGACTTCGACCGGATCACCAAACGCGTCGGGGACAAGGAAGTCGGCGTGGTGATGACCCGCGGAAATGGACCGAAGGGCCAGCTCGCGCTCGACGCCGAGGCCGAGATCCTGCCCTATTACGACCAGTATTTCGGGACGCCCTACCCGCTCCCCAAGCTCGATAACGTCGCCGGCCCCGGCCAGTCGCAATTCTTCGGCGCGATGGAGAACTGGGGCGCGATCTTCACGTTCGAATATGCGCTGCTCAACGATCCGGCGATCACCAGCGAAGGTGGCCGCCAAGCAATCTTCGGGATCGAAGCGCATGAAATGGCGCACCAATGGTCCGGCGACCTCGTCACCATGGCGTGGTGGGACGATCTTTGGCTGAACGAAGGCTTCGCCAGCTGGATGGCGACCAAGGCGACCGAGCATTTTCATCCCGACTGGGGCGCCGACATCGACCGCATTGGAATCCGCGAAGGCGCGATGGCGCAGGATTCCTTCAAATCGACGCACCCGATCGTCCAGCAGGTGCGCACGGTCGAGCAGGCCAATCAGGCGTTCGATTCGATCACCTATTCCAAGGGAGAATCCGTTCTCAACATGCTCGAGGGATTCGCGACCCCCGACCTGTGGCAGCGCGGAATGCAGGATTACATGCGCCGCCATGCCTACCAGAACACGCGCACCAGCGACCTCTGGGCGTCGATGGAGCGCGCCGGCGCGACCGGCCTTGCAACCATCGCCAATGACTTCACGACGCAGGCAGGGATCCCGCTGATCCAGGTCGGCCCGTCGCAGTGCGTCGGCGGGCAAACCGTCGCGACGCTGACGCAGAGCCAGTTCTCCGACGACCAGAAGGCGGAGGTCGCGGCGCGTCCGCTCACCTGGCACGTGCCGGTGCGGGCGACCGCCGGCGGAGCAGTGACCAGGATCGTCACCAACGGCCGCACCAACCAGATCATGGCGCCAGGCTGCGGCCCGCTGCTGATCAACGCCGGCCAGAGCGGCTATTTCCGAACGCTCTACACCCCCGCGCAGCTCACGGCGCTGAAGGGCGCGTTCGGTTCGCTCGGAACGGTCGACCAATATGGCGTAATGAGCGACCAGCTCGCGCTGTCGACGGCGGGCTATCAGCCGATGGCCGGCGGGCTCGACTTCCTCGGCGAAGTGCCCGGCAATGGAAACGCCAAGCTGGTCCAGGCCGCGGTGCGTGACTGGTCGGGCCTATACGACGACCTCGAAGGGAATGCGGCGGCGCAGGCCGCGGTCGCAGCCCGCGTGTCGCGGCTCTACGGGCCGCGGCTCGACCAGCTCGGGTTCGCTCCGAGGCAAGGCGAGCCGGCGACCGATGCGCTGCTTCGGACCACGCTGATCGGGACCCTGGGCAAGTTCAAGGACCCGAAGGTGCTCGCCGAAGCGAATCGGTTGTTCGCTGCCTGGCAGGCTAATCCGAATGCGATACCGGGCTCGCTCAAGACAACCTGGCTCGCCGTGATCGCTCGTAATGCCGATCTGGCAACTTGGAGCGCGATCCACGCCAAGGCGCAGGCGGCGACCGGCCAGGTCGAAAAGACGTCGCTCTACCAGCTGCTCGGGGCTGCCAGCGACCCTGCGCTCGCCCAGCGCGCGCTCGACCTTGCGCTGACCGACGAGCCCGGGAAGACAACGAGCGCAGGGATCATCACGACGGTCTCCGGGCAGCATTCGCGGATGGCGATCGACTTCGTCCTTGCGCACCTCGCGCAGGTCAATCAGCTGATCGACATTTCGGGCCGCTCGCGGTTCATGCAGCGCCTGTCGTTCGGCAGCAACGACGCGGCCTTGATCCCCATCCTGGAGAGCTACGCGAGCGCGAACCTGGCGTCGACCGACCGCAAGCCGATCGAGGCGGCGGTCGACCTGCTGCGCTTCGAATCCTCGCAGATGCCGCGGATCAAGAGCGAAACCACGGCGTGGCTCCAGGCGCATCCTGCCTGATATCCGGGGCGGCTTGTTAGCAGCGCTAGCGTTTGATGTAATATTGCCGCCGAGTCGCATCGGAGGCGTCCTGTGAACCACAGCAGCCTTTTGCTCGCGGGCATCGCAGCTTTGCTCAGCACGCCGGCCGCGGGGCAGCTCACCTCCGTACCCCATTCTGGCGAACAGAGCATTGTCATCACCGGGCCGCGTCCGAAAGGCCAGCCGACCGCTCCGGTTCAGATGAGCGACTGGCGAGTGGCCGAAACTCCGCACGTTCTCGTGTTCAGCAAGGGCAATGTGCAGGAGCTGGCGCGGATCGCAAGCAATCTCGAAAAGCTGCACTTCCTATTGTCCGTGCTGCTCAACCGGGTGAATGATCCCGACGATACGCTCAAGATTCAGGTCACGTTGATCGGCGATCCCACCGATTTCGACCATCTTGGATTGCGCAATGTGCGTTGGCAGCAGGGACCGTATCCCGACGAGTTCCCGACCGAGATTTATTACGACCCGCGCGAGGACGGCGCCGTGATGGCGGGCGCCCATGCCGACCAATGTTTCAAGCTTGTCAGGGACGCGGCCGTCATGAGCGGCGAGGAATTCTGGGAACAGGGAGCGGTCGGCCAGGTATCCCCGGGAGAGTCAGGAAACCAGGTGACCTCCGATCTGGCTTCCGCGGTCTCTGCCGGAACCGGGTCAACATCCAGGACCGCCGATTCCTGCGCCGACAACCCGAACAATGTCATGGTGACCGCCGAAAGCCGGCTCTATTCGGCCTTCGCGCAGCATTATCTCCTGACCTATTTCCCCGCAGCCTACCCGCGCTGGTACCTTGAGGGATTCGGCGAGATTTTCGCGAACATGGACGCGGACAAGCCGGGGATCATCGAATACGGCCGCGAGCCTGACCGCTACCCCGCGCTACTCGACAAGTTCGGTCATTATCCGGTGCGCAAGGTGCTCGACGGCACATATCTTCACGACAAGCAGTGGACCCCGACCTTTTCGCCCTACAGCGCCTGGGCGCTCGTCCACCTCCTGTTCTTTTCGCCGCAATGGAAGGTGCCGCTCCACAATTATCTCGCCGCCGTGGCCCGGGGTGCGAGCCCAGAGCAGGCAGCTGCCGCGCTCGGGGACATCAAAAAGCTCCAAAGGGCGGTCAGTGCCTATCGCGGCACTCGGGTCGACTTCGAGCGGCTGACCTACCCGGCCGGGCAATTCTCTCCACCGATCGAGCGGCGGCTGAAGGAGAGCGAAGCGATCTATGTCCGTGGGCGGCTCGAGCTCGGCGCGCGGGTGACAATCGCGGACGTTGAAGATGCCCGACAGAAGGGACTCAATGCCCGCGAGCATTGGCTGAACGGCCTCAGGTCGACCACCGCCGAATATCCGAACGAACTGGCGGACCAGCAACTTCTCGCCGAGGCGGAATGCCGCAGCGGCAATGCCGATCGCTGCGTCGCCGCGGCCAATCAGGCGCTGTCGATCTCCGGAAGCGACCCGGTCGCCATGACCTGGAAAGGGTACGGACTCGCCCTGAAATCGGTGTCCGCCCCTGCGTGGGAGCGAGCGGCATGGCTCAATGAAGCGCGCTCGACGATCATCGAAGCCAATCACCTCGACACCGAATCCGTGCTGCCGCTGCTTGCTTACTACCGGAGCTATTCGGTGGCTGGCGAAACGCCCCCCGTCGAAGCGATCGACGGGCTTGACAAGTCGCTCGACGAGGTGCCCTCGGCACCGACCACGCGGCTGATGCTTGGAAGCGCCTTGATCGGGCAGTCGGATGCATATGATGCGCGCCGCATCCTCCTTCCCGTGGCGGACGGCGCATTCGATCCTCCGGAGAAGCCTCTTGCGCAGCAGCTGCTCAGCGGAATCCGGGTGCGAGCTGGCGGCGGATCGTCCGCCGCACGTTGACTTTCGGGCAAGTGCGGCTATGGGGCCTGCTCCGCGTCGGGCTCGCCTGGCGCACTCGTCCGAGACAGCTGCTGCCCCCGATGGTCGGGGGCTTAATCCGCAGCCTAGACGGGGACAGGAATCATTCGGGAGCGGGCGACCGCTGCCGTCGTGCGTTGCCGCGGCAGCGCCAGCGATCCCCAACCCCACGGACAATTAGTTGCTCAGGCTCGCCTGGGCTTTTGTTGAAACTCGTTCAGAGCAATCCGAACGAATTTTTGGAGTTGGCATGGATCGATCGCAAAAAGCCGATCTGGTTGCCGAGCTGAAGAACGTCTTCAACGAGACGAGCGTGGTGGTCATCACCCGCAATCTCGGTCTCTCCGTCGCGCAATCGACGGAGCTGCGCCTGAAGATGCGCGACGCCGGCGCCCAGTTCAAAGTTGCGAAGAACCGGCTTGCCCTGATTGCGCTCGAGGACACGCGTTACAAGCCGATCGGTGACCTGCTCAAGGGTCCGACCGCGCTTGCGACGTCGGAAGACCCCGTCGCGGCCGCCAAGGTGGCGGTCGATTTCGCCAAGACGACCGACAAGTTCGAGATCGTCGGCGGAGCGATGGGCGACACCGTCCTCGACGTGAACGGGATCAAGGCGCTTGCCGCGCTTCCCTCGCTCGACGAGCTGCGCGCGACCATCGTGGGCCTCATCCAGGCGCCCGCGACCAAGATCGCACGCACAATCAACGAGCCGGGCGCGCAGCTCGCACGGGTCTTCGGCGCCTACGCGGCCCAGGCTGCGTAAGGAGCAACCAAACCACCCGGCACCCTGAACTTGTTTCAGGGTCCATCCAAACACCCGCAGCGAGGCTCGGGAATGGATGCTGAAACAAGTTTAGCATGACGATTGAAAAACGCACGATTGGAGAATTTGAAATGGCTGACATTGCTAAGCTGGTCGACCAGCTTTCCGAACTGACGGTTCTCGAGGCGGCGGACCTCGCCAAGCAGCTCGAAGAGAAGTGGGGCGTTTCGGCCG
>Ga0207695_10008190_pt1 | contig 13131 bp, 11 predicted proteins | sample KBSC54metaG_FD_184354 | JGI IMG/M metagenome (GOLD analysis project Ga0207695, IMG submission 184354) | Corn rhizosphere microbial communities from Kellogg Biological Station, Michigan, USA - KBS C5-4 metaG (SPAdes) (version 2) | ecosystem: Host-associated > Plants > Roots > Rhizosphere > Soil...
CGAGAGCCGGACGCACGGCCGGCGCGTTATACCTCAAGGGCCAAGGCGCACCGGAGGCCACCGTCACAGAATTTGTCGACCAGCCGCCCTCGCCCGCGATCCCGTTCGATCGCGCCTGCACGAAGGTCTCGACGGCCAGCTAGCGCCCGATCGGTGCAATTTGTGATTATAACATTTTCGAATGCACCGCCTCATAAGGGGTGAAACTCTGAGTGCGCTGGGGTGTGTACCCCAGGAATGCGATGGATTGTTCCGTATGGGAAAAGATCCTGGGACCCCGGAAATGGCGCGGGCGTTGTAGCTGTCTCTCCAAGCCAAAGGTGAGCGCTATGTTGAAACTCTCCATCGTCGTTGCCGCCGCCCTGCTGGGCACCGCCGCGATCGCGCAGGACGCGAACACGGGCAGTGGGGCGTCGACCGAACCCGCCGCAAGCACGCCGGCCGCCCCGGGAGGCGCGACCACCACCACCGCCGCGCCATCGTCTGACGCCAGCATGACGCAGGGCTCCGGCAGCGTTTCGACCACGCCGGACATGAGCCCGGCCGCCACGACCAGCGACGCCACGCCGGCCACCCCTGGCGCGACCAAGAACTATCCGCGCTGCTCGAAGACCGTGACCGATTCCTGCATCCAGGGCGGCCACCGCTCGCGGCGGCGCTCGTAGGGCATCGCCTAATCGCGGCGGTCTCGGCCGGGCTAGCGACGCCCGGCCGAGCCGCCGCTTTCGCTTCTACAGCAGCGCCTCGATCTCCGGCCGCAGGCTCTGCGGCGTGGTCGACGGCGCGAAGCGGCTGCGCACCCTGCCTTCGCGATCGACGAGGAATTTGGTGAAGTTCCATTTGATCCCGCGGGTGCCGAGCAGCCCGGGCGCTTCGGCCTTGAGATGCTCGAACAGCGGATGCGCCCCTGGCCCATTGACCTCGACCTTGGCGAACATCGGGAAGCGGACGCCATAGTTGGTCGTGCAGAAGCCGGTGATCGCCGCGGCGTCGCCGGGCTCCTGCTTGCCGAACTGGTTGCAGGGAAAGCCGAGCACCGCTAGCCCGCGCGCGCCATAGGCTTCATGCAGCGCCTGGAGCCCGGCATATTGCGGGGTGAAGCCGCATTCGCTCGCCGTGTTGACGATCAGCATCGGCCGCCCGCGATATTCGGCCAGCGATTGCGTGCCGCCCGCGAGCTTCTCGGCGGAGAAATCATAGACGCTGGTCATACGATCCTTTCCGGCTGGTTCGAGCTTAGCGCCGGATGGCAACCATGTCTTGCCAGACGTACGGGGCTGCCGCTGCTATGGCCGCTTCATGGACCAGCCGACGCCCGATGCCCGTCTCCGCTACGCGACCGCCTGGGCGGAGGTGAGCGAGCTGATCGACCTTCAGCTCTCCCCGCTCGGGCTGAACGCGATCGCCGCGCTGAGCCCGGCGCCGGGCGAGGTGATCCTCGACATCGGCTGCGGCGCCGGGCAGACCGTCGTGCAGCTCGCCGATCTCGTCGGGCCACAAGGCCGAGTCATCGGCGTCGACATCGCCCCGCTCCTGCTCGGCATTGCGCGCGAACGAGCCACCGGGCTGGTTCAGGCCAGTCTGGTCGAGGCCGATGCGCAGTCCCTCGCCCTGCCCGACCGAAGCGCCGATGCCATCTTCTCTCGATTTGGCGTGATGGCCTTCGCCGACCCCGCGGCCGCCTTCGCCAATTTTAGTCGCATGCTGAAGCCGTCCGGGCGGCTGGCGTTCGTCTGCTGGCGATCGCTGGAGGAGAACGAGCTGGATCTGCTGCCGCTACTCGCGGCGGGGCTGGAAGAGATGGTCGACCAGACGCCGTTCAGCTTCGCCGATGCCGGCACCATCGCCGCGGCGCTGGCCCCGGCCGGTTTCGACCGGATCACGATCGAGGCGCGGGACGAGATGGTGTCGAGCGGCGGCCTCGACGACATGGCCGCGGTGCTGTTGAGGGTCGGCGCACTCGGCAAGATCCTGCGCGACACGCCGGCCCTGCGCGCGGCCGCCGAGCCGCGGCTGCGCGACGCGCTTGCCGCGCGCGCCAGCGATGGTCCGGTGGCGTTGAACGCCGCGACGTGGATCGTCACCGCGCGGGCGTGATCAGGCCGTCGCCGGCTCGAATTTCGGATACGGCCCGAGCGTGGCCAGCAGCGCGCCTGCGATCACCAACAGCGGGATGCCGGCGATCAGCAACGGCGCATAGCTGCCGGTCTGATCGTAGACGACGCCGGCGATGAACGGCGCGACCGCGGTGGCGGCAGCCAGACCGCTCGTCGTGAAACCACGCAGCGTGCCAAAGCTTTTCATGCCGTAGTGACGCGTCGAGAGGTAGGTGAAGGCCGGCCCCTGCATCCCGCAGGACAGGCCGAACACCGTCACCGCAATCGCGCGCAGCACCACCGAGTCGGTTGGGTAGAGCAGCATCGCGCAGGTGATCGCCGGTGACGCCACGGTGGCGCCGCCGAGCAGCTTTGCCGGAATCCGGTCGCCGATCAGGCCGAAGGCGAGATTGCCGGCGAGCATCGAGATTCCGAAGGTGCTGGCGACCAGCACCGCCATGTCGCGGCTCAGCCCGTCATCGCTCAGGATCGGGACGAGGTGGACGACCAGGGCGATGTTGAGGAGATTGCAGATCAGCACGGCCGCGGTGATCCGGGCGAAGGCGGCGGAGCGCAGGCCTTCGCGCACGCTGAGGCCGGTGAGCGCGACCGGCGCGGCGGCGGCCGCGTCGGCGCTGGCGCGGCCACGCCGGCTGCGATGATCGTGCAGCATGAAGAAGCCGATCAGTGCGACCGCCCCGCCCCAGCCGAGTCCGAGGATCAGATAGGCGGCACGCCAGCCCTGGGCTTCGATCAGGTAATTGGCGAGATTGGGCGCGACGAACGTCGTCATGCCGGTGCCGGTCGACATGATCCCGAACGCGAGCTTGCGGCCGGCGGTAAAATGATTGGCGATCGCCGCTGACCAGACAAAGTGCATGATGAACTGACCGGCCGCCGCCAGCAGCAACCAATAGCCGAGCCATTGGATCAGCGATCCATTGAGCGTGCTGAACAGGGCGATGACCAGCCCGACCGCGACCGCGCCCGGCAGCGCCACCGCCCGCGCGCCATATTTGTCGAGCAGCACGCCGACCATCGGCGCAAGCACCGTGCCCGGCAGCGCATAGACGATGAATGCCGAGCTGATCTGTGAACGGGTCCAGCCGAAGTCATGCTCGAGCGAGGCGAAAAAGGTGCTGGCAGTGATGAAGCCGACGCTGAGCAATGTCAGGCCGACCGTGCAGGATACCACCAATGGCCAACCCGTACGCCATTCCTCCGCGACGGTTGGCGCGGTAGCGGTCGTCGTGCCGTCGGCCATAATACGCTCCTCTTACAAAGCTTCGGTCACGTCGCGGCGGGCGCGAAGCGCGGCTTGCTGCTCAACGTCAGCAGGATCAGCGCCGCGACGAGGCACAATGGAATGCCGATCATGAGATAGCCGGTGTAGCTGTGGGTAGTGTCGAAGATGCGTGCGGCAACCAACGGCGCGACGGCGGTGGCGATCGAGACCGATATATTGCCGAAGCCTTGCAGCGCGCCGAAGCTGCGCATGCCCAGCTGCAGCGTCGACGTATAGGTGAAGGACGGCATCTGCGCGCCGATGACGAAGCCGAAGAAGAGCACCGCGACCGCGCCCTGCCAGACCGGAATGCCCGGCTGAAGCAGCAGCGCGCAGCTGACCGCCGGACCGGCAACGGTGAAGGCCGTGGCCCATTTCGCCGGCAGCCGGTCGCCGACCAGGCCGAAGGAAAATGAGCCGACCAGCATCGAGAGGCCGAGCGAGCTGTAGATCAGCACCGCGGTATCGCGCGGCACCCCGCCCCAGGTCAGAATCTCGACGAGGTGGACGATGAAGCCGATGTTGAGAATGTTGCAGATCACCGCGGCCGAGTTGAGCCGGATGAACGCGCCGCTGCGCAGACCCTCGCGGACCGTGTAGCCAGTCAGCTCAGCCTGTGGCAGCTCGACCCCGGCGTCGTCCGTGGGCCGGTTGCGGCCGTCGTGCAACATGAAGAAGGTGGTCAGCGTCACCAGCCCGCCCCAGCCAAGGCCGAGAACGAGATAGGCGGTGCGCCACCCCTGATGCTCGATCAGATAATTGGCGAGCTGCGGGGCGACGATGATCGTCACGCTGTTGCCCATCATCGCCAGCGACAGCGCCAACCCGCGGCTCCTGGTGAAATTATTGGCGACGGCCTTCGACCAAACCGTCACCATGGTGAACTGGACCAGGATCGCCAGGGCGATCCAGAGGCCGACGAACTGCGCGATCGACCCGTTGAGCGTGCTGAGCAGGGCGAAGGCGATCCCGACCAGCGGCACGCCGAACAGCGCCATCCGCCGCGTGCCCCATTTGTCGAGGATCATGCCGACCGGCGCCGACAAGATCATGCCGGCGATCGCGACGATGGTGGTCGAGATGCTGACCTGCGCGCGCGTCCAGTGAAATTCATGCTCGAGCGGGGCGAAGAAAACGCCGGCGGTGAAGAAGAAGATCCCGAGCAAGGTCATGCCGAGATGGGCGGCGACCACCACCGGCCAGCCGCGCCGCCATTCGCTGGTGGCGCCGCCTGGCCCGCTGCCTTTATCGCCGTCGGCCATCGCGCTCTCCTCTGGCGCCTACGCTCCCGCTATTTCTTCGGCAGGGCGTAGGCGATCACATAGTCACCCTTCTTGGTGCCGAGCATGCCATGCCCGCCGGCGGCGAGGACGACATATTGCCGCCCGCCGACCGCATAGGTCATCGGCGCCGCCTGGGCGCTCGCCGGCAGATCGACCGCCCAGAGCAACTCGCCATCGCTGACGCGGAAGGCGCGGAAGCGATTGTCCGTCGTCGCCGCGACGAACACCAGCCCGCCACCGGTCATCAGCGGTCCGCCGAAGTTGATCGACCCCCAGTCGAACGCGATGCCGAACGGGGCCTTGTCCGAGGTCGTGCCGAGCGGCTTGCGCCAGGCGACCTTGCCGGTGTCGAGGTCATAGGCGTTGAGCGCGCCATAGGGCGGCGGGCTGCACGGTATGCCGAGCGGCGAGAAGGTCAGCACGGTGTGGGCGGCGTAGGACGCGCCCCGTTGCGGCGCCATCATCCTCGGCTTGACCTTCAGCCCACCATAGAGCCGGTCGTATTCCGCGCGCGGAATCAGCTTCATGATCTCGGTGAAGTTGTTGGTGTTGACGATCAGCCGGTTGGTCCGCGGGTCGATCGCGACGCCGCCCCATTCGCCGCCGCCGCCGGTGCTCGGGTAGAGGATCGAGCCTTTGATGCTCGGCGGCGTGAAGATGCCCTCGTTGCGGATCCTGTCGTACTGCTTGCGGCACATCGCGCGATCGATCGGCGTGAGGCCGAAAGCCTCCTTCTTCGGATCGAACGTCTGCGGCGAGAGCGGCGGCAGGGTCGAGAATGGTTGGGTCGCCGCGGTACGCTCGCCGGGCACGTCGGATTGCGGCACCGGCTTCTCGACGACCGGATAGAGCGGCTTGCCGGTCTCGCGATCGAGCACGTAGAGGAACGCCGATTTGGTGGTGAAGGCGAGCGCCGGAATCTTCTGGCCGCCACGATTGAGCGTGAACATCGCTGGCGCATCCGGCACGTCATAATCCCAGATGTCGTGATGGGCGGTCTGGAACACCCAGGCGACCTTGCCGGTCGAGGCCTTGATCGCGACCATCGCGCTTTCGAAGCTATCGTCGCCCTGTCGGTCGCCACCGAAGAAGTCGGGGCTCGGGCTGGTCGTCGGCAGGAAGACGAGATCGCGCTCGGGATCGGCCGAGATCGCGCTCCAGACATTTGCGGCACCGGTCTTGTTGCCCGGGCTCGGGAAGGGATCGAACGTCCAGCGCAGCACGCCCGTCCTGGCGTCATAGGCATGGACGGTGCCGCGCGCGGCCGCCAGCCAGGCGCTGTCGGCGATACTCGAGCCGATGACGACAACGTCGCCGACCACCGCCGGCGCCATGTTGATATGGACCTCGACCGGATCATGCGTCTCGCGAGGGTCGATGACCTGGGTCCATCCCTTGTTGCCCCAACCCGGGCAGGGCGCGCCGGTGCGCGCATCGAGCGCGACCATCCGCAAATCGTTGGTCGCCATGAACAGGCGCTCGGCGCAGAGCGAGCCGGCCGGCGCGGTCTTGTCGACCCAGCGGGCAAGGCCGCGGCAGCCGAGATTGTTGACCGGCTTGTGGCTGGCGTCGATCTTCGCGTCGAACACCCAGATTTCCTTGCCGGTCACGGGATCGAGCGCGATGGCGCGATTGAACGGGCTGCACAGCACCAGCTTGTTGTCGGCGATGATTGGAGTCGCTTCGAACTTCGACCAGTTCATCGCCTCGCCGCGCCGCGCCATCTCGCCGGTGCGATAGGTCCAGGCGACCTGCAGCAGACCGACGTTCTTGTCGGTGATCTGCCCGATCGGTGAATAGCGTGCTTGGCCGATATCGCCGCCGACCGCTTTCCAGTCGAGATTGTCGGCAACCGGCGCCGGCGGGCTGTTGTCCCAGGTGAAGTGATTTTGCGGCGGGTGGAACTGCAGCGACTTGATCACGATGACGGCGACGATCAGGCCGATGACGACAATGCCGGCGAGGATCTTCAGGGCACGACCCCATCGGCCGCCCCGCGCTGCGCCCTCAGCCATCGCATCCCCCCAATGTGCCGAATCGATCCGGCATCCCGCTTATGCAGGCATCATGGCGTGAGCGGGCAGCCAACGACAAGTTGCATAATGCAACGATTTGCGGGCGGTTGGCCGGTCCTCGGACTCGGCAAACCACCTGCAAGCTAGCCCCGCGTCAGTCGGCCGGCGCCAGGCCCGGATCGATGCCGGTCATCGCTACCGACAGCTCCCACAGCCGCCGCGACGCCGCCGGATCGAGCCCACGCGGCGCGCGCCAGGCCTCGCCCGAGGCGCCGCGAGCTTCGCCCAGGCCGGTCGGACCATAATAGCCGCCCGGCGTCACCGGCGCGGTCGCCGCCTGCAGCGCCGGCCAGGCACCCATCGCGGGCGTGTTGAAGGCCAGATTGACCAGCGCGGTGACGAACCGAAACGGGCCGGCATGGCGGCCGAGCTCGGTGCCGGCGAGACCGGGATGGCAGCCGACCGCGGTGACCGGCGAGCCGGCGGCGCGCAGCCGGCGGTCGAGCTCGAACAGGAACAGGGCGTTGGCCAGCTTGCTCATGCGATAGCGCGGAAAGCGGCGGTAGCCTTTCTCGGCGTTGAGGTCGTCCCAGTCGATCCGCCCGCGGCGATGGGCGAGGCTGGCGGTGATCACTGCCCGGCCGGCGCTCTCGGCAAGCTTCGGCAGGAGCAGCGCGGTCAGCGCGAAGCAGCCGAGGTGATTGACCCCGAACTGGAGCTCGAAGCCCTGCCGGGTCCGCGTCAGCGGCGGGATCATCACCCCGGCATTGTTGACCAGCGCATCGAGCCGTGGCTCGCGCCCGGCCAGCTCGGCCGCCGTGCGAACACTCGCCAGATCAGCCTGGTCGAGCGGCAGAAAGGCGAGATCGGCGCCGGGCGTCAGCCGCCCGATCCGCGCCATCGCCGCCTCGGCGCGTCCGCGGTCGCGACAGCCGAGCAACACCCGTGCACCGCGCGCCGCCAACACGCGTGCGACATGAAAGCCGACGCCGGTGTTGGCGCCGGTGACGATCAAGCATTTTCCCGATTGATCGGGCACATCCGCTTCGGTGAAGCCGCGCCGCCTGGTCATGCGGCGCGGCTGCTCGCCTCAGAGCCGATAGAGCTTGGCAGCGTTCTCGCCGAGGATCTTGCGGCGGCTGCTGTCGCGCACGCCTTCGAGCCCGTCGCGGATCGCCTCGAGTGGCGCCGGATAGAGGCAGGTCGGATGCGGGAAATCGGTCGAGAACAGGATGTTGTCCTCGCCGACGGTGTCGACCATCCACTGGAGATTGCCCTGAGAGCGCTCGAACCAGAAGGTCGCGTGCCAATGCTCCTTGAAATACTCGGACGGCTTGCGCTTCAGCGCCTTCATCTGCGCCGGAGCGTTCTCCGACAGCTCATAGTCCATCGTCTCGAGCATGAACGGGATCCAGCCGATGCCGCTCTCGACCGAGACCATGCGCAGCTTGGGAAAGCGGTCGAAGATGCCGGCATAGACCGTGTTGATCAGGACGCGGGCGTTGCCGATGAACAGCATCGAGCCGCCGATCGCCGGCTTCACATATTCGTCCTGCGACGGCCAGAAATACTGACCGAAGAAGTTCATCGCGGTGATGCTGGCGCCGATGTGGAAGTGCACCGGCAGCTGCAATGCTTCGCAGGCTTCCCAGAACGGGTCCCATTTGCGGCTGGCAAGGTCGGGCGCGCCCAGATCCTGCGGATCGGTGGTCATGTTGACGCCGCGCATGTCGGCTTTCGCCATGCGCTCGGCTTCCTTGACGCAGAGGTCGATGTCCCAGGCCGGCATGATCGGCATCGGCATCAGCCGATGGTTGGTCGAGGTAAACAGGTCGACGGCGGTGTCGTTGTAGATCTCGACGCACAGCCGGCGGACCATCTCGTCCTTGGAGGTGCCGAGGTCCTGGCCGCCCAGCCCGATCGAGTTGGGGAACATCACCTGGTTGTGGATGCCGCAGTCGTCCATCACCTGGAGACGCACCTTGGTGTCCCAGGCGCCGTGGTGGACCTCTTCATTGCCCCAGATCGGCATGGATTCCATGAACGGGTATTTGTTGTTGTCATTGTCGACGACGCCGCCACCGCGGACCTCGTTGAGGATCTCGCCGTCCATCACCCACATCTGCTTGCCGTCGATCACCTCGACGTGGAGCACCTTGTCCTTGTAGCCGGCGGGCGCGCGCTTGGTCCAAAGGTCGGGCGTCGGGGTCCAGTGCGAGTCGGCGTCGACGACCTGAACGTCATTGGCAATCTCGAACATCACTCTCTCCTCCGGAGCCGGCGCCGAGCTGCTTTCCGTGCGCAGTGATGACCGGCCTTGCCCATGCTGGGGCGACTGGGCCGAGCTTACGCCTCATTGCCCACCCCTGCCAACGGGGAATTCCCGCGGATCATCCGCCCAGGGGAACGGGCCGGCGGCAGTGATTTCCGCAATCACGGAGGGCTTTGCGCTGGCGGCTGGGGCCGTGCGGATGTAGCTCATTTGCAAGGCAGAGCGCGCCCGAGGGCCGCCCAGGCATGGCTCCGCAGGAGAGACCCCATGAACTTCCAGGTTGTTTCCACCGACAATCACATTGTCGAGCCGCGCGACCTGTTCGTCACGCGCATGCCAAAGGAATATCGCGACCGCGCCCCGCGGGTGCTGCGCGGCGCCGACGGTGGCGATGGCTGGAGCTGGGACGGCACCCCGCCCAAGCGCACTTTCGGGCTGGAGGCGGTCGCCGGCCGCACCGTCCAGCTGAGCGGCTATAAATGGGAAGAGATCATTCCCGGCAATTACGACGGCGCCGCCCATCTCGCCGACATGCGCTCCGACGGCATCGACGCCTCCGTGCTGTTCCCGACGGTTGCGCTGGACGTCTATACCAACCCCGACGACGCCTTCAGCCTGGCGGTCTTGCAGACCTATAACGACTGGCTGCTGGAGGATTTCGTCGCGCCCGATCCAAAACAGCTGATCGGCCTGCCGGCGCTGCCGGTGAACCATGGCATGGACGTCTGCGTCGCCGAGCTGCAGCGCTGCCTCGCCAAGGGCGCCAAGGCCTTCTTCATCCCGGCCTTCCCGCGCGTCTCCTATATCGAGGCGCATTACGATCCGTTGTGGGCCGCTGCCGCCGAGGCCGGCACGCCGCTGTGCCTTCACCGCACCTTCGGCGGCGTCGACCCGATGGGCGGATTCCGCTTTAACATTCCCGGGGTCAACGTCGCCGGCACGGTCCAGCGCTTCTTCTCCGGAGTCTACCCGCTGACCGACTTAATCTACACTGGCGTGTTCGCCCGCCATCCCAAGCTCAAGATCGTCGATGCAGAAGTCAATTTCGGCTGGGTCCCGTTCTGGAAGCAGACGATGGACCAGATGTACGAGAAGCAGAAAGGCTGGGCCAACATCCCGCTCGACGTGCTGCCGAGCACATTCCTCGGCAAGAACGTCTTCGTCACCGTGCTCGACGATTACGTCGGCTTCGATCAGGTCCCGTCCGATCCGCAGCTGGCCGACATGGCGATGTTCTCGCTCGACTATCCGCACAGCGTCTGCCTCTGGCCGAACTCGGCCAAGCATATCGAGCAGCTGACCAAGAACATCGACGATGTCGCCAAGCAGAAGATCCTGGCGGGCAATGCGGTGCGGGTGTTCGGCCTGAACTGAGCAACTGGAGCCGCCCATGCCGGAATTTGGTTACAGCGTCGACATGCGTTCGCCGGATTTCGGCACGCCGCATCAGACGCTCTATGCCGAGATGCTCAAGATGGTCGAATGGGGCGACACCCATGGCATCGACTACATCCAGCTGATGGAGCATCACGGCTCGACCGACGGCTATCTCCCCTCGCCGCTGGTGTTCGCCGCCGCGATCGCCGCGCGCACCGAGCGGATGCGGATCCAGATCGGCGCGCTGCTGCTGCCGCTGCACGACCCGGTCAACGTGGCCGAGGATTTCGCAGTCGCCGATCTGATCAGCGGCGGGCGGATCACGCTGGTGCTCGGCGCCGGCTACAACCGGCCCGAATTCGCCATGTTCAGGAAGCGGCTCGAAGACCGCGCCAAGGCGCTCGACGAAGGCACCGAGATCATCCTGCGCGCGCTGTCGGGCGAGCGCTTCGAGTTCGACGGACGCGAGATTTTCGTCCGGCCCCTGCCGGTCCAGGACCCGAAGCTCGCGGTGCTGACCGGCGGCGGCGTGCCGGCCTCGGCCAAACGCGCGATCCGCTTCGGGCTCGGCATGTACCCGATGAACGAGGAGACCGCGGTCGCCTATGAGGAAGGCTGCGCGGCGATCGGGCGCAAGCCGGGCTACGTCTATCGCAGCATGGGCTGGACCCATATTGCCGAAGATCCCGACAAGGCGTGGAGCCAGCTGCTCCCCCATGTCAGCCATGTCGTGAACAGCTATGTCCAGTTCGCCAAGGGGACGACGTCATCCTCGGGCTTCGAATTCATCACCACCGCCGAAGCCGCGCGGGACTCCGGCATCATCAGCATCCTGACTCCGGACCAGGCGGTCGAGCGCTGCCGGCTGGCTGATGAGCGCAACGCCACCATCACCTTCGCGCCGATGATCGGCGGCCTCGACCCGGCGATCGGCTGGGAGATGCTGGAGCTCTTCCACGCCAAGGTGCTGCCGCGGGTCAGGGCAACCGCCGAGCCGGCGTGACGCCGCCGGGCGATCAGGCCTTTGCGTAGGTCAGCCCGGCATTTTCGCGAAAGCCGGGTTCGTCGATGTGATCGTTGACCAGCACGCGCCGCAGCGTCCGCCGCGATTTGGGGGTGACCGCGGAGCGGGCATGCTGGAGCGCGATATTGTCCCACAGCACGAGGTCGCCCGGCCGCCATTGATGGGCGTAGATGCCCTCGGGCGCATAGATCACGGCAAAGGCATCCTGGATCACCTGCTCACCCTCCTCCTCGGCAAGCTCGGGGATGTGGCTGGTATAATATTCATTGACGAAGAGCAGCGGGACGCCGGTGCGCGGGTGGCTGTTCAGCACCGGATGGGCGGCGCGCGGATAGAGCGCGGTGTTATCGCTATCGGGCAAGTCGCGCAGCCGGACGCGAGCGAATTCGTCGTCGGGCCGGCCGGAACGTGAGGCATCGCGGGCGTGCACCGCGCTCAGCCCGGCCCAGCCGGTGCGCTGCGTCGCCGAAAGCCGTTCGAAGGCACGGCTGTTGCTGACGAACAGGGTCGGCGCGACATCGCCCTGCAAGTCCTCCGCATAGAGCGACTGCACCCGGTGCGGATAGGGCGTGAAGGCGAAATCCTGATGGAACAGCAGCCGCCCGGTCGGAAAATTGCCGACGACGTTGGACACCTGCGAATGGCCGCTGTTGTTGCGATATTCGTCATAGATCGGCCCGAAGATTTCGACGAAGCGGAGATGCGCCGCGATGTCGAGATCCGGAGCGCGCAGCACCAGCAGCTCATGGTCGTCGAGCAGCGCGCGCAATGCCTCGGCGTCCGTTTCCGACAGCGGGCGTGACACATCGACGCCGCTGACCTCGGCGGCAAAACCCGGACCCAGCGTCCTGGTCTGCATGGCCCTCTCCTCGCGATTATTTCAGCGCGAAGAACTTCTCGGCGCAACCGGCGATAATCCAGTCACGATCCTCGGGCGATACGCCGGCGAAGTTGTTCGCGATCGTCTCATGCGAATGCGGGAAGGTCGTCTCGCTATGCGGATAGTCCGACGACCACATGATGTTCTTGCAGCCGATGTGGCGGCGCAGCTCGACGCCGACCGGATCGCTGATGAACGAGGCGTAGACGTTGCGGTCGAAATAATGGCTCGGCGGATGGAGGATGTCGCATTCGGTCCAGTGCCGTTGCATCTCCCAGGTGCGATCCATGTAGGTGACCGCCCAGGGCAGCCAGCCGACGCCGGATTCGATCAGGCCGACGCGCAGCGACGGGAAGCGATCGAACACGCCACCATAGAGCAGGATGCCGATCACCTCGAGCATCGCCACCTTGCTCATCGGAATGTCGGGCAGGAAATTGGCCTTGTCGGTGAACCGCGAAACGCGCGCGCCGAGGTGGAAGGTGACCGCCAGGTCGAGCTCGCAGGCCGCCGCCCAGAGCGGATCGAATTCGGGATCGCGGTACTGGCGGTCGCCGCCGGAATCGCCCGAGAGCGCCTGGAACTGCGACTCCGCCTTGTTGAACCGGGCGACGGTTTGCGGGAAAGCGGGAATATTCACGGCGACCGCGCCGTTGCTGCGCGCCTCGCGCATCATCGCGATCGCCTGATCGACATCGGCCATCGGCAGATAGGCGACCGGGTGCAGCCGTTTGGGATCATGGCTGCAGAAGTCCATGATCCAGCGATTATAGGCGGCGAAGCTCTCGTTATAGAGCTCGAGATTGCCGGTGGCGAGCGGGCCGCCGCCGAACACGACGGCAACGTCAATGCCGTCGCGATCCATGTCGTCGAGGCGGGCCGGCGCCATCCAGCCGCCG
>Ga0207695_10008192_pt1 | contig 13129 bp, 5 predicted proteins | sample KBSC54metaG_FD_184354 | JGI IMG/M metagenome (GOLD analysis project Ga0207695, IMG submission 184354) | Corn rhizosphere microbial communities from Kellogg Biological Station, Michigan, USA - KBS C5-4 metaG (SPAdes) (version 2) | ecosystem: Host-associated > Plants > Roots > Rhizosphere > Soil...
GGCCTACCTGTCGCTCAAGGAATTCGGCGCCGACAAGTTCGACGTCGTCTACCCGCCGTCCAGCATCCTGGCCGAGCCCCCGGTGGCCATCGTCGACAAGGTGGTCGACCGCAAGGGCACGCGCGCCGTCGCCCAGGCCTATCTCGAGTACCTGTACACGCCCGAGGCGCAGGAGATCGAGGCCAGGAACTTCTACCGCCCGATCGACCCGACGGTGGCCGCGAAGTACGCGAGCAAGTTCCCCAAGCTCAAGCTCTTCTCGATCGATGACACGTTCGGGGGCTGGACCAACGCGCAGAAGACGCACTTCGCGGACGGCGGCGTGTTCGACCAGATCTACACCAAGAAATAGAGCCCCCACGGTCGCTTGCGTCCCTGCCCCCCGAGGGGGCCGGCCGCGAGCAGCCCGGCAAAGCCGGTTCCGCCGCTCCCTCGAACGTGGGGGCGTCCGACCAGCGCCGGCGGCGGGTCAGGAACGCCAATCCGTTCTGGCCGTGCGCGGGGCGCACGGCCATTGCCGTTCGTGGAGACCGTGCTCCGGCGCGTGAGGCTTCGTTCACGACGCCGTTCGGCGGCCCCTTCGCGACATAGACTCCTTCCCCAGCCGCCCGACGCGCGGGCGAGGGGGAGAAGAACGCATGTTGTCGTGGAGCCGGACAGTCACGCTGGGCCTGGTCGCATCGTTGTCGCCGTTGCTGGCGCACGCGGATGCGACGTTGAAGACGATGTCGCCGCGCGGCGAGGTGGCGCTGGTGCGCCAGGTGCGTGCCACCTTCAGCGAGTCCATGGTCAAGTTCGGCGATCCGCGGCTGCCCGCGCCGCTGGACGTGAGCTGCACGCCCAACACCGCGCAGGCCGGCACGGGGCGCTGGGTCGACGACAAGACCTGGGTCTACGATTTCGCGAAGGACCTGCCGCCGGGCACGCGCTGCAGCGTCGCGCCGCACCCGGGCATCAAGTCGGTGGGCGGCGCGGCCATCGCGGCCGGGGCGAAGTTCGACTTCGGCACCGGCGGGCCGGCGATCGTGCGCGCGTACCCGACGCCCAGCGACTGGGGCAAGATCGAGGAAGAGCAGGTCTTCGCGCTGCTGCTCAACGGCCCGGCCACCCCGGACAGCATCCAGCGCCACGCCTATTGCGAGTTCGCCGGCGTCGGCGAGCGCGTGCCCGTCAGGATCATCACCGGGGCGACGCGCGACGCCATCCTTAAGGCCGTCAACCTCGTGCCGCAGAAGGAGCGCGCCGTGACGCTGCAGTGCGCGCGGCCGGTCGCGCCCGAATCGAAGATGTCGCTCGTGTGGGGCAAGGGCATCGCCACGGCCACCGGCGTGGCCAGCAGCGACGACCGGCGCCTGGCCTACACCGTGCGGCCCGCATTCACCGCGAACTTCACCTGCGAGCGCGTCAACGCACGCGCGGACTGCCTGCCGATGCGGCCGCTGCGCGTCGAGTTCTCGTCGCCGGTGCCGCGCAGGATCGCCGAGAAGGTGCTGCTGGTCGGCCCCGACGGCAACCACAAGCCCAACGTCGAACAGCATCGCGGCGAGACGGCCGACGCGCTGGTGGAGATGCACCAGTCGGGCTTCCAGAAGTTCATCTACTTCTTCGGCCGCAACAAGGGCACGGTGACCGGCGACGCGTCGGAGGAGGGCGTCACCGCGGTGCAGTGGATGGACCAGTTGCCCGAGAAGGCGGAGCTGCGCATCGAGCTGCCCGCGGACTTCGCGGACGACGCCGGCCGCAAGCTCGAGAACGCCGCGCAGTTCCCGCTGAAGACGCGCACCGCCGAGGCGCCGCCGCTGGCCAAGTTCCCGGCGGCCACGTTCGGCATCCTCGAGCTCGAGGCCGATCCGGTGCTGCCGCTGACGGTGCGCAAGGTCGAAGGCCAGCTCGGGGTCAAGGCCGTGACGCTGGGCGGCGCGCCCGCGCGCGACCTCACGCTGACCGACGACGCCGCCATCATCGACTGGTTCGCCAAGGTGGCGCGCTACGACGAGACCTCGCTCGATCGCGCGACGGTCGAGCGCGAACTGGGCGTCAAGCTGCCGCCGCCTCCCGCGAAGAAGCCGCCGGCGCGCGGCGCCAGGGACCACGGCCGCGCGAAGACGCAGGAGGAGCAGGACGAGGACGCGGACGAGACGGACGTCGACGCGCAGGATCCGAACGCCGTGCAGACGCGCACCGTGAGCCTGTTGGCCAAGGCCCCGGGCGTGCACATGGTCAGGCTGCCGACGGAGTCGCAGACCGAGCCGCATCCGTTCGAGGTGATCGGCATCCCGCTGCCGCAGCCGGGCTACCACGTCGTCGAGATCGAGTCGCCGCGCCTGGGCGAGGCGCTGCTCGATCGCAAGGCGCCGATGTACGTGCGCACCGGCGTGCTCGTCACCAACCTGGCCGTGCATTTCAAGTGGGCGCCCGTGAATTCGGGCGCGTGGGTCACGACGCTGGACAAGGGCCAGCCCGTGCAGGGCGCGGCGGTGCAGGTGTCGGACTGCCAGGGCCGCAAGGTCTGGAGCGGCCAGACCGACGCGACCGGCTTCGCGCGCATCGACCAGGCGCTGCCGCGCCTGCGCTGGGACGACTGCTCGCAGGCGGGCGAAGGCCGCTGGGCCGGCCGCACGGGCCGTCCCGAGGGCTATTTCGTCAGCGCGCGCAAGACCGACGCCCAGGGCCGCCACGACATGGCCTTCGTGTGGTCGTCGTGGCAGGACGGCATCGAGGCCTGGCGCTTCAACCTGAACTCGTCGGGCCGCGGCGACGAGGTGTCGCATCCGCTGTTCCACACGGTGATGGACCGCACGCTGCTGCGCGCCGGCCAGACGATCTCGATGAAGAGCCACGCGCGCCGCGAGCTCCTGACCGGCCTCGCGCTGGCGGACCCGGCCGACCTGCCGACCACGCTGCGCATCGAGCACGAGGGCAGCGACGACCACTACGAGTTCCCGCTCGCGTGGCGCGCCGGCCGCTACGCCGAGACGACGTGGAAGATCCCGGAGGACGCCAAGCTGGGCGTGTACGACGTGACGCTGGTCCGCGAAGGCCGCGTGTCGGTGTCCACCGGCTCGTTCCGCGTCGAGGAGTTCCGCCTGCCCGCGATGGTCGGCCGCCTGGTGCCGCCGTCCGGGCCGCAGGTCGATCCGCGCGAGCTCTCGATGGACGTGATGGTGAACTACGGCAACGGCGGCGGGGCCGCCGGCCTGCCGCTGAAGGTGTCGGCGCAGGTGCGCGACATCGACCTGGCGCGCGCCATCCCGATGCAGCGCTGGCCCGGCTTCCACTTCGAGCCGCCGAAGGCGCCGAGCACCGGCGAGGCGCGCGATGCGGACGGCGCCATGTTCAGCGAGGAGTACGTCGACGAGGACGATGCCGACCGCATGGTCTCGCGGCGCGACCAGAACTCGAAGCTGGTGGCCGACAAGCTGCCCGTCACGCTGGACAAGTCCGGCGCCGGCAAGGTGGCGCTGGCCAAGCTGCCGCCCACCACCGCGCCACGCGAGCTGCTGGTGCAGGCGACCTACGCCGACCCGAACGGCGAGGTGCAGACGCTGAGCCAGACGCTGCCGCTGTGGCCGTCGGGCGTGGTGCTGGGCGTGCGCACGGACGACTGGGTCTCGGTGCACCAGAGGCTGCCCGCGCAGGTCGTCGCGCTGGACACCCGGGGCAAGCCGCTGGCAGGCGTGCCGGTCAGCGTGCGCGCGGTGATGCACCGGCAGATCTCGGCGCGCAAGCGCCTGGTCGGCGGCTTCTATGCGTACGACAACCGCAACGTCGACGAGGACCTGGGCGAGGTGTGCTCGGGCACCAGCGACGTGCGCGGACTCGTGCTGTGCGAGGCGGAGCTGTCGGCCTCGGGCCAGGTCGAACTGGTCGCGCAGGCCAAGGACGGGCAGGGCCATCTCGCGCGCGCGGCCTCCAGCGTGTGGGTGACGCGCGCGGGGGAGGTGTGGTTCGGCAGCGCCAACGACGACCGCATGGACGTGCTGCCCGAGCAGCGCGCGTACGAGCCCGGCCAGGTGGCCAGGTTCCAGGTGCGCAGCCCGTTCCGCCACGCCACCGCGCTGGTGGCCATCGAGCGCAACGGCATCGTCGAGACCCGCGAGATCGCGCTCGACGGCCGCGACCCGACGGTCGAGATCCCGGTCAAGGCCGAATGGGCGCCCAACGTGTTCGTGTCGGTGCTGGCGGTGCGCGGCCGCGTGCGCGAGGTCCCGTGGTACTCGCTGTTCTCGTGGGGCTGGAAGTCCCCGGTCGAGTGGTGGCACGCGTGGCGCAGCGAGGGCCAGGACTGGAAGGCGCCCACCGCAATGGTGGACCTGGCCAAGCCGGCGTTCAAGTTCGGCATCGCGGAGATCGAGGTGGGCAACGCGGCACACCGCCTCAAGGTGGACGTCACGCCCGACAAGGCCACGTACCCGATCCGCGCCACGAGCCAGGTGCGCCTGAAGGTGACGCTGCCCGACGGCCGCCCCGCGCCCGCGGGCACCGAGGTGACGCTGGCGGCGGTCGACGAGGCGCTGCTGTCGCTCAAGCCCAACGACAGCTGGGACCTGTTCGACGCGATGATCCGCCGCCGCGACTACGGCGTGGAGACGGCCACCGCGCAGATGCAGATCATCGGCAAGCGCCACTTCGGCAAGAAGGCCGCGCCCCCGGGCGGGGGCGGCGGCCAGTTCCCCACGCGCGAGCTGTTCGACACGCTGCTGCTGTGGAACCCGGGCGTGGCGCTCGATGCGAAGGGCGAGGCGGTGGTCAGCGTGCCGCTCAACGACTCGCTCACGAGCTTCCGCATCGTCGCGGTGGCCGACGTGGTGATGCAGGGCGCGAGTCCATCGCAGCAAGCCGCGCTGTTCGGCACCGGCCAGGCCACCATCGCGGCCACGCAGGACCTGCAGATCGTCTCGGGCGTGCCGCCCCTGGTGCGCGAGGGCGACCGCTACAAGGCGATGTTCACGCTGCGCAACTCGTCGAAGGCGGCGCTGAACGCGACGCTCGCGGCGTCCGCCGGCGCGCAGGCGCTGCCGGCGCAGACCGTGGCCATCGCGGCCGGCGCGGCGGCGGACGTGGCGTGGGACGTCGACGTGCCGTTCAACGTCGACAGCCTCGCGTGGACGGTGGCGGCCGACGCGGGCGGCGCGCACGACCGCATGAAATTCGCGCAGAAGGTGGCCGAGGCGGTGCCGGTGACGGTGCAGCAGGCCACGCTGGCGCAGCTGGACAAGACGCTGCGCGTGCCCATCGCGCCGCCGGTCGACGCGTTGCCGGACGCCAGCGGCAAGCTGCGCGGCGGCGTCGAGGTGGCGCTCAAGCCCAGGCTGGGCGACGGCCTGCCCGGCGTGCGCGACTACTTCTGGTGGTATCCGTGGGACTGCTTCGAGCAGCGCGCGTCGGTGGCCATCGGCCTGCGCGACACCGCGCGCTGGCACACGCTCATCGGCCAGGTCGCGCTGTACCAGGACGAGGACGGCCTGCTGAACTACTTCCCGAACGGGCGCCCGCACGACGGCAGCGACAGCCTGACCGCCTACGTGCTCGCCATCAGCGACGAGGCCACGCGCCTGGGCTACGACTTCGCGCTGCCCGACGACGCCAAGGCGAGCCTGCAGCGCGGCCTGATCGGCTTCGTCGAAGGCCGCGTGAACCGCGACTTCTGGCGCCCGGCCTTCCTCAAGAACGGCGACCTCGACGTGCGCAAGCTCGCCGCGATCGAGGCGCTGAGCCGCTACGGCAAGGCGCAGCCGCGCATGCTCGACTCGGTGCAGATCCTGCCGAACCAGTGGCCCACGGGGGCGGTCATCGACTGGCTGCAGATCCTCGACCGCATGCCGTCGATCAAGGACCATGACAAGCGCGTCGAGGAGGCGCAGCAGGTCCTGCGCGCCCGCCTGAACGTGCAGGGCACGCGCCTGGCCTTCTCCACGGAGCGCGACGACAGCTGGTGGTGGCTCATGAGCAACGGCGACGTCAACAGCGTGCGCATGACGCTGGCCGTGCTCGATCGCAAGGACTGGGCCGAGGACGTGCCGCGCATCGTCACCGGCACGCTGCAGCGCCAGCAGCGCGGGCGCTGGTCGACCACCGTGGCCAACGCGTGGGGCAGCGTCGCGATGGAGGCGTTCTCGAAGAAGTTCGAGACGTTGCCGGTGCGCGGCGCGACGCGCGCGACCTTCGGCGCGCCGAACCCCACCGTGTCGCTGGACTGGGCCCGCACGCCCGCCGGCACGGCGCTGGCGCTGGGCTGGCCCGCCGGCTTCGCGGTCAACGGCAACAAGGCCGACGCCGCGCTGCAGGTCGACCACGACGGCAGCGGCAAGCCCTGGGTCACGGTGACGTCCAAGGCCGCGGTGCCGGTGACCGCGCCGTTCGGCAGCGGCTACCGCATCACCAAGACGATCACGCCGGTGGAACAGAAGGTCAAGGGCGCGTGGTCGCGCGGCGACGTGGTGCACGTGCACCTGGACATCGACGTGCAGGCGGATGCGACCTGGGTCGTCGTCAACGATCCGATCCCGGCCGGCGCCTCGATGCTGGGCACCGGCCTGGGCAACGACGACCAGATCAGCACCGGCAGCGAGAAGGACGACTCGCGCGGCTGGCTCGCGTACCAAGCGCGCAGCTTCGAGGCGTTCCGCGCGTACTACCGCTACCTGCCCAAGGGCGCGTTCAGCCTCGAGTACACGTTCCGCCTGAACAACCCGGGCCGCTTCGGGCTGCCGCAGACGCGCGTGGAGGCGATGTACGCGCCCGAGATGTTCGGGCAATCGCCCAACGCGACGTGGACGGTGCAGCCGTGAGCCCGCGCGCGCCCCGCGGGCGCCTGCGCGCGACGCTGGCGGCGTGCGCGCTGGCCGCGACGGCGTGCGCGCACGCGGTCACGCCGTCGTTCGAGCAGGTGAAGGCGGGCTATCGCAGCTCGGAGACGGTGCTGCTCGATCGCCATGGCCAGCCGGTGCAGGTGGTGCGCACCGACCCGCGCGCACGGCGCGGGGCGTGGGTGCCGCTGGGGCAGGTCTCGCCGGCGCTGCGCGCGGCCGCGATCGCGTCGGAGGACCAGCGCTTCCTTTCGCACGGCGGCGTGGACTGGCAGGCGGTCGCGGGCGCCGCGATCGGCCGCGCGAACCCGGGCGGCACGCGCGGGGCCTCGACGATCACGATGCAGCTGGCGGGCCTGCTCGATCCCGATCTCGCGTTGACCCGGGGTGGGCGCTCGGTCGGCACGAAGATCGAGCAGGCGGCGGCCGCGCTGCGCATCGAGCGCAGCTGGAGCAAGGACCAGATCCTGGAAGCCTGGCTCAACCTGGTGCCGTTCCGCGGCGAGCAGGTGGGCGTGGCGGCGATGTCGCAGGCGCTGTTCCAGAAGGCGCCGTCGGGGCTGAACGCCGAGGAGGCGGCCATCGCGGCCGCGCTGCTGCGCGCGCCCAACGCCGCGCCGGCCGTCGTGGGGCAGCGCGCGTGCGGCGTGCTCAAGGTGCAGGGCCGCGGCGATGCGTGCGCCGCGGCGCAGGGCTTCGCGGAGCTGGTGCTCGCGCATCCGCCGTCGGCCGCCGCGGCCGATGCCGGCGAGCAGCTGGCGCCGCATTTCGCGCGCCAGCTCGTCAGGCCGGGCGCGGCGTCCGCGCCTGCGACGATCCGCACGACGCTCGACGCCGGCACGCAGCGCCGCGCGCGCGAGGCGCTGCGCCAGCAACTGGCGCAGCTGCGCGATCGCGACGTCGAGGACGGCGCGGTGATCGTCCTGGACAACGCGAGCGGCGACGTGCTCGCCTGGGTCGGCTCCAGCGGCGACTTGTCGCAGGCCGCGGCGGTGGATGCCGTCGTCGCGCTGCGCCAGGCCGGCTCCACGCTCAAGCCCTTCCTGTACGAACAGGCGATCGAGCAGCGCTGGCTCACCGCGGCCTCGGTGCTGGACGACGCGCCCACCCGCCTGCATACGCCCTCGGGCCTGTACATCCCGCAGAACTACGACCACGACTTCAAGGGCCCGGTCAGCGTGCGCACCGCGCTGGGCTCGTCGCTGAACGTGCCGGCGGTGCGCGCCGCGGTGATGGTCTCGCCCGAGCGCTTCGCGCGCCGCCTGGTCGCGCTGGGCCTGCCCATCCGCAAGCCCGGGGATTTCTACGGCTACGGCATCGCGCTCGGCTCGCCCGAGGTGACGCTGCTGTCGCTCGCGAACGCGTACCGTGCGCTGGCCAACGGCGGCCTCACGAGCGCGCCGCGCCTGCAGCCGTCCGACGCCGCGCCGGCGGCCACGCGCGCGATGGCCGCGGCGCCGTCGTTCATCGTCGCCGACATCCTGGCCGACAACGGCGCCCGCGTGCCGACCTTCGGCCTGGACAGCGCGCTGTCCACGCGCTACTGGTCGGCCGTCAAGACGGGCACCAGCAAGGACATGCGCGACAACTGGTGCGTCGGCTTCTCCGCCCGCTACACCGTGGGCGTGTGGGTGGGCAACGCGAGCGGCGCGCCCATGCATGCGGTCTCCGGTGTGACCGGCGCCGCGCCGGTGTGGCGCACGGTGATGGATGCGCTGCAGCGCAGCGACCTGGCCGACGCCCATCCCGCGCGCCTCGCGCTCGCGCGCCGCGGTGCTCCCGCGCGGGACGCGCACGGGCCCGCGGGCGGCCTGTTCCCGGCGGCCTATCGACCGGGCGCCGGCCCGATCGCGCAGTTCGGCGCGCCGACGCCGCCGGAGGGCGTGGTCGCGCAGGCAATCGCGTTCGACGGCCAGGTCGAGGCCGCGCGCACCGAGTGGTTCGTCGCGGGCACCGAGACGTCGCGCATCGCGCTGGCCAGCGCCGCCGGCAGCGCGGCGCGTCGCATCGCGTCGCCCGAGGACCAGTCCGTCATCGCGCTCGACCCGGACATGCCGCCCGCGGTGCAGCGCCTGCGCTTCGAAGCCGTGGGGCCGCTGCCCGCCGGCGCATGGTGGCGGCTGGACGGCAAGCGCCTGGGCGCCGCGCGCCCGCTGCCCTGGTCCCCCTGGCCGGGGCATCACGAGCTCGCGCTGGTCGATGGCGCCGGCCAGGCGCTGGACACGGTCACGTTCGACGTGCGCGGCGCGCAGGCGCGTCCCCGCAAGCCCGCGCGCTGACGCGCTCGCGGCTCCGGAGCCAGCCTCCTGCGGGCAGCGCCGCGGCGTTCCATCCTCTGTCCTGATGATGCGCGGCGCGCGATTTCCTGACCGCGGATTGAAGCGGAACGGAAGGCCGTCGCGCGCGGACGTCCGTGCGATAGCCCTACCTCTATGGGCATCGCGCAATCGATCCAGAACACAGCGGCGAAGCCACCTAGAACGAAGCGCGATGTCGGCCTTCTGGGGGATGGCCGCAGGCGGCGCCAAGGCCGAGAGTGGGCCTGCCGACCGCGCAGGAATGCCTGTTGTCGCACTTGCGAGTGCAACGGTCGGGTCCGCGTCGAGGTGCATCGCCCCGGCGCCCGATAGCAAACCCGCCGGGAGACCCCATGAGCCAGAACCTGCAACACATCATCGCCGCCAAGGAAGGCGCGGAGGGCGACCTCCTCTCGCGCAGCGGCGTCACCGCTGTCGACGTCGGCTACAAGTACGTCAATGGCGCGCGCACCGACGAGGTGGCCATCCGCGTGATGGTGGAAAAGAAGAGCGCCAAGGTCAGCGCCAAGGAGAAGGTGCCCGACACCATCAACGGCGTGAAGACGGATGTCATCGAGCGCACGTACTTCCTGCATGCCGGGCCGGGCAACCGCAAGAAGCTCACCGACATCACGCTGCAGGCCGACACGGGCAGCTACAACCCGGTCAAGGGCGGCATCGGCATCGGGCCCTGCCGTTCGGTGGGCGGCTACGTCTTCGTCGGCACGCTGGGCGCGGTGGTCAAGGACAACGCGAGCGGCAACCCGCTGCTGCTGTCGAACTTCCACGTCATGTGCATCGACAACGGCTGGCACGCCGGCGACACGATGGCCCAGCCGGGCCTGGTCGACGGCGGCACGTGCCCGGCCAACGTCGTCGGAACCCTGCAGCGCGCGGCGCTGACGGGCCTGGTGGACTGCGCGGTCTCCAGCCTGTCGGGACGCGGCTACTCGTGCGAGATCGTCGACATCGGCCGCGTCAACGGCACCGCGACGGCGACGCTCGGCGAGGCCGTGCGCAAGCGCGGCCGCACGACGGGGCTGACCTACGGCTTCGTCGAGAGCGTGAGCCTGTCGGTCAACATCGACTATGGCGACGGCATCGGCGTGCGCACGCTGACCAACCAGATCAGCATCCGCCCCGACACCGCGCACAACGCGGCGTTCGGCGACCACGGCGACTCGGGCTCGGCCGTCGTCGACGGCAGCGTCAACGTCGTCGGCCTGCATTTCGCGGGCAGCAGCGACGGCCACGGCATCGCCAACGTGATCGCCAACGTGCTGTCGGCGCTCAACGTGAGCATGTGCACGGGCATCACGAAGGCGCCGTTCAAGGACATCAAGGACGGCCACAAGGAACTCAAGATCGAGAAGATCGAGTCCAAGGACATCAAGCACGAGAAGACCGAGCACAAGGACATCAAGAACGAGAAGATCGAGCACAAGGACGTCAAGATCGAGAAGATCGAGACCAAGGACCACAAGGTCGAGAAGCTCGAGCGCAAGGAGATCAAGGAGATCGAGAAGCCGATCTTCGACAACGGGCCGGGCAAGGGGCCGGTCGAGACGGGGCCCGTCAACCCCGGCCTGCCCGGCCCGGTGATCGGCGCCGGCATGGCCAAGGTGACCGACAAGCAGCTCAAGGAAGTGCAGAAGCCCGAGCTCAAGGAGATCAAGGAGAAGCCCGAGACCAAGGACGTCAAGGACCACAAGTCCGAGACCAAGGAGAACAAGGACCAGCACGACTCCAAGATCCACAAGGACGCCAAGGACTTCAAGGACGGGCCGGACAACAAGCACCACAAGGACCAGAAGGACGGCAAGGACAACCCGGACAACAAGGCCCACAAGGATCACAAGGACCTGAAGGACCACAAGGAGCACAAGGAAGCCAAGGACGGCCTGAAGCCCGAGGTCAAGGACCACAAGATCGAGCTCAAGGAACAGTTCGAGAAGCCGCCGGTCACCGAGACGTTCGATCCCAAGTCGGTCAGCGACAACCCGGGCTTCCCGACCAACCCCGGCTTCCCGACCAACCCCGGCTTCCCGGGCGAGGGCGGCTTCGACCAGCGCATGAGCCAGCTGGAGGCCACGGTGGCGGGGCTGTCGACGTTCATCACGGGCGACCTGCGGCCCGACCTGAGCACCGGCGCGTTGAACAACGAGCAGGACGGCTGCAAGGGCGGCTGCTGAGCCGAGGTGCGTGAGCGTTGCGGGGCGGCCGCGCGGCCGCCCCGATCGAAAGGACATGCCATGTGGCTGGTACTTTGCGAGACCCACGATGCCGCGGCGTCGTGGGCGTATTCGTCCTTGCGCGCCCGCGGGCTGGCGCCGCTGGAAATCCTGAGCGCCGAGCAGCTGGCGCTGAGCGAGTTCCAGGAGCACCGGCTCGACGGCCCGCGCAGCACGCTGCGGCTGCGCACCGAGAGCGGCCTGCAGGTCGACGGGCAGCGCCTGGGTGGCGTCCTCAACCGGCTCTGGACGGTGCCCATCGGGCACTGGCGGCAGGCCGGCGAGGCCGACCGCAACTACGTGCAGCAGGAACTGTTCGCGTTCTTCCTGAGCTGGCTGCACGCGCTGCCGTGCCCGGTGCTGAACCGGCCGACGCCGCAGGGCCTGTGCGGCCAGTGGCGCCAGGAGTCCGAGTGGGCCTGGCTGGCGCGCCAGGCGGGCCTGCCGGTGGCGGCGTATCGCCAGACCTCGCGCGACACCGTCGACGAGTCGCGCGGCGAGCGCCGGCTGGTGCCCGCGGGCGCGACGGTGCACACGGCCATCGTCGTCGGCGCGCGCGTGGTGGGCGCGGCGATCCCGTCCGCGATCGCGGACGCGTGCGTGCGCCTGTCGGCGCTCGCGCGCACGCCGCTGCTGGGCGTCGATTTCGTGCAGTCGCCCGACGGCTGGCGTTTCGCGGGCGCGAGCCCCACGCCCGACCTGCGCCTGGGCGGCGAACCGCTCGTCGACGCGCTGATGCACGAACTCCGCCAATCCGAAAGGGCAGCAGCATGATCCTCCTCTGCGGCATTCCATCCGAGTCGCCCCTGGCGCTCGTGGGCGAGGCGCTGGACAGCATCTGCGCGCCCTACCTGTGGTTCAACCAGCGCCATTTCGCCAGCAGCGACATGGCGTTCGACATCGACGAGCGCGGCATCACCGGCTGGCTGGAGATCGACGGCCAGGGCGTGCCGCTCGAGTCGGTCACGGGCGTGTACTCGCGCCTGATGGAGCACGCCAAGCTGCCGGAGCTGCGCGGGCAGGCGGCCGACTCGCCCGCGCGCCGCCATTGCGACGCGCTGCACGACACGCTGGGACGCTGGACGGAGATATCACCGGCGCGCGTCGTCAACCGCGTCGCGCCGATGGGCTCGAACTCGTCCAAGCCCTACCAGGCGCAGCTGATCCGCCAGCACGGGTTCGAGGTGCCGGCGTCGCTGATCACCACCGATGCGCACGAGGTGCTGGCCTTTCGCGACCAGCACAAGAAGATCATCTACAAGTCCATCAGCGGCGTGCGCTCGATCGTGCAGGCCTTCGACGACGCCGACCTCGGGCGCCTGGCCTCGCTGCGCTGGTGCCCCACCCAGTTCCAGCAATACGTGCCCGGCACCGACGTGCGCGTGCACGTGGTCGACGACGAGGTGTACGCGACGCGCATCGAGTCCGAGGCGGTCGACTACCGCTATGCGAAGAAGCAGGTGGGCGAGCCGGCTCGGCTGTCCGCGATGGAACTCGACGACGACGTCGCCGAGCGCTGCGTGGCGCTGACGCGCGGCCTGGGCCTGGTGTTCTCGGGCATCGACCTGAAGTTCGCGCCCGACGGACGCATCTACTGCTTCGAGGTCAACCCGTGCCCGGGGTTCAGCTACTTCGAGCTCAACAGCGGCCAGCCGATCGCGCTGGTCGTCGCGCGCCACCTGGCGATGGCCGACTGAGGCGGCGCCGCTTCACTGCAATCCGAAGCGGCGCTCGACGATCTCCACCGGCAGCCCCTCGACGTGGTCGGGGAGCTTGGGCGCGTCCGCGCGCG
>Ga0207695_10008193_pt1 | contig 13129 bp, 10 predicted proteins | sample KBSC54metaG_FD_184354 | JGI IMG/M metagenome (GOLD analysis project Ga0207695, IMG submission 184354) | Corn rhizosphere microbial communities from Kellogg Biological Station, Michigan, USA - KBS C5-4 metaG (SPAdes) (version 2) | ecosystem: Host-associated > Plants > Roots > Rhizosphere > Soil...
CAATATTTAAATAATAAGCGATCTCCAATATATATAAAGGGAATATGTAAATGCTGATACTATCGATGAACTTAAACAATGACTAACTACGACCATTTACCCGACAAAATAAGATCTTTTGTAATCGATTTTTTCAAAGGTCACAAAAATGATGCTTACGTCTATCATAACCTCCGTCATACCAGAGACGTGGCAGATGCCGCCGAAACGATATGCGCTTTTTACAAGATTACCGGCGCCGATTATCTTGTCGTACTTGCATCAGCATGGTTTCACGACCTGGGCTATTTAACAGATCGTGAACATCATGAAGAAAAAGGAGCGGAAATGGCAGCCAGGTTTTTGGCTGCAGAACATATAGATGACGAGATCATCGAAAAGGTGCGCGGTTGTATCCTCGCAACCAGGCTCCCCCAGCAACCGCACAATCTGCTTGAGGAAATTGTTTGCGATGCGGATCTGTTTCATTTCGGAACCGAACATTTTGGTAAGCGCAGTAAACTTCTGCTGGAGGAATATAATAATTTTCATGATAACGCAATAAGCAAAACCGCATGGCAAGATAAAACCATCGCCATGATGGAGGCACATCACTACTTCACTGATTATGGTTTGCTTTATTTAACCCGGACCAAAGAGCAAAATCTGCATAAACTAAAACATAAAGTACACCACGAGGAAATAACCACTGATACAACAGCCATGGAACATAAGAAGAAATCGCATCATCACGAGAACGACGGGGAAGAGAAAATTGAAGTAAAAGAACGCCCCGACAGAGGTTCAGAAACCATGTTTCGCATCAGCTCGAACAATCACTCGCGCCTGAGCCAGCTTGCCGATAATAAAGCACATATATTAATTACTGTAAATTCAATTATTCTTTCGGCAGTAATAAGCCTTGTACTCCGCAGGCTTACGAACAATGGTTATCTGATAGTTCCGTCCTTTATCCTGTTGCTGGTGAGCGTCACTACCATTGTGTTCGCAATACTGGCTACCCGGCCGACTATTCCGCCGGGTGTGTTTACACCTGAAGAAATCGCCGAAAAGAAGGTTAACCTGCTTTTTTTTGGTAATTTTTTCAAGATGAGCCTTGATGCCTACCGGGCCGGGATGCTGCAGGTTATGCATGATCGTGACCTGGTTTTTGACAACCTGATAAGAGACGTTTATTCGCAGGGCGTCGTGCTCGGACGAAAATATCAGCTACTTCATATCGCTTACAATGTTTTTATGTATGGACTTATAGTAGCCGTGGTAGCATTTATTATTGCCTCAGCGATGCCGCATGCGACAGCGGCTCAGCCATTGCCACTCATCGACTCTCTTCACGGGTTATCACACCATGTCAAATGAGGAACGGGAAAAATTACTGCGCGCTCATGGTTTTTCAATTGCTGATCGTTTCCAGGAAAACGTCTGCCCAAAACTTGGATCTGCGGATATTGGAGGCAGTTAATCCAAGGCACCCCACATCTCAATACTGGCAATACACCAGTACTTCCGCTTATGTATTTTCAGGCATAGCCACGGTAACTCCGTTTATATATGGTGTTGCCTCGGGCAACCGGGAGGCGCAGTATCAATCGTATCAAGTGATGATCGCTATGGGACTAGATATTATTGCCCAGGAGGCACTAAAAGTAACATTTAACCGGGAGCGTCCGGGGGACAGATATCCGAATCTGGTCTTCCCAAGTTCGCCGGCCCACGGTAAATCATTTCCGTCGGGGCATACCAGCCTTGTCTTCAATACAGCAGCTGAGCTTACTATCCAGTATAAAAAATGGTATATTGCTGTGCCTGCCTATTTGTGGGCCGGTTCAGTTGGCTACTCTAGATTGTATCTCGGGAAACATTATCCTACTGATGTGGTCGGCGGCGCGGCTACCGGTATAGGCACAGCCTATCTTAGCACATGGCTGAATCATGAACTGTTCAAATCATACTATAAACATGAACATGAATAAGAAGATATCCATGGTATGTTTTGTGTTGCTGGTTTTAGCCAGTACACTCAAAGCGCAGGACAGCGTTGCTGTCAGAATTCACCCGAAATATGATAAGGTAAGTGGCTTGCACAGGTCCATTTTCGGCGAAAATTACCGCAAAGAGTGGGCAGCGAAAGTGAAGTTGCCCTATTTAAGGCTTTCGCAACTGCATGGTGGTCTTACGCCTGAGAAACTTGGCGGGGGTGAACAGACGCATTCACTCCGCCTCGTTGATAGGGCCGGAGAAGAATGGGTACTACGGACCCTTGAAAAAGATGCAAGCAAATTGCTCCCTAGGGATTTACAGCAAACCTTTGCCTCCGATCTTTTGGACGATGCAACCAGCACCCTGCACCCATTCGGCGCTTTAGTAGTTCCGCCTTTATCCGATGCACTTCATGTTCCGCACGCGAATCCGATAATAGGCGTCGTAGCGCCCGATCCAAACCTGGGACAATACGCTGCGGAATTTACCGGTAAAGTTTGCCTGTTGGAAGAACGCGAGCCTACCGGCAAATCCATCAATACCGAGAAAGCGGAAGATGCGCTTATGGAAGATAATGACAACCGGATAGACAGCCGCGAATTTATCAGGGCGCGCATGCTGGACGTATTCATCGCCGACTGGGACCGGCACGAAGACCAGTGGCGATGGCAGGGCAAAAAAACAGACAAAGGCAAACGCTATGTAGCGGTTCCCCGCGACCGCGACGATGCCCTGAATATGCGCCAGGGCATGGTTGAATACCTGGTGCGCAGGCGATGGCTGTTCCCGGTTATCCAGACCTTTGATTCCAGGGTGGAAGATGTCCGTTATTCCATGTTTAAATCGCGTTTCATGAATCCGTATCCCGAGTTGATCATCAGTCACCAGGAATGGATGGATATGGCGAATAATTTTAAACAGACGCTTACCGATAACCTGTTGGAAGCTGCCTTACGCCGTATGCCGCCCGAAATTTACCGGATGCGACACGACGAGCTGTTTAAAAAGCTCAAAGAACGCCGTGATAATATGCCTGCAGCGATGGATGAGTATTATCGCTTTGCAAACAGGATCGTTGATATCCGCCTAAGTAACAGGAGTGAACATGTTGAGGTTGGCGATGCTGCCGGTGGCGGGATGAAAATTTTTGTAAATAAGATCAGCAAAAAAGGAGCGCTGGAAGATACCTTATTGAACGCGGCATTTGACCCGGCGATAACGAAGGAAATACGATTATTTGTCGCCGACGGTAATGACAAGGTGGTTGTAAATACCAAAAATACCGTTATCAGATTGCGCATTGTTGGTGGCGAAGGGCAAAAGCAGTACCAGGTGGTTGAATCAAATAAACGAATAAAACTGTATGGTAAGGACAACAGCCGTCATTTGTTTAGCGGCGACTCATCCCGGTTTGTAACACACTTTGCCAACGACACGGCTACCGCTGCTATCCATAATACCAACCTGTATAATGTAACCATGCCGCTGGTCTCGGCCTCAATAAATCGCGATGACGGTTTTTTGCTTAGCCTTGGGTTTAGATATACCGGGCAGGGAGGGTTCCGCAAATTCCCTTTTACCACAACACAGGAATTACTGGTTACCCATTCATTTACCACGAAGGCATTCGCCATCCATTATTTGGGCAACTGGACTAAAGTTGTTGGAAATGCAGACCTGATGCTGCTGGCTGATATAAAAGCACCAAACAACACTGTGAATTTTTTTGGAAGGGGCAACGGCTCGGTCTATGACCGTTCCAGGGATTTTTCTACTTATTATCGCACCCGTTTTAATACCTATGATTTTGCTCCCATGCTGCGCTGGCACCTCGACAGTACGTCAAACTTCAGTGTTGGGCCTTCAATATCCTATTATCATCTTGATCCTAGTGACAATACCGGCCGTTTTATTAATGATGCTGCGGCTATCGGATCCTACGATAGTACCACCGTCAGGAAAGACAAGCTCCATGCGGGTATTGTTATGGACTACGTGATCGACAAACGGGATAGTAAAGTATTTCCTTCGTCAGGCATTTATTTCGATGTGAAGGCAGTTGCCTACAGCGGTCTTAACAGTTCTTCCAGGTCATTTGGGCAGGTCATTCCCGAACTATCGATCTACCAGGGGCTTGGCCACAGGCTAGTTTTGGCTGACAGGATCGGCGGCGGCGTAACCATAGGTCAAAGCGCATTTTATCAGTCGCTTTTTCTGGGCGGACAAGGCAATTTGCTTGGATACCGCAAAAACCGGTTTGCTGGCCGGGACATGATCTATAACAACCTGGAGGCGCGGCTTAAGCTCGGTGATGTATCCAGCTATTACCTGCCAGGTCAGTTTGGGATAAGCGGATTCTATGATGTCGGCCGGGTTTGGGATAAGCATGATCAGTCAAACGTGCTGCACCAGGGCGTAGGAGGGGGCGCATATTTTGCACCGGCAAGCTTCTTTGTCCTTCAGGCGCAGGCAGGATATTCGTCGGAGGGCTGGTATCCTGAGTTTTCTTTCCGGTATCGTTTTTGAAGGGAGACTACTAATGAAAATCGGGTTAGGTTACGTACCGGAAACACATAAGATGAATGAAGTGATCGATACTAGAATATCGTTCAAGCCCTTTATAAATTATCTCGAAAACCGCGTAAAGACTGAAAAAACAACCAAGGCAAAGTTGTATAAATTTGTGCTCGAAGAGTTCTATAAAGACCCCGCCTCCGGCGGCAACATTCCTGTTGATGACATGCCGCTGCATGCCAATCTGTTAGAGCTAATTTACACTATATTATCTCCTTTTACGGCCGATGAAAAAGAATATTTGTGGGCCTTGTCGGCACCTGCCTCAAGATATTTGTTCTATGGAACGGATGCTTATGTAAAGTTCGTGGAAAGCGAAAATTCGTCAGAGGTAGGATCAAAGGTGATCTATGAAGAAAAAGAGCATATAAAAAAGCGATTCAAGAGGTTTGTTTATAAGATGATCCTAGATAAATACTATAACCTCGGTTCGATCAATACAGAAAAAATTATCTATTCGCACCTTGACGCAGGTACCGGACTCACCCGGTATTATGAAGTGCGGCCGGATACACGCTTTGTCGAAATCGGATGCAAGGGGTGCTTGCCGACACTCGATTGCGATACGCCCGCAATGTATGTCCAGCATGGACAGATGACCGAATACCTGGAGAAAGTCTTGCCGTTGTCTGACTTCACCCTCGAAGGGTTCACCGTTATAAACGTCGAAGATATTACCGACGAATATGCGATCGAGATTATCAAGAAGACGCTGATTGCGCACACGCAAGACGAAGATCTGCTATATGAACGGGTGCGATATGGGCTTAAGCTTTTGGGAGGTTGCAAGGATATCGAATTCGGTATGCTGCCATTTCTCTCGGTCAATGGTAATTTGGTATTTGATGATGTGGAATGCTCGCGAAGTGTGATCATTGACGCGGCCCGAAAAAGCGATGACAATATGGCATCTATGTATGCTTCGGCAAGGGAATACCTTCAAAATCCGGAAACGCGGATACATCCGGCTATCAGTGAAAACGAAAAAACAACGCCCCGCCAGGTTTATGCACTCATCGGGATCGGGATTAAATCATACGCAACAATGCCCGTGTATTATAATCAAAACCTGGTGGGCATACTCGAAGTTTATTCGCGAACTGAAGACGTGCGTTACGAGCAGATCCTTGCCCGGGTGAACAGAGCTATTCCTCTTATAGCTCAATTATTGCAAAATAGCATAGATCAATTTGAGAATAAAATAAGCAGCATCATCCAGGATAAATTTACAGCCATCCAGCCGGCTGTTCAATGGAAGTTTAATGAAGTCGCGCTTGATTATTATCGCGACGTGCATACCAAAAATGTTAATGCGACCATCGGAACCGTGTCGTTCGATAATGTTTATCCATTGTACGGAATGATTGATATCCGGAATTCAACCGTCGAACGGAATAGCGCCCTGGCGATGGATATCGAAAATTTGCTGGACCTGCTTCGGAAGGAAGAGAAGGACATATGCGACCGGCTCAACGAAGAAAGTGCTGTGAATGTCCGGATTGAGTTTGTTAAGTGGCACGCTGCAATAAGTTTATTCCTTAATTCCGGAGATTCCGGACTTCTCAACCTATTTCTTCAAACCGAGATCATTCCGTACCTGCGCGGGCTATCAGGCAATAGCCCAGGGGCCGATGGTCCCATAAGCCGGCTGAGGGATATACTGGAACGAGAGGGCAAAGAAATATCAGAGAACAGGAATCGCCTGGAGGCCGCTATGCAAAGGATAAATAAGGCATTGAACAATTTGTTTTCAGAAGAGCGGCAAGCCTTAATGAACATCTACCCATGCTATTTTGAAACCTTCAGAACCGACGGTGTTGAATACGATTTATATGCGGGGCAGTCAATCAGTCCGGATACTGCATTTTTGCCACAACACCTGGAGGCATTTAGGGTTTGGCAACTGCGCACAATGGTCAAAGCAGCCGATATAGCAAAGGCCATCTTAAAAAAAGACGATTGGCAGCTTTCGACAACACAGCTTATCTATATAAATCCGCACCCGATCAATATTAGCTTCAGAAATGATGAACGTCATTTTGACGTAGAAGGCGGGTACAATATTAGGTACCAGGTGATAAAGAAGCGGATCGACAAAGTGCACATTAAAGATACAGGCGAGCGCCTTACTCAGCCAGGAAAAATTGCAATAGTTTATTACAATGATTCCGATATACAGACATACCTTGAATACATAAAAACGCTGCAACAGGAAGGGTTACTTGATGCGCAGTTCGAGACGGTCGAATTGGAAGATCTGCAGGGAGTTTATGGTCTAAAAGCCTTAAGAGTTACAGTAAAAATGTAAGCCCAAACTTATGAAGAACATTGCAATCAAAGTGCTATTGCTTATTTTTTGCTTCGGCCCCATGGGCTGTTTAGCGCAATCCAGCCGCCAAAGCCTGAAGCTGGTTTTTATCCGGCATGGGGAAAAGGACGATGACGGCTATAACCTTAGTTGCAAAGGCTTCAACCGGTCGGTGTTACTGCCCGCGGTATTATACAAGAAATTTGGTGTGCCAGGTAAAATATATGTACCCGCAGTTTCGGGTAAAGGGAAGACCAAACATTTGCGTATGATGCAAACTATAACCCCGTTTGCAATAAAATATAGGGTGGACATTAATTCGTCATACGATGCAGATGATTATGATGATATTGCGAACGCTCTATTAAAAGAAAAGGGAGTGGTGTTTATTGTTTGGGAGCACAATACGATTCCGGCTATTGTTAAGGGACTCGCGCCTGCCGCGCGCCATTTATATTGGCCGGACAGCGATTTCGACAGTATATGGATTGTTTCTTTTAAAGGGGGTAAGCCGGCTTTTTCAGTTGACTCAGAGAATCTGAAGCCGGCCGACAACTGCAGTTTTTGAAAATATGACCCGCAACTCAGTTGATGGGAAAAAAGTATAGCGAAAATTGGGAGCAGTCTAAAAAATGAACTGCCCCAATGCCTTACCTGATGAAAGTTGAATATTAAGGCTGAGTTGGGTTAATCTTCTGAACGGAAATAACGCTATCTACTATATATTCGCTAACCCCTCTCCATGGTAGTGTGTGAAAATATTCTTTGTAATGTACCTCGACATATGCGCCTGCATTATCATTAAGTTGTTTGGCAACTTTCTCGTCAGTAACAGAGAACATAAATTCGTTTGATTGGATGTTCCCCTGTGCAGGAGCCTTAAAGCCCGCCTGTATCAGGCGTCCTTCATAGGTTTTGAACATGATGCCTTTATGAACAAAATAATTCATGGTGCCGGCTTTTGTTCCGTCGCCAAAAACAAAATAATAACGGTAATAAAATACTCCGGCTATAACCAGCAGAACAACAATTGTGATGATGGTAAGAATACGTTTTTTCATAAGGGGTTATTTACATCAAATATAAAAGATATTGAGAAACGCGTATTATTTTTCTTAAGCTGCAAAATCAGAACAACCATTCACCCGTAGAACACTCAAATATTGCTGTCGTTACAACTAAACCGGGTTTCATGATAATCCCGGGCGATACCGCTGACGTATAGTATTTCCATTAAGGAGGGCCGGGCTATCATTTAACATCCTGATATTTTGGATGTTAAATTTTTTTTATTTTGGCCAATCGGCTACCTTTACAGGATAGATTAAAAACATTTTGTTGAAAAAATTTACAGTTGGCCTTTTCATTGTTTCCTTATCCGTTTTCAGCGCCTGTAAAAAAGAATCGGTTGAAGGGTCATATGACGCCCGTACACTCGGAACCTCAGCCTACGACCTGCTGTCGGCCTCACATTACTCTTCCCTGCAAATTGAAATACAGTATATGCCCGGGTATGCACCCGACCAGGCCGCACTAGATGGCCTTACCGCCTTTTTGCAAACACGGGTTAATAAGCCGGATGGCATATCGATTGTACAGGAACAACTTGGAGCCAGCAGTTTATCCGTTACCTCGTTAACCGATATCGTGAACATAGAAAGAAACAACCGGCGGCTCTTTACCCATAACAACGTGCTCAGCGTATACATTTTGATAACTAACGGCCATTATTCGACGAATGATGTTCTCGCAACATCTTACTGGAACACCTCCTGTTGTTTATTTGGGCAAGCGATAGCTAATAGCTCCGGTCAGGCCGGCCAGCCGGACAGATCAATACTTTTAACTACCCTGTTTGAGCATGAATTCGGGCATCTGATGGGACTGGTTGACCAGGGCACCCCGATGCAGACAAGTCATAAAGACGCAGCCAATGGCGCTCATTGTGATGATCCGGACTGTTTAATGTACTTCAATGTTGAAGCATCATTTTCAGGTGTATTGATAAGCGTGCCGCAGCTTGATCTTAATTGCCTGACAGATTTGAAAGCCAACGGGGGCAAATGATTCGGCTATTATGTGCCAGCGCGGCACCTAAAGGCGGCGTTGTCGAAAATTATTGGCCTGCCGATATACGGATGTATTTACTCTCGGTTACTACTATCTCCGGTTTGCCATGATAGTTCTGAACGGTACCACTAACAGATATAATCTTTCCTTTAAGCAATATCGGGGCGTAACTGTCCTTTGCATCGCCTTTCAAAACAACCGTCAATAATTCGTTGGGATGGGGCGCTCCGAGATCAACCAGCGTCATATTCCCTAGTGCTTTAAACCCGTAGACCTTACCCTTTACTGAGACCGATTTGCCAATTAAATGGCCAGCCTGTGCGAGGTCAGCCGCAGGATATGACTGGTTTGATCCAGGGATTAGTGGAGTGGAGAAGGAGGCAATTTGCACTTTGCCTTTGTCATTTTTAAATACTGCATTAATAATACCGGCTAAACGGATACCGGCCTGGTCTATCCGTTTCTGCATAATGGCAACGTGCTGCTTGTAATATTGATCGTTTAAGTTGCTGCTGTTCCTCACATCGGTGTATAGCTTGCTGCTGATCTGGTAACTCTCCCACAACCATGTCATCGGGTCATCTTGCTGCCATTTCTTTATTTCTTCTCCGGTAGCTTTATCGCAGTCGCGCACAGTCTTTTCATTTGATTTCCGGTCCCGATCGAGTAATCCGGAGTCCCACAAAGCGTGTAGGTTTGTATTTCTTCCATCAAACGTTAGCTCGATCGCATTACCGCCTTTATCTTCCTCCCTGCTTACATGCATGGGCTGATGTGCATCGCCAACCAGGTGTATCAGAAATTTCAAAGCCTCCTGTCTTTTCTCTTTGGGCAATTGCTTATTGGCCAGATCATTTTTGCTTTTCAATATTGCAGTATAAAGATTAGGCTGACGCTGAGTGAGCACAGCCTGCTTAAACCGCGCATAGTTTAAGCCAGAACGCATATCCAAAAAATGCCATGGCGCAGTGTAGCGGTACTGCGGATCATCATGCGCTACATCATCTGCCCATGAAGCTACGTCGTCCATCTTTTGCCCCTGCAATAGAGCATCTATGCCGGGCATCGCTCTGGGATCGATATGATCATGGGCGATTAAGGCAATAACTTTATGTCCCTTATGTCCCCAGGAACAAAGAACCAGGACAGACAGTAAAGCAATTAGGGTATATTTAAGTTTCATACTGACGCTAATATATCGCAAAAACAGGGCATCCGAAAATTACGGAGCCACTGAATTTGCGATACACCAGTATGATATTTAAACAGACTTTAAATAATAAACTACAGCTTCATCGCCAATCCGCCCAGTTGCTTGGTGCTGCCCAGTTATCGCTCAATGCGCCGCGGTAAGCCACCTTGTTAAAAAAAGCATCTGAAAAATCCACCCCGGTAAAGTCGGCTCCTGTTAGGGCTGGGGAGTCACTGGCAGGGCGCAGATCGGGCGCTCCCATGCTGTTGTACATCATCATCAGCTTCATGTCGGCAGATGCCGCAATAACCGTGTTTTTATTGACCGAGTCGGTTTCAAATGCAGTGAGTACCGGGTCGGCAAAAACACCTTTTACGTCCTGGTCCCAGCAAAATGTGCGGGCAAGGGTATCAGCCTCCACTAGGTTGCTTCTGAATTCGGCATTGTCATCGTTCAGGATAAGCGGACGGGTACGTGGGCAAACCATAAATGCGCCTTCTGAGTATTCGGCCACGATGGAATTCCGTACAGCCAGCCGTGTCGCTTTACGCATGTATACGCCCTGGTTGATGTTTGTTTTTGTTGCATCAATGCCCTGCGGACCGATGATGGTCATGTTGGAAACAACCGGACGAGTGAAGGGTGTATTGCTGGTCGGAACGGAGTCGTTATAACTTTCGAAACCATTGGCCCTTAGTGCCTGGGATGAAGCATGTGTGCGGTACCCGATCAGGAATTGCAGCCTGCCTTCATATCCCAGGTCAAAGTCAAAGTCATCATCCCCACAATTATAGCTAATCAGGTGGGTGGCGTTTACGGTGCCGCCTACAAACTGAAAGCTGTCGTCGTTTGAATATTTCACCATTACATTATCTATCCGAGTACCGGAACCTACGCCCGCCAAAACAAGGCCGCTTGCCTTATCAACAGCCCATTCATCTTCGGCCGGTGGGTTAATACCTCCTGTATACTCGATGCGGAGATAGGTAATTGACCCGGAGTTATCGGTCGCCGCAGCGCCACCATATTGTGTGTCGGCACTAATGGGTAATCCTGCCACGTGTCCCACACCTACGTTTGCCGGTGCATTGCCCAACAGAATGATCGCGCCCCAATCGCCCGGCGCTTTTGACGTTGCGGACGAGGTGAATACAACCGGCTTATCGATTGTGCCGTTAATGTTTAGTTTGGAATTCTGAGTGATCACCAGCACACTCTTCGCCGATCGTTCGGCATTTACTTGCGCATAAACGGTGACTCCCGCCGGAATGGTAAGCGTTGCATTGTTTTTTACATACACCTGCCCTTTCAGGAAATAGCTTTTAGAAGGGTCAAGCGTAACATCTTTTGTGATCGAGCCCTGCAGCGTATCAAGCTTGCGGTTGTCCGTCGGGTTGATCTTCCGGTCTTTCTTACAGCTGGCAAACACACCTATCCCTGCCAGTAATAGTAAAATTATCTTTTTCATAATAAGAGGATTATGTAACTAATAACTAATCAACGATGTGTAATGTTTCTGTTTGTGAAACAAAAACTATACTGAAATTAATGTAAGTCTAAAGCCTGCATTGCCTTATGTGCAGCGGCGCTCCTGGACCAGCTTTCGGGCCCATGCAGAAGTACTTTTTTGAAAATCACCATATGAATGTTTAGTACATTTAGATACTACAATCATTCACTTCTAAGTCATGTACAAAGTACATTATTTGAGCCCGATGGTGCCCTCTTACGATATTGAGAAAACGGTTAAGTTTTTCACTGATCTGTTTGCGTTCCAGATAGCAAGCAGAGAGCCGAATTACGCCATTGTTTATAAGGACGGCCACCTGATTCATTTTCTGAATGCCGGCGAAGATATTGGGGAAATGGAATTTTACCTGGAGGTGGACCACATTAATGAGCTCTGGGATTCCATCAAAGACAAACTTACCGGCATCAAGCCCCGGGGCACCATTCGACCGGGACTATGGCATGCGGGAATTTCATGTCATTGTACCTCACCCTAAAACTTTACTGTTTGTGGGGCAGGTGATCAAGTGATTTGATGATCGAACAATTCCCTTCAGGGGAACTACCGGACATTTAACCAGGCATCCGCGCCGATTTCCCGTAAAAAATATTGATCGTGCGAGATCACGATCAAGGTTCTCTTATATTCATTTATGGCATCGGTTAATACTCGGATGTTTTGCATATCGAGGTTGTTGGTCGGCTCATCCAGGAAGATAATATCTGGCGCCTGGTTACCGATGGTAAGCATACATAGCATCAACCGCATTTTTTCACCCCCACTGAGTGCACTACAGGGCTTATCCCAATCTTTAGGGCCAAACAAGAAACGGTTAAGGCGAATCTTGACGTCATGCTCCAGCAATGCGCCGGAATTATACTCCTGCGCCTGCTCGTAAACGGTGAGCCCGTTTCCGATCAACGAATAATCCTGATCGATATAAATTGAGCTGAAATCGGCCCTGGTGATTTTACCTGCGCCGGGTTGCAGCGTCCCAAGCATAAGTTTTATGAGCGTGGTTTTACCCGATCCGTTCGAACCTTGTATAGCAAAACGCCCACCGCTGACGATCTCAAAACTCAGCGGCTCCTTCCATAAAGGTTGACTTTCAAGGTAATTGAAATTGATCTCCTGTGCGGCAACCAACACCTTGCCTTTGTGAAGGGCGGAATGATCCATATCCATCTTCATTTTATCAATGGCCGGAAGATTGGAACGCAGTTGCGATAACTCGCGGGTTAACTCGCCTATTTTTTCGGTATGAACACTTTTCAGCTTCGAGGTACTTTTCTCTGCTTTGTCCTTAAAAGTATTCATCAGAATAGTTGGCAGTCCAGCTTTTTCCTGTTTCTTTTTCCCTCTGGCGTCCAGCTTTTGCTGCCGCTCGAGGGCTTCGCGCTCAATTTCCTTTGCTTTGCGCAATGCTTTTTCTCTATTTTGAAGTCCTTGCAACAGCGCATCGTTTTCGATCTTTTTTTGCTCCTCATAAAACTCA
>Ga0207695_10008195_pt1 | contig 13123 bp, 15 predicted proteins | sample KBSC54metaG_FD_184354 | JGI IMG/M metagenome (GOLD analysis project Ga0207695, IMG submission 184354) | Corn rhizosphere microbial communities from Kellogg Biological Station, Michigan, USA - KBS C5-4 metaG (SPAdes) (version 2) | ecosystem: Host-associated > Plants > Roots > Rhizosphere > Soil...
TCCCGGACGCCGCGCTGCGAGCGGTTCGGATTGGATTTGCGCTGCGAGAGGAGATGGCCGAACTTATGCCGCGCTGGTCGAAGCGCGGGTACGAGCTCGACTTCGGCGTGGGCATCGCGCTCGGATATGCAACCTGTGGCGAGGTTGGCTTCGAGGGTCGGTCCGACTACGCGGCAATCGGGGCCGTGACGAATCTCGCCTCGCGACTCGCCGATGAGGCGACCGGCGGGCAGGTCCTGATTGCGCAACGCCTTTACGCAGAGGTTGAGGAGGATGTTGACGTGGAGCCGGTCGGAGAGTTCACGCTCAAGGGGTTTCAGCGGCCAGTCGCCGCGTTCAACGTCGTCAGGTTGGCTGCCCGGAACCTCAGTTAGGATCCACCTCGCCGCCCTCGGCGTTGCGCGAGGATGCCGGAGATACCGCTGGTACGATTCTGCGCGACCTGCAAGGCCGTCCGAGCGATCGGAATGATACGCGGGCTCGATTCCCGCCGCCTCCATGAACCTTGGGGTCAACGACGCTCTCTCGTAAGGACGTGCCCGCGGGCGCGATCCTGATTCCGACAGCCCGGCTCAACCAAGCTGGTTTCGGCTCTATCAGCGGCGCGGGTGGGATTCGAGCTCACTCGGAACGCACCGGTCGCTCGCCGATCACGACGCCGTCGCCCTCCGCACGATCAGATTTGGAAAGCCTCAGCCACCCCGGCCTCGGAGGAGCCGGGTGTCAGACCGAACCGGGTAACGACCAGGGTGAAGGCGTAATGTGCTCATCGGTAGGTGGTGTCGAGTCCGAAACGGGTGAAGAGGCTGGCGTCGCGGGGGAAGCCGGTGATGCCGGCGATGCGGTCGCCCTGGATCGCGAGCACCATGACGCCGTATGCGTTGTGGGTGCCGGTGTTGTGTTCGTCGGCGTAGGAAGCGAGGCCGGGTTGGCGATTGGCGCGGACCTCGACGTGGCGGATGCGGTCGAGGCGTCCGCCGGCGGGCTGGGTGGCGAAGAACACGCCGATCTCAGTGCGGCCGTGGAAGCGCATGTCGATCGGCGGCATCGTGAGTAGGGCGTCGTCGGTCAGGAGGGCGACGATGCGATCGATGTCGGTGGCCTCCCAGGCGGAGAGGAACTCGGCGATAACGGCGGCTTCGGCTGCGGGTGACGCCGGTGTGTGGCGGCGGGCCAGCGTGCCGGCATCGCGTTCGCGTGCGAGGCGGTCGCGGGCGCGCTGGAGCGCGCTGTTGGTTGCTGGGACGGTCATGTGGAGCAGTTCGGCGGTATCGCGTGCCGACCAGCCGAGCGCGTCACGCAGCACGAGGACTGCGCGCTGGTTGGTGGGCAGCAGTTGCAGCGCGGCGATGTAGGCGAGGCCGGCGGTCTCGCGCAGCACGGCGCGGTCCTCGGGGCCGGGGCCTGGATCGAGGGCTTCGTCGAGCAGGCGGTCTGGGTAGGGCTGTAGGTGTGCGTCGACTGGCGCGTGCTTGTCTCGGCGCCGTTCGATGATGCGCAGCGCGACGTTGGTGGCGATGCGCTGCAGCCATGCGGACATGGCGCCGCGCTCGTCATAGCCGGCAAGTCCGCGCCAGGCACGCAGCAGCGTCTCTTGGAGGGCGTCGTCGGCGTCGTCCAGCGAGCCGAGCAGACGGTAGGCGTGGAGGTGCACCGCGCGCCGGTGGGGCGCGGTGAGTTCCGCGAATGCGGCTTCGTCGCCGCTGCCTGCGGCATTGCGGGCGTCGACGCTCACGCCTCTTGCGGGACCGGCCATGGGCCGCCGAGCTCGGTCCAGGGCGAGGCGCGGTGTGCACCGACCACGCCGCCAAGCGCGATGAAGCGGATTCCCTCTGGGCCGGGCACGATCTTGCGGCGTTGCTCAGGGCCGACACGGATCATGACACCGGGGCGCAGGTCGAAGGTTGCGTCATCGGCTCGGAGCATGGCAGAACCGGTGATCGGGATGTAGACCTCTTCCTGGCCAGCCTCCTCGGTCGACGCGTCGTGGACGTGGTTGGGGTAGCCGTCCCACCCCGGCGGCAGGGTCATCACCTGCATGCCCCACGCGGTAACGCCGAGCTCGGCTCGGGCACGGCGGGCGATGCCGTCGAAGATCGGGTCCATCTCGTCGATCACCGCGTACGTCACATCAGGCATGGGTCTCCTCCAGCTCAATGGGCCCACTCAGCCCGTCACTCTTCAAATCCACCGACGGGCGAAAAATCATCGCCGCCTTGACCACCATCAAGTCTCGTGGTATTTAACACAGAGGTTAGATAACCAACCTGTGAAATGCAGCCTGATCAACTCACTCGCACGTTCGCCGCGCTCGCCGACCCCACTCGGCGCGCCATCCTCGCCCGCCTGTCCGAGGGCGAGGCGACGGTTGGCGACATCGCCGAACCGTTCTCGATCACGCTGCCGGCGATCTCAAGGCACCTGAAAGTGCTCGAACAGGCCGGCCTCGTCGCGCGCGGCCGCGACGCGCAATGGCGTCCGGCACGCATGCAAACAGAGCCGCTCGACCAAGCGATCGTGTGGATGCAGGATCGCAAGACGACCTGGGAAGCCCGCATGGATCGCCTCGACACGCACCTGCGCAGAAGGGACCGCCGATGAGCACCGTCACCATCGTCCGCAGATTCGACGCCGCGCCCGAGGAGGTCTTCGCCGCCTGAACCGATCCAGTTGCGATCTCCCGCTGGTACGGCCCGCAGCAGTTCGACGCGCCCGCCGACCGAATCACCGTCGAACTGCGACCCGGCCGGCGCTGGGAACTGATCATGGTCCGACGAGACGGCGCCAGCGAGTTCCGAATCGGTTACGAAATCCTCGAGTAGACCCACCCGCGCTGCTCGTCATGCGCTCTGACCCGATTCCCGGCATGCCCGAGCCGACCGTCGTTCGCGTCGAGATCGCCACGGACGGCGACGGCGCGCGGCTGACGCTCACCGATGGGCCGCTTCCCGAAGCCGCGGCCGCGAGTGCCGAAGCCGGATACGCGGCCGCGCTTGACAAATTCGCCACAACGCTCACCCTGACATGGAGGCGGGCTCGCTCTTGCGATCTCCTCGTATTTCGACTCGAGGTCGGTCGCCTGCGCCGCAGCGTCGGGCGACGTACCGCATTGGAGTTTTCAACCGCCCTTGGGCGGCAATCTTCGAGCCAAGGTGGCCGCCTGATCCACCCAGCGTGCCAGCGCGCCGTCAGTCAGCCCCTCTCCCTCGACGTAGACCATGGCCCGCATCGGCCGGCCGGTGAAATCCATGGGGCTCACGCTGGGCTGTTGCAACGCCGCGGTGGCGGCATCTTCGCCGAGGCGGAGCATCAGTCGCTCACCGACCACCCCGGCGCACATATTCCCGTGGAGCATGAAGCAAAGCCCACCGAACATCTTCCGTTCGCTGAATCCGGGGTCCGCTTGGAGTTCCTCTCGAACGCGCTCCGCCAGTTGCTCGTCGTACGCCATACCGGCGGAGGATACCGCCGCCGCATCAGGCCACCACACCGGCGGATTCGGGGCACCTGCGGCGGACATTCGAGGGGCTGCTCTCGTGGGTCAGCGCTCCCGAGCGGTTCAAGGCCGTTGAGGCCAAGATCAAGCGCTCTCGGATCCGCGTCGCCTGATACTCGGTGACCGCCTTAGTCGGTCGGCTCGCGCCTTCGAGGATGAGCGGCAGGCGAAGCCGCGCCTAGGCGAAGGAGATGGACCGGTTCGACGCCGGATCACGCCGGGTGCGAGAGCGGTCGGGCCGACTCTATGTCACAATGCGCGGGCAGTTGGGAGATGACGGAGTGCGTCAGAATCCCTGCAATCCCGCTCAGGGATTGAAATAGGGGCGGTTAGCTCAGTTGGGAGAGCACCAGCTCGACAAGCTGGGGGTCACTGGTTCGAGCCCAGTACCGCCCACTCCCTCGTACCTCTGCGGCATGGTCAGGCCGCATGCTGGAGGATCTGGATGTGAGGTTGTCGTCCTGCCCGGACGTGAACCGTCGTATGGGGTTCCTGGCCGAGCGGGATGGAGCCCTGATAGAGGACGGCGGTGACCGTGTATCTGCCCGGTGGGAGCTTCAGCGTGAAGTGGCCCCGACGATCGGCCGTGAACCGTCGGGCCACGCGCCGACCGGAGGTCGTGAACCCGGTGACCAGCATGGGCGCCGACCTGATGGGCTGAATGTCCGATCCCGAAAGCTGGGTCGCGCCGCCCTCGACGGCGACATCCCCTGTCACGATGGCACTCGCCGCCGGGCTGGCCACCCGGGGCGCCCCTGGCTTCGTCGAGTTCCATCCGAACCACGCCAGCCCGCCCCCGACGGCCAGGACGATCGTCACGACCGCCGCTGTGGGTGCCCAGCGTAGGCCCCCGCCGCCAAGTGCCAGATCGGTCTGAGCCATCTGACACATTATGCCGCGACGCTTCTCCACGTCCTGTTCGGAGCGGCGGCCGCTCGGGGCACCAGTCGCGTATGCGGATCCTCGAGCTCGGCCTCGAAACGGCGGACGTCGCGGCCCAGACGGCCTTCTGGGGCAACACCCTAGGCGTCCCGGTGCGTGATGCCGGCGACGGTCGCATCGAGATCCGGCTGGAGCGCTCGATCATCCGCTTCGCGCGGGCGAGCGAGGGCGCCGACCCGCGGTACCACTTCGCAATCAACATCCCGCCCGGCTCGATCGAGGACGCGGCGGCCTGGATCGATGAGCGCCATGCGCTGCTGCAGTTCCACGACGATCCCGATGTCGAGGAGGGCGCGACGATCGTCCGGACCGACCGGGGCGCGGCGACGCTGTACTTCCTCGACGGGGGCGGAAACGTCGTCGAGTTGATCGCGAACCACCACCTCGACGCCGACCATGCCGGGTCGTTCGACGCCGGCTGTTTGCTCGAGATCGCCGAGATCGGCATCGCCACCGCGGATCCCAGCGCGACGCGTGCCGCGATCCAGGAAGCGCTCGCGGCGGACGTCCTCTGGGGCGGCCGGCCGGGCTGGCAGCTCACGGCGATCGGCGACGACCACGGTGTCGTGATCGTCGCGCCGGCCGGGCGCGGCTGGATCCCCGTCGGCCTGCCGGCGCAGCCCCATCCCACCTCGATCGTCGCAGAAGGGCCGGGACCGCGCGAGCTGACGCTCTCCGAAGGCCCGTACAGCATTCGCGCCGTGGCTTAGGCCTGCTCGATCCGCAGCCGGTTCCCCGCCGGGTCGCGGACAGCCGCGTCGCGGACGCCCCAGGGCTGGCTCGCCGGCTCCGAGAGCACCTCGACCCCGGGGGTCTCGGCGATCTTGGCGAACGATCCGTCGAGGTCGTCGACGCGGAAGTGGACCGGGTAGAGCTCACCCTTGGCGAGCTGGGCGGCGATCGCGTCGCCGTCCTCCTGCGAGCGGCCGGCATGCGGCTGGGAGAGCACGATGCCGATCTCGGGCTGGCTCTCGGAGACGAGGGTGATCCAGCGGAAGCCGCCCTGTTCGACCTGGAACTTCACGCTCAGCCCGAGCGTGTCGCGGTAGAACGCGAGCGCTGCGTCGGGATCGTCGACGAGGATGTGAACTGTGCTGATCGATGTGGTCATGGCACCGATGCTACGCGCGGCTTGCGGATGACGCTTCTCCGAAACTGATCTCGTCGACGGGCCGCGGCCCGCCGTGCTTGCGCGGCCGCGTGACGACCATCATCTGGCACGGCGCGACGACCCGGAACTCGTCGTGGTCGCGGGCCCGGTAGGCCGAGGGCGTCTCGCCGACGAGCTCGGTGAAGCGCGACGAGAACGAGCCGAGGCTCGTGCAGCCGACCGCGAAGCACACGTCGGTCACGCTCATGTCGCCGTTCCGCAGCAGGGCCTTGGCCCGCTCGATCCGGCGGGTCATCAGGTACGAGTAGGGCGTCTCGGAGTACGCCTCGCGGAAGCGGCGGCTGAAATGCCCTTCCGACATCAGGGCGGTGCGCGCGAGCACCGCGACGTCGAGCGGTTTCGCGTACTCGCGATCCATCCGGTCACGGGCCCGGCGGAGCCGGCGTAGCTCGTCGAGGTCGACGCCCATCCCTGCATTCTGCACCGACCGGCTGACGAGGGACACCCCAGTATGCTGGCCGCCGTGCGACCGCTGGCCGAGCAGACGATCCTCGTGACCGGCGCGACGGACGGCCTCGGCCGGGCGCTCGCGGCCGAGCTCGCGGCCTCCGGCGCCGACGTCCTCGTCCACGGCCGCGACGAGGGCCGCGGCCGCGACACTCTCGCCGCGATCCGGGAACGCGCACCGGACGCCCGCGTGCGGTTCGTGCGCGCTGACCTGGCCTCGCTCGCCGAGGTGCGGGAGCTGGCCGCCCAGGTGGAGCGCGAGACGGGCCGGCTGGACGTGCTCGTGAACAACGCCGGGATCGGTTTCACGACCGGCGGCGAGGAGCGGCGGGAGCAGAGCGTCGACGGGTACGAGCTGCGCTTCGCCGTGAACTACCTGTCGGGCTACCTGCTCGCCCGGCTGCTGCTGCCGCTGGTGGAGCGCTCGGCGCCGGCGCGGATCGTGAACGTGAGCTCGGCCGGCCAGGCCGCGATCGACTTCGACGACGTCATGCTGACCAACGGCTACGGCGGCGTCCGCGCGTACTGCCAGAGCAAGCTCGCGCAGGTGATGTTCACCTTCGACCTGGCGGACGAGCTGGCCGGGCGCGACGTGACGGCGACCTGCCTGCATCCGGCGACGTTCATGCCCACCAAGATGGTGATCGACTCCGGCAGGGCTCCGGCGAGCCCGCTCGAGCAGGGCCTCGAAGCCACCCTACGGCTCGTCGCCGACCCGGAGCTCGACGGCGTCACCGGCGTCTACTTCGACGGCCTGCGCCAGGCCGAGCCCGACCCGCAGGCCCACGACCCGGACGCCCGCCGCCGCCTCCGCGAGCTCAGCGACGAGCTCTGCGGCCTGCGCTGACCCTCAGTGCGGCGTCCACTCGCCGCGGTCGGCGGCGTAGCGGGCGAGGATCGCGAGCACCTCGCGGATCCGGTGGCGCACCCCGGGGTCGGCCACCCTCCCGTCTCCGCCGACCAGCTGACGCGGCACGGCGATATGGGCGCAGGCCTCGGTCACGATGTCGGCGTGGATCGTCCGCAGCACCGTCTCGAGCGAGGCGTGCGCATGCGCCGCGCGTGTCGGCGACCCGGAGGCGTTCACCCAGGCGACCGGCTTGCCGTACATCTCCGGCCCGCCGACCGACCAGTCGAGCAGGTTCTTGAACGTCCCCGGCAACGCGCCCGCGTACTCCGGCGTGCAGATGAGCACGGCGGCCGCTGCCCCGATCCGCGCGCGCAGGTGGGCGACCGAGGGCGGCAGCGGGTCGTGGTCGTCGTCCGGGTTGAAGTGGGGGAGGTCGGTCATCCCCGCGTACAGCTCCGGCTCGACGCCGTCCGGCGGCACCGCGGCCGCGGTGCGCAGGAGCGCGCTGTTCGTCGAACCGCCCCGCGTGCTGCCCGAGACGAGCAGGATCCGGCTGGGAGGCTGGGCTGCGGCCATGCCGCAACCTAGCCTCCCGTCCCGGAGGGGAGGTCAGCCGATCCCGGGATCCGTCCAGACGTCCGGGTCCTCGCGGCCCAGCCGCCAGAAGGCGATCCCGAGGTGGAGCTTGCGGGCCGCCTGGATGCGGTCGCCGACGGTGCGGCTGTTCACGTACCAGACGTCGTGGTGCGTCCCGGCGGCGTCGGTGTAGGTGAAGTGGCGGTCGTCGGTGGCCGGATCGAGCACCGGCCGCGCGTGGTACTTCGCGATCAGCTGCTGCACGAAGGTCCACTCGAGCGGGGTGCCCGGGTGCGTCGTCGTGCCGCCGGCGGGCCAGTCGATCCCGTAGAGCGTCATCGAGATCGTGAACCTGGCGGGCTTCGGCATCGTGGCGACGTACGCGAGGATCGAGTCGAACCAGGGCAGCGGATCGAGACCGCCGGGCGCGCTCGTCGCCCACGCCTTGCCCCACGCCATCACGACCACCTGGTCGGCCGTGGCCGAGATGCCCTTGTAGTCGTAGAACCCGGCCCGGCCGGTGAGCTGGTTGTAGCTCGCAGCCGACACCTCGACCGACAGCCGCTTGCCCTTCGCGTGCAGCGCGGCGGCGAACTTCCCGATGAACGCGGTCATGTTCGCCCGGTACTGGGAGGCGTCGTTCGACTCGAAGTCGACGTTGATGCCCTGGTAGCCGTGCGCGACCGTGAGGTTCACGAGCGCGGAGATCGTGGCGCTCTGGACGCTCTGGTTGGTGAGGATGGCCTTGAGCGCGGCCATGTTCTGGCAGTTGAAGCGCGGCTCGACGGTGATCCCGCGCTGGCGCGACCAGGTGGTGACCAGCGGGTCGTCGACGCCGGAGACGCCTCCGGACGGCGTGCAGTTGAAGTACGTCGGGAAGATCGTGCCGACCTGCATGTAGTGGCGCTCGAGGTCGGCGAAGCTGGCCCCGTCGGATTCGAGGACGAACGCGGTCGCATTGCCGGTCGTCTTCGCCGGCGTCCGTGTCGTCACCGAGACCGTCCGCGACGCGTGGCCCTGCACGCCGTTCGTGTCGACGGCGCGGACGACGAAGGTGTACTCGGTGTCGGCATAGAGGTTGCGGGCGGTGAGGTGGGTGCCCTCGATCTGCCCGACGACGTCGCCGTTTCGGTAGACGCGGTAGCCGGCCAGGCGGCCGTCGCCTCGGGCGGCGGCGTTCCAGGTCAGGTGCACCGAGGACGCGGTGACCGACGACGCGGTCAGGCCGCCCGCCATCCCGGGCGGGTAGTAGCCGATCGTCCGCGTGATCGAGGCCGGGCAGATCGACACGTGTCCGGTGACCAGGTTCTCGACCCGGACGGTGAACGTGTAGGTCTGCTTCGGCGTCACCCGGATCGCCGCCTGGCGGCGGCGGGCGACGCCCACGAGCGCGCCGGAGCGCCACACCCGGTAGCCGACCTCGGCGGGCACGATGGCGGGCGCCTTCCAGTGCAGGACGCCCGAGCGGGCGCCGGGCGCGCGCATCCAGGTCATGCCGCGGACGGCGTGCGCGCTGCAGACGGACGCGTGGGCGACGCCGGAGAACCCGGCCACGACCAGGATCGCGGCCGCCGCGGTCGCCGCGACGAGGAGCCTCGTGAGCGCCCTCACTCGACCGTCACCGTCTTCGCGAGGTTGCGGGGCTGGTCGACGTTCAGGCCGCGGCACTCGGCGGTCTCGAGCGCGAGCAGCTGCAGCGGGAGCACCGCCAGGATCGGCTGCAGGCGCCAGTCGAGCGCGGGCACGAAGATCGTCTCGTCGGCGTACTCGGTGATGCGCGGGTCGTCCTCGGATGCGACCGCGAGCACGGTCGAGCCGCGCGTCTTCACCTCGGCGACGTTCGACGCCAGCTTGTCGATCACCGGCGTGCCCACGGCCACCGCGATGGTCGGCGTCTCGGCCGAGAGCAGCGCGATCGGGCCGTGCTTCATCTCGCCGGCGGCGTAGGCGTCGGAGGGGACGTAGCTGATCTCCTTCATCTTGAGCGCGCCCTCGAGCGCCACCGGCAGGCCCAGGTTGCGGGCGATGTAGAAGAAGAACCCGGCCTGCGACCAGTCGTGGCCGAGGCCCGCGGCGATCGGCTCGGCCCGGGCGACCGTCTCGGTCATGAGCTCGGGGATGGCCCGAAGCTGCTTTCCGATGTCGCGCAGCGCGAACGGGTCGAGCGTGCGCCGGGCGGCGGCGAGCCGCGCGGCGACGACGGCCAGGAGGCCGGCCTGCGTCGTGAAGGTCTTGGTCGCGGCGACCCCGATCTCGGGCCCGGCGTGCGTGAGCAGCACCGCGTCGGCCTGCTCGCAGATCTGCGAGCCCTCGACGTTCGTGACGGCCACCGTCGGCGCGCCCAGCTCCCTGGCCAGGCGCATCGCCGCGAGCGTGTCGCGCGTCTCGCCCGACTGGCTGATGGCGACCACGACGTCGCCCGCCTCGACGGCCGGCTCGGCGTAGCGCCACTCCGAGGCGATCTCGACGGCCGCGGGCATCCGCGCCCAGCCGTGCAGCAGGTGCCGGCCGAGCAGGCCGGCGTGGTAGGAGGTGCCGCAGCCGACCATGATGATGCGCCGCGCGCCTGCGAGCAGCGGCTCGGCGGCGCCGAGCGTGAACCGCCCGGACTCGGTCGTGTGGCCGTCGAGGGTGGCGGCGAAGCCGGCCGGCTGGTCGTCGATCTCCTTGCGCATGAAGGTCGCGTAGCCGCCCTTGTCGACGTCGTCGGCCAGCCAGCCGACCCTCTGCGTGGTGACGGGCAGCTCGACGGCCGTCATGGTGTCCGAGAGCGTGACGCCGGCGGCCGTCACGACGGCCACCTGGTCGTCGCCGACCACGACGGTGCGGTCGGTGAACGAGCGGAACGCGAGGGCGGCCGATGCGACGAAGGTCTCCTCCTCGCCGAGCCCGATCACGAGCGGGCACTCCTTGCGGGCCGCGACCAGCATGCCGGGCTGCTCGCGGTCGAGGACGACGATGGCGTAGTGGCCGTCGAGCTCGAGCGCGGTGCGCCGCACGGCCTCGTACAGGTCGTCCTCGACGTCGCGCAGGTGGCGCTCGACGAGATGTGCGATCGGCTCGGCGTCGGTCTGGGAGGTGAAGGAGCATCCGGCCAGCTCGAGCTCGTCGCGCAGGCGGCGGTGGTTCTCGACGATCCCGTTCAGGACGACGTGGATCCGGCCGCCGCAGTCGCTGTGCGGGTGGGCGTTCGCCTCGGTCACGCCGCCGTGCGTCGCCCAGCGGGTGTGGGCGATGCCTAGGGTGGCGCCGATCTCGGCGGTGCCCCAGCCCTCGTCGAGCGAGCGGCGCAGCATCCCGAGGTTCCCGACCGCCCGCCGGGTCAGCACCGCGCCGCCCGTGTGGACGGCGACGCCGGCCGAGTCGTAGCCGCGGTACTCGAGCCGGGAGAGGCAGTCGAGGAGGACGTCCTGGGCCTGCCGGTGACCGACGTAGCCGATGATTCCGCACATGGAGTGGGTCTCCTTCAGTGCGTGCTGCGAGCCGCCCCGGAGGGCGTGCCGAGCACGGTTCGGTAGAGATTGGTGACCGTGGTCACCCGGTAGCCGCGCCGGGCCAGGCCGGCGAGGATCTGCGGGATGGCCTGCACGGTCGCCCAGCGGTCGGAGCCGCCGTCGTGCAGGGTGATGATCGAGCCCGGCCGCACCTGGGACAGCACCCGGTGGGCGATCAGGCTCGGGTCGGTCGTGTCGAAGTCGCGCGGGTCGACCGACCACAGCGCCACCCGCTCGCCCAGCCCCTGGGCGGCCCGCTGGACGGCGGCCGCGGACGTGCGGCTCGGCGGCCGCACGAGGCACGGGGAGAGCGGCACGGCGGCGTGGATCGCCTTCACCGTCGCCTCGAGCTCGGCATGCGCCGATGCCGCCGAGATGGCCGACGTGCCGGGCGAGAGGGCGTTCCCGATCTCGTCGCCGTCGGCGAGCATCCGGGTGAGGATGCGCCCCCGGTCGCTGAGCTGGCTGCCCGAGACGAAGAACGTGGCGTGTACATGGGCGCGCTCGAGCAGGTGCAGCACCTGCGGCGTGTACGGGGACGGGCCGTCGTCGAACGAGAGCGAGACCGTGTGCGCGGCGTGGACCTCGGGCCGGAGCACGCTGCCGGACGTGCCGGCGCAGCGGTAGTTCTTGGCCGCGCGGACGAGCTGGAGCGGGGAGTAGGTGTGGTCGAGGCCGCGCTCGCGGTAGACCGTGGTGCCCAGCTTGGCGCCGTCGTCGAGCCGCTTGAGCAGCTCGGGCCCGGTCCAGTCCATCACCTCGAGGCGGTGGATGTGTAGCCGGTCGTCGCCCGGGATGGCGGGCCGCCAGCCGGACTGCTGGTCCTGGTCGAAGGCGAGCCGGAAGCGGTGGCCGACGACCCGGCGCAGCGTGCGGGCCACGCCCGGGCCGGCGTTCTGGCCCCAGTTGCCGTACGGGTAGGCGAACGCGATGGCGTGGCCGGCGCCGTGGTCGTCGATCGCGCGCTCGGCGCTCCCGAGGTCGGACGCCGTGTGCTCGCCATATTCGGCCAGCGACTCGCCGCGGCGCTCGACCAGGCGGGTCACCAGGCGGCCGTTCTGGTTGTCGGGCTCGCTCAGTCCGTCGGTGCGGTTCTCGAGCTCCCAGCGACCGCTCGAGGCGTAGCCGGAGAGGCTGCCCCACTGCTCGGAGAAGAGGCTGCCCGAGTCGGCCTGGCCGGTGCTCACGAACATCACCGCGCGCATGCCTGTGGCCTTCAGGATGGGGTCGACCTGCACCATCGCCTCGGTCTTGGCGGAGTCGAAGGTGATCAGGATCGGCTTGCGCGGCAGGCCGGTGCGGTTGCCGGTGCGCAGGTACTGGGCCAGCTGCTCGACCCGGATCGGCTGGTAGCCGGCGGCGCGCAGCGACCGCATCTGCTCGGCGAAGTTGGTGCGGCTGACGACATAGCGGTCGTCGAACGACTCGGTGGGGTGGCCGATGCTGTAGAAGAGCACCGGCACGCCGTGGATCCCCCGCGCCCGCTCGGCGTCGGCGACGGTGCGGTCGACCGGGTTGAGCTGCGGCGTCGACGGCGGCATGAACCGGTACCGGACGCGCATCGAGAGCAGCTCGCCGACGGAGGTGTGGGTGGCGTAGATCCAGATCGGCACCGCCGAGAGCGGCAGCGTGACGAGGCCGACGATGGTCTGGAGCAGCCAGCGGCGGCGCGGCGACATCGGGGAGCGGCGCAGCATGGTCAGGCCGCCTCGGGGATCGCGACCCCGCGAGCGCCGTCGCCCACGACCGTGACGTGGAACTCGCCGACCGAGTGGGTGGACGCGCGGGTGCCCCAGCCGGTGTCGCGCAGGGTCAGGAGCGCGTAGTAGGTGAGCCACACCAGGAACGCCATGTAGATGACGATGAAGGTGATCCCGTGGTGCCACAGCGGGCTCTTGCGCGAGACGGCGTAGTAGAGCGAGTAGAGCAGCGCCATCACGTAGGCCCCCATCAGGTAGAACCAGGGGCTGCCGGTCATGAAGCTGTGCCAGTAGAGCGACCGGAAGGCGACGACGGGCGCCACCCACGGGAAGAACACCCCCAGGTAGGTGAGGATCGCGGCGATCGGGTGCTTGCGCCACATGAAGCGGACGACGTGCAGCGACTCGCGAAGCCAGCTCTTGCGCCAGCGGATCTGCTGGATCAGG
>Ga0207695_10008196_pt1 | contig 13123 bp, 11 predicted proteins | sample KBSC54metaG_FD_184354 | JGI IMG/M metagenome (GOLD analysis project Ga0207695, IMG submission 184354) | Corn rhizosphere microbial communities from Kellogg Biological Station, Michigan, USA - KBS C5-4 metaG (SPAdes) (version 2) | ecosystem: Host-associated > Plants > Roots > Rhizosphere > Soil...
CTCCTCGAGCTCTCCGTGTACAGCAACGGCAAGCTCATGGTGGGCGAGAAGCTCTCCCAGCAGGACCTCGCCAACATGGTGGGCGCCTCGCGCGAGATGGTGAACCGCATCCTCAAGGACCTCTCGGACCGCGGGTTCATCTCGATCGAGTCGAAGTCGATCACGATTATCAACAGGGAGCTGCCGCCATCGCTGTGACGCAGGTCCGCTCGTCCCCGCGCTTCGCGGCCGCTTCGCCGGCCCCCCATCCCCGCCTCGCGCGGGCCCTTCGCGAAGCCGGCTGGCTCCTCGTCTTCGCGCTCGCCGCGTGGCTCGCCCTCGTCCTCGCGACCTACCATCCCACCGATCCCGGCCCGCACTTCGACGGCCCCGCGACGGCCATCCTCAACAAGGGCGGGCTCGCGGGCGCCTGGATCGCGGGCGCGCTCTACTTCGTCTTCGGCTTCTCCGCCTGGTGGTGGGTCGTCTTCGGCGTCCTCGCGGTCTCGCGGCTCTACCGCCGCGTCGAGGAATGGGAGCTCATCGGCCGCCGCTCGCTCGCGGCGACGCTCTCCGGATTCGCGATCGTGATGGCCGCGAGCTGCACGCTGGAGGCGCTGCGCCTGCACGGGCTGGTACCCCGGGAGTTCGAGCCGGGCGGGGCGCTGGGCACGGTGGTGGCGCCCTTCGTGGGCCGCGCGCTCGGGTTCACCGGCGGCACGCTCCTCCTCCTGGCTGCGCTCGCCGGCGGGATCAGCATCTTCACCGGGCTCTCGTGGCTGCGCTTCGCGGAGGTGACGGGGGCCGCGCTCGAATGGTCCTTCGGGCTCGTGCGCGCGCGGGTCGAGGCGCGTCGCGACCGCGAGGAAGGGCGGCTGAAGGCGCAGGAGCGCGAGGAGAAGGTCGAGGAGGCGCGCAAGGTCTTCGAGGACCACGAGCCGATCCGGATCGAGATGCCGGCGGTCGAGGTGCCCCGGAGCGAGCGCGTCGTGCGCGAGAAGCAGGTGCCGCTCTTCGCGGAGCTCCCGGATTCCCCGCTCCCGCCGCTTTCCATCCTCGACGCGCCGGACACGCACGTGGAGCGCCCGACGCCGGAGACGCTCGAGTACACCTCGCGTCTCATCGAGCGGAAGCTCCTCGACTTCAACGTGCAGGTGAAGGTGGTCGCGGCCTATCCCGGCCCGGTCATCACGCGCTACGAGATCGAGCCCGCCGTGGGTGTCAAGGGCGCGCAGGTGGTGAACCTCGCGCGCGACCTCGCCCGCGCGCTCTCCGTCATGGCGATCCGGGTGGTGGAGACCATCCCCGGCACGTCGTGCATGGGGCTCGAGATCCCGAACCCCAAGCGCGAGATCGTGCGCCTGTCGGAGATCGTGGGCTCGCAGGCCTACGCGGACATGCACTCGAAGGTGACGCTCGCCCTCGGCAAGGACATCACCGGCAAGCCCATGGTCGCCGACCTCGCGAAGATGCCGCACCTGCTGGTCGCCGGCACCACCGGCTCCGGGAAGTCGGTCGCGATCAACGCGATGATCCTCTCGCTCCTCTACAAGGCGACGTGGAAGGAAGTGCGGCTGATCCTGGTCGACCCGAAGATGCTCGAGCTCTCGGTCTACGAGGGCATCCCCCACCTCCTGGCACCCGTCGTCACCGACATGAAGCAGGCCGCGAGCGCGCTCCACTGGTGCGTGGGCGAGATGGAGCGGCGCTACAAGCTCATGTCGCAATTCTCGGTGCGCAACGTCGCGAGCTTCAACCAGAAGGTGCGCGAGGGGATCGAGAAGAAGGAGCGCCTCACCAACCCCTTCACCCTCACGCCGGACCATCCCGAGCCGCTGGAGCCCATGCACCAGATCGTGGTGGTGATCGACGAGCTGGCCGACCTCATGATGGTGACCGGCAAGAAGGTGGAGGAGCTCATCGCGCGGCTCGCGCAGAAGTCGCGCGCCGCGGGCATCCACCTCGTCCTCGCCACCCAGCGCCCGTCCGTGGACGTCATCACGGGCCTCATCAAGGCGAACGTGCCGACGCGGATCGCGTTCCAGGTCTCCTCGAAGGTGGACTCGCGCACGATCCTGGACCAGCAGGGCGCCGAGAGCCTGCTGGGCCAGGGCGACATGCTCTACCTCACGCCGGGCCACGGGATGCCCACGCGCGTGCACGGCGCCTACGTGGGCGACGCGGAGGTGCACCGCGTGGTCGAGGCGCTCAAGAAGCAGGGCGAGGCGCAATACCTGGACGAGATCCTCGAGATGCCGGATGGCTCCGAGGGCAACGGAACCAACGGCGAGGGCGCTGTCTCAGGGGAAGCGGATCCCCTCTACGACCAGGCCGTGCAGATCGTGCTCCAGAACCGCCGGGCCTCCATCTCCCTCGTGCAGCGGCACCTGCGCATCGGCTACAACCGCGCGGCGCGCCTGATCGAGGACATGGAGCGCGCGGGGCTGGTGTCCTCGATGGCGACCAACGGGAACCGCGAGATCCTCGTTCCTTCCAAGTAGTCGTCATTCCCGCCGGGGGTCCCCAACTTGTTGGGGTGGTTTTACTCCCGGGAATCCAGCCCAGCCCATGAGATACCTGCTCCTCTTCCTTCTTTCATTTCCCGCCCTCGCCAACGGCCTCGACGATTTCCTCGCCTTCAGCGCCGCGACGAAGACCGCCACCGCGCGCTTCGAGCAGGAGGCCTACGACCGCGCCGGGAAGGTCGTGGATCGCTCCTCGGGAAGCTTCTCGTTCGCGCGTCCCGGCCACTTCCGCTGGGCCTACGAGAAGCCCCACCAGCAGCTCCTCGTGGCGGACGGGAAGCGCCTCTGGATCTACGATCCGGACTTGAAGCAGGTGACGGTGAAGCGCATCGACCAGGCGATTTCCTCCACGCCCGCGGCGCTCCTCGCGGGGCGGGACGACATCACGAAGCTCTTCACCCTGCGCGATGCCGGCACGGCGGACGGCCTCGCGTGGGTCGAGGCGCTTCCGAAGGCGAAGGACACCGGCTTCGACCGCGTGCGCCTGGGACTCAAGGGCCGCACGCTCGCCGCCATGGAGCTCTACGACCAGCTGGGCGGGCATACGCTGCTCCGGTTCGAGGACCTGAAGGCGAATCCCGCCCTTCCGCCCTCGACCTTCCAGTTCACGCCGCCCCGGGGCGCGGACGTGATCGACGACACCCCGCCCGCGAAGTAGGCGCTCAGCGGTTCGCCTCGACCCACCCGGCGAGCGTGTCGAGGACTTCGGCCAGGACTTGCGCGTCGGACTTTCCGCTGCGCGCGGGCACATGGAAGGAATGGTCGGCGTCGGCGAACACCGCGAGCGTCGCGCGCGGACCCAGCGCCTTCACCACGGGCTCCAGCAGGTCGAGGCTCGCGAGGTCGTCGCGGCTTCCCTGCAGGAAGAGCATCGGGATGCGCACTGAGGCCAGGTGCGCTCCGCGCTCGGCCGCCGGCCGCCCGGCGGGATGCAGGGGAAAGCCGAGGAAGACGAGACCCCGGACGCCGGGAAGGGGCGCTTCCGCCTGCGCCTGCGAGGTCATGCGCCCGCCGAAGGACTTGCCGCCGGCGAAGAGCGGCACGCCGGGGAGCTGCCGCGCGGCTTCCGCGACGGCGCCGCGCACGGCGGCGTGCGCCGCCTTCGGCGTGTCCACGCGCTTCGAGCCCCGCTCCATCGCGGGAAACTGGAAGCGCAGCGTGGCGATCCCGCGCTCCGCGAGGCCCCGGGCCGCCGCGGCCATGAAGGGATGCGCCATCCCCGCGCCCGCGCCGTGCGCGAGCACATAGGCCGCGCGCGGGCCCGGGGGCGCGATCGCGAGCCCGGAGACGCGTTCCCCATCGGCGAGCGCGATGGCGACCGGGACTTCCTTCATTGCGCCTCGAAGCGCATCAGCGCCTGCGCGTACGCGGGCGCCGTGGGCTCGTGCATGAAGTACACGAAGACCTCGTTCCACGACGTGCGGGCGAGGCGCTCGGCCCAGTGCCGCAGGTCGTCGTCGGAGTAGCGCTCGAGGCGCAGGCGCACGTAGCCCCACGGCGCGGTCTCCACCAGGGGCGGGGGTGCGTTGTCCTCGCGCTCCGAGAGGCAGAGGGAGGCGCCGGCGCCGCGCAGGGCCGCGTACGCGTCGTCGTCGAACCAGGTGTCGTTGCGGAACTCGAAGGCCGCGCGGTGGCCCTCCGGGAGCATCGCGAGGAAGGCTTCCAGCCGCGGCAGGTCCTTCTTGAGGAGCGGCGGGAGCTGGAAGAGCACGGGCCCGCGCTTGGTACCCAGGGAGGCGAGGTTCTTGTAGAGGTAGGCCACGGAATCGGCGGCGCTCTCCTTCAGGCGGGAGATGTGCGTGATGCGCCGCGACGCCTTGATCGAGAAGCGGAACCCGTCCGGCGTGCACCGCACCCAGTTCTCGAGAATCGCGGGCTGTGGCATCCGGTAGAAGGTATTGTTGATCTCGACCGTCGGAAGCCGCGCGGCATAGAACGCCAGCATCTCCTCCGGCTTCATTTTTTCCGGATAGAACGGGCCTTTCCATTCCTTGAACGAATAGCCGCTCGCGCCCGCGTGGAGCTTGCGGCCGGCGTCTTTGCTCCTAGAATCGGGCATGGCGAAGAACCCCCTCGGTGAATACGCGGCGAAACGGGCCTTCGAGGTCACGCCCGAGCCGGCGCCCGGGCCTGCCGCCGTCCCGGACGGCCCGCCGCTCTTCGTCGTGCAGCGCCATTCGGCGCGGCGCCTGCACTACGACTTCCGGCTCCTCTGCGACGGGGTCCTCAGGTCCTGGGCGGTCCCCAAGGGTCCGTCGCTCGATCCTAGCGAAAAGCGGCTCGCGGTGCAGACGGAGGACCATCCGTACGACTACGGCTCCTTCGAGGGGGTGATCCCGGCCGGGCAGTACGGCGCGGGGGAGGTGATCGTCTGGGACTGCGGCGTGTATTCGCCGGACGAGGGCGGCACCTGGTTCCACGACCGCGCGGAGGCCGAGCGGCGCGTGCGGGAAGGGCTCGCCAAAGGGAAGCTCTCTTTCCTCCTGCGCGGCGAGAAGCTCAAGGGCTCGTTCGCGCTCGTGAAGACGCGCGGGTCGGGGGCGGACGCGGCGAAGCAATGGCTCCTCATCAAGCACAAGGACCGCTTCGTCTCGACGGACGACGTCGCCGCGCGCTCGCGCTCGGTGCTCTCCGGCATCGAGGTGGAGGACCTGAAGGTCGTGCCGGCGCATCGCATGCCGGCCGCGCGGCTGGTTCCCGCGGGGAAGCCCTCGCCCTTGCCGTCGAAGCTCGCCCCCATGCTCGCGGAGTCCGCCGATGCGCCGTTCCGCCGCGCGGGGTGGGTCTGGGAGCCCAAGCTCGACGGCTATCGCGTGCTGGCGACGATCGACGGGACCGAGGTGAAGCTGCGCTCGCGCCGCGGGCTCGACCTCGCGCGCGATTTCCCGGCGCTCGCGGCGGAGCTGGCAGAGCAGGCGGCGGGGACGATGATCCTCGACGGCGAGATCGTCGCGTTCGACGCCGCGGGGAAGCCGTCCTTCCCGGCGCTGCAGGCCCGGGCACGCCTCGCCACCGACCGCGAGCGCGCGACGGCCGATCGCGCCTCGCCCGTCGCGTTCTTCGCGTTCGACCTCCTCCATTTCGCGGGCGTGGACCTGCGCGACGCGCCCTACCGCGACCGCCGGCGCTATCTCGCGCAATGCCTGCTCCCATCGCCGCACGTGCAGCTCGTGCATGCCGCGGACGACGGCGTCGCGCTCCACGCGGCGGCGCTCGCCATGGGCTTCGAGGGGGTCGTCGGCAAGCGCGAGGACAGCCGCTACCTGGCGGGCCGCCGCTCGGACGCGTGGCTCAAGGTGAAGCCGGTGCAGGGCGGGGACTTCGTGGTGGGCGGCTTCTCGCGCGGGAAGGGCTCGCGGGCGGCGCTGGGGGCGCTCCTCGTGGGCTACTGGGAAGGCAAGAAGCTGCGCTATGCCTCCCACGTGGGCTCCGGCTTCGACGCGGCGAGCCTCGCGGCGGTGAAGGCCCGGATCGAGCCCCTCGCCGTGGAGGCCTGCCCCTTCGCCGAGGTTCCGGAATTGAACGGGCCGACGACGTGGGTCGCGCCGCGCGCGGTGGTGGAGGTGGCGCACCAGGGATGGACCGGCGACGACCACCTGCGCGCGCCCGTCTTCCTGCGCCTGCGCGACGACGTCGACCCGAAGAAGGTGCGGCGCGCGGCGCCGCCTGCGGCGGCCAAGGCGTCGGCCTCGCCGCGCGATCCGATCGAGGACATCGTCGCCCAGCTCGACCGCGCGAAGGGCGATTTCACGCTCGCGGCCGGCGCGCACAAGATCCGGGTGACGAGCCTCGACCGCGTCTACTGGCCGGAGGATCCGGCGCTCCGCCAGCACGCGGTCACCAAGCGCGACCTCCTGCGCTACTACGCGCAGATCTCGCCGTACATGCTCCCGCACCTCGCGGACCGCCCGCTCACCCTGATCCGCATGCCGGACGGGATCGAAGGCCAGCGCTTCTTCCAGAAGCACTGGACCCAGGCGCGGCCGGACTTCGTCGAGGCGATCACCGTCTTCTCCGGGCACAAGGACGAGGAGCACGAGTACCTCCTCGCGAACAACCTGCCCACGCTCCTCTGGCTCGCGCAATCGGGAACGCTCGAGCTCCACGTCTGGCACTCGCGGGCGCGGCCCGGCGAGGACGCCGCCTCGAAGGGGACCGACTACGCGACCTCGCTCGAATCGCTCGAGGCGTCGATCCTCAACTATCCGGATTACGTCCTCTTCGACATCGATCCGTACATCTACTCCGGGAAGGAGGCGGCGGGCGCGGAGCCCGAGCTCAACACGAAGGCCTTCGAGAAGGGGAAGGAGGTCGCCTTCCACCTTCGCGCGCTCCTGGGCGAGATGTCGCTCGAGGCGATCGTGAAGACGTCCGGGAAGACGGGGCTCCACGTCTTCGTGCCGGTCCGCCGCACCCTCGACTTCGACGCCGCGCGCCACGTCTCCGAGCTCGTGGGCCGCCACCTCATGCAGCTCCACCCGAAGGACATCACGCTCGACTGGAGCATTCCCAAGCGCACGGGGAAGATCTTCATGGACTACAACATGAACGTGCGCGGGAAGACGTTGAACGTCGCCTACTCGCCGCGCGGCGTCGCGGGAGCGCCGGTCTCGATGCCGCTCACGTGGGAGGAACTGGCGGGCGCGCATCCGCTCGACTTCCGGATCGGCAATGCGATCGAACGGCTGGCCCGCACCGGCGAGCGCTGGGCCGACGCGTTGGAGCGCAAGCAGGACCTGGAAGCGGCGCTCGCCCGCGGAAAGGCCTCGAAACGGCGTGAGTGACAGGGGATAGGTTATTGACTACAATGGGAAATTCCTTGGTGTTTCGCGGCGCGCCCTAGGCGCGGGAGGCTCCGACATGGCGGCTCGCTCCATTGCATCGCTCACGGTCTCGTTCGGGCTGGTCTCGATCCCGGTGAAGCTCTATTCGGCCACCGAGTCGAGCAAGGCCATCTCCTTCAACCTGCTCCACAAGGGCTGCGGCTCGCGGCTGAAGCAGCAGTACGTCTGCGTCAAGGAAGAGGTGGTCGTGCCGCGCGACGACATGGTGAAGGGCTACGAGTTCGCGAAGGACCAGTACGTGCTCTTCAGCCCCGAGGAGCTGAAGGCGCTCGAGGAAACGGGCACGCACATGGCCGAGATCACGGAGTTCGTGCCGATCGAGTCCATCGATCCCGTGTACTTCGACAAGGCGTACTACCTCGCGCCGGACAAGGGAGGTGCCAAGCCGTACGCGCTCCTCGCCAAGGCGCTCGCCGAATCCGGGCGCTGCGCGCTGGGCCGCTGGGCCGCCCGCGGGAAGCAGTACATCGTCATGATCCGGCCCGTGAGCGTGCCTTCGGGCAGCGGCGAGATGGAAGGCCTCGTGATGCAGCAGCTCCTCTACGCGGGCGAGGTGCGATCCATCGCGGACATCGACCTCGCGCCCACGGACGTGAAGGCCGCGGAGCTGAAGCTCGCGAAGCAGCTGATCGACGCGCAATCGTCGGACGCGTTCGATCCTTCCGCCTACGCCGACGAGGTGGCCAAGCGCATCGAGGCGGCGATCCAGAAGAAGGTCGAGGGCCAGGAGATCTCGATGTCGGAGGCGCCGGAGGGCGGCGCCCAGGTGATCGACCTCATGGAGGCGCTTCGCGCGAGCCTCGACCGCAAGCCCCCGTCCCGGGGCGCGCAGCCGAAGGCGCCGGAAGCGGCCGCCGCCGAAGGGCGGAAGCCGCCGAAGCGCGCGCAGGCCCCGGAGCCCGCCGCGGCGCCCGCGTCGCGGAAGGCGAAGAGCAGGGCCTAGCGGCCCCAGGGCTTTCCCGCGATGCAATCCTACGGCGTCCGCGACGTCGAGCGGCTGCTGGGCGTTTCGCGCGCCACCGTGCGCGCCCTGGTCGATGCCGGGTTCGTCGCGCCCACGCGCGGCGCGCGCAACAGCTGGCGGTTCTCGTTCCGCGACCTCATCGTGCTGCGCACGGCCAAGGCGCTCGCCGACGCCCACGTGCCGCAGCGGCGCATCACGAAGTCGGTGCGCGAGCTCCACCGCCGCCTGCCCGAAACGATGCCGCTCTCCGGCCTTTCGATCGGCGCCGTGGCCGATCGCGTGGTCGTGCGCGAAGGCCGGACGCGCTGGCAGGCGGAGTCCGGGCAATACCTCCTCGAGTTCGAGGGCGATCCGGCGGACGGCTCGCTCACCGTGATCGACCGGGCCGCAACCGCGAAGCCCGCGCCGGAAGCCGACTGGTTCTCCGAGGGGGTGGAGCTCGAGGAGAGCGACCCCGCCGGCGCGATGGAGGCCTACCGCAAGGCGATCGCGGCCGACCCCGCGAACCTGGATGCGCGCATCAACCTGGGGCTCCTGCTCCACGAGGCGAAGCGCCTGCCGGAGGCGGGCCGCGTGTACACCGATGCGCTCCACGCCTGCGGCCCGGACCCCGTGCTCCTCTACAACCTGGGCGTGCTGCTGGAGGACATGGGGAGCCTCGACGAGGCCGGGCGCGCCTACCGCGCCGCGGTCTCGGCGGACCCGTCCATGGCCGACGCGCACTACAACCTCGCGCTCCTCTGCGGCCGCCTGGGACGATCGAAGGACGCGATCCGGCACATGTCGCAGTACCGGCGCCTCACGCGCTAGAAAATGGGGTCAGATACCTTTTCGACGACGCCCGCTTCGGCAGGCGGGGGCAGGTTCGAAAAGGTATCTGACCCCATTTTCTGGCAGCGGCTAACATGAGCACCATGAACCGCCCCGGAGATCTCTTCAGCGGCGACGGCGAGGCGAACGTCCCGCTCGCGGAGCGGCTGCGGCCGAAGAGCGTCGAGGAGATGGTCGGCCAGCGGCATCTCCTGGGCGAAGGAAAGCCCCTGTGGGTGGCGCTTCGCTCCGGGAAGCCCCATTCGATGATCCTCTGGGGGCCGCCCGGCGTGGGCAAGACCACGCTCGCTCGGCTCATGGCGAACGCGTTCAACTCCGAGTTCATCGCGATCTCCGCCGTGCTCGCCGGCGTGAAGGAGATCCGCGAGGCGGTCGAGCGCGCGCGGCTGAACCGCGAGCAGTACGGGCGCCCGACGATCGTCTTCGTGGACGAGGTCCACCGCTTCAACAAGGCGCAGCAGGACGCGTTCCTCCCGCACGTGGAGTCCGGGCTCTTCACGTTCGTGGGCGCCACGACGGAGAACCCGTCGTTCGAGGTGATCGGGGCGCTCCTTTCCCGTGCGCAGGTCTACGTCCTCGAGAGCCTGGGCGCCGAGGACCTCGATCGCCTCATCGAGCGCGGCTTCGAGGCGGAGAAGGTCGATGCCACGCAGGAGGCGCGGAAGCGCATCGCGGAATTCGCCGACGGCGACGGGCGGCGGGCTTTGAACCTGGTGGAGCAGGTCGCGCAGGCCGCGCGCGTGGAGGGCCGCCACGGCGCCGATGCGGACTTCGTGAACGCGGTCTCGCAGCGCGCGGGCCGGCGCTTCGACAAGGGCGGCGAGAACTACTACGACCAGATCTCCGCGCTCCACAAGAGCGTGCGGGGGAGCGATCCGGACGCCGCGCTCTACTGGCTCGTGCGGATGCTGGACGGCGGCGTCGACCCGCGCTATCTCGCGCGCCGGATGATCCGCATGGCGAGCGAGGACATCGGCCTCGCGGATCCGCGCGCGCTCGAGGTTGCGTTGAACGCGGCCGACGTCTACGAGCGCCTGGGGACGCCGGAAGGGGAACTCGCGCTCGCCGAATGCGTCCTCTACCTCGCCGTGGCGGCCAAGTCGAACGCGGTGTACGTGGCCTACGGCGCCGCGCGCGCGTTCGTGGCGGAGGACGGCACGCGGCCCGTGCCGCTGCACATCCGCAACGCGCCCACGAAGCTCATGAAGACCCTGGGCTACGGCAAGGACTACCGTTACGCGCACGACGAGGACGAAGGCTACGCCGCGGGCGAGAGCTACCTGCCGGAGGGCATGGAGCCTCCGGGCTGGTACCGGCCCACGGAGCGCGGCCTGGAATCGAAGATCCGCGAGCGGCTCGAGCACTTCCGCCAGCTGGACCGGAACGCGAGGAAGCTAAAATAGCCGCCATGCTCGACATCCAGCTCCTGAGAAAAGACCTTCCCGCCGTGGTGGCCGGCCTCGAACGGCGCGGGTTCGCGTTCGACATGGCCGCATTCCAGAAGCTCGAGGACGAGCGGAAGACGCTGCAGCTGCGCACCGAGGAGCTGCAGGGCAGGCGCAACACCCTCTCGAAGCAGGTGGGGATGCTCAAGGGGAAGGGCGAGGACGCCTCCGCCGTGCTCTCCGAGGTCGCGGGGATCGGCGACGAGCTGAAGGCGAACGAGACCGCGCTCGCGGCGCTCCAGGAGCGGCAGTCCGCGTTCCTGCGCGTGGTCCCGAACCTTCCGCGCGCGGAGGTGCCGCAGGGCCGATCGAGCGACGACAACGTCGAGGTCCGCCGCTGGGGCGAGCCGCGCAAGTTCGACTTCCCCGTGAAGGACCACGTGGACGTGGGCGTGGGGCTGGGCGGCCTCGACTTCGAGACGGCGGCGAAGCTCTCGGGCGCGCGCTTCTCGGTGCTTCGCGGCGCCGTCGCCCGCCTGCACCGGGCGCTCGCCCAGCTCATGCTCCAGGTGCACACGGAGGAGCACGGCTACACCGAGGTCTACGTCCCCTACATGGTGACGGGCGAGTGCGCGGACGGGGTCTCCAGCCTCGCCAAGTTCCGCGAGGACCTCTTCAAGATCGAGGGGCGCGACCTCTACCTCATCCCCACCGCCGAATACCCGGTGACCAACTTCGTGCGCGACGAGATCGTGGAGGCCGCGCGACTGCCGCTGCGCTTCGCCTGCCACAGCCCGTGCTTCCGCTCGGAAGCCGGGAGCTACGGCAAGGACACGCGCGGCATGATCCGCCAGCACCAGTTCGACAAGGTGGAGATCGTGCAGATGGTGCGGCCCGAGCGGTCGGCCGAGGCCCACGAGGAGCTCACGGGCCACGCGCAGGCGATCCTCGAGCGCCTCGAGCTTCCGTACCGCACGATGCTCCTGTGCACCGGCGACATGGGATTCGGCAGCGCGAAGACCTACGACCTCGAGGTGTGGCTTCCCGGGCAGGACGCCTACCGGGAGATTTCTTCATGCTCGAACTACGAGGCGTTCCAGGCGCGGCGCATGCAGGCGCGCTTCCGGAACGAGAAGGGCAAGGCCGAGCCGCTCCATACGTTGAACGGCTCGGGCCTGGCGGTCGGACGGACGCTCGTCGCCATCCTCGAGAACTACCAGAACGCGGACGGAAGCGTCACCGTGCCGAAGGCGCTGGTGCCCTTCATGGGCGGTGCGACCCGCATCGAGAAGGCGAAGCCCTGACGCACTTCGTCGTCGTCCGCCACGGCGAGACGCAGTGGAACCTCGAGGAGCGCATCCAGGGGCAGGGGGACAGCCCGCTCACCGCGTCGGGCCGTGCGCAAGCCGAGGCGGTCGCGCGGCGACTCGCGGGAGGAAAGCCCTTCGACCTCCTCGTCTCGAGCGATCTCGGGCGCGCCCACGACACCGCGCGCGCGATCGCCGCCGCCACGGGACTTCCCATCCGGCTCGATCCGCAACTGCGCGAGCGCCATTTCGGCGCGGGGGAGGGGCTCACGTACGACGAGATCGGGGAGCGCTACCCGGGTGCCTTCCGGAGCGACGGCGCGATCGATCCCGACTATGCGGTTCCCGGGGGCGAGAGCCGGCGCGCGTTCCATGAGCGCGTGACGCGCGCCTTCGAGGCGCTCGCCGCAGAGGCGCCCGCCGGCCGCATCGTCGTGGTGACCCACGGCGGCGTGCTGGGGACCCTCTACCGCCACATCCAGGGCATCCCGCTCGGGGAGCCCCACCGCATCGCGATCGCGAACGCTTCGTACAACGCGATCGCGTTCACGGCCGGCGCCTGGGCGATCCACGCGTGGTCCGACGACGATCACCTTCCCGAAGGCGCGTCGTTCGAGGAGACCTGAGGCCCGCGCGGCTGCATGCGGGCGAGGATGTCGTAGTAGTTCCTCACGCTGTCCACGAACTGCACCGCCTCGAAGCCGCGCGCGTAGCCGTGCTGCAGCCCCTGGAACGTGTCCGGGTCCGCGAGGCGCGGGAGCACCTGGCGCACATCCTGCCACTTGTCCGGGTTGAAGCCGCTCTTCTGGGCGACGATCCGCGCGTCCTCGAGGTGGCCGATGCCCTGGTTGTAGGCGCCGAGGGCGAGGAACGTGCGGTCCGGCTCGGGGATGCGCGCCTGGATCGACTCCTTGAGGAGCGCGAAATAGCGCGCCCCGCCGAGGATGCTCTCGCGCGCGTCGAGGCGGTTCTTCACCTGCAGCCGGTCCGCGGTCTCGTCGGTGAGCATCATGAGCCCGCGCACGCCCGTGGGAGACGTGGCGGCCGCGTCCCAGTGCGACTCCTGGTAGCCGATCGCGGCGATGAGCCGCCAGTCGATGCCGCTCACGCGCTCGGCCTCCTCGAAGTACGGCCGCAGGCGCGGGAGCTGGGAGCCGATCTTCTCGAGGAGCGCTTCCGAGTCGATCGCGGTCAACTTGGCCGCGTGCCCGTAGTAGCGGTCCACGAGGCGCTTCAACGTGCCGTCCTTCCGCAGGCGCTCGAAGAAGGGGCCGGCCTCGGCGAGGAT
>Ga0207695_10008198_pt1 | contig 13122 bp, 10 predicted proteins | sample KBSC54metaG_FD_184354 | JGI IMG/M metagenome (GOLD analysis project Ga0207695, IMG submission 184354) | Corn rhizosphere microbial communities from Kellogg Biological Station, Michigan, USA - KBS C5-4 metaG (SPAdes) (version 2) | ecosystem: Host-associated > Plants > Roots > Rhizosphere > Soil...
TCGGGTCGCGCCGAATGCGGCGGCTGATCATTACTCGCGGCAGGCGTTCGCGGACCTGCTGGCGTTCTTCGACAAACACCTGCGCCGGTGAGTCAATTGCACGGCGAAGTGTTCTTCGCGCTCAGCACGGTCTCGGGCCACCCACAACCGGCGGCATTGCAGGAGCTGAGGGTCACCACGGCAGACTTCTGGCAACCTAAGGCTATCCCTGCTGAATTGCCGGTGATCGTCGACGCCGCGCCGTTTTTAGAAATGGTGTAGTACGTGGCCCCCGACACGCTGGGCCAGGTGAATGAGAAATGCTCAATCTCGGTTCCTGCTCCGGTCTCTGTCGTGGTGACTGTCGGAGCCGCCAAGGAAATGGGGGTCACCGGGCAGGATGAGGCGGTCGTGGCCCCATAGCTTTCCTGGAACCAGATATAGGGGCCATTCGGGTCCGCGACCGAACAGACCAGCGATGCGAGTGTCAGGTTATTCGTCTCGCCCGTGGTTCCCGCGAGGGCGAATGACGGAGCCGAAGTGCTCACCCCATTGCTCACCATGGTCTCGACGGCAAGCAGAGTTCCGGAGCCGAATGTCGCCTCATTGCCGCAGCAGTCGCCGAAGACATTGAATTCCGCGGAAGTCCAGCCGTTGCTGGCGTTGAGGACGGTATCCTCGCCGTATGTCGAGTAGAGGCTGGTTCCCGTGGACAGTGTGAGTTGGTCCAACCCACCGCTCACCGCGGTCCCGGTCAGTGTCAGCGCGCTCAGGTTGTTGAGCGGCTGAATCGGAACGCTCGCCGCTGCGCTATTCATATAACAGCCAGGCAGGCCGGGATTGCCGGCGTAGTAAGTGTAGCCCGACGGGCAATTCGAAGGATGGTTGAGCAGCCAGTACTGAATGAAAAGGTATGCCGTTCCGCTTCCCGGGTTGCTGAAAATGTACTGCTGCCAGCCGCTGCAATTCGACACGCCACTGCACGCCGAGGTGGAGAAAAAATTCGTGTTCAATTGCAGCGAAAAGTGATCGGCTGTGGATCCCTGGGTTTCGCTGGTGATGGCCGACGTTCCGAAAGACCCCTCTCCGTAAGAGATCAATCCTCCGCCCTGTCCAGCCGAATAGTCAGTACCGTTACCCACCGTCTCGGGTCCGGGTCCCGTCGTGCTGTGTGTTATGTACGGATGCGGTGATGCGGTGACGCAAGGAGTCGGCTTCCATTGCTTCTCTGGATAGTCCGCCCGGAAACACCCACGCCCGCTGGCCGCGTTGCGTAACATGGACTTCCGCCACTCCTGGAACACTGCGGACCTCGCCACTATCGCAGACGGGGGAGGCGTCACTACAGCGTCGGGTGCTGCGTTGATCTGGCTCGAGAAAGTACCCGCGACCAGGGCAGAGGTGATCAATCCAAGCCAGACGGGCGTACCCCGCACACCATTGTCGGACGAATGCCGTGTCATGAGTACTCTCCCTGTACTGTGTCCGCTGGCTACTCCAAATGACCGTACTCCTTCCGAAGTCCGGATGTCAACTTCAAGAAATCAAACGTCGGGCCTCGCGGCGCGTACATCTGACATGCCCGCGCGATGCTAACTCGCCGGGCTGTCGATCAGCCCCAGGCGTTGTTGCAGGGCTTTGCGAAAGCGCCGGCTCATTCGCAGACGGGCGCCTGACTTCAGGACTACCTCGTACCCTCCATCCTTCGTTGCTTCCAGAGTGCTGACCCGGTCCACATTGACGATCGTCGAGCGGTGGATGCGGCAGAAGGGCGCTGATTGCAGCTCCTGCTCCAGTACGGCCAGGCTGCGACGTAACAGGTGCGTGTCGGATCCGACATGCAGGCAGGCGTAGTAGTTGGCGGACTCGATCCAGTCAACATCGGCGACGTCTAAAAACATGACCTGGCCGGCGTTTTTGACGACGAGCCGCCGGGTTGGCCCCGCGCGCCTTGTGGGCTGATATTCGAGGCGCTGCTTGGCTCGCTCCAGTGCGCGTCGGAATCGCGCATCGGTGAATGGCTTCAACAGGTAATCCAGCGCTCCCGCTTCGAATGCACGCAATGCGTAGTCGTCATGGGCGGTCACGAAGACGATCGCCGGCGGCTGGTCTTCACCCAGCATCTCGAGTACGTCGAACCCATCGTACTCCGGCATCTGGACGTCAAGGAAAACAAGGTCGGGACGCTCGCCGCGGATGTAGGCGATCGCCTCCTCACCCGAGCCGCATTCATCCACCGTCCTGATGTCGGGATCCCGGCGCAGCAATACAGTCAGGTTACGGCGCGCGAGCGGCTCGTCATCCACCACGAGCGTGCGCAGTTGTGCCGACTTCCTGGTTGGCACCACGCGTCACATTCCCAAGAGAGGTAATGACACCAGTGCCTGTACGCCGCCGGTGTCTCGATTGCGTAAGCTGAGCTCGAATTGCGCGCCGTACATGATCTCGAGGCGGCGGCGCAGATTGGCGATCCCGATTCCGGTGCGCCGGCTTTCCCAGTCGTTGGACAGTGACGGTCCGTCATTACCGATACTCAGTCTGAGCGTGCCGTCCGAGCCGGCTGCGGTGATCTGGATCGCACCTCCCTGCGCGCGCCTGGCGACCCCGTGTTTGATTGCATTCTCCACCAGCGGCTGCAGGATCAGGCTGGGAACCTGTGCCGGGAGCAGCTCGGTGGGAATGTCCAGGCTGACCTGCAGCCGCTCCGCGAGTCGCGCCTTTTGAATTTCCAGGTAGAGTTGTAGGGAATGCACCTCCTGCTCCAGCGCCACCATGGGATGGCTGGAGTCCTCGGCCGCGCGTCGCAGAAATTCGCTCAAGGCCACCACCATCTCGACCGCGGCCTCACCGCGGCCATCGCGTATCAGTCCTGAGACGGCATTCAGGCAGTTGAATAGAAAGTGTGGCTCGATCTGGCGGCGCAATGCGTCGAGCTGAGCTTTGTAGAGCTGCTCGTTGAGTTGCACGGCCTGCATTTCCTGGCGAGCCATGCGCTGACGGGACTCCAGCACGTAGTCGATTGTCAGGATGAAGGCGTATAACACCCAGGAGGTGAGCTGTCCGTAGACGAATCGGGCCAGCCACATCGCCATGAATGGCCCCGGGGCTGGGCTTTGCGCCCACGGATTGAGCAGGATCTCGAGTAGGGCGCTCCAGGCTGCGTAGACCAGGCCGATGGCCTGCACGGCGCCGAAATGTATCGCCCAACCTGGCGAGGCTGTCTTGCGCGTCGGCGGGAATCGATGTCCGAGACGGATCACCAGGGGTGTCGCGAGAGCCCAGGGCAGCCACACGATCATCAACATCACGAACAGGCCGACCCAGGCGTGATGCATTCCGACGGCGCGCATGGGAAAGACGGTTTGACTGGCATCGATCAAACCCACGCCGCTCCAGATCGCTGCGATCCATGGCCAACGTGCGGGATGTGCTCGTGTAGCGGTTAACTTCATGGGCCTCGATCGTACTCCGCATGGAACGGACTGTGCCCGCGAATGCAGTGGGTGAACTGTGGGCTGCAGGGAGCGGTCTCGCTGGGCTCCCCCGACGGGACCGATACTGGCCGCACGGAGGGAAACATCATGAATCGAAGAGAGTTACTGCAAATGTCGGCGGTCCTGGGTGCCGGTGTATCGCTGTCGGGGTCTGCGGAGGCGGTGATGCCTGCGGAGGACCGGGCGAAGACTGAGACTCGGGCGACGATTGGGGCTCCTTTGAAGGTTCCCGCTGATGGCGTGATTCCTGTCGCGTTCCTGATGTCGGATGGAGCCGTGGTCATCGACTTCAGTGGACCTTGGGCAGTCTTCCAGTCCGTACGGTCCAAGGCGCACGAGAGTCCGTTCCGCCTCTACACCGTGGCGGAGACCTCGGCTCCCGTACTCGCGAGCGGCGGAATGACGCTGGTCCCTCAGTACACCATCGTCAATGCGCCGGTGCCCAGGGTGTTGGTGATTCCCGCGCAGAGCGAGCCGACTGAGCCTGTCCTCGCGTGGATACGCTCGGTTGCCAAAACGGCGGACATGGTCATGTCGGTGTGCACTGGTGCGTTCGTGTTGGCGAAAACCGGTCTGCTATCGGGGAAGGAGGCTACGACGCATCATAGTGCTTACTCAGAATTTGAGATGTCATTCTCCGACATCCGGCTCAAGCGCGGTGCGCGGTACGTCGATCTGGGTAACCTGGCGACCTCGGGCGGACTATCGTCCGGAATCGACCTGGCGCTACACGTCGTCGAGCGTTACGTCGGTCGGGATGCGGCCACAAGTGCGGCCTACTATCTCGAGTATCAGGGCCAGGGCTGGATGGACCCCAACTCCAACCAGGTCTACATACAGGCGCGTCGCCCCACTGGCGCGGACCTGTTGTGTCCGGTTTGTCAGATGGATGTCGACAAGTCGACCGCGCCGCATTCGACGTACCAGGGAAAGACGTACTATTTCTGCTCGCAGTCGCATAAGAGCTTGTTTGATTCGCGTCCGGAGCATTTTGTGGGTGCTTGATGCGGTGAATGCACCTCACGCCCTCGCTGAATTACTCGCAGAAAGCCGTTTGGTCCGGTCGGATATTCCCACGTACGCTCTCAAAGAGTCGCCCCATGGTACGGAAAAGTTTGTCGTTGGCACCTCTTTCGCCGCTGAGCGGTTTGCTCGGGAGAAGTTCTCCATTCTCGATGCTGGAAGGGCGTCGCACGATCGCGCGGAAAAGTCGCGTTTCCGGATCGTTGTCGAAATCCACTTTGGCGTAAGTTCGCATCACCCGGCGAATTCCCGTCCCGAGTCCGCGATAGGGGAGCATCCCTTTGACGGCGAATGAGGTCAGCAAGGGATTGCGAATGTAGCTGGATCCTCTTTTGATGCTGTCGATCGTCAGTCCGGCAATCAACGGGCCTGGATTGACGATCTCGATGCGGTCATCAAACAGCAGCAGGCGAATGGGCGCGTCGATGAGGTAGTCCCGGTGTAACAGGGCGTTGCACAGCAGTTCCTCGAGTACGCTTTCCGGCACCTCCAGCCCGCCGCGCGCATTGACACTGCGCCGGTTCTGCACTTTGCGCAGATTTCGGCGCAGAAACGCAAAAGCGTTGGAATAAAGATCCGGTAGACGACCTTCGTAGTCTTCACTGTCGAGAAAAGAGGTCGAGGTCTCATCCTCTCCCGAAAAGTACACGGCTTTCAATGAAAATTGCGGCATGACGCGTTGCGGATGCTTTCCGAATAAGAGCAAGCCCGCAAACGTAAGTTGGTCTGCTCGCACCAGGCCCATGCGCTCCATTTGCGCCCAAGCGGCCTTGTCCGAACGAGGTGGAGGCTCGCCGATCCTTCTCATGACTTTAGCCAACGCGCGCCTTTCAACAGATTCCGCCCTGACGCCGAGGATGGGTATAGCATCCGCCTGCAGCAGGCCGCAGTCCTGAAAAAAGCGTCGCAGCTCTTCCCTGGAGTGAAGTCGACGCTTGTCCGGACCCACACGCTGCCAGATGGCGCCATCGCAATCGAAGTACGGCCTGTTCGTGCCCGGCGGGACTGTGACCACAACAATGATCCGGCCATCAAATTCCAAATTTTCGGTAATGATATCAACAGCCGGACGAACATTATGAGACGCGGCATTTGCGATGAGCGAGTTGATTCTGCGGACGTCTTCATTGGTGAGCCCGACAACTTCCCCGTTGTCCGATATGCCAATCAGTAGAAAACCGCCAAGGCCGTTGGCGAACGCGGCCAGCTCTGCGCCAACTGACTTCGCATGCGTGACGTTCTCTTTGAATTGGTGCCGGGTATCCTCGCCGCGGCTGAGGATACCGAGGAGTTCTGCCGAGTCCATCTGATGATTATAGTCACGTTGATGACTATAGTCATCAATTTGTTCAGTCAGCCGCGCACGGCCTTCGCCAGTTGCATCGGGGTGATGCCGTAAGACTGCCTGAAATGGTGGCTCAGGGCGCTTTGATCGCAAAAACCTGCCGCCGCTGCTACCTCGGCGATGGGCATGCCGGTTTTGACATGTCGACAGGCTGCCCTTAGACGTAGCTGAGTAAGATAAGTGTGCGGAGTGAGTCCGGCCACGCGCTTGAACAGGCCGATGAGTTGGAAGGTCGTCAAACCCACAGCGCTGGCCAGCTCCTCCAACAACAGGCTCTCGGCAAACCGGTCGCGCATCACCCGGGTGACTTTCTGGAACAGCAGGCGATCCTTCGGCGCGGGTTCGACGCGAGCGCCAGCCCTGTCACCGTGACGCTCTAACAGGCTGCCAATACTGTCAATCAACAGCTCTTTCTGGCGAATCGGATCGCCGCCTGTTTCCAGGCTGCGATGCAGGGACAGAAAGTTGTCGATCAGCTCGGGGTCGGTCAGCAAGTTCCTGGTGAAGTGCGGTAGGGTGGTGACTCCAAGTCCGACCGCGACCTCATTCATGGCAAAGCTGTCCAGATAGAGCGCTCGATAGCGCCATCGCCGGCTGCATCCCATCCAGGCCGATTGGGGTTCCTCCGGATTGAACACGAACAGGGCGGTGGGGCGCGCTTCTTCCACAACGCCTCGGCTCTTGATGACAGCTCCGCCGTATTCGGTAGCCGCGACGACCCACTCCTCATGAACATGCGGCTTATATTCGTGGGAGGTGAAATCGGCGCGCAATAGGGCGAGACCGCGGACATGCGGATCGCACCAATATTGTGTGACATTCCTGGAGTCGAAGCGTGGCACTCACGGTCTCCGGCAGCGGCTATGCTGCAATTTTAACCAATACCCTCCGCCGGGCGCGTCGGCATACTGGTGTGGCGTGCGTAGTAGTCGATCACTGATGGAGAGGCTCCATGATTGCGAGAGTATGGCGAGGATGGGCAGACGGTACTGCGGCGGCAGACCTCTATGAGGAGTTCCTCAGATTGACCTTTCTGCCCTCGATTCACTCCATCGAGGGTTACCGGGGAGCTTCGGTCATTCGCCGACAAGTCGGGCAGGAGGTCGAGTTCATGACCATTACTCGCTTTAGCTCGCTGGAGGCGATCCGGAAATTCGCGGGTGACGACTACGAGGTGGCCCACGTGGCGCCCCGCGCGCGGGAACTGCTTTGCCGGTTCGATGGCCGGTGTCAGCATTTTGAGCTGGTGATTGAAGATGAGCTTCGCAGTGGCGGGTTGCGCTGACAGTGACAAGTGTGACGCGATTTCAGTCACCCCAGGGGCATACCGGTATCATGTCGGTAAACTCGCGATATTGCTGCTTCGTGCATGGACGTGACTCGAAAGATCTTGAAGGTTATTGGATGGACCGTGGCCGTCATTGTGGGTCTCGGTGTCGCAGTGTATCTGATCGCTGTTGCCATCAACTGGCGTGACCAGGAGCCCTCGGCGGCGGCTATTCAGATCGTCAGCCTTTACCGCGACAGGCCGGCACTCGCCGACGAGGCCAACGCGTTCATCTATGTCATGGGTTTTTCGGTAGCACCCCACGAAAGCCCGTACCGGATGGGTTTGAGGCGAACCCGGTGGCTGGAGGAGTCCAATCGCCAAGGGCACCTGGATCCAAAGCGTGATCCGCTGGGCAAGCGACCCAGTCTGAGGCTCGGCCGGTTTCATTCCATTAATGACTTCAACACGGCCTGCCGGACCGAAGTCGAAGCTGCTTGTATTACTGCCTTTCAATCCAGTGATGACGTGTTCCGGCAATGGCAGGCATCCGAAAGTTGGCTGCTCCCGCGCTACCGTGAGCTGATTCACTACCGTGGCTGGCGAGAGCCTGTCCCTTTCCATCTGACAGCCCCTCTACCGCCCTTCGGATTGGTCGTGGATAGTCAAATGCTTATGTTTCTAGACGCCCGGGTGTTGGCCGAGCGCGGTGACTATTCCGGTGTGAGGGATCTGCTGGAGGAGGATCTCGCGTTCTGGCGTAGGGTTCTCGAGTCGTCCGATACATTGATCAGCAAGATGGTCGCAACAAACTCCATCAAGCGTCATTTCGAGTTGGGTAATCTGGTGCTGCGGCAGATTCCGCCCGAGCACGCGTTGAGTGTCATGCCGGCCGGGTGGGGTATACCCATTTCGGATTCTGAGCGCTCGATGCGTCGCTGTCTGGTAGGGGAGTGGCTGTTCACGTCTGCATCCATTCGGAATGGGGTTCTTGCCCTCGATGTGCCACACAGCGACTCGCCCATCTCGAGGGCGGCAAGAGGTTTGATGGCTCCGCTGTATCGGCGGCAGGATTCAATGAACAGGTATGCGGCGTATCTACTGGAAACGAATCGCCTGTTGAGCGCTCCGCTCGATCAGTACGAGAACGCCGTGAGCAAAGCCGCTGCTCTCGCGAAGCGGACCGCCGAGGACGCGTTGCCTCCCCATTCAGCATACAACATCGTCGGCCAACTGCTGACGGGAATGGGGGCGAATGACTTTGGGCCTTACGCGCGCCGGGTGAATGACCTCGAGGGTATTCGCCGCGCTGCTGTGTTGGCGGCGACTCTTCGCAGTGCAAACCTCGCAGTGACCGAGATCGCCGGTGCTGTGAGTGCCAGCGCGCTGCGTGAGCCGTATCACAATAAGCCTTTTGAATGGGACGAGAAGGAAGGTGTGATTACCTTTCGCGGCCTCGAGCTCAGCGAGCGGAGTGTTCACCGCGTGTATTACTAGTTCGCTATTCCCCCTGCTGCGCCCGCTGCCGCAGCGCCGCCTTCTGGACCTTCCCGGAGGCCGTGCGGGGGATATCCTTGGTGAAGGCTATGGTGGTTGGAATCTTGAATTTCGCCAGCCGGGCGCGACAGTGTTTGATCACCGTCTCGGTATCGAGTGACTGCCCCGCTCTGACCACGATATACGCGCGGCCCGCTTCGCCCCACTTTGCATCGGGCACTCCAATGACCGCGGCTTCCGCGACGGCATCGAGCTCACACAGGACGGCCTCCACTTCGGCGGGATACACGTTCTCCCCGCCTGATATGTACATGTCCTTGCGTCGATCGACCAGGTAGTAAAAGCCGTCGGCATCGCGCAAGGCGGCGTCGCCCGTCTTGAACCAACCGTCCGCGAAAGCGGCCGCGGTCAGTTGCGGCTGATTCCAGTAGCCCGGAGTAATACTCGGCCCGCGCAGCCACAGCTCGCCCACCTCGTTGGTCGCGACGTCCTGACCCTCCTCGTCCACGATACGCGCCTGCACTGAGATGTAAGGAAGCCCGCAGGAGCCGGCCTTCGTCAGCAGGACTTCGGGATCGTGCACGGGCATGCCGAAGTTGGAGCAGGTCTCGGACATCCCAAAACCGTCCGACATTTTGATACCCGCGCGCACGAATCGCTCTATTTGCGCTCGCGGGTTCGGCGCGCCGCCCGTGGCGTAGACGGCCAGGCGGCGCAACATCTCCGGCCGGAAACGCTCGTGTTGCCACAGAGACTGCGCCATTTGCGGAACCGAAAAGTAGTGGGTCACTCTGAGGGCCGGATCCGCGATGCGTGCGAGGGTTTTGTCGGGATCGAATCCTCGTGAAATGAGCACTGTGCCGCCGGCGAGTAATGGCGCTCGAACCGCCACGAACAGCCCGGCGGTGTGAAACATCGGCATATCACAGAGCACGGTGCTATCACCCGTCACGCCGTTGCCGAGATTGAAGTTGGTACAGCCCCAGAAGGCGTTGGTTTCCGTCACCATGACGCCCTTGGGCCGACCGCTCGTTCCCGAGGTATACAACAGTGTCGAGGGAGCGTCCGCGGGACGCCGCCTCACGGGAGGAGTCTCAGTCGCGGAGGCCGCTACCGTGACACCCAGCTCTGTCAATGGAATGCAGAGGCCGTTGCAGGGCGGTGGCGTGAATTCGGCATCCCGAACCAACAGAGAGGGCTGGGCGTCATCGATCAACGCTGTCAACTCCGGGATGGTCAGGCGCCAGTTCAGAGGAGCGTAGACAGCTCCCGCCCGCACACAGGCGAGATGCAAAATGAGCAGCCCTACGGAATTGCGCGCCAGTGACGCCACGCGCGCGCCACTCGACGGACCCAAGTGGCCCGTCAGCCAGGCGGCCGTGCGATCCACGTCCCTGTCAAGCTCCGCATAACTCCAGCGTTTCCCCGTCTCCAGGTCAACACACGCTAACGCGCCGGAACGTTGGCGCGCATAGTATGAAACGGCGTCGATAGATACACTCAACTTTCAATCTCACTCGCGGCATTCGAAGCTGGAGGCGCTATCGAGGTCACCGCTGCCCTTGTAGCGCGCGATAAGGGTTGAAATTGGCATGGTTGACCTGGAGTTCACCGAGACTAGCCTAGCCACCGTGCCTGGCACGGTTTTGCACCAAAGCGAACCTGACTTTGACGGCCGGCGAAGTGGGCCTGGGATCAGTGGCGGAATTCCCGCGGGGTCATGCCATGGCGGTCGCGAAAGAGCCGGCAAAAGTGCGCCTGGCTCTTGAAACCATGGGCGGCGGCGATCTCGGCGATACTGACGCGTGAGCGCATTGGATCGGCAAGGGCCCGCGCGGCCTCCTCGAGGCGACGTCGCTGGATGTATTCGCTGACCGTGTCGCGATCGTTCTTGAACAACATGTGTACGTACCGGGAGGAAATCCCGAATGCGCCGGCAATGGAGGCGATACTCAGCTCCTGGTTGCCGAGATTCTCTTCAATGAAGCTGTGAATCTGGATCCGCAGGGCGCCCGCCATCGACGAGCCTTGCGTCAGCGCCGCCGGTACCGTGGCATAAGCATTGGCCAGCACATCCAACAGGGGGCGACACAGACGATCGACAGGGTCGGGCTCCATCCCATCCAACAGGGCGGACCAGATGTCCTGAATGAACCGCGCGGCGAGGCGGTTTGCGGAGGCTCGAGCGGACATCGGTAGCAGGGTCACCGATTCCGGGGAGGCAATGACACGGCGCATACTGGCTTGGGAAATCCGCAATACCAGGATGGAAGTGCTCTGGTCGAAGGCGATCTGGTAGGGACGGGTGCTGTCGACCATCGCGAAATCGCCTTCCCTGAGCTCGATCTCACGTCCATCCTGGCGATTCAGGCTCGTGCCGGCGAGCTGCAGATGGACCAGAAAGAAGGCTTCCCGGGAAAGGGCAATCTGGCGGCTGGAGCGCGTGATCTGGGATGCCGTGGAGACGGCTACCGCCATCCGCATCTCGCCGATGTTGGCCCGATACATATCGGCGTTGAACGGCTCCCGGGGCGCATCGACGGTCTGTTCGGTAAACGTGCTGCGCGCCACGTCATTCCAGTATTGCAGGCGCAGCTTCGGGAGCACCCCCCGGGTCGACAGGCTGTGGACCCTGCCCGGTTTTGGGCTGGTCGCGCTTTTTACGGAATACGCTGCGACATCGCTCATCTGTATCGCTCCCGCAACGCCGGTGGGTTCGGACCGGGCGCCCCCCAATGATCGCTATACGTCATAACTATAGCGCCCTGGAAGGGAAACCGCAGCAGTTGGCGGGCGAGGGGCCGAGCGGCGGCGCGTGAAGGGCGAGGTGACGGGCCCGGCGGGTGAGTGGCGCTACACCGGGGGCGGCGAAGTCGGCAATGAGGATGCGGTGAATCGGGTTGCGAGGCTCGCGAGTTCGGCGCGGAGCGCGACGTCACGGATACCGGAATGCAACATTGTTGGTACTGATGGCTGTTGTCGCGGCGTCGATCGTTACAACAATGTCGGGCTCGAAAAACCAACGACCGGTGAAGCAATTCTTTTACTTGCACGCCGGAATAGGCGTGCGCTAGGCTGCAGGAAAACTCAGGGGCCGATCATCACCGCGTCCGTTTACGGATGCGCCTGGCTTTGATTCGGTACAACCGGTTCGCAGCGTGTCTCAGGGAGGGGCCGCAATGACCATTGCGGGCGCCGCAGTGGGCGTGAGTGCGCAATGCACCCGGGGCCACTCGTTGGAGTTTGGTCCGTTCATCCATCTATTCAGGAAGAAAACGATGAAAAGCGATGAGGGCGGTTTCTGGACGTGTTTGTCAGTGTTGCGTCGGACCCTGCGGTCCGTCGGCTGGATGCTGTTTCTCGGCGCTGTTGTTGGTATCTCGGGCGGCGGGCGCTCGATGGCCGCTTCACTGGAGCGGCAGCATCGCGCGCCGAATGGCGTCAATCATACGGCCCCGATCGTCACTCCGCCGACGTCGGAGCTGCGTTTCTCCTCCCAACCCACCGATGCGGAATTCCTGCGTGCCGGCCTCTTTGTCGAGCCGCTGGCGCCGGCCGCCGCAACCACCGCTCAAGAGAATCGCGATCTGGCCCTGGCGCTGCTGAGCTACCGGGATGCAGTCCGACAAAGCGGTGCCAGCGATGCGGTGGAGCCCATCCTTGCCTTCCTCGCGGCGCATCCAACGTCGGCGTGGAAACCAGCGCTGCAACTCGATCTGGGCATCGTCTACCGGCAGACCGGGCACTTCTCCAAGGCACTGGCGACCTGGCAGGCGGGCTGGCGAGAGACCCGGGGGCTGACCGATTCTCGTGGCCGCGTTCTTGCCGATGCCATGGTGGCACACCTTTCGCAGTTGGAAGCCTACCTGGGACGCAAGGAGTTACTGCAGCCGCTGTTGGACTCGATTGAGGGTCGCCCGGTGGGCGGCACCGCGGCCCAACTGATCACCAATTCACACACGGGCTTGTACGAGATGTTGCACGACCCGGGAGAGTCGTTCCTCTGCGGGCCGCTGGCTTTGAAGCGCATTCTTCATTACGCCGGCAGCACTCCTGCGCCGGCGTCATTGCGGGTTCTGGACGCTGCACAGTCAACACCCAACGGCCTTTCGCTGAGTGCCGTCCAGACGATTGCGGCAAACGCCGGCATGGACTATCAGATGGCATTCCGTACTCCGGGGGCCCGCGTCCTCATTCCGGCCGTCGCGCATTGGAAGGTCGGGCACTATGCGGCCATTGTCGATCATGCCGAGGGCCGGTACATCGTCCAGGACACCACGTTCGGTGAGGACATTCGCGTCAGCTCCGCGACCCTCGATGAGGAGGCCAGCGGCTACGTCGGCATGGGCGCTACGATCGCCAACTACTCGCACAACGGCGTCACGGACACCTATGTGCTGGATACATTTCCGGGCTCGCCCGCGGCAAAGGCTGGATTGAAATTTGGCGACCGCGTCGTAGCGATCAACGGCGTGAAGATGACGGACAAGGACGACGACATCGTGCGCGACCAGATC
>Ga0207695_10008203_pt1 | contig 13118 bp, 10 predicted proteins | sample KBSC54metaG_FD_184354 | JGI IMG/M metagenome (GOLD analysis project Ga0207695, IMG submission 184354) | Corn rhizosphere microbial communities from Kellogg Biological Station, Michigan, USA - KBS C5-4 metaG (SPAdes) (version 2) | ecosystem: Host-associated > Plants > Roots > Rhizosphere > Soil...
CAGGCGCAATTGCAGAACTCGCCGAATTTTCAGTTCAACAACAAATCGTTCGGTGTGTATGCGCAAGACGATTGGAAAGTTTCGCAGACTCTGACACTCAACATCGGCGTCCGCTATGATGTCGAAACACCGCGTATCTCGCCCGACAACCTGTCGAACGCATTTAACCCCTACATCATCAACCCGGTCGCCGGTGTGCCCGGCGTGGTGCGATTCGCGGGAGTCGATGGCGAGCCCAACAACATCTCCAATACACAATTCGGAGACATCGCGCCGCGCTTTGGATTAGCCTGGCGTCCGCTCGGGGCGGATAGGACCGTCGTTCGCGGCGGCTTCGGCATGTTCTTCGGAAATCCGGACGACATAGGATTCAACAATACGGCGGTCGTCGGGTTCGGAACACAGGCGTTGTTGGTTAGCCCCGATCAGAACCAGACACCCGCCCTGCTGTTGAAAGATGGGTTCCCGGCAACGCCGGCCTTGGGCCCTCAGGATCGCAACAACGGTTTCGGCGTGGGCGGTCCAGTGGATTTCTATGAACGGAATCGCCCCACGCCTTACTCCATGCAGTTCAATCTCGGCGTGCAGCATGAATGGAAGTCGATTCTGTTTGAAGCGGAATATCTGGGTAATTTGGGCCGTCATCTCACCGCGCCGAACTTGAGCATGAACCAAGTGACGCCCGATCTGGTTGGCGGCGCCGGATCTATTCAATCCCGCCGTCCGTTTCCTCAATTCACCGCCGTTACCATCGACTCGCCGAATTTCGGCGCATCGTCTTATCACGCTCTGCTCGTACGCTCGGAAAAGCGCTATAGGAATGGGTTGCAGTTCCTGGTCAATTACACCTTCTCGAAGTTCATCGACAACGTCGATGCCATCGCCGGTGGCGATTACGGCGGTCTACCAACCAGCTACGAGGATTTCTACAATCGCAAGCTCGACAAGGCCCTCAGCCCCAACGATGTCAAACACGCGGCGAATTTCAACGTAATCTACGAACTGCCCGTTGGCCGTGGTAAGCGATGGCTGCAGGATGGCCTGTGGAGTTACGTGCTAGGTGGATGGCAACTCTCAACGCTCGCCATCGCACGAACCGGAGCGCCCTTTGGAGTGACGGCTCTGCAAGACAGCTGCGAGTGTTTCGCGGCCGGACAGCAGCGTGCGGATATTCTTCGCGATCCGACCCTGCCCGCAAATCGAAGGTCCATAGCCGAGTGGTTCGATACCAGCGCGTTCGCACAACCCGCGCGGTTCCAGTTCGGCACTTCTGCGCGAGCAGTGGGCCGTGCTCCGGGAAGCGTGAACTTCGACGCCGGGATTATGAAATATTTCCCGATTCGAGAGCAAATCCGCCTGCAATTCCGCGGGGAACTGTTCAACGCTTTCAACCACCCAAATTTCGGTATGCCCAACACCATGCTCGGCGCTCCCAACTTCGGCGCAATCACCACAGCCGGGGATGGGCGTATCATTCAGTTGAGCCTCAAACTCTATTTCTGACAAAAGTGATCTTCAACCAGACCGTTCGTGTCTGTATCGCCAGCCCGGGTCCTTGCGGTGGCGCGCTGGCTTCGCCGGAGCGTTGGTTGCATTTTCTGCGCTTTACTTCGGATTCGCCGGAGCCGCATGGTTCCTCGCGCGTACTCTTTTGCCGGTGGCGATAAGCATCCGCTAGTACCACTTTCCACTCTGGAAGCCGGATATCGGCTGCTTTTGCACGGACTTGCAGCCGAGTGTCTACATGCGATACTAGTACAATTTAAGCGCCAAAGAGCGCAGGATCTTTCTTAAGAGCCAATCCGATTGTGAAGAGGTATCGTAGGACAGTATAGAGGAAGAGCAATGCAATGCGGGGGTTTCAACTCGGATTCGTACGACCTGTATTCCTTGGGTTTGCTTGAGGACGAGGAATCAGCGCAGATCGGTACCCATCTGCAGGAGAAATGCCTGACGTGCAGCAAGGCGCTTGGGGAAAGCCGGAAGCTTTGGTATTCGTTCGGAACAGTGCAAGCAGTCGACTCGCCTTTGCAGCCGTCAAAGCATCTCCGATCCAGAATTCTCGCATCGATCGGAGCAAAATCGAACAGTTGGTTTACTCTCGATTGGGCGCGCCCCATTGCCACAGCCGCGGCCGTGTTCCTTGCGGTTGGCATCGGTTGGTACGCCGGAACCCAATACACATCGAAGACACTAGTTCCAGTCGCGTCGCCAGCCCAACAAAGCGAAATCAATCGTCTCCAATCCGAACTTCGTACTCTGCAACAGCGGACCGCAACTCCGCAACCCGCCGTCCAAACCCCAGCGCCGCAACCCGCCCCTAACCCTGATCAGCAACTGGCATTGAACGAGCTTCGCGGCCAGCTGGAGCAAGCTCGTACCGCAGCAGCCACAAGTGACCGCGCTATCCGTGAAGCGCAAACGCGACAGCAGCAGTTGGAAACCGATTTACAGCAGCAGCAGTCGCAACTCTCCGCGGCCATCAGAGAAAGGGACGACATTCAAGGGCGGCTGACCGCGGCGTCCGCGGAAAACACCCGCCTGCGGACTCAAGAACAACAGGTCGCCGCGCTCACAACGCGAGTGCAGCAACTCGATCGCGAGCGTATTCGATTAGAGAACGTAGTCTCCGCACAACAACAGAAGTTGGATCAAAACTTACGTTTGGCCAGCGTCCTTACGTCCCCCACCTTGAAACTCGTCCAGCTACGGGGTACCGAAAGCGCGCCAGGCGCCAACGGTCATGCCCTGGTGGCCGACGGTCAACGGGTGGTGTTCTACGCCGCCAATCTACCGAGCCTCCCACCCGGCAAGATATATCAGTTGTGGCTTCTTCGCGGACAGAGCCCGGCAGTGGTGAGCGGCGGTCTCTTCACCCCGGAGACAACCGTAGTTGAATTCACGGATCGAGCACTCGTTTCCAGGATCACAGGCATCGCCGTCACCGACGAACCGGCTGGTGGCAGCAAGACACCCACGGGACACAAATTCCTGGTCGGTACGCCCCGAACTTAGTCTAGCGGCTCTAGCAGGACGCGAAGCGCTATAGCCAAACATCCTGAGTACCGTTAAGCTACCGGCTGTGGAACAAATACCAGACGCTCACCGGGCAACCCCATGAGCGCAAGATCGTTGTTCCATGTTCCCAGAACTCTGAGTGCGGTGACGCCGTTGGGTAATGGTAGCGCGTTAATCAACTCTTTGGTAATGCTGCCGTTTGCACCCTTCAGTCTGAATATGTCCAGTGGCCCTTGTCCGCCGCTAACCAGGCGATCACCCGTCGATAATAAAGCGATACCGCTGACGTTCTTATCGACACCCGAGCCCAAAGGCCCGGGAGGCCTAATCATCGCGCCGTTGTGATCGATCTCCATATACCGCTGACTCGTAAAATGATCAAAAAGACCAATCCGGTCCGCGCCAAACACTGGCTGCCAGTTCAGCGGTTGCACGTCCTTTCTCCCGAGGTTCGTTTGCGTGATATTCAAGGCCTTCCCCAGGAGATTTCCATCGTTCGAGTAAAACCTGACGATACTATAATCGGGAACGCTATTGAACTGGTCGTCATACTCTCGCCCAACGCAGAGAAGACGACCGTCAGGCAAAAAGGCGACCACCGTCGCAGCGTAAGGCGTCGTCCGTACCACTGTCGTGCCGCTACCACTCAGGTCCGTCAAGATCAACACGGATGCAAAACGACCGTCGGCGTCCTTTGCGCTGGCAGACATCACTACTTTTTTAAGAGGAGAAACCGCGACCGCCGAAACTCCGGTAACGACCGCGTCGGGAATCGAAATCTTCCTCGTCATCACCAGATTCCCAGTAGCGTCGACGACACTGACCGTTACCCGATCCATGTCGCGAAATGTGAGAAACCCGTTCTGAAACTGCGGTACCATCCGGCCCTGAGAAGTGATGGATATTTGAAACGTCCGCATGCCCTCCGACGCCAAAATTCGAGAAAGCGCAAGCGGCGAAATTACGATTGTTTGGATTGCTTGTCTTCTATTCATAAAACATGTCCTTTCTTGTGCCAAGTCACTAGCCGTTCGTGCAGCGCTGTTCACCACACGTCACACATCCATTGCAGTATGTGCCATTTCCGCTGCAATAACCATCAATGGCTTCGGCCCTAGCGGGATCGGAGATGTAAAACGGGTACGTCTCCGTAGGATTACACCCCTGATAGCAATTACTGCCTTCGTTATACATATAACTTCCGGTGCAGTCGTCCGGAGGGGTACACGTCGGGCAAGTTTGCGCGTGGACCACAGGCGGAGAAAACCAGGACACGACTCGCTCCCTTGGCAATCGACGTCCATTCTCATCAACAACTACAGTACCCGTCGAGACCGAAGCAAACGTTGGCAAGGTTGCCAGCAGGTAAGTGCACGCATGATCGTTGGGCTACTTCTGAGAATCATGTCAATTGAATACCAGATATTAGTGCTCTGGTCAAAAAACCTCTTCACGTTTTTTTGTTAAAAGCTTCTCAGGTGCTGTCAAATATGAGTTCGTGACGGCAAATGTTATTGTTTTCAATCAGCGCCCATTGCCGTTGATCCGCTGCCATTGCTGCTTCGGCATTGTTACTAGGCAAGTGTGAGCGCCCTACTGGACTAGACGCGAACATATGTGAATTCGTGGAGGCAAATCTGTCATTTTCAATGCGGTCTATCGCCCTTGATCCGCGGCTCTCAATACTAGGGAATTCCTAACCGCTCTGCTAGAAGTGGAATCCGATCCTCGTGCCGTACGTATTGAAGTTTCCGTAAGTCCCGGCGATCTTGTTAAATCGGGCATCGAATCCCAACGAGAGACTGCGGCTGACGCGGAATTCCACACCGGCTCCACCATGAATTCCAATGTCGATATTCCCGTGCCCGCCCGGAAGCCCGCGAGCCTCCAATTCCGGCGACTGGCTGATCTGTCCCGCGACAAGCGGCCCACCGAAAGGCGCCTTGCCGCCGAAGAGTTGATTCACCACCGCGAGAATATCCGGCGGTAACGCCGCGTCCTGACGAACACCATTATTCGGTGTCGCGCCTAACGCCGGATTCTGATTGTGAATCGTCACGAAGGTACCAAATCCGAGCACCGCGTAAGGCCGCATTCTCCAGCGGTCGAGCGCCGTGGTCGCGTATTTGAGCGAAAACGGCACAACTTTCAGCAAACGAAGCCGTGTCTGCGTCGACGACGTCACGGGGAACGGCGCAGGTCCGGTACCGGTCACCGCCGCTGTCACGTTGGCCAGGCCTCCCGTCGGATTTAGCGCCGAGAGCACCGCCAGATTCGCCACCTGCGCGACATTCGAAGTCGTCGAGAAAGTGGTGTTCGATTGTGAAAGTCCGACTGAAATTTCATACGAGATTTTCCCATGCAGCCAATCGGGTCTGTCGAAGAGCGGAAGATCGATAAACCCACCCGCGTAAGTCCCGCTATTCAACTGGAACGGATTCGTCGAACCCGACAGGGTCAGCCCGATCTGCGCGCCAATCTTACCGATCTCCGGAATCAACTCCGGAGGCATTTCAAAACGGCCAGGCTGAAGGGACTGCCCGCCGCTATCGCTCCCGGACGCCTGCCTCGAACGCTCCGCCCCCGCCGGTGCAGGCGCAGCAGGAGCGCCCGAGCGATCGATCAACTTCGCGACCATACTCTCCAGCACCGCCACCCGCGCCTCGAGCTTTTGGATCTTTTCCTCATATTGCGCCTTGGCATCGTCCGGAGCAGCCGCCCTCATGGACGAAATCGAGAACGCAACTAAGCAGACCGCTGGTATCGCCGAAGATCGTTTCATATGTTTTTTGAAACCATCTTCGAATGATACTGCGGAAGACTAGGCCAAACGCACAGTAGCGGTCACAATGGATAGAGGCGGCAGTTCCGTCTGAATGCCGGCGCCCGCGGCATCCACGCGATGGTCGCGCGTGACGATCACATCGGGATTCTCAAACGTATTGCACGCATTGAAATCCGAGTGATGAAGAATCCGCGCCTTGCCCGAAATCGCCGCGGCGCCCGTCAGCGAGCAGTTCACCTTGATCGCCGTATCGTGTTTCGGGTTCACGAACGTGACAACCAGGTCCTTGTCCTGTCGCGAAGCCGAGAGCGAAAGCCCCAAGGGCGAGGAGTCGCCGGTCTCCACGTGCACCGACTGTTTCCCGCGGTGGGCTTTCAGCATGTCGAACGCGTAATATGTCGAGGTCCGTATGCACTTGTCCTCATCAGTAAGCAAAACCGAGTGCAGAACGTTCACGATCTGCGCAATATTGCACATGTACAGCTTCCCGGCTTGGCGGTGGAATACGTTCAGCCCCATGGCGGCCGCCACAGCGCTGCGCATCGTGATCTGCTGCCACAGCTTCCCGTATCGTTTCTCATCCTCCGGTAGGATGCGATCCCAAACGCCCCATTCATCCACCATAAGACCGATCCTGCGGTCCGGATCGTATCCGTCGAGCAGCGCACGTTGCTGCACGATGCCTTGCTCCATGCGAGAAAACGACGAAAGTTGGTCCTGCAGATCCTCGACGCTGAACTTCGTCGCCGGACTCTTGCCCCTCGAGTAGAAATGCATCGCGAATCCGTTGGGCAAACCGCTGCGCGGAGTCTTCATCGAATCCATCAGGCGCCGCGACCAATCGGTGTCGTTGCTGCTCGGCCCGCAAGCGATCAGGAACGGTTTCGCATCTCCCATCGGCCTCAGAAAAGTGGAATAACGCCGGTAATGAGCAGCATATTCCTCCGGCCGCATGTTGCCGCCGCAGCCCCAGTTCTCGTTGCCAACGCCCCAGTAACGAATATTGAAGGGTTCCTTCGAACCATTGCGGACGCGCTCATCGGAGAGCGTACTGCCCGACGGATAGTTGCAATATTCCACCCAGTCACGCAACTCCTCCGGCGTTCCGGTACCAACGTTGCCGGCGAAGTACGGGTCTGCGCCGATCAACCGGCACAACCCCACGAACTCGTGAGTGCCGAAGCTATTGTCTTCTACGTAATTGCCCCAGTGCAGATTCACCGTCTTGGGACGTTTCTCGAGCGGGCCGATCCCATCGCGCCAGTGATAATCGTCGGCGAAACACCCGCCGGGCCAGCGCAGAACGGGAACGCCGAGCGCTTTGAGATACTCCACCGCCTGTTTCCGATAGCCGTCAACGTTCGGAATCTTCGATGTCGTGCCTACCCACAAACCGCCATAGGTGCAGGAACCAAGATGTTCGGCGAAGTGGCCGTGCAGTTCCGGGCGAATCGTTCCAGTCTCAATGTTGACGCTAAGACCCGCACGCTGCTCCTGGGTTTCAAAAGAGAAGGCCTTGCGCGAGGTCATGGCAGAAAACAGAGCGGCGCGGGCAACGAAGCCACGACGGGAAATCCTAGTAGTCATTGTATTCATCAGTACTCAGTGCAGTCTATTGCAAAGCCACGCTGCAATGCAAGCGTTTTCAGACGGGCTGTTATTCAGGAGACGCGCCGCCCCTTCCACTTCACCCCCCGCCCGTGCACAAAGGCTGCTACGGACGACAGCGCGATGAACTGGAAAAAGTAAATCGCGATTGGCGACAAGAGCGCTGTGAACGGATTTCCGTACCATCGCCACAACAGGACTGGCGGTACCAGTCCAAACAGAATCGCCAGTTTCCACCATCCACACAAGACCAACCAGACAATAACCGGAGCCCATAATGTCAGCAGGAGCGAAAGTAACACCACCTGGAAGCCGGACCATTTATTGATCATCAGGAAGCCAAAAGCATTCTTCTGAAATCCGCGCCAAACACCCCCGAGCCCCCCATACATCCGAACAGAGCCAAGGCCCTCCGCTCGCAGCACGCGCAAACGCACCCGATGCCGTTTTGCCAGTGAAGCGAATTCCACGTCTTCGATAACGTTGCCGATCACCGCAGCATGGCCGCCCAGGAAGTCGTAAGTATTCCTCCGGAATAGCATGCACTGGCCGTTTGCCAGCGCCTCCTGCGAACGGCCGGAGTTCACATTCTCCTCGTTCACACCGGCAAAGTAGAGTGCAGCCGCGTACGGCAGCACAAGTTTCTCCGCCAGCGTGCCGCGTTCCTGCCGCAGGAAGACCGTCACAATATCGAGTTTTTCCGACCGCGCGTAGTTCATTATCGACGGCAGAAATTCCGGCCGGTAGCAGGTGTCGGCGTCAGTAAAAAGAATCCAGTCCGAATGTGAGACTCTGGCCCCCGCCTGACAGGCATTTGGTTTTCCGAGCGCACCTCCGGGAAGCTTGGGAGCGCTGATCACTGTGGCCCCGGCCTTCCGGGCAAGTTCGGCTGTTCTATCGCTCGACTCATCGTCCACAACAATAATTGGAACGCCCCGTAAGCTCTCCACCGCCCGCGCAATGTTTGCCGCTTCATTGCGTGCGGGAATCACCACTGTCACATCTCCGGTCTCGGCGCCCGCCTCCACGGGAAGTTCCGGCAGTTCCAAATAGTTGTCTCGCGATTTCAACAGAAACACAATCGTTAGAACCGCGATCACCGCGACGATCCAAAGGGTCACGAAACACTCCGAGCAATGAGCGCGCCAAGATTATTCACTGGGATTTCAGCATACCAATGAGTGAGCGCGCATCGCCAGAGGAAGAACTGATTCCCGCCTGCGGGCGGACTGTGGCTCGTGTGCCTACCGCATTACGGACGCCTTCGATGACCGCTTATTGCGAGTACTTACCCCGATCCTCAGAGTTCAGATAACGGCTGATCACCCTCGCATTACTATATGCATTGCAGCCGGGGTTGAGGTGCTTGCGCTTCATGATGATGTGGTCCACCTCAGGTTTCTGATGATATCCGCTCATCAGCAACACTCCATCGGTCGAGCCACCGGCCGAATGCGCATGGAGATAGTAATAGTCCGCGTGTTCGGGATTCTTGAAGAGTGCCGCTTTCCCCTTATAAACGTAGTCGCTCGCATCGTCAGATTTATAGTAACCCGCGTTTTTGGCTAAATTGGTAGCAAGTATGGCGTCGATCTGATTTTGACTCCAGTCACCGCCGTTATATATCTCGGGTGCGTAAGCTATAGCGAAGAATTTGTAATCCTTCTTTCCGTAGAGAATATAGTCCAGAACGGCGTAGGGACGAAGTGAGTAATTCTTGTCCGTCAAAACCAAGGGCTGGCCATGCTCCGCGTTCTTGGGCGCGGCGGCACGATTCGTCACGTGATCCTCGACCCACCACTTGTTGGTCCTCATTTCCTTGTCCATCTCCGCGATGTACTCGGCTAACTTCCGTCGTATGGCACAAACGCCGCTTGCGGCGCAGGGTGCGGAAAAGAGTCCGTGTACGCTTTGCCTGTTGCATTCAAATAAGAGACCTTAAGCGTATAGGAAAAACTGATCGGGACGCGCGGATCGGAGTTATCGTCATCGCCATACTTAATCCTGAGATCCAAGGTTGCCGACTCAACGCCGGAAACTTGAACGGTGCCCTTCAAAACATTCTCAAACTTCGTCTTATATGTGGATAGATTGAAGGCGCCATACATTGGCACGATGTTGTCCGGGTCCTCTTCGCCACCCAGAGAATCCAGGCCGATCAAATGGCCACGCACAGTATTGTGGGGCAGGATATCAGGGCTGAATTTGCCTTCCTCGTGTAGGGACAGCGGCATAATGTCCTCGCGTACCGGTGATTTGTCTGGAGTCGTAGGTACATCTCCAGCCACTCGAATGGGACGCTTTCGCTTCTTCGGTTCTACGTCATACCTGAAGCTCTCTGTAAAGTATTTATAGGCCATGACACCTCTCCTGGAATATCACTTCAGACGCATATTCGTTACTAATAGTGGTATCCGCGTATTTTATCAACCAATCCGTCCCTACCCGTGCGCCAGACATTGATTTTCTGAATAAGCTGAAAAACAAAGCCGTACATACTAATAATCGTAAAAGTGCGGCGCCACCGAGTGAGCGCAAATCGCCAGATGAAGGAACCCACTAGCCTTCGCCGGTGTCCAATTGGACAAACATGGGTCCATTTTGGCTGGCGACGATGATCGCCTTCACACACGCGACGGTAGTCGATCCGGCCGCCGGAACAACGGAACCGGATATGACGGTCGTCGTGGGCGGCAACCGCGTCGTCGAGGTGGCCAAGACAGCGGCGCTGAAGTTACCCGCAGGAATGCGAATCGTGGATGGCAGCGGCAAGTACATAATTCCGGGCCTGTGGGACATGCACGTCCACGGTATTTCAAACAAGCGCACGGCAGAGTTATTCATCGCTAACGGCATCACCGGTACTCGAAGCATGTTCGACGACTTAAATGCGATTCAAGAGATCCGAAACGCCATCAAATTGGGCACTGCAGTGGGTCCACGAATCTATGCGAGCGGTCCAATCCTCGATGGCCCCAAACCTGTCTGGCCGGGCTCAATCGCGGTAGCGACAGCGGAAGAGGGGCGAAGGGCAGTGGATAATCTGAAGGAACACGGCGTCGATTTCATAAAGGTATACAGCGGCCTACCGCGCGAAGCCTACTTAGCAATCGCTCAGGAAGCGAACGAGCGGAACATTCCGTTCGCGGGCCACGTGCCGGATAGCATCACTGCTGCCGAAGCATCTGACGCCGGCCAGAAAAGCATGGAGCATCTGTATCAAATCGGGCTCGCCTGTTCGCGCAGCGAAGCAAAACTCGCTGCGGAGCATATACACAGTTTCCGGGAGATTGCCGAACGGCGACTCTTAGAGGCCGAGACCTATGATCCGGAGAAGGCGGAAATCCTGTTCGAGAAATTCGCAAAGAACGGGACGTGGCAGACTCCGACACTAACTCTTCTGCGCATCAACGCCCATTGGAATGATCCCCAAATTAACCAAGACGCTCGATTCAACTACATACCGGAGGCGATCCGCCAATCCTGGACAAACGCGCCGCTGTTGTACCTGTTGAGCAGCTTGCTACTAGGAGCGGGCGCAACACAGCGAAGAGCCTTTGAAAAGGATTTGGAACTGGTAGGAAGAATGCAACAAGGGGGCGTGCGAATTCTAGCCGGCACCGACACGGGCAATCCATACGTCATGCCGGGCTTCAGTCTGCACGATGAATTGCAGTTATTAGTTAAGTCCGGGCTCACACCTCTCGAGGCTTTGCAGACAGCGACAATTAGACCCGCCGAATACTTTGGCATCGCCGAAGGTAAGTTGGCAGACCTGGTCTTATTGAAGGCCAATCCGCTGAAGGACATCGCCAACACGCAGAAGATCGATTCCGTCGTAGCTGCTGGCCGCTATTTCACGCGATACGATTTGGACAAACTGTTGGTGAGACACTAAGAAGTGGATTCCGCGTACGGCCTGCATCGGCTTCAGTTCGCTTTCACCATCACCTATCACTACCTCTTCCCGCAACTCACAATGGGGCTAGCGCTGCTGATCCTGATTCTCAAAACGCTTGCGCTGCTGAAAAATAACGAAAAATACGATGACGCAGCCCAGTTCTGGGCCAGAATATTCGCTATCAATTTTGCGGTCGGAGTTGTCACCGGCATCCCCATGGAATTTCAGTTCGGGACCAATTGGTCCAGATTCTCGCGTTCCGCCGGAGGAATCATCGGGCAGACACTCGCTCTCGAAGGCGTCTACTCGTTTTTCCTTGAGTCCAGTTTTCTCGGGTTATTCCTCTTCGGAAGGTCCCGCCTCGGCCGGTGGGGCCACTGGTTTTCAGCGCTTCTGGTTTTCCTCGGCTCATGGCTCTCCGGCTTTTTCATCATCTGCACTGACGCGTGGATGCAATATCCGGTCGGATATTCGATCGCAACCGATGGCAAGCTGGAACTTTCAAGTTTAAGCGCTGTGCTGATGAACCCGTGGGCGTTCTGGCAGTATCTACACAACATGACCGGAGCTGTAGTAACCGGATCGGCTGTAATGGCTTCGATCGGTGCGTTCTACCTGCTGGAGAGTCGCCACGTGGAGCACGGCCGCATATTTGTGAGACTTGGCGTCACGGTGGGCTTCATCGCCTCCGTCCTGATGCTCTTCCCGACCGGCGATGGTCAAGGGAAAATGCTCGGCATGCACCAACCCGTAACTCTCGCCGCAATGGAGGGAGTCTTTCAGACTCAGAACGGCGCGCCGATGGCTGTTTTGGGTCAACCCGACATCGAACGCAGACGGCTTGACAATCCGATCGAAATTCCTCGGATGCTCAGTTTTCTAACCTACAAACGGTGGTCCGCACAGGTGAAGGGATTGGACGCGTTTCCGCGCGAGGACTGGCCCGACAACATGCCGCTACTCTTCTATTGTTTCCACATCATGATCGGTCTGGGCACTATTTTCATAGCCATTCTTGGAGTGGAGGCGCTGTTGTTATGGCGCGATATCATCTGGAATTCACGAGCGGCCCTCTGGACTTTGATGATGCTTCTTCCTTTCCCTTTCATCGCGAACACAGCAGGCTGGATTACCGCGGAAGTCGGGCGACAACCTTGGCTGATTTATGGCGTCATGCGAACCGAACGTGGAACAGCAGCCCATCTCTCCGCCGGAAACGTGCTGTTTACTCTGATCGGATTCATGGGAATCTACGCAGTAATCAGTGTACTGTTCTTGTACGTGGTTTATCGGGAAATCGAGCGCGGTCCGGAGGTGGTCCATTAATGGCAACGATTTGGTTCTGGCTAGTGGCCGCGATATTCGCCGTTTACGTGCTTCTCGACGGGTATGATCTCGGAGCAGGCATACTGTATTTCGTACTCCCGCAAGACGTCCAAGAAAAAAAACAAATCCTTTCCTCAATCGGGCCGTTCTGGGATGCGAACGAAGTGTGGCTGATCGCCGGAGGTGGCACGCTTTTCTGCGTGTTCCCGCCAGCCTATGCGGCCAGTTTCAGCGGGTTTTATCTGCCGTTAATCATCGTCCTCTGGCTGCTCATCGCGCGCGGACTGTCCATTGAATTCCATCATTACATCAAGCACCCGGTCTGGACTCCGCTGTGGGACGCCGGATTCTTCACCTCCAGTCTGCTGCTGGCTCTGTTTTTCGGCGTTGCCCTCGGGAACCTCCTTCGCGGACTCCCGTTGAACAAGGATGCCGAGTTCTTCCTCCCTCTCTGGACGAATTTCTCAATTCAGGGTGAGT
>Ga0207695_10008205_pt1 | contig 13116 bp, 9 predicted proteins | sample KBSC54metaG_FD_184354 | JGI IMG/M metagenome (GOLD analysis project Ga0207695, IMG submission 184354) | Corn rhizosphere microbial communities from Kellogg Biological Station, Michigan, USA - KBS C5-4 metaG (SPAdes) (version 2) | ecosystem: Host-associated > Plants > Roots > Rhizosphere > Soil...
CAGCAACGGCGCAGCTTATGCGGATCTGGACAACGATGGCGATCTCGACCTCGTCATCAATACCCTGAATGATGCCCCCATTATCTATAGGAATAACTCTCGCGGGGGGCATTATCTGCGCATCAAGCTAAAAGGGGAAGGCCTCAACACGGACGGCATCGGCGCCAAGGTAAAGGTCGTCACTCCCGGCAGCACACAATACCAGGAACAATACCTTACAAGAGGATTCCAATCCTCCATCGACCCCATCATGCACGTTGGATTAGGTAAAGACTCAATAGCCGACATTACAGTCATATGGCCCGCGACGAAAAAGATCACTCGATTACAACATGTCACTGCTGATACCCTATTGATCTTGCAGGAAAAAGATTCATCACTCGCACTCGACGCAGAGCCCAATATGAAGTTGGACCCGCGATACACCGACATAACCTCCACCTCCGGCATCAACTATATTCATAAAAGCTCCACATTCGTGGACTTCAAGGTCTCACCCCTTATACCCTACCAGGTCTCTCACGTAGGACCCTGTCTCGCCAAAGGCGATATCAACGGGGACGGATTGGAAGACCTCTTCATCGGTGGCAGCTCCGGCCAGGCCAGCATGCTCTACCTGCAGACACCCGACGGCCATTTCAAGCCCGCTGCCAGCCAGCCCTGGAACCTCGACCTCGACCATGCCAATACAGCCGCTCTCTTCTTCGACGCGGATGGGGACGGAGACCTCGACCTGTACCTTGTCAGCGGAGGAGCCGATTACACCCCCGGCAGCCGCAACTACCAGGACAGGCTATTCGAAAACGATGGAAAAGGGAATTTCCACTACCTCCCCGACGCCCTCCCCACAGAGACCATCAGCGGCGGATGTGTAAAAGCTGCTGACTATGACAAGGACGGGCTGCCGGACCTTTTTGTAGGTGGCAAGCTTATGCCCAACCTCTTCCCCACCAGCCCCGAAAGCCTGATATTGAAGAATAAGAGCACACGTGGCAATATCCTTTTTGAAAAGGATGCTTCCCAGCGCGACAGCACGCTGCGACTTCCAGGTATGGTCTCGGACGCCTGCTGGATAGATATTAATAAAGATGGCTGGCCGGACCTGGTCGTTGCCGGACTGTTCATGCCCGTCTCCATATTCGAGAACGACCACGGACAATTGATAAACAAGACTACAGCCTATGGCCTCGAACGCAGCCAGGGCTGGTGGACCTCGCTGCTGGCAGGTGATTTCGACCACGACGGCAATATGGACCTCATCGTAGGCAATCTGGGAACAAACACCCAGTTCAAAGCTTCGGACCAGCAGCCATTGGAAATTCACTACGGCGACTTCAGCGGCAACGGCACTTTCGACCCCTTCCTTACTTATTATATTCAAGGCAAAAGCTATCCCTACGCATCCAGGGACGAGCTGCTCCGGGAGATCCCCGCACAACAGAAAAAATTCGCCCGCTATTCCGCTTACGCAGATGCACAGATGCGGGACATCTTTACACCCGAACAATTGGCGGCAGCACGCGTCAGCAGCATCCGCATCCTCTCCAGCAGTTTTTTCCGCAACGACGGCAACCATCACTGGACGATAAGCCCCTTGCCCACCAGGGCGCAGATCAGTGTGATCAATGGTATGGTCGCAGAAGATAGCTCCAGCCTGATCCTCGCAGGTAATCTATACCCTTTCCGCGCTCAATTGGGGCCGCTGGACGCCGGCATCGGCCTCATATTACAAGGAGATGGAAAAGGTAATTTTACGCCGCAGCCATATGAAAACACAGGCCTGTGTATCCCGGGCGATACCCGAAGCCTTATAGACATCAAAGGGAAAAAATACAGGTTCCTCATAGCAGCATCCTATGGAGGTCCCGTACAGGTGTTGAGGAAATAGGCCCGGCCGCCCTACATCTTCACCAGTTTCAGACTGTTCTTGCTGTCTCCGTTTACGTGGATGAAATAAAGCCCCCTGGGCAGCGATGACAGGTCCATTTGGAAACTGGCCCCCGTGATACGGGTAGTCATTACTTTTTGTCCCACCATGTTAAAGATATCCAGCACAGCGCCGGTATTCGAGGCATCCGAAGAAATGATCCATACAGGTCCTATAACAGGATTAGGCTGCAGACGGATAGTCGCACGACCACCCGACGAAGGCTCGCCAGGCAATGGTCCGATAGTAGTGCCCGGCGCCAAACCAGTTGAAGACAACAACGCATATCTGAAACCACCCGGAGCAAACAGGGCCCTTATCCTGTCCCGCTGGCCGTAGGTGAAGAGATGCATCCCGGCGTCATCCGTGAAATCCATATAATCCATATACAAATTGCCATAAGGCGTATTGCCACATGAGATGATCACACCGCCGGGATTGCCATGTGTAGCAGCGCTTTGTTGAGGAGTATCATCCACATAATCATCCCCACAGTCCGTATCACCCCATATATGGATCAGGTTCAGCCAGTGCCCGATCTCATGCGTGGCAGTCCTTCCAAGATTAAAAGGCGCAGTGGCTGTTCCCATTGTCCCAAAAGCAGTATAGCTGATCACGACCCCATCATTGGGTTTCGCACAACCCGGCACGCTGGAATAGCCAAGGACTCCGCTCGATAAATTGGTTACCCAGATATTTAAATACCGATCCCTATCCCATCCATCATCACCACCTTTCGACGTGAATTTGACCGCATCGTCATAATTGAACTGTGGCTGGCTGGTATGCCGGCGAACAATACCCGTAGTAGTGCCGCCATTGGTATCTACATTGGCAAGCGCGAACCGTATCCCGCAGTCAGCTGCCAGCTCTCTGTAATAAGAGGGTATCCTGGATGTATCGGAATTTTGCTTGCCATAATCTCTGTTCAATACGGCGATCTGCGATTGCACCTGGGCATCGCTGATATTCTGGCCAGCGTTATTGTAGACGATATGAACCACTACCGGGATGGTGATGACGCTGAAATTATTCTCATTGTGGGCGGCGTTAGTTGTGCCCGTAGTGATAGTGGAAGAATTTTTTTGTTGCTGGCGCGTAAAACGTTCGATATCCATAACTCTCGCCGCCAGCTCCGGATCCCTGCGCAATAGATCCTGTTTATAGTCGACAGTACGGCAACCCTGTTGGGCCATCGCGGGTAGTCGGAACAACAACAATAAAAAAACAGACAAGCGTAAAAAATGTCTCATGGTACCTTCTTTTCAGAGGCTTCCATAAGGAGTTGGATCTGTCAGCGTGGATATTGGGGAGATCTGCGGATATCACCCTGTTGAAAGGAAAATTAGCAGGAGCTAAATGGGTGATAAACAGATGATAAACAATTGTAAAACAACACATTTTTCCGCATAAATGCAAGCCTTTATGCTAAAATTTTTACAATTAGTCCCAAACAGCCCCAAGACCGTTGGCCATAGACAGGGAGAACCTTAAATTTGCCCCTTACCAAACTCATTATGAAGAAGTCCATCCCTTTTCTGATCATTGCCCTAAGCCTTTTAGCCTCCTGTAATAATTCCAATCCCGACGTCACCGCCGCGCGGACAGAAGATAATTCGCCTCCCTCGATCAATTACAGCGTGGTAAGGACCCTCCCCCATGATACGACCTCCTTCACAGAAGGATTTCTTTTCCATAACGGAGAGCTTTACGAAAGCACAGGAACGGAGCCCACCATGCCCGAAAACAGGAAGTCCATGTTCGGAGTGGTAGACCCCAAAACCGGCAAGGTCGCTATAAAGGTGGAGTTAGACAGGAATAAGTACTTCGGAGAAGGCATTACCTTTCTGAATGATAAAGTATACCAGCTCACCTGGCAGACCAAAATAGGCTTTATCTACGATGCCAATACCTTCAAAAAACTGGGAGAGTTCACTATCCCCGTCAAGGAAGGCTGGGGAATGACCACCGACGGCACCAATCTTATCATGAGCGACGGTACCAGTAACATCAGCTATGTGGACCCCGCCACTTTCCGGCTTGTAAGGGTAGTGGGTGTGACAGACAATAACGGCCCCGTAAGCAATATCAACGAGCTCGAACTGATCCATGGCTTTATCTATGCCAATCAATGGCAAACCAACTATATCCTGAAGATCGATCCCTCCAGCGGGAAGGTGGTCGGCAAACTGGACCTGGAGACCTTGTTCAACACCGAGCTGAACAAGTATGCCCATTCCGATACGATGAATGGGATTGCTTATGATTCTACTACCGGTAAGGTATATATCACCGGCAAACTTTGGCCGGATATCTTTGAGATAAAATTCAATTTTTAGCCTTATTTGCCTATCACATAGATCAGGCTGCTGCATCTGGATTTGTCGACAAAAGCCTTTACATCCGAAATAAACCCGGTCCATACGGCCTTAATGATATTCCCCTTGCCGCCATCCCGGTATTTCTCGCTCAGCATGCTGATATAAAAGCTGTCGTACCACATCGGGCGGGTCACCTGCAGCTGCAGGCCATGCTTGTTGAGAAGATCCTCCATAGCATCTGGAGAAAAATGATAGAGATGTCGCGGCACATCATAAGCCGCCCACGCACCACGATAGACCGCCGCATCATGGGAGGTGTAATTAGGCACAGCGATAAAAATACGCCCCTCTTTTTTTAACAATCGGGCTAACTGACCGACATAAGCATGCAGATCATGCACATGCTCCAATACATGCCATAACGTGATGGCGTCATAGTTGTCAGGGGGCAGAGAATAAAAATCAGATACAGGCGACAATTCCACCTCATTTTCGGTGAGCGCTACCTCTCTGGCTTTTTCATCGGGCTCCAGTCCCGTGACATCCCAATCATTCTGCTTCATATGAGCGACAAAAGCGCCTGTACCCGCCCCAATATCCAACAGCTTCCCATGGTTCATCCGGGTGGCGGAAGAAATAAGACGGCGCTTGTCCGACAAGGTCTGTATTCGCACCATATGATACAGCGAATTCACCAGCCCTTTACGGGTATTTGTATGGGAAATATAATTTTCACTTTGATAATACACCCCGATAGAGGCGGCGTCAGGCACATCCTGCGTAAATCGCAAGGTACAGCCGCTACATTCCCAGATGGAAAAGGTCTCCTGTGACACCGTATGATCACGGGCAGTCAACGCCTCGGCTATTTCACTGGAATTACATAAGGGGCAAACTCGGTAATGTATCAATTTCTCTTGTTGCATGCAATTTTCGGGGCTCAGCGAAGTATAATTAGCGTACGTTGATTTCCAATAGACCAGCCATGGACGTAAAAATGCCATCCAAGAGCCGCAAGAGCAAGAATGGCCAGTACCAGCGCAACGATCCACCATGCCCATTTCCTCTTGTCGGCAGCTTCTTCGTCATGCAGCAATTCATTCATTTCCACATTGGTCCTCTCCTGGTCGCCTACCAATAGTGTATGCTGCGCATTTTGGCGATTGACACGAATGGCCGGGGTCGGGGTCATGAACAGGGCGCTCGTGGAGGCAGGCTCAAACAGGACATTTCCTCCCTCATCCTTGCTCAGCGTTCCTACCCCTTCCCAATCCACCTTCTCCTCTGTACGTATCCGGTTGCGCAGATCCGTAGAGAACTCATTGTACCATTTAATAGCCTCATAATCAAGGACTTTACGCTGACTGGCAATATAGGCGAAAAACTCCCTGTCGGGACTGTCGAAATATTTGTCAAAGCGGAACTTGTACAAAGGAGGTAAAATAGTACGGTCAGCCACATCCACATTGGCAGAGAAGGTCTCCAGATAGATAGTACCCAGCCCCGGAATGCTGATACTTCTATGCTGGAAAAGATAGGCGTTCAATACCTGGAAATTTGACATCATCTCCTTTTGAGGCTGCGAATCTAATAAAAAACGGGCCGTCTCCCCTATTTATTTACCACTGAAAGAAATTATGATACCACCCAGGAAATTAAACCCATAAACCGGGTATTGGTGCCATCTTTCGTATTTCTTATTGAAAAGGTCATTCATCTGTACCCAGCCCTTTAACCAGCGGTACACACGGAATTCGACACCCGCATTCAGGTCAAAAGCTCCATCTCCCTTGAAGGCAGTCCCGTCCGAAGCGCGGTATTGCGCACCATCAAAGGCAAACAGATCAGCCTTTACCCAAAAGTCCTTCGCGGGTATGGGTCGCCACTTTAGGTTAGTATTGAACTCCAGCGGCAGAAGGCCCCATGCCTTCGGTTCTGTATGCAGTTTATGGAAATTCGTATAGTTCAGGCTGGCAGTGGCAGTGAAATCCTCCCCTTGTATATAGCTCAGCTCCCCATGCACCTGCAGGGTCTCTAGAGAGGATTCGTACAGGACATCGAATTGCTTGCCGCCGCTGCCGGATGCCGCCAGCGTGTCATTGACGAACAAAGGCATATTCTTGTACGTGTTAAAGCCGATCTTGGCAGCGTAGCTGAAATGCTTATCCAGAGAACCTTTAAATCCTCCGTAAACCTCCTGCACCCTCGTGTTCAGCAGGAAGCCCGGTTGCGCCAGCCAGGGATTGATGGACTCATACCGCTGATAAGAGCCCTTGTCATAATAACCTATAAAGCCCAACTGAAGACCAAAACGCTGATCGGAAGTAGAGATGTCAGCTGTAAAATTGGGCAGCAGGTGAAATTGTGAATTGTCCCATGACGGCATCACCGACGCCTGCAAGTTGATATTGGATGTCTTGACCATAAAGGCCGGCGTAACAAAAAAGACATTGTTGTTCTGATTGGGGAAGGGAGCCACCGGCCTGTAGTTGGTAAGATCCGCCGTAAAGCCCAGGCTAAATCCATATTGCTTCCCAAGGCTTATTTCCAAAGGAAGATTCAGCACCGAATTAGCTTCCGAAGCCTTGGAGCTGTGGTTATCCGTAAAAACAGACACTTTAATGTTGGGATGATAGGTCAATCCATATTCTGTAGGCTCCATATTGCGCAAAGAAAGCCTGCCCTCATAGGTCTGAAAGAATTGCTTGAGATCGTCTTCATTGAACTTCAGCGTATCCGGTCTGTACCCATACAGGTGATAGTTATCGCTCTTGAATCCAAGGCTCCCGGTCCACTCCAGTTTGCTGGCCGTCTTCACCGTTCCCATGATCTTTACATCCGTAAGACTGTTCTTCTGAGATGGCAGATCGCCTTTTGAGCTAAGGTGATTGGCGAAAATATTGAACTGGCCGGTTTTCGCATCCCCGAACGTAAAGCCGGTCTGGACAAAGGGAAAATGAACATTGCCCACCCCGAACTTGATATACTGATAGTTCTCCCAGGGCTTTAGTGTATCCCCCTGAAAAGCCACCGGCCTCATTTCTCCCGGCTGATAAGTAAGAAAAAGAAATTGAGCGGGGATATTATAGTTCAGACGGGCTTTGGCAGTATCCGCCTGTGGGGGAGCCGCATTGAAATTGATCTTTACCGCCTCGCGCAGCACAGGTTTAAAAGAAGAAGTGATCTCGATCGTCCTGCGCTTCGTCGTATCCTGTGCATAAAGAGACACCGTCAGTTCCGACAGAACAACTAAAAGAAAAAATGACTTTTTACCCATTGACCGTCTATATAAGTAGATGATAAGTTGTTTATTGATCCCCAACCTTGCTGTTCTTTTTCTCTTCCTCTATTACCTGGGCCAGCTTCTGCTGCGCCTGCTGACGAAGGTCCTCGATCTTCGCATTATCCACGATGCTTTGGAACGTCGCCTTGGCATTGAAATAATCCTTTTCCGAGAAATAAACATCCCCCAGTAAGAGATATGCCTTGGTAACCCATATCTCATAGCTACCGGATTTATTGACTACTTCAAAGGCCGCCTTTTCCGCATCTTTCAGTTGGTTCTGATGGAAAAGACAATCGGCTATCTGATACCTGGCCTCAGCCGCATACGCGGACTTGCTGAGGGAAGCTGCCGTTCTGAAGTATTGCAATGCCGTCTCGCACTGGTTGTTCACCTGGTAGGATTTGGCGATGGCCATATTCGCAAGGACCTTGTCATCCGTGCTCACACCTTTTTGGGTCAGCAGGTCCTTGGCATTCTCGACAGCATCCGGCCATTTTTCCAGTTGATACTGGCTGCGCAGCAATCCACGCATGGCCTCCATCTTGTTTTCCTGCGAAGAGGAAAAGTCTTTCAGCCTGACAAAGTATTTCTCTGCCTGCTGGTAGTTCTTTAATTCGAAAAAGTTCAGACGAGCAGCCTGCAACAGCGATTTTTCTGCAAATTTGTTCGGAGCCCGGTCGGCCACAACCTGGTATCCCGTGACAGCCTTGGCCCAGTCTTTCTGAGAGAAATAGATCTCACTCTTATAATAATTGGCTTCCAACGAATATTTGCCATCGGGGAATTTCGCCAGATAGGCCTCAAACCGCTGGACAGCACCCGGGAAGTTACCGTTATTAAACTGGACTTCCGCCTCTTCATAGGCCAGTTGATCTTCCTGGCTGGCGCTCACTTCTACCCCCATCGATTTGGCAAAGTTCACATACTCCCCGCTCCTGCCCTCTTCTACATAGATCGTCTTGGCATTATCAAGCGCATCCTGGGCTTCCGGAGAATTCGGGAACTGATGCAATAGGCTGTCGTATTGAGCAAGGGCCTCCTTATTATTATTCAGATTGTACCAGGCTATCCCGGATTGAAGATAGGCTTTGGGCTTCAGCGCATCGGCGCCAGGGCTCCGCAGCACATTCTTCAGATAAGGAAGGGCTTCCCTGAACTGCTCACCTGCCAGGTATGTTCCCGCGATCTCCATATTGGCGTCCGCAGCCAGGTTGGAAGCAGGATATTTCCGGTTGATGGAATTCAGCAAAGTGATCTTCTCCTTTCCATTGCTTACCCCCGAAACCATGGCCTTTTGAAAGGTGGCATAGTCGCTGGACGGCCAGGAAAGGTCGAGCACCTTATTATACATGCTCAGGGCCGTCTTGAAATCCCTGTTCATATAATAACAGTCCGCATCCCTGATATAGGCATCCTGCTCCATGGGAGAAGAGTTCAGGGTCGGAGTGCGGACCACCTGTTCAAAGAATCCCTGGGCCTGCCGGTAATTTTCCTTTTTTAGGAAACAATATCCCAGATTATAGCGGGCATTCGCCGGGCTTACTTCCCCGCTCACGACACTGCTCTTAAGATATTCCAGATAATAGCGGATGGCATCATCTATTCTGCCCAGTCTGTAGGATATCTCTCCCTTCCAAAAGTTGATATAAGGCAGGACGCTGGTATTGTTAGGGTCTTTTAAGGCCTTGTCCAGCAATTCATTGGCATTGAGCAGCATGCCGTCATTGACCAGCTCCGTCGCGCGGCCGTATAATATCCTTGGATACAGGCGCCGGGCATTCTGGGAAGGATGATCCAGACTGTCCAGCAGGGTCATTGCATCCCGGTAGTTATTGGTATTGGCCAGCACGCTGACCAATAGCTCCTTTGCCTCCTGGTTATAGGACGAGTTGGGAAATTGTTGCAGGAATGACTGCAGTTCCGTCAAGGCTACATCCTGGTATCCCAGCTCATAGGATAGCTTGGCATAATTGTATTTGGATATCTCCTTTTGTTGCGGATTGCTGCTGTTGGAGGAGCAGAAGAGGAATGCATTGCGGGCATTGGCCTTCTGGCCTGTTTTTAAATAAGCATCTCCCAGCATATACATGGAGTTCTGGGCCAGGGAATCTTCTTTTCCACCCAGCTGCTTGAACCCCGCGATGGCCTTATCCCAGCTCTTTGTCTGGTAGTAACAATAGGACAGCTCGTAAAGATCCGTCCTCGATACTTTCTTGGATTGATTGACATACTGTTCCAGGTAAGGGAGCGCCTTGGCAAAGTCCTGCTTTTCATAATAACCATGCCCTACCAGCTGTCTCATTTCCATGTCATAGTACTGGTTGCCTTTTTTCAGACGAGCCTCTGCATATTCGATGGCCTTATCTTTTTGACCCTGCACCAGGTAAATATTGGCGACATAATAGGGCACCACCTTTTCATATCGGGGATTATCTTCCACAACCTTGAAAGCCGTCAATGCCTCCGGGTATTTTTTCTGGTAGAAGCAGATAAAGCCATAGTAATAATTGGCGTCGAGATAATTCGGGTCCTTGGGCATCTGCCGGATGGCGTCGAATAAAGGTAGGGCCTGGTCAAATCGCTGTTGGGTGAAATAGCAATATCCCTGGTGGAATTTCAGATCGGCTATTTCGCGGTTGCTGAGATTCTCGATATCCGCCTGTTCATACAGACGTACTGCTGCTGTATAATCCTTCTGCCTGAAGTAATATTCCGCCAAATGGAAGCTCATCATACCCACCCGGGGAGCATTGTTTTCCAGATCGATGAAATCCCGGGCAGGCTCTACAGCTGTCTTGTCGTTCTGCTCCAGGGCGCATACGAGATAATAGTATTTTACATCCTGATATTCTACCGAATTGTTACTGCGATCAGTTTCCCGAAGGGAGTATTTCAGCTCTCTGAAAATGGGATATGCCAGACTATAGTATTCATTTTGAAAGAAATCCTTGGCCTGTTTGAAACTGGCTTGCGGATCGTCAAGATATTTTGTCTGCTGGGCAAATGACGAAGAGCTTAGAAGAATGATGGAAAAAAACAATACAGGTTTTTTCACGAAAAAGAAAGTTTTTGTTCTTTATTTTTTCAATGTCCTTGCATTCAAAAATGCCCCCGCCAGCCGGGGACCTCGGGGGTTAACGCGATAAAGTTTCTAATTATTTTACCTTTTACCAATTATCGTTCCAAACACCTGTGGATAAGTACGAGTATTAACATTTCCTTTGGAACCCCTTATCTTTAAGGGCAAATTCAACTTCATGAAAAAATTTCTCTCGACCGCCTATTCCGACAATTCGTTCAACCTGGCTGCTTTACTGCTGCGCCTGACTTTCGGCCTGCTCATGTGTATCAATCACGGATTCCCCAAGCTGATGAATTTCAGTAAAGAGGTAGCCAACTTCTCCGACCCTTTTCACATAGGACATCGCTGGTCTCTTATCCTCGTGATCTTTTCAGTGGTACTGTGCGCCCTGCTCCTGGTCCTGGGTCTCTTCACACGGGTAGCCGCCCTGGTATTGGCTATTGAAATGGCGGTAGCTGCCTTTTTAATTCATAGAGGTCAGCCCCTTACTGTCCATGAAGCCGCCCTGCTCTATCTCACCGCATTCTTTTCCATCCTGCTTGTAGGCCCGGGTCGTATCAGCGTGGACGGAATGATGGGAAAATAAATAATTGAATAATGTACACGAGTGAGACACAGATCCGCGTCCGCTATGCAGAAACAGACCAGATGAATGTCGTTTACTACGGCAATTATGCGCAATATTTTGAAGTGGGCCGGGTGGAAGCCATCCGCCAGTTGGGTCTGAGCTATAAGGATATCGAGACCGACGGCGTCATCATGCCTGTAGTGGAATTTACGGCAAAATATCTCCGTCCTGCTCGCTACGACGACCTTTTGACGGTAAAGACCATCCTGAGAGAATGGCCCGTTGATCATCGTGTGGTATTCCATCAGGAAGTCTACAACGAGGGGGGCAAGCTGCTCACTACAGGAAAGGTGCTGTTGTATTTCCTGAAAAAGGACACGATGGAAAGGACGCTTATGCCCGCCGACCTGGAAAGCAGGTTGGCGCCCTATTTTCCAACTCCTTACCAGGAACCGCAGGATGCGGTTCGTCCGAAGGACAGACATTAGCGATATGCGGAAATTGGGCTATTTTTTTCCCACGAGACCAATTTCCGCACTTTAACTTTGCACTCCGAATATCAAGGACATGGAAAAAACAGTAGCGAGTATTATTACCATCGGAGATGAACTTTTGATCGGACAGGTAATAGACACCAACAGCGCCTGGATGGCGCAGGAGTTGAATAAGATCGGCGTTTGGGTGCGCCATCGACTGGCAGTAGGCGATGTATGGGACGATATCTGGAAAGCCCTGGACGAAGAGTCGGAGCATTCCCGGATCATCCTCATCACCGGAGGTCTGGGCCCTACGGCAGATGACATCACCAAACCATTGCTGAATGAATACTTCGGCGGCAGGCTGGTGGTGGATGAAGGCGCCCTGGCCAATGTAAAGCAGATATTTGAAAGACTGCAGCGACCGATGATAGAACGCAATCTCAAACAGGCCGAAGTCCCCGATGTCTGTACGGTGATCCCCAATAAAAGAGGGACCGCTCCCGGTATGTGGTTCGAAAAGGATGGTAAGATATTCGTATCCATGCCCGGTGTTCCCAACGAGATGAAAGGTATGATGACGGACACCATCCTGCCCACCCTGCAGCAGCGTTTTGGTCTTCCATTTATAGCCCACCGTACTTTGCTGACGGCCGGCGTTGGCGAATCTTTTCTGGCAGACCATATCAGCGCCTTCGAGACGTCCCTTCCATCTTATATAAAGCTGGCTTATCTGCCCAATTATGGCATGGTACGTCTTCGGCTGACCATACAGGGGGATGACTCCGAGGTCATGACAAAGGAGCTGGATACCCAGTTTGCTACCATGAAGCAGCTCACCAGGGAATGGATGGTCATCGATGAGGACCTTACCCTGCAGGAAGCCCTGGGCAAGCTCCTGAAGAGCCGCGGACAGACAGTAGGGACAGCCGAAAGCTGTACAGGAGGCTATATTGCCCATTTGATCACCTCAATTCCGGGCTCCAGCCAATATTTTAAAGGCAGTATCGTTAGCTATGCTAACGAGATCAAGGAAAACGTCCTGGGTGTGAGCCCCGATACCCTGGCCACCACAGGAGCCGTAAGTGAAGAGACAGTCCGACAGATGGCAGCCGGAGCCCTGAAAGTGCTGGACACGGACTATGCGGTAGTAACGTCCGGGATCATGGGCCCCGATGGGGGCAGCCCCGAAAAACCCGTAGGCACCGCCTGGGTAGCCGTTGCAAATCGTCAAAGAATATCCGCCCAAAAGTTCTGGTTCAGGTTTGATAGGCAGCGGAACATTGAATTAACCGCAACAAATGCCTTGAATCTGTTGAGAAAATTTATCCTGTCCGACGAGGGATAGGCGTTCGTCAACCGCCCCATCGGGATGGTGTAATTTTCATTGAAAACCATACCGGTGCACAAATTTTACCTACCTTTGGCCCCGGGCGGACCGAGGGGTCCGTACGCC
>Ga0207695_10008206_pt1 | contig 13116 bp, 8 predicted proteins | sample KBSC54metaG_FD_184354 | JGI IMG/M metagenome (GOLD analysis project Ga0207695, IMG submission 184354) | Corn rhizosphere microbial communities from Kellogg Biological Station, Michigan, USA - KBS C5-4 metaG (SPAdes) (version 2) | ecosystem: Host-associated > Plants > Roots > Rhizosphere > Soil...
GCGGATTCGTTCGAGCGTCGCCATGTCCGTAACTCTAGTGCCATTCGGATCCAAATACTGGAATCCTCGGCCTACAGCCTTGCGCACGATTCCGGGCTCGCGGTCGGAAACGTAACGAAGACCAATGCTCTGCGCCGCGTCTCGCGATTGCGCGGGAGCCGGACGGAGACGAACCAGCGAAGTCAGTGTCGATCGATGCGCAGCTTGCATAACGGGTTAGGAAGCACTTGGTGACCCAAAGAAAACGACACCGGGATTACCGGCGTCTTACCTCTGGGGGTCGCTCTCTGCTGCTTTCGTTACGTCTCCTCCCGCGGCGGCGGCGATCCCCGCCATTAACCGCTTGGATATAACCGAGCGAGGCTTGTCGGTAATCACATCTGAGGCGCTCGCATAACGATCGCGGTGCTTGATTAGAAGCCAGGAAGCTCGTTGTGCCTTACCGGTGGCTCGATTCGTTCGTACCAGCACCCATGAACCGCGCAGTTTCTTCCCATGCAGTGAAAATTTTAATTCGCCGTTGCGAAGACCCGTTTGGACGTCTGCCTCGGGTTCCCAGGTCCCGTGATCCCACACCATCACAGTTCCGCCCCCGTACTGGCCTTCCGGAATGATGCCTTCGAAATCGGCATACTCGATTGGGTGATCTTCAACTGCCATGGCGAGCCGTTTGATCGAGGGATCGAGCGACGGGCCCTTCGGTATCGCCCACGATAGAAGAACGCCCTCCCATTCCAGTCTGAAGTCATAATGCAAATGGCTGGCCTGATGCTTTTGAACCACGAAAATGAGTGAATCGGCGGAGGCTTTTGTCCGCGCGGCGCCCTTCGGCTCTGAACTGACCTTGAAGTCGCGTTTCGTGCGGTATTTTGCCAGTGGCATACACATACATAGGGCAATTTCGATGCCACAGTTCTCTCGACTGCGGAAACATACCCGACGATGGAGACATCTAAAGGGCAGTGCCTGTCTCGGTCGGATCGTCAAAGAAGAGTTTGCACCCTAGTACATTTCGTACAGGCGCAAGAGTAATTCCTAAAGAGCGGAATGCCCGACTAACCATTCCGGGCGACGCGAAAGACGTCACGCTGCAAGTGGGCGGTAAAGAGCTTGCTCTTACCAATCTTTCCAAAGTGTTTTGGGCAGAGGACGGGATCACAAAAGCCGACTTGCTTCAGTATTACGCCGATGTTTCCTCCTATATACTTCCTTACCTTCAGGATCGGGCGATGGTGTTGAAGCGCTATCCGGATGGGGCGTCGGGCAAGTTTTTCTTCCAGAAGCATGCGCCGGCATCGCGGCCTGACTGGATTCCCATTTGCGAAATTCAGCACCCTTCCGCGAACCTGGTCGATTTTCCGGTGATCAACGACCTTGCGGGGCTTTTGTGGGCCGTTAACCTGGGATGCATCGATCTCAATCCCTGGTACGCCCGCTGCGACGATGTCGACCGCCCGGATTACCTGCATTTCGATCTCGACCCGACGCCGGGCGCGACCTTCGCGCTGGTCCGCGAAGCGGCACTGGCGCTGCGCGACGAACTAGCTGCGTTGAAGATCAAGAGCTACCCAAAGACTACCGGTTCTCGAGGGATTCACATCTACATACCAATCGTGCGCGGCCCGCTTCAGAAGGAGGTGTGGACCTTCGCGAAAGCCTTCGCCGTCAGCGCGGCGCAAAAGTATCCGAAGTTACTGACTTCTGAATACCGGGTTGCAAAACGATCGCCGAATCGGATTCTAGTGGATTACAACCAGAACGCCTGGGGACGGACTCTGGCCTCGGTCTACTCGGTGCGGCCCAAACCGCACGCAACGGTATCCGCTCCGGTCACCTGGGAGGAAGTCGAGCGCGGTGTCGAAATCGCAGACTTCCGTCTGGATAACATGGTCAAGCGCCTCGCGAAAGTGGGCGATCTTTACCGGCCTTTGCTGCTGCAAAAGAATCGCTTCAGATTGATGGCGCTGGCATGACACTTCCGATCAAACCGCCGTTCTTGCCCATGGAAGCCAAGAGCGTGGGAACAATCCCTACCGGGCCCGAATGGCAATATGAGCCAAAGTGGGATGGCTTCCGGTGCGTTGCCTTCCGCGATGGTTCGACTGTAGAACTGCAATCGAAGGCCGGTCAAACGCTCACCAGATATTTTCCCGAACTCGTTGCGGCGCTGCTCAAACTGAAGGCTCGCAAATTTGTGCTGGATGGCGAAATCATCGTAATGATAGACGGCAAGCTTTCCTTCGACGATCTTCTGCAGCGCATTCACCCGGCGGCGAGCAGGGTTGCCAAGCTGTCCCAACAGCACCCGGCGGAATTCGTGGTGTTTGATCTGTTGGTGGATGATCGCGGCCGTTCCCTGGTGGATCAAATATTCGCGAAACGCAGGACCACGCTCGAATCGTTCACAACCAAATATTTGACCGGTAATGCTACTTTCGTTCTCTCGCCGGCCACCAATGACATCCCCGTCGCGCGCGGCTGGCTGAAGAGTATGCGGGGCCAGTTGGATGGCGTGGTCTCCAAGCGTCTCGACCTCACCTATTTATCAGGCGAGCGCGCCATGCAGAAGATCAAGACATTGCGAACTGCCGATTGCGTGGTGGGCGGCTTTCGATACCTGGCGGGCCAGAAAGTCGTCGGCTCCTTGCTACTCGGATTGTATGATCGCGAAGGGCTCTTGCAGCATGTAGGCTTTACCTCGTCGATCGAGGCGGCGAGCCGTCCTGCTCTCACACGTAAATTGAAGGCGATGATCGAGCCTCCAGGCTTCACGGGTCGCGCACCTGGGGGACCGAGCCGCTGGAGTTCCGAAAAGTCCACCGTTTGGGAGCCGCTACGTCCTGAATTAGTAGTGGAAGTTCGCTACGACCACTTTACCGGCCACCGTTTCCGGCATGGAACCAAGTTCATGCGCTGGCGTCCCGACAAAGCGCCACGCCAATGCCTGATGGAACAGGTGGAGCGCGAAACCAAATCACCACTGGGTTTGTTGCGCGAAATAGCATAATTGAAATTCTGTGTCCCGCGGGTTTCCACTAGTAGTCCTTATGTCACCGGCGCGCATCGGCGGCGCGCGGTCGAATGTTCTGCTGCGTCCGGAGGCCAGCTTCGATCTAGCCGAACGTCTGCGCGCCCGCCAGGCTACTCTTGGGGAAGCCTACGCTTTCATCAGCGGACTCTACTTCCGAGGCAAGCTGGCGTATGCGGAAGCTTTCGCCGTTCCACCCGAAGGTTTGCCGCCGGCTCTGGTCATTGTGCCAGGGCTGGGTTTAGTCCCGCCCAACACAATCGTCGACACGGAACAACTGCGTCGCATCGGGGACGTATCGATCGAAGAGAATAACCACGCCTACCGGGATCCTCTATTGCGCGATGCCCAGCGGCTTGAACAGAACGCCGGTCCGGCTTGTCATTACCTGCTGCTCGGGAGCATCGCCACGAAGAAATACTCCGAACCTCTCCTGAACGCTTTTGGGGATCGTCTTCTTTTCCCTCTTGAGTTCATCGGTCGCGGCGATATGAGCCGTGGCGGATTGATGCTGCGCCGGGCCAGCAGCGGCGAGGAGTTATCGTACGCGAGCCTTCGTGGAGCGATTCTGAAGGGACCTCGTCCGCCAAAATTGGAACCGCTGCGGAAGGCGGCTCCGCCCCTGCGGGCGTCATGACCAACGAGGGGCAGCTTCGACGACATACTTCGAGCGCGTACCAGTAAGGGCTCCAGCGTTTTCGGCAAATGTCTTTCTCTCCGGTAAGTGTCGTCGAGATGCCGGAGCCGATTCGGGCAATGATCGAACTGCAAACAGTGCAGTCATCCCAACCCGTGCATGACTGCTGTAGCAACTTCTTTTTTGAGCGAAATTCACTTTAATCCCCAGGTGCTTCGGACATGATGCAATTCAGACGAGCTGCCGCACTTTGTCGGAAAGTATGGACTTCATGATCTTGCTCCGCTCAGGGGTCCCGCGCGCGATCGATTTCGCGAAATTCAGCGCTTGATCGGTTGTGATCTTGGCGGGTAATGGCGGCAGGTAGGGATCCACTACGGCCTCGATGAGCACAGGCCCCGGATGGCTCATGGCCTGCTCCACAACCAGACCGGCCTTGTGCGGATCTTCGAGGCGGAATGCAGTCAAGCCAAAGCCTCTGGCGACGGTCGCGAAATCGATGGGCTGAAGATCGCAGGCGAACTCCGGATTGCCGAGAAACACCATTTGCTCCCACATGATCTGTCCCAGGTAATTGTTTTTGATGACGATGATTTTGATCGGAAGCTTGTATTTTACGCAGGTGGCGAGTTCCGCCATTAACATCGAAAGGCCGCCGTCACCCACGAAGGCCACCACGGTTCGCTCCGGATAAGCGAGCTGCGCGGCGATTGCATAAGGCAAACCGCAAGCCATGGTTGCTAAATTGCCCGAGCAGGAGTGGAGCTGGCCGCGCCGGGCCGGAATGTGGCGCGCCCACCAACTGGTGATCGTGCCCGAATCGCTGGTCACAATGGCGCCTTCGGGCAACCTCCGCCCCAATTCGTGTGCGATGACTTGCGGCTTCATCGGCATATCCATATTGGAGGCACGCACTTTCATGGTTTCGCGCCAGTCCTTCATCGATTCCTGCGCTTCTTCCAGGAACCGCCGGTTTTTCTTGCGCTGCAGCAGGGGGATCAAGGCGGTGAGACCGCCTTTAGCGCTGCCCACCAGACCGACTTCAACGGGATAGCGCAGACCGATGCGAGTGGGATCAATATCCAGTTGAACAGCGCGAGCCTCGCCCGGCTTGGGATAAAACTCAATATACGGGAAAGACGATCCCACGATGAACAGCGTGTCGCAATTCTGCATCGCGTCTTCAGATGGTTCGGTGCCCAGCAATCCGATGCCGCCGGTGGTGAAGGGGCTGTCGTCGGGCACGCACGATTTTCCGAGCAGGGCCTTGATGATCGGGGCTCCCAGAAGATCGGCTATGTATTCCAATTCGTCGCCGGCGCCAATCGCGCCTTGCCCCGCTAGAATCGCGATTCGCTTGCCCCGGTTCAGGATTTCGGCGGCCTTTTCGAGCTCGCTTTTTGTAGGCAATTGAAGGCGACGGGTTGTGATATTTGAAACGTGATCCGGTTTGTTGCGTTTCGATCGCTCGTCTTTTTTCAGTTCCTGATCCTGGATGTCCACGGGAATCGTGATATGTGACACGCACCTTCCGCTGATGGCAGTGCGGCAGGCGAGTTCGGCAACGTTTCGCACGTGGGCTGCTCCCATGACGCGTTCGTTATAGGTTGCGACGTCCATAAACAATTTGTCGAGCGCGACATCCTGCTGGGTAAAGGTTCCCAGGAGATCGTGAAATTGGAGCCCGGTGATTGCCAGAACCGAAGCGCCATCCAGTTTTGCGTCATACAGGCCATTTAACAGGTGAATGCCGCCGGGTCCCGAGGTGGCTAGGCAGCAACCTAGCTTGCCGGTGAATTTTGCATAGCCGCAAGCCATCAAGGCCGCAGCTTCCTCGTGGCGAGCTTGAATAAAGCGCAGCTTGCCGTCGTTTTGAGCCTTGCGGATCGCCTCCATGACACCGTTGATGCCGTCGCCGGGAATCCCAAAGATGATTTCGACGCCCCATTCGAGGATGGTTTCGATCAAAATGTCTGCTGTGGTGCTCATTGCGTCTCCTCTTGTTTATGAAGGTCGCCATACTTCGCGCCGCTGCATCGGAGGCCAACCCACAAAGCGCGCCGGGCGTCCAACGTCGCGAAATTCAACTAGATCTTCCCTACCTATCGGTTAGATCCATTTGTCTATGCAATAGCTACACGCTAATCGCCAAGATGAGCCGCTTCGAGAGACCAGCGCCTGCAATGGACTGAATCTGACTCTCCACGATTGTTCTAGCCCAGGTTTGACAGGAGTGCAAGGCCTGAGCCCGCACGCGCCGCGATCCAGCCGCAAAAAAGTCGATCGTATTACCGGGCCTGCCGGATTATAAGCGCGTTTCTGTACTCCTCGTTGCCGAAGAGTGGCAGCCATTCCTCTTAGCCGGGGATCTCTCTCCGGCTCCAGCGACCGACCCGGAAGTCGTAACGGAGCGGACCGCTGCTGCGCCCGCTGCTGCTCCCCTATTTGGTCTTGCTCCGCATGCGATGGCGTTCGTCATTTGCGAAGCTGTTGTTCCCGCTCCTGACGGAAAGAATCCCCCGGCCGCGTTAGGATTAACCGAAGTTTCAACGGTGCGCTGTACGGTTGAATATCGACAGGTTCGGCGGAGACTGCCGAGACTGAGGATTCGCCGCCGACCGCATGCAGCCGATACAACGTTCCGTCGAAACTATGCAACAGGAAGTGACCTTCACCATCCGAGCTTCCCAAAGAAGCATACCCCGGCCACCGTGGATCTTCCAATCGCAAACTGGCTCGCGCCGGGCGGCCGTCCGGCCATACAACCACTCCTTCAATGATGCGGTCTTTCTGCGGTTCGGGGAGGATTAAATCAAACGTTTGCGCACCCGGAGTTTCCGCGAGATGCACGACGGTGGCACCAGCGGGTCTGCGGTGCCGGGGAAATAACATGGCGCGTACGGCATATCTGGAGACGGAGAGCGATCCAGCTTGGCCCCAAATGATAGTCGCCGGTTCTTAGATATTCCAATCCGCAACGGCCGTCCACATCGCTGGTGGCTTGCTCGATCGGTGAACGTTGCGTCCGGGATGCGCGGGAACCATTTCGATACTACCTTGGGCTGCGGGCAGCCCCGCCCGTGCCAGGACGCGGCCCTGAATCCGGCGATCGAGCAGCATGATCACGCGGACTTCGGCACAGCCCTTGGCGTGAATCTAAACCTACCTCGGCCGCACGCGCCTGGGAAGAGCTTGTCAAAAGTTGTAGCCGACAATCAGACGAAGAGTAGGAGATGGACGCGAGTAGACCGAAGTTTTCAGCTCAGTGAAGACGCCGCTTCTGTAACGAATCCCGCCCAGAATATTTAGCCCGACATCGCTATGGAAATCACTGAAATCAACTCTTTGGCCCGCACCTGAAGGTGCCGAAAAATCTTGGTGAACGAAATTGAACCCCGGCCCTACTCCTATATAAGACGACCAGCGGCCTCGCCGGGATGAAATTGGCAGTCGATAAATCATTTCCGGATTCAATGCAAAAAGAGCAGTCACCTCTCCATATGCAAATTCGATATTGGGCCGGAAGAAAAGATCACTATTGAAGAACGGACCGACCTGCATTTGAGCTCCTATAAGCACCAGCTCGGGATCGAGCGCGACGCCTGCCCGCACGCCCAGCTGAAAGCGTTTTGCCTCCCGTTCGATGTCCCGCTCGATGTTACGAACCTCGGGGGGGACTGCTGGTTCACTCGTGGCGGTCGTGCTAGCTGCGCCATTCGTCAATGTGATGTCGCTTGCCACGCGAACTCCAGGCTCATCCCCCGCGGTTGAAATCACGCGCACTGGCGAGCCTATATTGAGTGTCGCGGGTTTTCGTGTAGTCCGTTCGATGATGAAAAGTTCGTAACGCCCGGAACTTGTTCGCACTGTCAAAGTGTTGCGTGAAGACGAGGAAATCGTGCCGGTAATGGTTTCGTCCTGAGCTTTTGCAAGTGGGCACATGATCGCAATAAACATGAAGCCACAAATTAGGCGGCCGGAAACGGTGTTCATTTGGAAATCTCCCCCGTCTCAACGAAGCATGCAAATGGCCAAAACAGATGGTCTACCTTCGTACGCAAAAAAACCACGCTCCTGTGTAAGTGCATGCCAAATCCGGGAGGATAAAGCGATTCAGTGTACGGAGCTACCCGAACCATCCCATGCGGAGACTGCCGGAAGGCCACGCACTATTAGCATTAAATCTGGAAAAAATTGCCGGGCGATCTCGTGATCTATAATCGTCAGAGGTCAACTGAACGGCGTACGCTCCCGGCGGCACCCCTGCGAAGTTCGCCCGGATGCCCTTCCGAATTCTTATATGCATAGATGATGTAGTCCACACCGGTTTGGAACGCGTAGCCGCAGTCGCCGCCAACCATCCCCGTGACGACCTCGATTTCCTGCTGCCCAAGGTTCCACCCCGGTCAGCGCTTCTCAGATCTGCATGCGGAACACGCGCTGGTGCGAGGATAGGGGCGTGGAGGACGAGTTAATAAATAGACGGGCGGACGGGCTTCGGCCCGGCAGTTTGCGCTTGAGCGGGCGTAGCCTCGGCGATATCTATCGCAGTTCCCGTGACACTGCGGTGGCTATCCAGGCGGCTGGGCATGCTGGTTCAGATCTTGGAACGCAAGAGCAAGCCCAGACCGGTGCTAGGGGCGCCACGAGCAAGGCAATCATTACCACCACCGCGCATGTCTCTATATTAGAGACCGATTGCTGCAGGATGGCCTGATGAAGACGAAACGTACCGCAAGTGGTGCCGGCGGCTGGCCGGTAATTGACTCATAAAAATTTGCACTCTATAACGGGCCTGCCGGACTATAAGCCGGTTTCTGTACTCCTCGTTGCCGAAGAGTGGCAGCCATTCCTCTTGGCCGGGGATCTCTCCCCGGCTCCAGCGACCTACCCGGAAGTCGTAACGGAGCGGACCGCTCCTGCTCCCCTATTTGGTCTTGCTCCGCATGGGGTTTGCCCTGCCAGCCGCATTGCTGCGGCCGCGGTGCGCTCTTACCGCACCTTTTCACCCTTACCTGACAGTTACCTGCCCGGCGGTATTGTTTTCTGTGGCACTATCCGTGAAACTCGCTTTAAGCGAATCCCCCCGGCCGTTAGCCGGCATGCTGCCCTGTGGAGACCGGACTTTCCTCCCGCCCGCTTGGGTTTCCCCTCGCAGGCCAGCGGCTGCCCGTCCGGCAGGCCCGCATTTATTATCGGGGTTGGAATGGCTAAGGGGCAATACTGATCCAGAGAATTCTGACCGGCACTATCGAAATCATCCCAGCATGACGAAACACAATAATGAAATCTTCTATCTCTAAAGGTCAGTGTATTCTGGAGATTCGACCGTCATTTGCAGATGAAGGTCGATATGACTAGCTGGAATCGCTCGCATTCCGCAAGCTCAAGAGACACCGACTGGTTTTACAGAAGGTAACAGGAGGGATACCTATGCTTCAACGATTGACCGCTTTTTTAGCGGTGCCACTATTCGCCGTCAGCCTGTTCGGTCAAGGCCTCGACACCCAGGCGAGTAAAGACGACTGGGAAGAAATAAACTTCGACTACAATTCCTCGGTGCTGGTGGACGGGTTCCCCAGCCTGCTGCGGCTCAGCGAACTGCTGCAGAAGAACTCCGGCTACAAAGTGAGAATCGAGGGCCACACCGATACCATCGGCGACACCAGCTACAACAACAAGCTGGGCATGGCGCGAGCCAGCGCGGTCCGCGACTTCCTGGTCAAATACGGCGCGCGTCCCACTCAGATTGAGGTAAGCTCGCGCGGCAAGCTGGACCCCAAATATGCCGGGCAGAAGGACACCTACGTGCGCACCGACGAAGCGCGCTGGATGAATCGGCGCGTTGCGCTGACAGTGTTGGACGATCAGGGCCGCACCGTGGGCGCGGGGGGCGCAGGCGATGCGATCCGCGCGATTCAGCCGGCAGCCACGGCGGGTCTCGCCGATTGCTGCAGCGAAGTCCTGAAGCGCCTGGATAAACTCGACGCCATCGAACGCATGTTGATGGACCTGGCGGATCAGAATAAGAAGCTGGCGGATGAAGTAGCGCGTCTGCGGCAGAATCAAGATGCCATGGCAGGCCGTATCCAGCCGCCTCCACCCGCGCCTCCAGCGCCGCCGACTACCGATGAGGTGGCCACCGCCGTGACCGATGCCATGGCGAAGAAGCAGTTGCCGAAGTTCCAGTTATTGGGCATGAACGTCGGCGCCAATAGCGACGGCAATGCGAGCTTCACCGGCAAAGGCCGTTACTTCTCGCCCTTCGGGAACAACTACGCGTTCCAGTCGGAAGGCGAATACTTCTACAGCAAAGGCCAGCGCGAGGGCCAGTTCGACTTTGGGCTGGTCGACCGCATTAACCGCTTCCAGGCGGGCCTGTTCGGAAGCTTCAAACATGTCAACTTGACCGGCGACCAGACCGGCGGCACCTTGGGCCAAGGCGCGCTCACCATGGAATACCTGTTCAAATGGGGCAAAATCGGCGTCTTCGGGACCAAAGCGTTTCTCGACGACGCGCTGGTGAACAGCGCCAATGTGATCACTCCCTCCGGCGTGTTCATGAATAATTTGTTCACCGAACGTTACCTTCGGGTAGTGGATCAGGCCGGGATGAGCGGCACCTTTGCGCTGTTCGGCAAGAACTACGCCGAAGGAAATCTTGGTTATTTGCGCAGCACCACTGCCGGGGACCGCGTCGGCGGCACGCTGCGGCTGATCTTCCCGGTAACCAATAAGATCGCTTTTACGCTCGAAGGCGGCATGAACGAGACCCTGCTTGGCCCCAGCAATAACGGACGCGTGGTCGCCGGCGTGCAGTTCGGCAACACGCTGCGGCCGACGGATTATCTGGAGTCCAAGCACCCGGTTCCAGTGCAGATTCCGCGCCTGCGCTATGAAGTGCTGACGCGCACGGTGCGCAAAGGCAACGCGGCTCCGATTGCCGACGCCGGACCGAACCAGATTCTGCCGGGAGCGCAAACGGTGACCCTAAATGGGTCGGCTTCCTACGATCCGGATGGCGACCCCATCACGTTCCAGTGGGTGCAGGAAGCGGGACCGGGGGTGACGCTTTCGGCGCCCACCGCGAAGACCACCACTTTTGCCGCGGCTGCCGGGCAGAATTACAGCTTCCGCCTGACGGTGAAAGATCCCTATGGAGCGCAAGGGATCGCGCGCGTGAGTATCACCGCGGGAACCCCGACGACGACGGTGACAGCGCCTCTGATCGTCAACTTCACCGCGAATCCAAGCACGATCAACGCTGGGCAATCGTCGACGTTGAGCTGGCAAGTGTCGAATGCCGACACGGTCACCATCACTACCTTAGGCACGGTGGCGCTGACCGGTTCGCAAGGTGTGACGCCGGCGACCACGACCACCTACACTCTGACTGCTACGCACGGGACGCAGACGGCTACTGCGAACGCTACCGTGACGGTAAATTCGGTGACCACCGGCGGCTTGCCGGTGATCGTCAGCTTCGCGCCGAACCCCGCGACCATCGATTACGGGCAGAGTTCGGTGCTCTCGTGGGTGGTGCAAAACGCGACGACGGTCAACGTCACCACTATCGGGACCGTCGGGCTTACCGGCTCGCACTCGATTTCACCGGCGGCGACCACTAGCTACACCATCACGGCGTCCAACGCCAACGGCACCGTCACGGCCAGTACCACGCTGACGGTGATTACATCGGTTAAGATCCTGTCGTTTACCGCGACACCTTCGAGCACGACCTCGGGGGGCCCAGCGGTTCTGGTTTGCGAGACGGCCGGTGCAGTATCGGTGAACGTGAACGGAGTGGTGTTCACGACGCCCACCGCGGTGGAATCCGTGCACGTGATTACCACCACTACTTACACTTGTACGGCGACAGCAGCCGACGGCCAGACAGCCTCGGCGCAAACTACCGTAACCGTGGCCGGGCCGATCGATCCAGCGCTACCGAAGAAGTAAGCGGGCAGCGAAAAGGGCAGGTCCGGTAACCCCGGCCTGCCCTGTTTTTTTGTAGTGAGGAACGGACTACTCGGTATCGCGAGTCCGTTTTTTACGGTTGCGTTTGCGCGCCAGCGCTTCCTTGGTGCGCTTCTTCTCACCCGGTTTCAAGTAGAACGAATGCCGCTTGATTTCCTTGATGATGTCTTCAGTCTGCACCTTGCGCTTAAAACGCCGGAGCGCGCTCTCCAGGGTTTCTCCATCCTGGACGTGTACTTCAGCCAATCGTAATTCACCTGCCTCTCGGATCTGGTACGAAGTCCCAGGATAGCAGGGTTCGACGGCGATCCCCGCGATGGTCCGCCCTGGCTTCGCCCGCTGCCGCTATCTGCCCTTGCTGAGTTTGCGGAAGTATTCCGCCACCGCGTCGGTGTAGCCAGGCGCCACGCGGTCGCCGGCTCCGCTGCGCACTTGCCCCGAGTCCAGGTCCGCCGACGAACGGCGCAACTGCACTTCGAGCGCTTCAAGCCTCGGCAGAATCTCGCGAGCCAGGCGAGCTTCGAGCTCGGCCGACGCGGTGCTTCCTACACTAAGGCGCGAAAGATCCCGGCTCAGGTCTTGAACCTGTTTGCTGAGGTCCTGGTCGCCCTGGACGCGGTCACGCAGATCGTTCATCTGCGCCTGGGCATCGCGCACCAGGTTACCGGGCTCGACAGGTGCAGTGCCATTGGGCTCGTAAATACCTTCAGGCTGGAAACGGCCCAAGCTGCCGTTGCCGCCGTTCATGCGCCCATTGTAGCTGCCGCCATATTGCGGAGAGCCGCCCTGCGGACCGCCGCCGCCGCCCCGCGCGTTACCTTGTTGGCCTTGACTTCCTTGTTGTCCCTGGCCGCTCTGCTGGCCTTGACCTTGGCCCTGACTGCCCTGCTTGCCCTGGCCCTTACCCTGACCGGGCTGCTGGCCGTTTTGGCCATTAGGCTGGCCGAGGCCGCGCTGCTGCGCCATCTGCTGCATCTGTTCGCGCAGATTTTCGAGCCGCGCCAGTTCCTGCTCCAGGCCGCCCTTGCCATCGCCGGGCTGCGCGTTGGGATTAACCGCCGCCTGGGCCGCTTTCAGATCGCGGCTCAATTGTTCCAGCGACTGCGTGATGGGCGCCTCGCGTGGCACCATCAAGCGCCCCTGACCTTCGCGAATGTAACGCGCGGAGTATTGCATGCGCAGCTTGGTTTCGTTCTGCTGGATATCGCTCAAGCCGTCGCGCACGCGCGCCGAGGCCGAGGGTTGCGTGCCGGCGAGATCGCGCGCGGCCTTCTGCATGTCCTTTTCGAGCTGGCCGACCGCCTCGGCCATCTTGTCCTTCTCCTCGGCAAGCTCGCGGATCTGAGAGCCGTTCCTGCCGCCCTGTTGCGCGCCTCTGCCAAAGGCTTGCCCTAAGCGCTGCTCGAAGTCTTTCTGCTCATCCTTGAGACCTTCGGCGCGCTTCGACAAATCGTCGACCTGCGAGGATGCCTGC
>Ga0207695_10008209_pt1 | contig 13114 bp, 12 predicted proteins | sample KBSC54metaG_FD_184354 | JGI IMG/M metagenome (GOLD analysis project Ga0207695, IMG submission 184354) | Corn rhizosphere microbial communities from Kellogg Biological Station, Michigan, USA - KBS C5-4 metaG (SPAdes) (version 2) | ecosystem: Host-associated > Plants > Roots > Rhizosphere > Soil...
AGGATGAGCATCATCGGACTGGCCATGAACCTGTTGCTGGCGGGCCTGCTGCTCGCCGCTCTCGGCATGGGCTGGCGGCTGAACCGGCGGCTGAAGGCGCTGCGCGACAGCCATGACGGCTTCGCCGTCGCGGTGGCCGAGCTGAACGTCGCTGCGACCCGCGCCGAGCAGGGGCTGGCCGACCTGCGCGCCGCCACCGACGAGGCGGTCGACATCCTGGGCGAGCGCATCGAGAAGGGCCGCGCCCTGGCCAATCGCCTCGACCGGCTGATCGAACACGCCTCGGTGCCGATGCGCCAGGCGGCCGAGCCGCCGGTCGATGTGGTGGCCGAGCGCCGGCTCGGCGCCCTGCTGGCCGCGGCCCGCGAGGCGCGTGCAACCCCGCCCGAGCGGGTCGCCCAGACCGACCGCTCCGTCCAGACCGAACGGCTGATGGCCGAGCGCCTCGCCCAGCGGCAGATGCCGCCCCGTCGGCGACCTGTCGAAGACGACATCTTCGACGACGAGCCGCTGACCCTTGACGATATCCGTGGAGTCCGCCGTTGAAATCCATGCCCCGCATCCTGCCTCTGGTGGGCATAGCCGTCGGCGGCGTGTTGGCCATCAACGCGCTGGCCGGCGCGCGCAGCCTGCCGGACATGATCTCCGGCGCGAAGGCCTTCGCCGAGGAAGCCGCCAAGCCGGCCAAGCCCAAGGCCGGCAAGGCCGCGACCAGGAAGCCCGCCGACGCCAAGGCCGCCGACGCCGCGACTGCGCCGACCGCGCCCGCCTTCCCAGGCGCGCAGGCCGCCACGGGCGAATCCAAGGACACCGCCGCGACGGCCCTGCCGCCCCCCACCATCCAGCCCCGGGGCGTGTGCGCCCCGACCGCCGCCGAACTGGCCAAGGAAGCCGGCCTGTCGCCGGGCGAACTGCAGGTGCTGCAGAACCTCGGCGCGCGCCGCGGCCAGCTCGACCAGCGCGAGGCGGACCTGTCGACCCAGCTCGCCCTGCTGGCCGCCGCCGAAGCCAAGCTCGACGCCAAGACCAAGGTGCTGGCCGGGCTGAAGGCCGACGTCCAGGCCCTGCTGGCCCAGGCCGACGGCCGCGAGGCCTCGGAGGTCGACCGTCTGGTGAAGGTCTATGAGGGCATGAAGCCCAAGGACGCCGCCGCCCGCATGGCGGTCCTCGAGGACGGCGTGCGCCTGCCGATCGCGGCCAAGATGAAGGAGCGCGCGCTGGCGGCGATCATCGGGCAGATGCCGGTGAACGACGCCAAGAAGCTGACCGAGTCCCTGTCGCACCGCTTCACCGCGGCCCAGACCCTCGCCCAGAACGCCACGGCCAAGGCCGACGCGGCGGCCTCGGCGACCGGCGGACCCGCCGAGGCGGCCAAGACAGAGACGGCCAAGCCCAAGGCGCCGCGCCAGGCCAAGAAGGCCGCGCCGCGCAAGAAGGCGCCCGCCGACGCCGCCGCCTCGGCCACGCCGCCCGCCGACAAGCCCGCGCCCGCGGCCGCTGCGCCGCCGGCCGCCGCCGCCGCGCCGCCCCCGGCCAAGGCCGGATAGGCTTCGTGAACCTGCGCCATACCCTGCGCGCAGGTGTGGCGGCGATCGCCGTCGCCGGCGTCGTCGCGCCCGCCGGCGCGGCGCCGAGCAGCATCGACGTGCGCGTCGCCCAGGCCGACGGCTTCTCACGCGTCGAGTTCCGCGGCGCGCCGGAGGTCAAGAGCGAGCGCAACGGCCAGGTCCTGACGCTGATCTTCCCGCGCGACGCCGACCCCGACATCGCCCGCCTGCGCACCTCGCCGCCGAAGTGGATCAAGACCGCCGAGAAGCGGCACGCCAAGGGCCGCCTCATCGTGGCGCTGACGCTCACCGACGACGCCGACGCCAAGGTGGGTTCGGCGGACGGGGCGGCCTTCGTCAACGTCTTCCAGAAGCCGCCGCCCACCGCTGCGGAGCTGGCCGCCGCCAACGCCGCCAAGCCCGAGCCGCAGCGGCCCAATCCGATCCCCGCCGGCGGCGTCGTCCACATGGCCTCCAAGGTCGACAACGCCCAGGTGCAGTTCAGCTTCACCTGGGCCAATCCGGCCGGCGCGGCGGTCTTCCGCCGCGGCGACGCCGTCTGGGTGGTGTTCGACGCGCCCGCCGTGCTCGACGTCGCCCACGCCCCGCGCGGGCTCGTGCAGTACTCCGCCCTCCAGGCCAGCCGCGGCGCCGACTACGCCGCCGTCCGCATCGAAGCCGCCCACGGCGTGCCGGTGTTCGCCACCTCCATCGGCAATACCTGGACCATCGCACTGGGACCCGGCGACGAGGGCGCGCCCAGCGTGGTGCGCATCCAGCGCGACCAGGCCGAGGGGCCGGCGACGCTGAAGGCCGCCGTGGCCGGCGCCACCAGGATCGTCCAGATGGCCGACCCGCAGGCCGGCGACACCGTCAGCGTGGTCACCGCGCTCGGTCCGTCCAAGGGGCTGCCCAGCCGCCGGGACTATGCCCAGATGGCCGTCCTGCCCTCCATCCAGGGCCTGGCGGTCGAGCCGCATATCGAGGACCTCAACCTCAGTCGCGACGGCGACATCATCCGCATCGGCCGCACGCTCGGCCTGGCGCTGTCGCCCAGCTTGGCGACCCAGGACGTGGCGCGCCTGACGGTGGATGCGCCCAGGCCCGCCGCCATGCCCGGCCTGATCAACTACGAGGACTGGCCGAGGACCGGGCCCAGGGGCTTCCTCGGCCGCTACCACCAGCTGCTCGACGCCGCGACCATCGAGAGCGCCAACACCGACAAGGCCGCGCCGACCGGCGCGCGCATGGCGCTCGCCCGCTTCCTGGTGGGCTCGGAGCTGTCCTACGAGGCGATCGGGGTGCTGAACGACGCCGCGCGGGCCAATCCGTCGGTGATGGATTCGCCGGAATTCCGCGGCCTGCGGGGCATCGCCCGGGTCATGGCCCGGCGCTACAAGGAGGCCGAGGCCGACTTCTCCGCCCCGGCCCTGGTCGAGGACCGCGCGAGCGCGCTCTGGCGGTCCTACATCGCCGTCCAGCTCGCCCAGTGGCCGGAGGCGCGCGCCCAGTTCGCCAAGGGCGCCGAGGCCTTCAACATGTTCTCGCCCAAGTGGAAGGCGCGGTTCGCCCGCGGCGACGCCCAGGCGGCGCTCGCCCAGGGCGACCTGCCCAGCGCCGAGGCCCGCATCCGCCTGGCGCTGGCCGACAAGACCGACGTCTATGAGGAGCTCGCCACCCGCCTGGTCCAGGCCCGGATCATCGAGCAGGAGGGCCACAAGGACCGCGCCCTCAAGATGTATGCGGCGATCGCCACGGCGCCGCGCGAGTCGCTCTCCTCGCCCGCCCTGCTGCGCTCCACCCAGATCAAGCTCGAGACCGGCAAGGTCACGCCGCTGCAGGCGGCCACGGTCTTCGACGGCCTGCGCTACCGCTGGCGGGGCGACGCGACCGAGCTGGAGACCATCCGCGCGCTCGGCCAGCTCTATCTGAGCCAGGGACGCTACCGCGAGGCGCTGGAGGCCCTGCGGTCGGCCGGCACCCGCCTGCCGGACCTGCCCGAAGCCCTGCAGCTGCACGCCGACCTCGACGCGGCCTTCCGCTCGCTGTTCCTGAACGGCAACGCCGACGGCCTGGAGCCGGTCCAGGCGCTGGCCCTGTTCCAGGATTTCCAGGAACTCGCCCCCATGGGCTCGGACGGCGACCTGATGGTCCGCAAGCTGGTGCGCCGGCTTGTCGACGTGGACCTATTGGACCAGGCCGCGGTGCTGCTCAAATACCAGGCCGAGAACCGGCTCGACGGCGTGGCGCGCGCGCAGGTCTCCACCGACCTGGCGCTGATCTACCTGATGAACAAGAAGCCGGAACAGGCGATCGAGGCGATCAACAGCTCGCGCACAACGGTGCTGCCCACCGCGCTCAACGCCGAGCGCCGGCTGATCGAGGGCCGCGCCTGGATGGGCGTCGGCCGCTACGACGCCGCCCTGGAGATCATCGAGAAGGACACCACCAAGGACGGCCAGGACCTGCGCGCCGAGATCCTCTGGAAGCAGAAGGACTGGGCCAAGGCCGGGACGCAGTTCGAAAAGGCGCTGGGCATGCGCTGGAAGGATCCCACCGCGCTCTCGGCCGACGAGGAAGGCAAGCTGCTGCGGGCCGGCGTGGCCTACAGCCTGGCCGGCGACGACGCGGCGCTCACCCGGCTGAGCGGCCAGTACAAGGGCTTCTTCGACGCCGCCCACAATCCCGAGGCCTTGCGCATCGCGCTCACCGGCGTCTCGACCAACCGCCTGAGCGTCGCCGACTTCGGCCGGGTCAGCGCTGACAACGAGGCCTTCACCGGCTGGGTCGACAAGATGAAGGTCCGCTTCCGCACCCGGCCCGCGCCGGTCGGCAACGGCAAGGCGCTCGCCCCGCCGGCCCCGCCCGCGAAACCCGCGGCCCCCGCCAAACAGGCCCAGGCCGGCGCCTCCTCCGCCAAGGGTTAGGCGGCGTGTTTCGGCCGACGTCGATTTTGACGCGCGGCGCAAATGCCGTCAGACTGGCTTACGACGTATCGCTCGCCGGTCGTCGCCGAAATTTGAAAAGCCCATAAAGATCAACCCACTGCATTTCGACACGTGATTCCGGGTCAATGTCGCCGACCGAGCGCCCCTGGCGCACTTTGCAATATTGGCGAAGGGAAACGGTGGTATCCGGGCGCGGAAAGCTGGAGCTGACGCCATGAAACGAGCCCTTTTGGCCACCGCCGCCGTCCTCTCGGGCGTCGCGCTCGCCAGCCTGGCCGCGCCGGCCGGGATCGCCGCCGACACGCCCAGCGCCACGCCGCAGCATGTCGACGACTTCCAGCTGACCGACCACACGCGCCTGGCGCAGCACCTCTACTATTTCAACTACACCCCGGCGATCGTGGTGATGACCCGCTCCAACGCGGCGGCCGGGTCCGACGCGGCGCTGCAGAAGCTCTCCGAGGCCTACAAGGCCAAGGGCGTCGTCGTCTGGGGGCTGGATTCAGACCTCGCCGACAGCCGCGACGCGGTTGCCGCCCAGGTCGCCAGGGAGGGCCTGGACGTGCCCGTCCTGATCGACGAGCAGCAGCTGGTCGGCGAGCAGCTCGGCGTGCAGCGGGAAGGGGAGGTCTTCGTGATCAACCCCAAGACCTGGACCGTCGCCTATCGCGGGCCGCTCGACGCCCATGCCGGCGCGGCGGTCGACGCCCTGCTGGCCGGCCAGGCGCCGGCGGTGACGCGGGTCGCCGTGACCTCCGGCAAGCCGGTGAGCTTCCCGGAAAAGGCCCACGCCGCGGACTTCGCGAAGATCTCCTACGCCAAGGACGTCGCCCCGATCCTGCAGGACAAGTGCGTCTCCTGCCACATCGCTGGCGGCATCGGCCCGTTCGCCATGACCAGCTACGACGTGGTCAAGGGCTTCTCGCCGATGATCCGCGAGACGGTGCGCACGCGGCGCATGCCCCCCTATTTCGCCGACCCGCACATCGGCGTCTTCAAGAACGACCAGGGGCTGACGGCGGCCCAGACCAAGACCCTGGTCCACTGGATCGAGGCCGGCGCGCCGCGCGGCGAGGGGCCCGACCCCTTGCTGGCCAACGCCGACCGGCGCGCGCCGGAATGGCCGACCAACCTCGGCAAGCCCGACGTCGTCGTCAACCTGCCGGCCTTCAAGGTGCCGGCCACGGGCCTCGTCGAATACCAGAACCAGCTGGTGGACAACCCCTTCAAGCAGAACACCTGGCTGAAGGCGATCGCCATGCGACCGGGCGACCGCCGCGTGCTGCACCACGTGGTCTCCAACCACGTGCCCGATCCGAATGCGCCGGCGGCGGCGATCCCGGGCGGCTCGGTGGGCTCCTATACGCCGGGCGCCCAGCCGCAGGTGATGGCCGACAACTCCGGCGCCCCGGTGCCGGCCGGCGGCAAGCTGCACTTCCAGATGCACTATACGACCATGGGCAAGGAGACGACGGACGTCACCCAGGTCGGCTTCTACACGCTGAAGGCCCCGCCGGAGTACATCAAGCGCTCGACGGTGATCTCGACCTTCGCCCTGATGATCCCCGCCGGCGAGGCGCGCCACCAGGAGGTCGCCTACCTGACCTTCCCGGCCGACGCCTACCTCTACACGCTCTATCCGCACGCCCACTACCGCGGCTACCACGTGGAGCTGAAGGCGGTGACGCCGGACGGCAAGGAGGCGATGCTGCTCTCCCTGCCCAAGTACGACTTCAACTGGCAGCGCGACTACGATCCGGTGAAGCCGATCCTGGTCAAGGCCGGCACCAAGCTGGTGGCCACCTGGGTCTATGACAACTCGGCGCACAACCCGGCCAACCCGGACCCGAAGCGCAACGTCACCTGGGGTGAACAGACCCCGGACGAGATGATGTACTTCCGGGTCAACTACCGCTGGGCCGACGAGACGGTGACCAACGTCCGCAACGACCTGCAGCAGAAGCTGTTCGCCTCGCAGATGATGGGTTCGCTGGACTCCAACCTCGACGGCAAGATCGAGCCCGCGGAGCTGAAGGGCCCGCTGGCCGGCCTGCGGGCCAAGTTCGCCGAGCTGGACACCAACCACGACGGCGTGCTCGACGCGCAGGAACTGGCCAAGGCCATGCCCAGCCGTCGGATGGCCCGGGCCAGGGGCGAGACGCCGGACCTGTAGGCTGAAAATCCAATCAGATCTTTGAAATTATTAGATAACGTCATCGCCCGGCTTGTCCGGGCGACCCATGATCGCCCGCGCTGCAGAACGATCCACGGCGCCGCCGCGCCCTATCCTTCGATACGGAGATCATGGGTGGCCCGGACAAGCCGGGCCATGACGGTCGAGAGAGGGAGATGATTGAGTCACCTGCCTAGGCGGCCCCGACGCCCACCCCTCAGCTGCCGCGCGCCCTCAGATAGAGGCGGTGGCCGCGCACCTGGAAGGATTCCAGGCGGCCGAGGAAGGTCAGGCCGAGCAGGGAGCTGCTCATCGGCGCCTGGTTGATCACCATCGGCACGTCCGACAGGGCGATCGGGCCGACCACCAGGCTGTCGGCCTTGAAGGGCGCGCCATAGCCCACGCCGTTCGCGGTCTCCGCGGCCCGGTCGAACCTCAGGCTCGCGGGATCGACGCCCAGCCGTTCGGCGTCGGCGGGGCTGAGCACGGTCTCGCTGGCCCCGGTGTCGACCAGGAACCGCACGAGCTGGCCGTTGACCCGGCCGGTGACGAAGAAGCTGCCGTTGTCGTCGGCGCCGACCACCACCTCGTGGGCCGAGGTGGCGACCGGATAGGAGGCGGAGAAGGCGCTGCGCACATGCAGGCCCACGTCGCCGAGTTCGTCGCGGTAGGCGAAGCCCACGGCCAGGACCGCCAGTATGCCCACCCAGATCGCCACATGGCGCGCCTTCTCGCCCCAATCGAAACGGCGCCCGGTCAGGAGGCCCGTGGAGACCAGCGCCACCAGCCCGGCGGCGTAGAGCAGCCGGCTCCAGTCGTCGGACGAGCTGATCTGGCCGGGAAACGCCTTGAACAGCAGCATGACGCCGGCGGCCACCGCCGCCAGCATGGCCAGCCAGACCATCGTGCGGCCGCGCCGGGGCCGGGCAGGCGGCGGCGGTTCGACCTCCTCGCGGTCCCACGGGCCGCGCTCGGGCACGCCTCTAAGTCCCCGGGCCGTGCTGGAAGCTCTGCACGAGGCTTCCGGCCACCAGTCGCCAGCCGTCGACCAGCACGAAGAAGATCAGCTTGAACGGTAGGCTCACCACCACCGGCGGCAGCATCATCATGCCCATGCTCATCAGGACGCTCGCCACCACCAGGTCGATGACCAGGAAGGGGATGAACAGCAGGAACCCGATCTCGAAGGCGCGCTTCAGTTCCGAGATCATGAAGGCCGGGGTGACCACCTGCAGCGGCGTGTCGGCGGCGGTCTTCGGCATCGGGATCTTGGAGAGCTTGATGAACAGCGCCAGGTCGTCGCGGCCCACCTGCTGCAACATGAACTGCTTCACCGGTCCGCCGGCCGCGTCGAAGGCGGCGGGCAACTCCATCTGCTGGTCCATCAGGGGCTTGATCCCCTCGTCGTAGGACCGCTGCAGGGTGGGGCCCATGACGATGGCGGTGAGGAACAGCGCCAGCGAGATGATCACCGAGTTGGGCGGGCTCTGCTGCAGGCCGAGCGCCGTGCGCAGGAGCGACAGCACCACCACGATCCGCACGAAGGAGGTGGTCATGATGACGATGGAGGGCGCCAGCGACAGCACGGTCATCAGGCCGATCAGCTGCACGACTCGCTCGGTCAGGCCGGCGCCGGTGCCGAGGTTGATGTTCAGCGCCTGGGCGAGCGCCACGGCCGGGAAGGCGAGGCTGGCCAGGGTGATGAGGGCCGCCAGGCCCGCGGCGCGGCGCCACTCGTGCGCGGGCAGGGTGCGGATGGCCTTGAGGAGCTCGAGCATCAGGCGCGCGCCTTGCCGGCCCGCGGCGGGGGCGGCGTCATCGGCGGCTCCATGCGGCCCTCGCCCAGCAGGACCAGGCGCTCCTGGCCGTCGCAGGAGACGATCACCAGCCGCCGGGCCGGGTCGAGCACCAGGGTCTCGACCACCGCCAGCCGTCGGTCCTTCTTGGCGGTGGCGAAGCGCCCCAGGGCTTCGGGCCCGTAGCGGCGCAGCCCCACGGCGGCCAGGCCGATCAGCCCCAGGGTGAGGACCAGGGCGAAGACGGCTCTGGCGAAGTCGGAAATGTCCATGGCGCTTCTGCGGCTCGCGGGGCGGGATACGGCCCGCAGAAGACTTCGAGTCCCTTAAATCGGGGTTAACCCTGTTTCTTTACAGTGGGCCTCATGGACCTTGGCGACATTCCCCTCTTCGCGATGCTGAAGAGCCGGTTGGGGTATCTTTCCGACCGCCAGCGGGTGATCGCCGAGAACGTCGCCAACGCCAACACGCCCGGCTACCAGGCGCAGGATCTCAAGCCCTTCAGCTTCCACGCCCAGGTGCAGGCCGCCAGCGCCGCGGCCGGCTCCGTCGCCTCGGTCCCGGCCGGGACCATGGCCATGACCCGCCCCGGCCACATGCAGCCCAAGGGCGCGCGGCCCGGCGTGCGGGTGACCAAGTCGCCGGACTCCGAGATGACCCTCGACAAGAACGGCGTCGTCCTCGAGGACGAGATGGTCAAGCTGACCAGCACGCGGATGGAATATGACGCCGCCGTGGGCTTCTACCAGTCGTCGATGAACATGCTGAAGACGGCGATCCGTAAGCCCGGCGCCGGGGCCTAAGGAGCGACCTAGATGGCTGACAACCGGTCCATAACCAGCTCGACCCAATCGATCGCGGTCTCCGCGCTTCGCGCCCAGCAGGCGCGGATGCGGATCATCGCGGAGAACCTGGCCAACGCCAATTCCACCTCCAAGACCGCGGGCGGCGACCCCTATCGGCGCCAGGCGCCGGTGTTCGAGGCCACCAAGGTGGCCGGCGGGACGGGCGTGAAGATGGCCCGCGCCGAGCCCGACCGCGCGCCCTTCAACTCGACCTACGATCCCGGCAATCCGTCCGCCGACGCCACCGGCTATGTGAAGACGCCCAACGTCGATCCGCTGATCGAGGCGATGGACATGCGCGACGCCCAGCGGGCCTACGAAGCCAACCTCAACGTCATCGAGACCGTGCGCTCCATGGACCAGCGCACCCTCGACCTCCTGAAGCGCTAAGGCGGCCCTAAGCCATGATGACCGCACTTGCCGCCGCCAAGGCCTACGCCACCGCCCAGAAGGCCATCGCCGCTCCGCCTCCGGGCGCCGAGGCGGCCGCCGGCGGCGGCTTCGGCGACATCCTGAAATCGGCCATGTCCGACGTCATGAAGTCCTCCAAGAACGCCGAGGTCCAGATGACCAACCAGGCGCAGGGCAAGGCCCAGCTGATCGACGTGGTGACTGCGGTCTCCTCGGCCGAACAGAGCCTGGAGACCGTCATGGCGATCCGCGACCAGGTGATCAGCGCCTACCAGGAAATCATGCGGATGCCGATCTGACGGCATGAGCGGCCGATCGATGAAACGGTGGCCCGTCAGATTGCTCGCCGCTGTCTGCGCGCTCGTGGTCTGCCTCGGAGGTTATTGGGCCTATTGGGAGTGGCAAGCTGGCGGCTTCAGACCCCAGCCCCGGCTCGTGCGAGGCCTCGCCTTCGGGCGCAGCGAAATCAGCCTGAGGCTGCGCCAGCGCTACCCGATCGGTTCGGACGTGCAGCGACTTCAAGGCGATCTGGCGCATGACGCCTTTCAGGTTGCGTCCGCTCGTCAATCCGCGCGCGCCGAATGGGGAGACGGCGTTCCGTGTCGGTACTTTGTGCGGGTCGACTGGCGCGCAGACGGCAAGGGCCGCCTCGCATCGATCGAGGGCGACTACGAAAACGCCTGCTGGTAAAACCGAGCGGGAGCGATCGTCGAACTCATGCTAGGCCTAGCCCATGGCGGGGCCGGCGATCGAGCTTTCGGGGGTTGAGAAGCGCTACGGCGCGCACGCCGCCCTGGCCGACGTCAGCCTGTCGGTGGCGCCCGGCGAATTCACCGCCCTGGTCGGCGGCTCGGGCTCCGGCAAGACCACCCTGCTCAAGTCGATCAACCGCCTGATGACGCCCGACGCCGGCTCGGTGCGGGTGCTGGGCGCCGACGTGGGCGCCACCGAGCCGCACCTGCTGCGCCGCAAGATCGGCTATGTGTTCCAGGAGGTCGGCCTCTTCCCCCACCTGACGGTGGCCGAGAACATCGCCATCACGCCCAAGCTGCTGGGCTGGGACCGCCAGCGCATCGACGCGCGTGTCGCCAACCTGCTGGGCCTGGTCGACCTGCCGCTGGACGTCGCCGGCCGCCCGCCCGCGGCGCTGTCCGGCGGCCAGCGCCAGCGGGTCGGCGTCGCCCGCGCGCTCGCCGCCGAGCCCAAGCTGATGCTGATGGACGAGCCCTTCGGGGCGCTCGATCCCCTGACCCGCGACGCGCTGGGCTCCGACTATCGCGCCCTGCACGGCCGGCTGGGCCTGACCACCGTGATGGTCACCCACGACATGGCCGAGGCGGTGCTGCTGGCCGACCGCATCGTCGTGCTGCGCGACGGGCGGATCGTGGCCGACGGCGCGCCCGCCGACCTCCTGGCCCGGGCTGAGGACGAGGGCGTCCGCGCCCTGCTCGAAGCCCCCAGGCGCCAGGCCGAACGGCTTCGCGCCAAGCTGGCGGCCGCCCGCCCGGATGGACCGGTATGAGCCCGCGTCTCGCCGCCGCCTTCGCCCTGCTGCCGGAATATCTCGGCTGGCACGTGCTGCTGAGCTTCAGCGCGCTCGTCCTGGGCGTGGCGATCAGCCTGCCGCTGGCGGTCGTGGCCAGCCGCAGTCCGCGGCTGCGCTGGCCGTTGCTGGCCGGCGCGAGTCTGATCCAGACCATCCCCAGCCTGGCGCTGCTGGCGCTGTTCTATCCGCTGCTGCTGGCGATCTCGGCGCTCAGCCTGGCGGCGTTCGGCCGGGGCTTCTCGGCGCTCGGCTTCCTGCCGTCGCTGCTGGCGCTGACCCTCTATTCCATGCTGCCGATCCTTCGGAACAGCGCGGCCGGGATCCTCGGCGTCGACGCAGCGATCAAGGAGGCGGCCGACGGGGTCGGCATGACCTCGCGCCAGCGGCTCTTCCAGGTGGAGCTGCCGCTGGCCGCGCCGGTGATCATGGCCGGCGTCAGGACCGCGGCGGTCTGGACCATCGGGGCGGCCACGCTCTCGACCCCGGTCGGCCAGACCAGCCTCGGCAACTACATCTTCGCCGGCCTGCAGACCGAGAACTGGGTCTATGTGCTGTTCGGCTGCGCGGCCTCGGCGGTGCTGGCGCTGGCCGCCGACCAGCTTCTGGGCCTCATCGAGGCCGGCGCCCGCAACCGCAGCCTGCGGCTGGCCGGCCTCGGCGCCGCGGGCCTGATCCTCGGCGTGGCCCTGGCCGTGGCGCCGCTCGCGGGCCTCGGCAAGGCCGGCTCCTATGTGGTGGGCGCCAAGAACTTCTCCGAGCAGTACATCCTGGCCGAGCTGATGGCGTCGCGGCTGGAAGAGGCCGGCGCCCAGGTAAGCCGCAAGGAGGACCTGGGCTCGGCGGTGGCCTATCGCGCGCTCGCCGCCGGCGAACTCGACGTCTACGTCGACTATTCCGGCACGCTCTGGACCAATGTCCTGAACCGCAAGGACAATCCCGGCCGCGCCGAGGTCCTGAAACAACTCACCGCCGAGCTGAAGCGCCGCGACGGCGTCGTGGTGCTGGGCTCGCTGGGCTTCGAGAACGCCTATGCGCTCACCATGCGGCCGGACCGGGCCAAGGCCCTGGGCGTCGCCTCGATCGCCGACCTGGCGCGAGAGGCGCCGAAGCTGACGCTCGGCTCCGACCTGGAGTTCCTCTCGCGGCCCGAGTGGAAGGCGGTGGAGAGCGCCTACGGCCTGAAGTTCAAGACCCAGCGCTCCTACCAGCCGACCTTCATGTACCGCGCCCTGATGGGTGGCGAGGCCGACGTGATCAGCGCGTTTTCGTCCGACGGGCGGATCGCGGCGAACCGGCTGGCAGTCCTCACCGACCCCAAGGGCGCCATCCCGCCCTACGACGCCGTGGTGCTGATCTCGCCGAAGCGGGCGGGGGACCGGCGGCTGGTTGCGGCGTTGAAGCCGCTCATCGGCAAGGTCGACGTGGCCGCCATGCAGGCCGCCAACCTGAGCGTGGACCGCGACCAGGGAAAGGCCAGCCCCGCCGAGGCCGCCAGGGCGCTGGAAAAGCAGCTCGGGCGCTGAACGGGCTCCCCAAAGCGCCGCAACCTACCTCCCCCGCGAAGCGGCGGGAGGGGGACCGTCGGCCGACCCCGGCGAAGGCCGGGGGAAGAGCCGATGGTGGAGGGGGCGAGCCTCACGCGCCGCATTTCCACCGCGATCAAGACGCCCCGCCTCAGCGCTGATGATGTTCGAACGACCCTGCCGGCCGCTCGCCCCCTCCACCATCCGCTCTTCGGCGGCTGGTCCTGCTCCCGCCGCTTCGCGGGGGAGGTAGCGGTTCCAGGGCGGACTTCGCCAAGGTCCGCAATGGGTGGGAAGCCGTCATCTGATGAACTAAGGTTTGCCG
>Ga0207695_10008214_pt1 | contig 13111 bp, 16 predicted proteins | sample KBSC54metaG_FD_184354 | JGI IMG/M metagenome (GOLD analysis project Ga0207695, IMG submission 184354) | Corn rhizosphere microbial communities from Kellogg Biological Station, Michigan, USA - KBS C5-4 metaG (SPAdes) (version 2) | ecosystem: Host-associated > Plants > Roots > Rhizosphere > Soil...
CGCCCCGCCAACAAAAAAATAAAGTGGGATCTCCCAGGTCCACGACGGCTCCTTGAGCAGTGGAATTCCGTAATAGCCCGTCTCCGGCGATGCCTGCGGAAACGGCGCGCCTCCAGGGCGCACACCCTTTGCCACAACTTTGCCGGTGTTCTCGGCCTCGCGCCGAATCTCTACCAGCCGTCGTTCGCTTGATTCGTCCGGTATTCGTGGAGTAATACGCGCTGAATCACTCATATTTTTTTCGTATGTGTGGGGCGGGCGCCCTCGCCCGCCATTGCTCACCTGTCTACCACTCTGTCATCCCGAACTCGTGCGCCGCAGCGCGCGAGAGAGGGACCTTACGTCAGCATGCATTACCAATGCAGCCGTCACGCGTAACCCGACAGCATGCACAACAGCTAACGGCGAACGACCGATGACTTTCGTCCATCTGCCATAAACGCCGCCAGCGCTCCACCCAACAGCATCAACGCTCCAATCGCCGACGAACGCCATGCCCTCTTCAGATAAATCGTCGGCACCTGTGGCTTCGGCGGCAGATTGTATTGTCGCGGATCGCCACGAACGATAAACATCGCATGGGTTCCACCAACGCTCGTATCAGAAGCATCGTAGAACTCGACGTCGTTCATCCCGCGGTCTTTGAGCTGCGCGACTCTGCTCTCCGCGTCCCGCCTCAGTTCCCCAATCTCGCCAAATTTAATCGACTCCGTCGGACACGCCTTCGCGCACGCCGGTTTCAACCCCACCTTCTGTCGGTCATAGCAGAACGTACACTTGAAAGCGCGACCATCGTCTTCATTTCGTTCCACCACTCCGAACGGACACGCAACCACGCAATAACCGCACCCATTGCAGATATCAGGCTGAACAAAAACTCCGCCAAATTCCGTGCGCACAATCGCGCCCGTCGGACATGCTTCCAGGCACCCGGCATTTTCACAATGCTTGCAGACATCAGATGAAAACGACCACGAATTTAGCTCCGGCGCGTTGCCGCCAAATCCGGGCTCAGGAGTTTGCTCGACAAACTTCACGTGGCGCCACGTCTGCGCCCCGACCGCTCCCGTGTTGTCGTAGGAAAATCCGCTCCAGTTCAGACCGTCTTCGCCCACGGCATTCCATTCCTTGCACGCAACTTCGCAAGCTTTGCAGCCGATGCACAACGTCGAATCTGTCAGGAACGCCGTTATCGCCATTGATCTCCTTCGTGTACCTTCGTGCCCTGCGTGGTTAGTGGTTTCACCGTTGTCCTTTATAAATAAAGATCGGGTGCCCCACCCTACGCGGTTTTCGTAGGGTGGGTTACTACTTCTCTTTTCCGCGACGATCCGTCAGTGTCTCTTCTCCCCGGCCTAACATTGCACACCAGTGCTTTGGTCTCCATAATTCTTACATTCGGTTCCTCGCTCACCACCAAAAGATCATTGACGATGTCGCCCTTCGCCATCCCCTTATATCCCCAGTGATACGGCAACCCGACCTGATGGATTCTCTTTCCATCAATCCAGACCGGCCGCATTCGCTGCGTGACCGCTACTCGCGCCTCAACTTCTGCCCGTGGAGTCGAAATCGTAGCCCAATCACCATGCTCGAGTCCGATCTCTGCTGCCAGTTCGGGAGACACTTCGGTGAACAACTCCGGCTGCAACTCGGCAAGATGCGATAGAGTCCGAGTCATGCCGCCGGCTGTGTGCTGCTCGGTCAAGCGATACGTGGTCAGCACAAACGGGTACTTTGGGTCGCCTGGCGAATTTGCATACGGATTATCAGGCCGCTGTTTTTTCTGTGCCGCCGGATTGTCCTGCTGCTTATAAAGAGGATTGTGGATCAACGATTCCAGCGCCTCATAGTGCGTGGGCAGCGGTCCGTCTTTCAGTCCGCTTGCCACAAAAAGCCAGCCCACGCCATCCGGATGCAAAGTGAACGGGCGTGCGCCGCCTAACGCCTCCAAACCTTTTCCCTTATCGAGATTATCTGGCGTATCCGGCGCAAGATCTTTCTTGAAATCTGCGTTATCGAGTCCAGTCCACTGTTTCTTTTCCGCGTCCCACCACACCAGCTTTTTGCGCTCGCTCCACGGAGTTCCATCCGGCTTCGCCGATGCGCGGTTATAAATAATGCGGCAATCGTTCGGCCATGAAAATCCCCAGCCATGTCCGAGCAAATCCTTCGGCTTGCGCTCCAGCGCGCGGTTGCGTCCTTCCTCGGGAAACACGCCGCAGTAAATCCACGCCCCACACGCCGTGCTGCCATCGTTCTTCAGTTCTTGAATATGTGTCAGCAATTTGCGTTTTTTATTTTGCTCTGTGTTTTCCTCTGTGTCCCGCAGTGATTCCTGTGGTTGAGCTTTTGAACTCTCCTTCGTGGTACTTCGTGTCCTTTGTGGCTCAGGGTTTTCGCCGATGCTGTAGCCATTGATTTCCTTCAGCACCGCTTCGGCATCCGGGTCTCGTTGTACGCCTTCAACGGGATACTCCCACGTCAGCGCATTCAATCCGGCATTTCTTTGCCGGACGTCGTCTTTCGCCTTCGACTTGATCCGCCGCCCCAGGTGATACATGAACCAGGTTTCGCTGCGGGAATCGCCCGGAGGATCAACCGCCTTCTCGCGATACTGCAGCAGCCGCTGCGTGTTCGTGAAAGTCCCTTTTTTCTCCGTGGTTCCCGCAGCCGGGAAGAGAAATACTTCGGTCGCAACTTTTTCAGGATCCAACTCGCCCCTCTGCACCTCAGGTGAGTCCAGCCAAAACGAAGCCGTCTCGGTCTCGACCATGTCGCGCACCACGAGCCATTTCAATTTCGAAAGCGCGGTGCGCTCCAGTCGTCCATTGGACGCTCCTACCGCAGGGTTCTGTCCCATCACGAACAGCCCTTCCATCTTCCCGTCCTGCATGTCGAGCCAATAGCCGAAGTGCGAGTGGTCACCGGTCACCCGCGGCAGCCAGCCGAATCCGTAATCATTTTCTTCGGTTGCAGCGTCGCCGTAATATGCCTTGAGCAAACTGATGATGTAGGCGTCAAAGTTCGACCACAGGCCGGTTTTCGCTCCATGCTTCTTGATGTACTTCTTCAGGGTGTGGACATCAGCATCGAAGAACGGCATTGGCAAATATCCCGGCAGGATGTCATAAAGCGTCGGCACATCCGTCGATCCCTGGATCGAAGCATGTCCGCGCAATGCGAGAATTCCGCCGCCCGGCCGGCCAATATTCCCCAGCAACATTTGCAGAATTGCGGCGGTGCGGATAATTTGTACGCCCTTCGAATGCTGTGTCCATCCCACCGCGTAGCAGATTGCAGCAGTCTTCTCCGGCCCAGAAGCCGAAGTGAACGTCTCCGCCACTTTCAGAAATACGTCTTGCCGAACCCCGCAGTAGCGCTCGACCATCTCCGGCGTGTATCGCGAGAAGTGCCGCTTCAACACTTGAAACACACAACGTGGATCTTGCAGCGATGTGTCCCGCTCAAACTTGTTTGCTTCTTGCGCTTCACCGCCGCGATCTTTTCCGTGCCCCCCGGTAGCTTCGGCGTGACCAGGAGCGCTGGTTTTACTTCGTGAACCTTCGTGCCCTTTGTCGTTACTGCCTTTTACCGGCGCACCCCGATACAGCCAGCTCTCGGGATCATACTTTTTCTTCTCCGCATCCCACCCGGAGAACAGTCCATCCAAATCTTCGGTGTCCTTGAAATCATCTCGCAGCAGAGTTGCCGCATTGGTGTAATTCACCACGTACTCACGAAACTCTTTATTGTTCGTGAGCACATAATTCACCATCGCACCCAGAAAAATGATGTCGCTTCCCGCGCGCAGCGGCACCCAAATATCCGCCATCGCCGATGTGCGTGTGAACCGCGGGTCCACGTGGATCACCTTCGCCCCGCGCTCCCGCGCTTCCATCACCCACTGAAAGCCCACGGGATGGTTCTCCGCCATCGACGATCCCATAATAAGGATCGCGTCCGCGTTGCTCAGGTCCTGTTGCGCAGTCGTCGCCCCGCCTCGTCCAAAGCTCGTTCCAAGACCTGGAACGGTGGAGGAGTGTCATATACGGGCCTGGTTGGAGATGCACACCATTCCCAGGCCGATGGCGAAAAGTTTTTTGATCAGGTAATTTTCTTCGATGTCGAGCGTAGCGCCGCCGAGGTGGGCGACGGCCTTGGTCTGCATTATGAGTTCGCCGCTTTTTTCGTCTTTTTCCTGGAAGGTGCGCTCGCGCGAATCCCACAGTCGATCGCTGACCATGTCCATAGCAGCTTCGAGGTCAAGCTCTTCCCACTTTGTGGAATATGGACGTCGGTACTTTACTTTTTTCAGGCGCCCGGGATGGGTGTGCAGCTCAAACGTGTCCGCGCCTTTTGGACACAGGCGTCCGCGTGAAATCGGCGACTCGGGATCGCCTTCGATCGAAATGAGTTTTCCATTTTTGTGGAACGCGAGCTGCCCGCAGCCCACTCCGCAATATGGGCAAATCGATCTCGCAACCTGTGCTCCATCGGTCTTGGGACGCAAGTTGCGCGTCCGCTCCGACATGGCCTCAACGCCGGTTCCGTCGGCTCCAGTTTTGATTTGTCGAATCAGCGGCCAGCGGGAGAGTAGTTCGGTGAGCACAGTTTACATCCTTGCTTTCAGGAGTTTTTCTAGCGCTGCAAGCAAACTTAGACGATGGTAGCAGAAGACCAGTTGCCGGTTGTGAGCTGGAATTGTTCGTGATTCAAAACCTTTAACCGCAGAGGACGCTGAGGAGCACAGAGGAAATCACAGAGGAACGGCGAGTTACATGAAACTGAAATCCGCGGCTCGAATGATGGTTATCTATGCGCGCGCGGCCATGTCCTTTGGTAACGCGGTTATACACAAAGTACCGTATCGTACCTAAGTCTCCACGCTCGATAGGATAGGCCCATCTTTAGCGGCGTTCGGTAGTTATCGGGTGCCGAAAGGTAGGAGATGTTTATGACGAACGAGCACCGCAACGCCGAACACGCCAATCGACCTTTCTCTTTCAAGTCTAACGCCGCAAGCATCATTGCTTGGTGCCGCGGAGCCAATTTCTGGGACGCACCCAATGCCGAGCTCGATATGTTCAGCCGTTGGATCAGGTTGTCCGACCGGGCGCTGGCCGCGAATCGGCGCAACCAAACGGCAGGTCGTAGCCGACGCAAATGCAAGACTATCTTGTCCGCCAAGCCGGCGTAATTTGGAGGTTCAGATCACTGAGAAGCGCGGAACAGGAAGGCGGCCCGCAGAATCTTGCTCCAGGCAGAAAGCTGTTCATCGAGGCGCGTGTGAGTAGGTGGGATTGGTGGTGCATCATCTATGAAGCCGTGTCGGTCCATGATTTGTTCAACCCCTCGAATCGTGCATGAAAGCCAGTCTTGGGCTGAATTTCTCATCAGGTGTTCACCCTTACGGACGAGTTGGGCCGCTACGCGGAAAGACCTTAAGTAAAGGCTACACACTCGGAGCGTTCAACGATCACAATTTCTCTCACTCCTAAGCTTTGGGACGCCACGCTCCCCCCTTCCTCGTGTCTTACTGGCGCGCGCACATTTTGCGTCGGCCGAATGGCCGACCGCGTCTGTTCGGAATCGGGCCATCTCCCAGTAATGGAATGTTGCGGTTACTGAAGGTCTAGTCTGCATCTCTGCTTCTGTTACCTTGTCGCCGGACCCAGAAAAGCCGAGGATTTCACTAGCACCTGGACACGATCCGGACTTCGGGATCCGTTTGCAATCGAATGAGGCGGACCCCGGCTGCAAGACACGCCGGTATGAGGACGGAATTGGGTGCCACTTCAAATCATTAGGGGAGATGAATGAAAAAACTTATCGGCGTTGCGGTCTTAGTTTGCATGACTTCGTTGTTCGGAATGGCTGGGGAAATGCCCAAGCCTGAAGTGTTCGGTGGATATCAGTTCACCAGCACCGACGGTGGATGGCATGCCAATGGCTTCAGCACCTCTGCCAATTTCTACATTTGGAAATCGATCGGCATCACTGGCGACCTGGGTTCCGGATTCAGCCAGGGTCAGAGCCTCTATACCTACACTGTCGGCCCGGTGCTTTCGCACCCCAAGGGCAACTTCTCGCCATACGTCCACGCTTTGTTCGGTGGCGCGCATGCGGGAGCGGCTGGAATCGGCGTGAGCGGATCCACGATCATGATCGGCGGCGGCATGGACTTCGGGAGACACAAACTGGTTTTCCGGGCCATCAACCTCGACTGGATGCGGTTGAGCTTCAACGGTTTGAGCGACAACAACAACGTTCGCATCAACACTGGTTTTCTGTACCGCTTCTAAACAACTTTAGATCGGTACAAAGGGCGGCCTTATGGCCGCCCTTTTTTTTATGGGTTAAGTTCTTGAGTGGTAGCCGCCGGAGCGGAAATGGGCAATGTTTCCAGTGGGTCTGACATCAGGTGCCATGCCTCGCGAAATTGTTCGTAACGCGATTTAGTTTTTCGGTGTTGAGTGAATAATTTGATACAGGTCCGCACTCCTATTACCGCGACGGGGAATACGTACCATGCATTCTCGGGCATGATGTAGGCGACCAGAAAATCGATCTGTCGCCGTGAATATGGTGTCCTGCTGTACCGAGTTCGGGAGTGAGCACACCAGATGCGATAGCAATCTTGGTAAAGAACAGCGGTCGATTTGACTTGTACGCGCAGCAGTTTGCGGTCGATGTTGTCGCGATAATCGACGATGAAGTCATAGCGTTCTGAATCTCCATAGGGCTTGGCGACAGCGAATCCGAGAGAGACGGCCTTGTGCAGGAAGGCGAGCTCGATCAACTCTCCCTGAAGTTTGGGATCTACGGTGCGGCGAAAGGGCAGCCGCGAAGCAGACGTAGGTTTTTGTTTTTCCATGGTTCGGCCGATTTCCGTAAGTCATAAGTGAAGGTGCGCTAAACGCAAAAAGCGCGGCCCGATTGATTGAATGGGGCCGCGCTCTATTTACCTTCTAATTCCAGAGTAGCAAATTGGAGGGGGTGATTGTGCCATGATTCGGAAGTTTATATTTGGAATGGGATGAGCAGCTTAGGGGGAAATGGGCTGTTTTGGGGGCTTGACAAGAGTTTTGCACAGGTTGGTTGGGTGCGGGAGTCGAAGACGATACGGGTGCTTTGCTCGACCGCTTAAAACAGGCCTAGAGATCGACCCCAACCGAATGGATGAATTTAACGACCGCTTTGCTTGCATCTATGGCTCGCGTGGAGACAAGATCGAGCTCTGGCAGCCGCTGCCCGCAAAACCGTAAGCGCTCGCGATGGCTTCCACAAGCTCAGCACGTGGAATCGCCTACGCAAATAGTTCGCGATCGCGAATCTTCACTCGATCCGTGTAATACTCCGCCCACCACGGCTTGTCGCTACGTTTGCGTGGAGGCTTGGCAAGCTCCAATTTCTTCTTCGCTGCACGTGCCTCCTTCTGGGCAACCCTGAAGTGATAGTGATCAAACATACTCAAGGCCTCAACCAGATAAGAAACTGCAACGCGACGGTCGCGAATTAGCAGAAGGTTCTCACCGTTCTCCAGGTCTGCGGGTGTCGAGAAATTATAAGAACCCATGTACACACGGGCAGTAGGCTTGTCGAAATCAATCACCAGAAACTTATGATGCATACGAATGCCTCCCCCGCCGGTCGGTTCGGACTTGAACGGTTCCGGCAGGCCTTTAGAGAGCTCAGCCGGAAACACCGCTGCGAGATTGCCGTCTGGTTTCTGCAGGTCAAGACCACCAACCTTCCGATCGGAAATACCATACACAAAAAGGTCTTTGTTCGAGGTGACCTTCACAATCGCATCTTTGATGACGCCCTTTGTCTGATAGAGAAATGCTAGCGAGTAAAACAAGGAAGAGCTGGTTGAATTCTGAATATCATCAGCCACCACCTTCAGCAGCGCGTTTCCTGCAGCGTGAGGAGAAAACGCCAGCTTCATGTCAATGCCCGCGAGGCCAAGGTTCGTCCACTTCGCCGAGGCGGCAGCGCCGAAACCAGCTACATCTGTCTTTCCAACGCCACTGCTGTTCTTCGAATAGGTGTCAAACGCATCAAAAAATGCTTTGACCACAGTCTTTCCCTGCAGAACTAGTGCATTGTTGTTCTGAACATAGAAAGCGCGCCAGGAGAAGTTAGTAGAACCGCATACCGCGAGCTGGACCTTGCCATCCACAGCAATGAACTTGTTGTGTTGAAGGCTCCCCATGTGCTGCCGCTGTACATTTGCGCGGCCAGCAGATTTCACCAGCCGCTTCTCGGCCTCGTTCTCCGCTGATCCCGTGGCGCCGTGATCGGCAGAATTATCAATAATGACCTTGAGCCGTGGGCCCAGCTTTTCGAGACGCGACACAACCTCGGGATTATTCAGGTCATAGCCAACGCAGCGCACCTGAGCGCCAGTATCAGCGACTGCCTGATCGAGTACGTCGAGTATCGCTTCCCGCGCTTCAAATCCCATCCATGCGAGCGCATCTTTCGCTTGCGGATGGGTTGGCACAAAGTTCAGACCTTGATTCGCCTTGACTGGCAGCAATCCTTTAGTCGTCTTGTAACGGTCCACGAAAGCCTGCGAAGACACAAAGCCGCGCGTGTAGGCGATATTCAGTTGGTTGGGATAGGTCTCGCGGCGCAATTCGATGGCCGCCAGTTGTGGATCGCCCACGCTGAGTTCGTCCTTATCATTCATGAACAGCGGACTCACTCGGTAGGTGAAGTCTCCATCCAGGTTTGCATTCCGCGGAAAATGTACCCAGCGGAACTTCTGAATTGGGGAGCGTAGCGTCGAAAACGCGTTCGGATCGCCCTGGTCAACCCCAGGGAAGGTCAACCGGTTCTTGAGGGCAAAAAACGTGTTGCCTTTGGGTTCTTTGTATTCGATCCCGAAACCGACAAAGTTGTCGGGCGGCTTACCATTTTTCCAATTCATAGCGAGCAGAGACATGCCGTCGCCACGGTGAATTTTGAGAGTGAACAACGCAGAGGGGTTACTGCCGTTGACTTCGAACCCATCAGACATAGTCTTCCTCCGAAGTTTAAGTTACTCGCGCCGGTCAACTCTCGGGGAAGACTTTGTTTGGGAATCCGGCGGCAGCAGCATTTTACGCGATGTGGATACACCGTCAAGATCAAATATTTGTAACTTTCGCTCTCATCGAGATCGCTGCCGATTCATGTACATTTGCGGTGTTCGTTGGCCCAAGTCTGTGACGTGCGGACAGACACTCCTATGTTGCTCGGAAACGCCTGTGTGAGTCAGACATGCCTGTGTTGCTCAGACAAGCTTGCGTGAGTCAGACACGCCAGTGGAGGTCGGACATTCCTGTCCGACGCCCTTGGCCTTCGTGATTTAAAAAAACCGGGAACCGCCCCGGCTGTCCCTATTTCCGTCCCTCAGTTTCCTGTCCTCTATTTTCCGCTCCCCATCTCCGCAACTCTGTGATTCCGACAGCAGCCGGGCGCGCCATCCTTTCGCGTTGTTTGCGAAAAGGGATGGGTACTACGAACTTGAAAAGCTACCCAAACGCTGCTGACTGGACTTATCGTTGGCCGTCAAGTACTAAAACCATTTATTCGTCCGAATGTACGTGATGCCCACCCTTCGCAAAACCGCGAAGGATGGGGCACCCTCAGTGGTGATAGTCATCGACAAGAGGCTGGCCACCCGCCCGAAGTTCCTAAGCATTGACAGACGTAATCACGCGTTGATGGGTTCGGTTAGGCCTCGGAATCATGAGTGCTATCGCGATTTACCAATTGTGATAAGACCAGAATCCTTGGAGAAGAACTTTTCTACGGTATCAATTGCCACCAGGATGATAAAAAAATCAATGATTCCGATTGGCGCGGTGTAAAAACGCGTCGGTAAACTCCCCTGTGGCCATCGAACTATAAAAACTAGAGGGGATATGGATCGCCAGTAGTACAACAATAGTCGCCCAAAACCAGAGATGTTTCCTCAAGTGCCAGCGAAGTTTAATCGCTAAGGCGATCACTCCCAAGACAATGACCACGGTCAATGCCATATCCGCATTACTCAGGAAAGTAATGAGAAAAAACACGGGCGCCAGGACGGCCACGATTTTCAGGCCGGTATAGTCTACCGGTTCCTTTTCCTTCGCGGGTTCGTAGTCAAACATGCTTGGTTGTGCGGGATGGGAGCTTTGTATAGTGTGCGTTTGGAAGTCGTAGCCACAGTCGCATCTGCTGGCATTTGGTGGATTGACGAGTTTGCAGTTTGGACAGTCCACTAGCGCGGATTGTACATGCCTCGCCGTCTTGCGAGGTGGCTTTTCTGTTTCGCGAAACTGAGGCTGCCTAGTTTTTTACAATTAGAACCGGCTATTTCCCCAGGTTTTCTGTATATAATCCGCCGATGCCAGGAATGCGGTGGAGCACAATTGCGCTGGTTTCGTTGTTGCTCATCGCGGCCCTCTCAACCGGAGGACAGGACGTGAAATCTCAGCAAGCTGAAAAGTCGAAGCCGCCGGTCAAAGCCGAGCAGCGTGGGCGCATCCTTGGAATTGGCGGTGTCTTCTTCAAATCCGCGAATCGTGATCAGATGCGCGAATGGTATTCGAAGCATCTTGGACTGGCTGACACCGGCCATGGCGCGATGCTTCCCTGGCGCGAACACGACGACCCGCAAAAAGAACACGTCACCGTTTGGACGGTTTTTCCCGCCTCCACTAAGTACTTCGATCCCAGCCCGGCGCCGTTCATGATCAACTACATCGTGGACGATATGGATGCTTTGCTCGACCGCCTAAAACAAGAAGGCGTAAAGATCGACCCCAACCGAATGGATGAATCCTACGGCCGCTTTGCCTGGATCTATGACTCGGATGGAAATAAGATCGAGCTCTGGCAGCCGCTGCCGGAGAAGCACTAAGGGTCGTCCACTGAACTTACTCAATCGATTCTCTGTTACTACGACTTGCGTCGGGTATGCCCACAACCCGACATCTTAGGAAGAGCCGGGTGCCCCATCCTTTCTCATCCTTTGCGAAAGGGTGGGTGCCACGAATGGGTGCCACGAACCTGGAGAGTTACACAAACGCAGCTGACTAAATTTAGATCCGGCAGGTCACGTATGTAACCCATCTATTCGCGCAAACGCACGTGATGCCCACCCTTCGCAAAAGCGCGAAGGATGGGGCACCCTCAGTTGTGACAGTCATCGAAAAAGGCGGGCCACCCGCCCAAATCTTAGCGTGATTTTTTGATCAAAAGTTGAGTAATCCGCCACGGCTTGATCGTATACAGGATATATGTCGGCTCTGCCTATGACATTGGATACGACAGCCGAAACCGAAACGGCAAAGATTGCGCGAGGGTTACGTGACAGGGATATGGAGCTTCTCGCAGACCTGGTGGAGCGCAGTCAGCGTCGACTGGTGCGCTACCTGGTATACCTCACCGGGAGGCGAGACTATGCTGAGGACCTTGCGCAGGAGACCTGGATTCGGGTGCTGCAGCGAGGCAGCCAGTACGACGGGCGGCAGCGGTTTGATCCATGGCTATTCGCGATTGCACGCAATTTGGCAATAGATTACCTCCGAAAAAAAGGAAAGGCGGTACAGACAGATTCCTTGCCAGATGATCACGATGAAATTCCGCTGGTACCGTCCTCCGGTCCTTCCCCATTCGAAGCCGCGGCTCGAAGCGAAGACGCGATACGTCTTGCCGCTCAACTACAGATTCTGTCACCGCTCTATCGCGAGGCTTTGCTGCTGAGATTTCAAGAAGACCTGTCTCTTGCGGAGATCGCTCAGGTTTTGGGCGCCCCTGTGACAACGGTGACGTCCAGAATCTATCGCGGTCTTGCGGCACTGAGATCCGCATTTGAGGCAGGGGGTGATTCGCATGGAGTGTGACAAGAGATTTCGCGAGCTTATCGACAGGTCTTTCGTAGAAGAGGTTTCAGAAGGAGAAAGACGGCTCATGCATGATCACATCCGCGACTGTGATGGCTGCAAGCGCTACGTCGAGCTAACCGGGCGGACGATTCGGGGATTGCGGGAATTCACCTTTACCAGTGAACCAGATTCGACGGCCCAGGTCCTTGAGATCCTTGCGCATCACACCGAGACAATGCGACAGCACAACGCGCAATTCAAGATCTGGGCTGCATTTGCTGTAGCACTCTCGATGTCATTTGTCGGATCGGCACTGGTGTACCAGATGGTTAAGCGCCTGGCGGTCCCAATGCATTTTGACACCACTCAAGTCCAGGCAGGCGTGCTCGTCTTTTGGCTGCTGCCATCTTTTTGCTCGGCCTTATGTCTTCTAGCGGCGCGTGGTGAGAATAGAGGTATTGCATGACACAGCAATCAGCGTTGCTATTGATACCGTTCTTGGGCGGACTTGTAGTTGCAGCTGCCTTATTGCGAACCGCTACACGGAATATTCTTCCCAGGGCTGCAATGGCCATCGCAGCACTGGCGATCCCGATTTGGGTAGTCTATTTTGCTTCCAGCCGGGGCCGTTCCACACTTGCTTCCGAAGGATTTCTCAATACCATGCCGGAAGCGCTTTGGTTTGGGTTAACGTTTGGCGTCTTCACCGCGGCTTTTTTCCTTGCCCTCGGATATATCTATGGTGACGCAAAACGGCGTCAAATGCCTGCTTGGGCGTGGGTGATTGCCGCTTCCTTCATACCCAATCTGATTGGATTCGTCCTCTACTTTGTGTTCCGAAGACCTCTCCTTGCCCCTTGCAGTTCTTGTGGCACGCCTATTCGAAGGGGAGAACCATTCTGTTCACATTGCGGATGCTCGCAGGGTTCCAGTATCGGACGCATCACAGCTGACACTCGCACAATCTGAAGTAAAAAAACGGAGGACGGTATGAAGCGTGAACGCGCCTTACAGGTAGTGTTGATCTTGGTGGGCCTGTTCTATTCCCTTTGCGGCTATATTCTGTTCGACGATCTTTGGCACCTTAAGTGGCTTAGCGGGCATTGTGACGTCATGCCGATGTTCCTAAGCCTTAACACGACGCTTGGGGTCTGTCTGTTGCTGGCCGCCAAGCAGCCGGCTAAGCATCGTTTGATGATCGCCTATGGGGCGTGGTCAAGCCTTGCCCATGGGTTCACGATGAC
>Ga0207695_10008215_pt1 | contig 13110 bp, 11 predicted proteins | sample KBSC54metaG_FD_184354 | JGI IMG/M metagenome (GOLD analysis project Ga0207695, IMG submission 184354) | Corn rhizosphere microbial communities from Kellogg Biological Station, Michigan, USA - KBS C5-4 metaG (SPAdes) (version 2) | ecosystem: Host-associated > Plants > Roots > Rhizosphere > Soil...
GCCGGAAGCGCAGGGCTCGGGCGACGGCGAACGCCTGCTCAAGCGCATCGAGCAGCGCGCGCGCGCGCGCGGCCTCACGCACATCTTCGTGCTCACGACGCGCACCGAGCACTGGTTCCTCAAGCGCGGCTTCGTCAAGGTCAGCGTCGACGACCTGCCGGAAGACCGCCGCAAACTCTATAACTGGCAGCGCAAGTCGCTCGTGCTGATGAAACAGCTCTGAGCGGCGCAAGACGCCCGCCCTCCCCCAGTCCGATTACAGGAGAAGTACACGATGGCCCGTATGATTCAATGCGCGAAGCTCGGCAAGGAAGCCGAAGGTCTCGATTTCCCGCCGCTGCCGGGCGAACTCGGCAAGCGCATCTATGAAAGCGTCTCGAAGGAAGCCTGGCAGGGCTGGCTCAAGCAGCAGACGATGCTGATCAACGAAAACCGCCTGAACATGGCCGACCCGCGGGCACGCCAGTACCTGATGAAGCAGACCGAGAAGTACTTCTTCGGCGACGGCGCGGACCAGGCATCCGGCTACGTGCCGCCGACGGAAGGCTGACGGCGTGACACGCGGAATCGGCAGCCTGCCGGCCGCCTGATCCGAAAAAAAGACGGCACCGTGTATCGCACGGTGCCGTTTTCCTTTTGGGGTTACGCGATCGACGCGACTCAACCGGCCGGTTTCAGCGCGCCGCCATCTCCCGGCTGCTGCGGCTCGCCGCTCGCGCTTTCGGCGCTTCCGCCTTCGGTACCCCATTCGGCCGCATCGCTGCGCTCGGCGGTCGACAGTTCGTCCGCGCGATGCCCGGTGCGGTTCAGCAGCGCCAGCATACAGGCGAGCGACACGAGCGCGTAAAGACCCGACGCGACCGCGACGCCGACGATGCTGCCCGTCGCGTTGAGAATCGCCTGCGCGAGCACGGGCGTGCCGCCGCCGACGACGAGCGCGCTCAGTTGATACGCGAGCGACAGGCCCGTGTAGCGGATGTTCGCCGGAAATACGCGCGCGAGCACGCCGCCGACCGCGCCGTAGAACATCGCGGACGGAATCGTCGAGATGCACATGCCCGCGACCGCCACCCAGTACGAGCGTGTCGCGAGCGCATGGAACATCACGGGCATCAGCACGATTTCCGGAATCAGGATCCAGCACATCGCACGACGCATGTCGATCTTCGACACGAACCACGCGCCGACCGGCTGCATCAGGAACTGCACGACGAGCGAGATCGACAGGATGCCGAGGAACGTGCCCTGCGCGTAGCCGAGCTCCTTGGTCGCCCACGACAGCGCGAACGTGCTGCGGAAATACGTGACGTTGATCACCGGCAGCGTGCCGGCAGCGAGCAGCACGACCACCCAGTGATCGCGCACGACGTCGCGCAGCGGCAGCTTCACCGTGCGCTTGCGCGCGAGCACGCGCTGCATGTCGGCCGATTCCTCGAGCTTCAGCCGGATCACCATGCCGATGATCACGAGCACCGCCGACAGCAGGAACGGAATGCGCCAGCCCCACATCAGGAAGGACGGCGTCGGCAGCACGCTCAGCGCGAAGAACGCGGCCGTCGCGAGCAGGTTGCCGGTGGGCGAGCCCTGCTGCGCGAACGCCGCATACAGGATGCTGCGGTGCTTCGGTGCGTTCTCGCTCGCGATCAGCACCGCGCCGCCCCACTCGCCGCCGACCGCGATGCCCTGCAGCACGCGCAGCACGACGAGGCCGGCCGGTGCCCATACGCCGACCTGCGCATAGCCGGGCAGCAGGCCGATGCCGGTCGTCGCGAGGCCCATCATCACCAGCGTGATCACGAGCGCGGTCTTGCGGCCGACGCGATCGCCGAGATGCCCGAACACGATCCCGCCGAGCGGCCGCGCGGCGAAGCCGGCCCAGAACGTGACGAACGCGAGCAGCGTCGCGACGCCGGGGTCCATCGTGCTCGAAAAGAACACCTTGCCGAACACGAGCGCCGCGGCCGTGCCGTAGATGTAGAAGTCGTACCACTCGATCGTGGTGCCGACGAACGCCGCGAAGGCGGCGCGGCCGGGCCGCGGCTGAACGGCGGGCTGGGATTGCGGACGGCTCATCGATGTCTCCAGGTTTGGGTTCGGGGGCGCGACTGCCGCGCGCCTTTCCCGGGTGGCCGGCATTGCGCCGCCGGCCGGCGGCGTTGTGTCGGTCGGGGGCGCCTAGTCGCGTGCCTGGCCGGGTGCCGTTTTCAGCACGCCGGCCTCGAGCAGTTGCTGCTGCAGCGCGCGATCGACGCCGAGCCGATCGAGCACCGCGCGCGTGTCGCGGCCGAGCGCGGGCGGCGGCGTTCGATAGGTGGCCGGCGTGCGCGACAGCTTCATCGGCGACGCGGTGCCGCGATACGCGCCGATCTCGACGAACAGGTTCCGGTGCAGCGCATGCGGATCGTGCGCGACGTCGGCCACCGTTCGCACCGGCCCGCACGGCACGCCGGCCGCCATCAGGTCGCGCGCGAGCGGCTCGCACGCGTGCGCGGCGAGCCGGGCTTCCAGTTCGGCCTTCAGCTCGGGCCGGTGCGCGCAGCGGCTGCGGTTGTCGACGAAGCGCGGATCGCCCGCGAGTGCCGGCGCGCCGAGATGCGCGACGAGCCGCGCGAACTGCCGGTCGTTGCCGACCGCGAGAAAGATCGGCACGGTCGCCGTGCGATAGCTGTCGTACGGCGCGATGTTCGGATGCGCGTTGCCGCTGCGCGCCGGCACGCGCCCCGAGCCGAAGAAGTTCGGCAGGTGCGGATGCAGCAGCGACACGCCGCAGTCGTACAGCGCGATGTCGATCGACTGCCCGCGCCCGCTCTTCTCGCGCTCCGCGAGCGCCAGCAGGATGCCCGCGAGCGCGTTGAGCCCCGTGACCATGTCGACGATCGGCAAGCCGATGCGCGTCGCGTCGCCGTCGCGCTCGCCGTTGACGCTCATCAGCCCCGCCATCGCCTGGATCACCGCGTCGTAGCCGGGCAGCCCGCCGAGCGGACCGTCCGCGCCGAAGCCCGTCACCGCGCAATGGATCAGGCGCGGAAAGCGCGGCTGCAGGTCGCGCGCATAGTCCATCCCCCAGCGCGCGAGCGTGCCGGGCTTGAAGTTCTCGACGAGCACGTCGGCATCTTCGAGCAGGCGCCACAGGATCGCGCGCCCTTCGTCGCGCGACAGGTCGAGCGCGAGCCCTTCCTTGTTCCGGTTGACGCCCATGAAGTACCACGCGGTGTCGCCGAGGAACGGCGGCCCCCAGCCGCGTGTTTCGTCGCCGTCCGGCGGCTCGATCTTGACCACCGTCGCACCGTGGTCGGCCAGCGCCTGCGTGCAGTACGGGCCGCCGAGCACGCGGCTCAGGTCGACGACCTTCAGGCCGTCCAGCGCGCCTCGCGTCGCGCTCATCGCTCGACCTCCGGCAGCAGGTCGAGCGCCGTGTCGAGCGCGATCGGCGTGCCGCGCAGCAGCGCGTCGAATGCGGCCGATTCGTCGTCGCGCGACGCCGGCGCGAACGGATCGACCGGCAGCAACTTGTGGCGCACGACCAGGTGCGCGAGCGCGAGGCGCCGGAAATCCGGCGCGAGCCGCACGCCCTCGCAGGCCATCAGCACGGCCGCGCTCGTGTAGTACAGCGCGGATGCGGCCTGCCGCACGCGCGAATCGTCGCCTTCGGCCGCGACCCGCGCGAGCGCATCGCATGCGCGCGCGAGAACGCGCCGCAGCGCCTCGCGGCTCGCGTCCGGCAGCGGCGCCGCGCCGAGCCGGTCGCCGAGGAACGCGCGCAGCGCGTCGAGCGCGTGCTCGCGCTGCGCGGCCCGCGCGACGTCGAGCGCGACGATGTTGCTCGTGCCCTCCCAGATCGAGCCGAGGTGCGCATCGCGCACGATCCGCGCGTCGCTCCATTCCTCGATGTAGCCGGTGCCGCCGCGCACTTCCATCGCATCGCCCGCCACGCGGCGCGCATCGCGGCACGCACGGAACTTGATCAGCGGCGTCAGGATCCGCACGCAGCGCGCGGCCTGCTCGTCGCCCGCATCGGCCTGCGGCAGCAGCAGCGCGATCTGCATGAACATCGCGCGCGCGGCCTCGGCCGGCAGCAGCATCTTCATCAACTGGCGCTGCATCAGCGGCATCTCGATCAACTTGCGACCGAACGCTTCGCGATGCGCGGCAACGTGCAGCGCCTCGTTCAGCGCGCGCCGCATCAGCCCGGCCGCGCGCACGCCGTTCGACAATCGCGACATGTTGATCATGTCGGCCATCTGGTGGAAACCGCGGCCGATCTCGCCGATCAGGTAGGCCTGCGCGCCTTCGAGCGCGATCTCGCCGCTCGCCATCGACCGGCTGCCGAGCTTGTCCTTCAAGCGCACGATCCGGTAACGGTTGCGCGTGCCGTCCGGCAGCGTCTTCGGCAGCAGGAACAGCGCGAGACCCTTGATGCCGTCCGGTGCGCCGTCGGGCCGCGCGAGCACCATCGCGAGATCGGCATCCGCGTTCGAGCAGAACCACTTGTCGCCCGTCAGGCGCCAGACGGTCTCGCCGTGCGCGTCGGTCTCGCGCGACGCGCGCGTCGCGATGCGGCCGACGTCGGAGCCGGCCGCCTGCTCGGTCATGAACATCGCGCCCTGGTACAGCGTGTCGAAGTCGCGCGACGCGAGCATCGGCAGGTAACGCGCGACGAGTGCCGGATCGCCGAAGCGGCGCAGCGTGCGCGTCAGCGAATCGGTCATGCTGACCGGGCAGCACAGCCCGAATTCCGCCTGCACGAACAGGAACGTCAGCGCGTACTTGACGAGCGGCGGCACGGATTCGGACCGGTGGCTCAGCGACGCGAGCCCGAGCTCCGAATACGCGACGCGTTCGAGCGCGACATACGCGGGATCCTTGTCGATCCGCTGCACGGCCTCGCCGCGCCGGTTGCGGTGCTCGAGCACGGGCGGGTGCTTGTCCGCGCGCGACGCCCATTCGTCGAGTTCGCCCGACACGCGCGCGCCGAGCGCACGGAGCTGCGGTTCGAGTTCGGCATAGTGCGCGTCGCCGAGATGCAGCTTCAGCAACGCGCCGAGATCGGGATCGGCGGCGAAGAAATCGATGCCCCGGCTGTCGGGGATGTTGGATGCGCCGGTATCCGGCGTGCGGGCGGTGTCGTTCATGCGTGTGTCTCCTGGATTGCCGGCCCGTCGGCCGGGGCGGGCGCCGCGGCGCCCGGCCGGCCTTGTGCGAAGCCTTTCGCAGAGCGTAGGCGCGCGATCGATAAGCGTCCAATACAGGATTTATCCGGTACGATAGATATCGCTTATCGATGCCGACGCCGGGAGGAGACACCATGGAACTGAGGCAGTTGCGCTACTTCGTGGCGGTCGCCGAGGAACTGCATTTCGGGCGCGCGGCGAAGCGCCTGTACATCTCGCAGCCGGCGCTGAGTTTCGACATCCGCAAGTTCGAGGACGCGCTCGGCGTGCAGCTCTTCTCGCGCACCAACAAGACCGTCGCGCTGACCAACGCGGGCGAGGTGCTGCTCGGCGAAGCGCGCCGGCTGCTGCTGCAGGCGGCCGAGGCCGAGCGCCTGACGGTGCGCTCCGCGTCGGGCCTCGCGGGCCGGCTGCGGATCGGCTTCGTCCATTCGATGCTGTATCGCGGGCTGCCCGATGCGGTGCGGCGCTTCGAGGCCGACTACCCCGGCGTGGAGGTCGTGCTGAGCGAGATGAACACACAGGCGCAGGTGCAGGCGATCCAACGCGGCCAGATCGATCTCGGCTATGCGCACTGGGGCCACTTCCCGCCCGAGGTCGAATCGGTGCCCGTCTACGCGGAACCGTTCGTCTGCTGCCTGCCGGCCGCGCATCCGCTCGCGCGCCGCAGGCAGGTCGCGCTCGCCGCGCTCGCGACGGAACCGTTCATCCTGTTTCCGCGCGAAGCGGCGCCGCACTATCACGACCTGATCATCGCGCAGTGCGTGAACGCCGGATTCAGCCCGCTGATCCGCCACGAGGCGCGGCTGTGGCAGACGATCCTGTCGATGATCGAGTTCGGGATGGGCATCGCGCTGGTGCCGCGCGTGCTGCAGCAGGTGAAGAGCGACCGGCTCGCGTTCCGGCCGCTGAAGGACGCGTCGCTCGAATCGCGCACGCTCGCGCTGAAGCGCAGCGGCACCGCCGAACCGGTGGCGCTGCGCTTCTCCGACTACGTGCGCGCATCGATCGACGCGCTGCCCGCGCTCGCGGGTTGAGCGGGAGCACGGCTCCGCTACTTCACTGCTTCGCTACTTCGCTTCAGGCTGCAGCACCGGCTGCGCACGCCGATACCAAACCGCGTACACGACCGACAGCGCGACCAGGAACGGAATGCCGAAGATCAGCGTCATGTGGAATTCGGCCGTGAAGTAGGTCGTCACCATCACCGCGAGCATCAGCCCCGCGCCGAGCAACGTCAGCAGCGGAAAGCCGCGCATCCGGAATGCGGCCGCAGGCAGGCCGAGCGCCGCGCGGCGCCGCCGGAAGCAGTAATGCGTGACGAAGATCATCATCCACGTGAACAGCGCGCCGAACATCGACACCGCCATCATGATCGTGAACGACGCGTCCGGATACAGCACGCTCAGCACCGCCGCGAGCGCGATGCCGAGCGTCGACAGCATCAGTGCGCCGAACGGCACGCCGCGCGCGTTCACTTCGCCGAGCGCCTTCGGCGCATGCCCCGCGCGCGACAGGCTGAACATCATCCGCGTCGTGATGTAGAGCTGGCTGTTCATCGCGGACAGCGCGGCAACCAGCACGACGAAGTTGATCAGCCCGGCCGCGCCCGGCAGGTGGATCGCCTCCATCACCTTCACGAACGGGCTTTCGTCACGCCCCGCCGCCGTCCACGGAACGATCGCGAGCATCAACGCGAGCGTGACGAGATAGAACAGCACGAGCCGCACGATCGTCGAACGGAACGCTCGCGTGACCGCGTGCTCGGGATCCTCCGCTTCGCCGGCCGCGACCGCGATCATCTCGATGCTCAGGTAGCTGAAGATCGACACGATCACCGCAACCCACATCCCCCACAGGCCCTTCGGGAAGAAGCCGCCGTGATCCGTGTAATGGTGGAAGCCCGCGCGTGCCGCGCCGTCGCCGACCAGCCCCGGATTGCCGAACACGACATACGCGCCGAGCACGATGAAGCCGGTGATCGCCGCGATCTTCACGACCGAGAAGCCGTATTCGACCGCGCCGAACACGTCGACGCTGCGCGCGTTGACGAACACCAGCAGCGCCGAGAAACCGACGATCCACAGCCATCCCGGCACACCGGGGAACCAGTACTTCATGTACAGCGCGATCGCGGTGACTTCGGTGCCGACCGCGAGCACGATGCACGCCCAGTACGCGTAGCGCACGAGGAACCCGGCCCACGGGCTCACGTAATGTTCGGCGTACGCGCCGAACGAACCGGATGTCGGGTGCGCGACCGTCATCTCGGCGAGACAGCCCATCAGCAGCAGCGAGATGAACGCGCCGATCGCGTAGCTGACGAGCACGCTCGGGCCCGCGAAGCCGATCGCGAAGCCACTGCCGAGAAAAAGACCGGTGCCGATCGCGCCGCCGATCGCGATCATCGCCATCTGCCGTGCGGAAAGCGTGCGGCGCAGGCCTTGCTCGCGCGCCGCGATGTGCTGGAATTGCCCTTCAGGTTGCATTGAATGACCTCGTTCGAAAGCGATTGTCTGGTCGAAGCGCCGATGGCGCGCGGCACGGCGCCGGTCCAGCCGGCCGCCGCGCGCCGCGCGCTCAGAACATGTGGCGCACACCGGCCGCGATGCCCGTCTGGTTGCCGCGACCCGGCATCTCGGTGAACGCGCCGCCCGTGACGCGGTTGTAGTCGACCGTCGCATAAACCTGCGTCGCCTTCGACAGCGCGTACTCGGCCTCGATCACGCCCGTATAGCGCTTGCCGCCGTTGCCGGCGATGCCGTTGACGTTGCGGATGTCGTCGTAATACGCGACGCCCGTCACCGACACGGCCGGCGCGACCTTGACGCTCGCGCCCGTGTAAAAGATCGCGTCGCGGCGCGGGTTGTCCGCGAATGACCCGTAGCTCACCTGACGGCCCGGCGCGTTCAGCAGCGCCTCGTCGAGCACGCCCGAACGGTCGATGCCGCCGAGATAACCGGCATACAGCGTCGCCGCGCCGAACGCGTAGCGCGCGCCCGCACCCCACGCCTGCTGCGCGCGGCTCTTCAGGTCGCGCACCTGCTGGTACGTCGCGCCGACCATCAATCCTCCCTGCGTGTACGACACGTGCGTGCCCCAGTATGCATTCGCACCCAGGCTGCCCGCGACGCCGCCGATGCCGTAGCTCGCGCCGACGTTCAGCCCGCCGAACGTGCCGTCGTAGCTGACGACGTTGCTCGCGCGACCTTGCGTGAGGAAGTACGGCCACATGTTGGCCGTGTAGTTGCCAACCGTCAGCGGATCGAGGTCGCCGAACAGGTTGAACGCCTCGGTCGCCTGGCGGCCGAGCTTCACGGTACCCCAGTCGCTCGCGAGGCCGACATACGCATAGCGGCCGAACAGCGCGCCGTCGAGCTGCCCGTTCTGCGGCTCGAAGCCGCTCTCGAGCCGGAAGATCGCCTGCAGCCCGCCGCCGAGCGCTTCGCTGCCCTTCAGCCCCCAGCGGCTGTTCGTGATCGCCCCGTTGGTCATCTGCACGCTCGCGTCGTTCGACGCGTCGGCATGCGTCGTGTAGCGGATGCTCTGGTCGACGATGCCGTACAGCGTCACGCTGCTCTGCGCCATCGCGCCGCTCGCGGCGAGCGTGCCCGCCATAATTTGCAGTGCGAATTGATAAATCCTCTTCATGTTCTCCTCCAGTCCTGTTCTCGTTTCTCGATGATTGTGGTAACTGCCCACCGCGCAACGCGGTGTTCCTGCTAGGTACGCGCCGCGGGCAGCGCGACGTACGCGACGAGCTCGACGCGCATCGCCGGATGCGCGAAACCCTGCACGCCGACACACGTACGGTTCGGATACGGTTCGCGGAAGTGACGCCGGTATTCGGCGTCGAATTCGGGCATCGCCTTCACGTCGGACAGGTAGACGAGCACCTGCGCGACATCGTCCATCGTCGCGCCGGCCGCCGCGACGGCCTTCGCGAGATTCGCGAGCGTGATGCGCGCCTGCTCGGCCATCGTATCGCCGACGATCGTGCCGGACGCATCGACCGGCCCGTGACCGGTAAACATCAGCCCGCCCGCGCGGGTTGCCCACGAGAACGGTTGCGCAAGCTGCGGCAAGTCGACCGGGATCGTTTCAGCCATCGTGTCCTCCTTCGGATCGGGATCGGGAAGCTCAAGCGGCCCGGCGCGACGCGCCACCAAGCACGTCGGCGATCGCGTTCGCGACATGGTCGACGTTCGCGTCGTTCAGGCCCGCGATGCACATGCGGCCCGAGCGCAGCAGATAGACGCCGTGCGATGCCCGCAGCCGGTCGACGTCGGCCGCGCCGATGCCCGTGTAGCTGAACATGCCGCGCTGCGTGACGAGCGCGTCGAACGCGCGTGCCGGCAGGCGCGTATCGAGCCGCGCCTTCAGTTCGCCGCGCATCCGCTTGATGCGCGTGCGCACCTGCGCGACTTCGTCTTCCCAGCACGCGCGCAGCGCGTCGTCGTTCAGCACCGTCGACACGAGCTGCGCACCGAACAACGGCGGGCTCGAATAGGTGCGGCGCACGCCCGCCTGCAACTGGCTCAGCACCGTCGCGGCCTCGCCCGCGTTCGCGCAGACGATCGACAACCCGCCGACGCGCTCGCCGTACAGCGAGAAGTTCTTCGAGAACGAGTTGCCGACGATCGCGGGCAGCCCCGCATCGACGATCGCGCGCACGGCCCAAGCGTCGTCGGCGAGACCGTCGCCGAAACCCTGGTACGCCATGTCGAGGAACGGAATCAGCCCGCGCCGCGCGAGCACGTCGATCACCGCGCGCCATGCATCGCGATCGAGGTCGAGTCCCGTCGGGTTGTGACAGCACGGCTGCAGCAGCACGACGCTGCGCGCGGGCAACGCGTCGAGCGTCGCGAGCATCGCGTCGACGCGGATGTCGTTGCGCGCTTCGTCGTAATACGGATACGTGTGCACGTCGAGGCCGGCCGCCGAGAAGATCACGCGGTGGTTGTCCCACGTCGGGTCGCTGATCCAGATCGCGCTGTCGGGGAAATAGCGCGTCACGAATTCCGCACCGAGCCGGATCGCACCCGATCCGCCGAGCGTCTGCAGCGTCGCGATGCGCCCTTCCGCGAGCGCCGCGCAATCGTCGCCAAACACGAGACGCTGCACGCCCTGCCGGTAGGCGGCGAGCCCTTCCATCGGCAGATACGTATGCGGCGCACCGGCTTCGCGCACGCGCCCGGCCGCGATGCGCGTGCTGTCGAGCACCGGAATCCGGCCCGCGTCGTCGTAGTAGAGGCCGATGCTCAGGTTGACCTTGTGCGGATGCGCATCCTGCTGGAACGCCTGGAACAGCGACAGGATCGGATCGCCCGGATAGGCGGGAATGTGTTCGTACATGGCGGAATGACGGTAAAGGTTGAAGGCGGCGGCACGACCGGCGGCATCGCGTTGCGTCAGGCCGTGCGATCGAGACATGGGGCGCATGTTATCGAGGACGAAATAGAATGAGCTTCATTTTTCGATGACGAACCGGCTCGATTGCAGTAGAGTCTGCGATTCCTATCTCCAAATTCACCGGATTCTGCGAAATGGCTCTGGATCGAACCGACATGCGGATCCTCCGACACCTCGAACGTGACGGACGCATCAGCAATCAGGACCTCGCGAACGCGGTCGCGCTGTCGCCGTCGGCATGCCTGCGGCGCGTGAAGCTGCTCGAGGAGCGCGGCGCCATTTCGGGGTATCGCTGCGCGATCGAGCCGAAGAAGGTCGGCGTCGCGTTCGAGGCGCTCGTGCATGTATCGATGCGGCCGGACGTGCCCGAGTGGCACGACCGGTTCGTTGAGGCGATCCAGCAGTGGCCGGAAGTCATCGCGGCGCAGATCGTCACGGGCGGATCGAACTACGTGCTGACGGTTCGCGCGCGCGACCTCGATCACTATTCGGACTTCGTGATCAACCGGCTGCACCGCGCGGCAGGCGTGATGTCGATCAACTCGAGCATCGTGCTCGCGACGCTCAAGCGCGACGGGTCGATCCTCGATCTCGTCGAGCCGTCGACGGCCGGCTGACGGATCGTTGCGCGAGTCTAAAAAAATTTGCAGAAAGGGCTTTACGAACCCCAAAAGCTCTGACATAATTTCAGCTTCTTTGGGCGGTTAGCTCAGCGGTAGAGCACTGCCTTCACACGGCAGGGGTCACTGGTTCGATCCCAGTACCGCCCACCAAAGAATTCAAGGGCCTGCGTCTCACGACGCAGGCCCTTTTCGTTTTGGCGCCCGGCATACGCTGCCCGCCCATCTCGACAGGCGGCATACCGCCGACACGAATCCGTTACTTCGAACTCGACCAGCAGGCTCGCTGCAGTTGCCGGCGCCTTCATGTGACCTGCAGGATATCAATGCCGGCCCGGCAAACTCGTTGAAGCCGTGCGATTTCCCGACAATAGCGAGATACCGCCAATCGAAATCCTCCTTAAGAACAACCTTGCGCAAATGTTGCCTGACAACTGATGCGGAGCAATTCGCCAAACAAGCACCGCAGGACCGGCGCCATCCACCTTCCGGCATCCGCACAATGCTCAGATATTTCATTCAACCCATCACCCTGCTTTCGGCACGAAAGAACGAAAATTGCCAGCGTAATTTTTGGTAATTTATATGTAACATCTGCCGAAATACGGATGCATAGAATCGTTGCGCCGTATAACAGCCGGCCGAATCGGCATCGCATTCAGGCACGGAATCACGACTTGCGATGGTGAACTGGCGATAGAGATTGCACACCCATGTCATCAGAGAAGAATGACTACACACTGTGGCTTACCGGACTGAGCGGCGCCGGCAAGTCAACCCTCTCGCGCGAAATTGCCGGGACGTTGCGCGCGCGCAATATTCCGACCTGCATACTCGACGGAGACGAATTGCGGGCGGGCGTTTCTCCCGATCTCGGCTTCACGCGAGAAGATCGCACCGAAAACTGTCGTCGCACCGCCGAAATCGCGAAACTACTCAATGCCCAGGGCTTTACCGTAATCGTCGCCCTGATCTCGCCTTACGAAGCCGACCGGCAGCGGGCACGGCAAATTGTCGGTGAAGACCGGTTCGTCGAGGTCTACTTGAAAACCGATATCGCGACCTGTTCCGCACGTGATCCGAAGAAGCTTTACACAAAAGCGATCACCGGCCAGACGACGCAATTTACCGGCATCTCGGATCCATACGAAGTACCAACCGCTCCCGACCTCATCGTTGAAACGGGAACGATGGATATCGCCTCTTCGGTAGCGCTCGTCATGGATTTCGAGCGGCGGCGATTCACGCACGCATAATCCCGGTCCGCCGTTACTTCACGTCCAGGCGACGCGCTGCTCGCTTTCCAGCGATCGGGCCGACCTCAAGGGCCGACCCGGGAACGCCGGGCAACGTCGCCAGAACCTCACGCCTGTCCGGTCCGCCGGCATTCATCGAATCCCCGTCGATAACGACGCACCGCGCTGCCGCATGATTGCGGCCGCACGCGCGTCGCATCAATCGTCGCGCGACTACCCCACCCGCTCCGCCGTCCCGTCGAACGCACGTCGCGCCTTGCCGACGATCTCGTCGACCTCCGCCTCGCGGATCACGAGCGGCGGCGACAGCAGCATCCGGTCGCCGGTCGCGCGCATGATCAGGTTGCCGTTGAAGCAGAAGTCGCGGCAGATCGTGCCGATATCGACGTCCGCGCCGAATCGCTCACGCCGGCCGCGGTCGCGCGCAAGCTGAACGCCCGCGACCAGCCCCGTTCCCGCAATCTCCCCGACGATCGGATGGTCGCCCAGCGCGTCGCGCAGCCGGCGCTGGAAATACGGACCGATGTCGCTCTTCACGCGTTCGACGATCCCTTCGTCGCGCAGCAGCTTCAGGTTCGCGACCGCGACGGCCGCGGCGACCGGGTGGCCCGAGTACGTGAGGCCGTGGTTGAATTCGCCGTTGTCGATGAT
>Ga0207695_10008217_pt1 | contig 13108 bp, 9 predicted proteins | sample KBSC54metaG_FD_184354 | JGI IMG/M metagenome (GOLD analysis project Ga0207695, IMG submission 184354) | Corn rhizosphere microbial communities from Kellogg Biological Station, Michigan, USA - KBS C5-4 metaG (SPAdes) (version 2) | ecosystem: Host-associated > Plants > Roots > Rhizosphere > Soil...
TGACGTCGCGGTCGACGGGCATCGCGATCAAGTCGCTGCTTGCCGCCGAAGACGTGGGCGATGGCGGCGATCTGTACACGCATTCCGCCCGACCGCCGACGCTGCGCGCCGATCGGCTCGATGATGTGCGCCTAACGCAAGCCGGTCCCCTGCGAGCCGAGCTGGCGGGGCGTCTCGAGCTGCAGGTGCCCGTAGCGCTGGCCGCGGACCGGCGCTCGCGCCTCGCGGAAACCCATCGGATGGACATCGACGTGGCGCTGACGTTGGATGCGTCCGACCGATTTCTGCGGCTGCGGGTGACGGGCGACAACACGTGCCGTGACCACCGCCTGCGGCTCGTCTTGCGCACGGGACTGGCAGGCGCGGCCACGATCGCAGACGCGGCGTTCGGTCCTGTCGAGCGCCGCGCGATCACCGCGCCTCCCGATATGGACGAGACGCCGCCGGCCACGGCGCCGCTCGCGCGCTACGTGACACGCGACGCCGGCGACCGCGGGGTGACGATCTACTCTGATGGACTCGCCGAGTACGAGAGTATGGATAACGGTGGCGTAGCGATCACGCTTGTACGAGCGGTCGGCGAACTGTCGCGCAGCGATCTGCCGGAGCGGCCGGGACACGCCGGCTGGCCGACGCCGACACCCGGTGCGCAGTGTCTTGGCGCGTTCACGGCAGAGTTCGCGATCTTCCCCCACGGCGAGCGCAACGCCGATACGATCGACGTGATCGAGCGCACGGCCGATGATGTGCTCCTGCCGCTCGCGGGCCTAACGCTGCGGGCGGCCATCGGCGAGTTGCGCGAGACGACAGGCGTCGAGCTCGAGGGCGCCGGCCTCGCATTCCTTGCGTGCAAGGCGAGCGAGGACGGCGAGTGGACGGTACTGCGGTGCGTGAATCTCACCGAGCAGCCGGTTGCCGGGGCGTGGCGGTGCGGCTTCCCGATCGCGCGCGCGGTGCGCGCGCGCCTGGACGAAACGTCGCCCGTCTCGATCGAGACAGCAGGCGGCCGGCTGGCCTTCGTGGCGGGGCCGCGCGAGATCGTCACCGTGCTCGTGCGCTGACGCGCTCGGCTCGGCGCGCCGCGTCGGCGCCGGGGAATGTGACGTTAGGCGCCGGCGTCGGAGAGCGAGTCGCCCAACAGCGTGCAGCACGTCACCGTGGCAATGAGGGCGAGGCCCGGCGCCAGCGCAGCCCACGGCGCCATCACGATGGCCTCGCGTCCATCGGCGATCATGTTGCCCCAGCTCGGATTCGGCGGCTGGATGCCGAGTCCGAGGAACGAGAGGCCGCTCTCGAGCAGGATCGCGCTGCCGACGCCGAGCGTGATGGCCACGATCGCCGGCCCCAGTGCGTTAGGCAGCACGTGACGCCAGAGCACCCGGCGCGAGCGGGCGCCGAGTGCGTGCGCCGCTTCGACGTACGCGTGCGTGCGCACGCCCAGCACTTCGGCGCGCACCAGGCGCGCGACGCCCATCCATCCGGTGGCGGTGAGTATCAGCACCACCATCACTGCGCCCGGCGGCCACAAGGCCGCGGCGACGAGGAGCAGCACGAGACGGGGGATCGCCAGCAGCGTGTCGCTCACGGCCATGGACACGCGGTCCACCATGCCGCCGGCCCACGCGGCCACCGCGCCAACGGCAATGCCGGCGAGCCCGGCCAGCAATGAGCCGGCGAACCCGACGAGCAGCGAGACGCGCGAGGCCAGCATCATCCGCGTGAACAGGTCGCGGCCAAAGGCATCCGTGCCCAGGAGATGCCAGTGGCCTAACGGATCGGTGGCGAGCGGCGGCAGGAACCGGAGGGCCAACACGTTGCCGATCGCGCGCGGGTCCGTCGGCGCAAGCGGCGGCACGATGATGGCAGCCAGGACGAGCGCACCGAGCACGACGAGCGCCGCGCGCGCGGGGCGGTCGAGGCGCCGGCCGCCGCGGGTCACGAGCGGCGCCTCGGATCGACCAGCGGCAGCGCGAGGTCGCCGGCGAGGTTGGCCAGGATGACTAACGCGGCGTAGAGCGCCGCGGCGCCCATCACCACCGGATAGTCGCGCGCGAAAATCGAATCCACCATCAAGCGGCCCATGCCCGGCCACGCGAAGACGACCTCGACGAACACCGAGCCAGCCAGCACGCCGGGGAGCGCCAGCGCGAACAACACGATGAGCGGCGGCATTGCGTTGGTCATCACGTGGCGCGCGTAGACCACCACCGGTCGCACGCCCTTCGCACGCGCCGTCCGCACGAAGTCGGCGCGCAGCAAGTCGGCGGCAATCGTGCGCGTGTACCGCGCGATGCCGGCCGCGCCGATCGCCGTGAGGGTGAGCACGGGCAGGATCGCGTGTCGCAACACGTCTGCCGTCGCGGCGAGGCCGCTCGATGTCGATGCCGGATCGCGCACGCCGAATGCGGGCAGGCGGAGCGCTCGAGGAAATCCCCATCGCGCGGCGCCGTACGTGAAACACGCCACCAACGCGAGCGCCAGCCAGTAACTTGGCGCGGCGTACACCGACGTCGTGAATATCGTGAGCACGGTGTCGCTCGCCGTTCCGCGCCGCGCGGCGTGCGCGGCGCCGAGCGCAATGCCGAACAGAAACGTCAGCGCCAGCGACGAAAGGCCGAGCCCGAGCGAGACGGGCAGCGCGCGTGCGAGCAACTGCGACACCGGACGATGCTGTGCGAAGCTCTCGCCGAGATCGCCCTTGAGAATGCCCCCTGTCCAGCGCGCATATTGTACCCACAGCGGACGGTCGAGTCCGAGACGCGCTCGGGCGCGGGCCGCATCGGCCGCGCTGGCGGTGGGAGACACGAGCAGCGCCGTTGGATCACCCGGCGCCGCGCGGAGGAGGAGGAACGTGAGCGTGAGAACCAGCCAGAGCAGCACGACGGCATCGAGCAGCCGGCGAACGAGGAGACGCATCGAGTGATGATGCGTCGCCGCACGCGCGCGTCAACCGTGGGGACGTGTCTTCTTGCGCTCGCCGTCGGTGCGCTCGCCGGTTGCGCCGCGTCGGCGACACCGGTCGATACGGTCGTCTACGCCTCGGGTGCGGACCTCGAGTCGGGCAATCCGCTGGTGACCATCCATCCGCTCGCCCAGCAGATCCAGCGCTACATGTTGTTCGTGACGTTGGCGCGGTACGACAGCGCGCTTCGACCTGTTTCGTATTATGCGAAGCGATGGAGCTGGTCGGCCGATCGCATGGCGCTCACGTTCACGTTGGTCTCGGGACTTTCGTGGCAGGACGGGCAGAGGACGACGTCGCGGGACGTGGCGTTCACGCTCGCCGCAGCGCGCGACCCGCGTACCGGCTATCCGCGATACGCCGACCTCGCCGGCATCACGCGCCTCGACACGCCTAACGACACCACGATCACCGTGCACTTCGCGCGGGCGCAGGCGGACTTCCCGCTGGTGCTGTGCGAGCTGCCGATCGTCCCGGCGCATCTCCTGGCAGCCGTTCCGCGCGCCGACATGAGGCGCGCGCCGTTCGACACGCTGCCCGTGGGCAACGGGCCGTACCGGTTCGTCGAGCGGCGGCCGGGCGAGCGCTGGGTGTTCGCCCGGAACGATGCGTTTCCGGCGGCGTTGGGCGGACCGCCGCGCGTTAGGCGGGTGGTGGTCGCCATCGTGAACGAACCGTCGACCAAGTTCGCGGGACTGGTGAGCGGCGAGCTGGATGTGGCCGGCATTTCGCCGGCGATGGCCGGTCTGGCCTCGCGCGACCCGTCGCTGCGCGTGCTCCGCTACCCGACGCTCGTGACGTACGGGCTCATCTTCAACACGACGCGCGCCCCGTTCGACGATGCGCGCGTGCGGCGGGCGATCAGCGTCGCCATCGACCGGCCCCGCATCGTGAACGCGGCGCTCTATGGATTCGGGACGCCGGCGGCCGGGCCGGTGCCGGCCGCGCATCCCGATGCGTCGCCGGACACGGCGGTCCACGATACGGCGGCCGCAGACTCGCTGCTCGATGCCGCCGGCTGGCGCCGCGGCACAACCGGCGTGCGCGCGCGCCGCGGCGTAGCGTTAGGCTTCACGCTGCTCACGGTGGGCAGCGGCGACAATGCGGTCGAGCAGCTGCTGCAGTCCGACATGGCGGCGATCGGGATCGCGATGCGCATCCGCCAGCGCGACCTGGCGTCGTTTCTCGTCGAGGCGCGCGCGCGGCCGGCGACATTCGATGCGTTGTTCACCGGCATCCCCGGCGACCTCTCGCTCGCGTATCTCTCGGCCATGTACGACTCGCACCAGGCGGGCAGCGCGCTCGACTATGGCGGCTATCACACGCCGCGGCTCGACTCGCTTTTGGCGGCCGCCCGCGCGGCGACCGGCGCCCAACGCGCGCGCGCGTCGTGGCTGGCGGTGCAGGCCGAGCTCGAACGCGATGCGCCGGCGGCGTGGGTGTACGATGCGCAGGGCGTGCAGGGGCTGTCGCGACGGCTGGCGGGCGTGCGGATGGACCTGCGCGGCGAGCTGGTGACGGTGCACGACTGGTCGTTGGGCGAACGGACGGCCGCCCGGCCGTGAGCCTCCTCATCGGCGCAGACGCGCTCGCCGCGCGTGCGGCGGCCCTGGCGGTTCCCGGTGCGCCGCTGGCAGCGTTAGGCGAATCGCTCCGCGCCGACGCGCACGCGGCCGCCCGGCGTCCGCTGGCCATTCCTGCCGAGAAAGCGCTCCTTTCCAGCGATGGCGGCCGCTGTCCCGAACACGGCGCTCCGCTTGCCTTCGATCCGTTCGACGCGCACGCGCACCGCTGCCCGGTTGATGGCGCCGTCTGGCGCGGCGAGCGCCACGACCGGTGGTGGATCACGTGGTACCAGCTCTGGCTGGCCGAGCGCGCCGTACACGCGGCGACGCTGGCCGCGCTCGGCGTCGATGCGTCGCTCGCGTCGTTCGCGCGGCAGGTGCTCGAGGAATACAGCGAGCGTTACCTCGCGTATCCGAACCGCGACAACGTGCTCGGGCCATCGCGTCCGTTTTTCTCCACCTACCTCGAGTCGATCTGGGTGCTGCAGCTCGCGATCGCCCTCGATCTGCTCGAAGCGATCGGCGCGGCCGGCTCGCTTGGCGCGCGGGTCCGCGATCGCCTCATCGAGCCGAGCATGGCGCTGATCGCGTCGTACGACGAGGGCGGCTCCAATCGCCAGGTGTGGAACGATGCCGCGTTGCTGGCTGGCGGGACGCTGCTGGGCGAGTCGCGTCTGGCGCAGCGGGCGATTGCGAGTCCAACCGGCGTGCTCGCGCAGCTCGAGAGCGGGCTCCTAACCGACGGCACCTGGTACGAGGGCGAGAATTATCACCTGTTCGCGCACCGCGGACTCTGGTACGGGGTGACGATGATGGAGCGGGTCGGCGTGCCCGTGCCGCCGTCGTTAGGCGACAGATTCGCCGAGGGATTTGCCACGCCGCTGGCGTCGGCGCTGCCCGACTTCACGTTTCCGTCGCGGCGCGATTCGCAGTACGCGGTGTCGCTGCGGCAGTGGCGGTTTGCCGAGTCGTGCGAGCTGGGCGTGGCCCGGCGCGACGACCCGCGGCTGCTGGGTGCGCTCTGGATGCTGTACGAGGGATGCGACCTGCCGCGCGGCGACACCGGCCGCTGGCGCTCGACGGCCGACTCGGAGCGGAACGAGGCGGCGACAGCGTTAGGCAGAGCCGACCTCGGCTGGCGATCGCTGCTCCTGGCGCGGGAAACGCTGCCCCGGCTCGCTCCCGTGCCCGCGCGCTCGGCGTTGCTCGCCGGCCAGGGGTTGGCCGTGCTGCGGCGCGATGCCGGCCGGACGTACCTCGCGCTCGACTACGGCCATTCCGGCGGTGGCCACGGACATCCGGATCGCCTGAATCTGCTGCTGTCGCGCGGCGCGGACCGCTGGCTGGACGACATGGGCACCGGTTCGTACGTCGATCCGTCGCTCCACTGGTACCGGAGCACGCTGGCGCACAACGCGCCGCTCGTGGACGGTCGCTCGCAAGCGGAAGCGGATGGGACGCTGCGCGCGTACGACGAGCGCGGCGGCGCGGGGTGGGTGGATGCCGGCGTCGTGTTAGGCGAAGGCGCGGACGCGACGCGGCTCCGGCGCTCGCTCGTCGCCATGCCCGACTATGCGGTGGACCGGCTGTCGTGGGACTGCGGCCATCCGGTGCGGATCGATCTGCCGCTGCACCTCGAGGGCACGGCGCGCGGCGCCACGTTCGAGCCGCACCCGCTCGACGGCGGGCCGGCGACCACGGATGGATTCGCGTTCGTTCGCGGCGCCGAAGTGGCGCATGCGTTAGGCGGAGCGGCCATCGTCATCGATCGGCGGGGTATGGCGGCAGCGTTCGTCATTCCGGCCGCGCCCGCCGAGCTCTGGCGCGCGACGGGCCCCGGCGCGCCCGGACAGGATGAGCGCGCGTTTTATCTGGTCCGCAGCCGTGGCGCGGCCGGCGCCGTGACGACGCTCTGGAACTGGGATGGCGCGGTAACCGCCGCACGCATCGACGGCGACGCGCTCGTTGCCACCCTCGCCGATGGGTCCACCCACACGCACCGTCTCGGGCACGACGAGTGGACCATCGCCTTTGAAACGCGCGGCGCCCGGAGCAGCATTGCGTTAGGCGGGCGCGTCTCGGCGCCGGCACGCGCCGAGCCGCGACCACCGGCGTCCGCCGCGCCGCCGACCCGGCTGCCGGCGGCGCCGGCGCCGCCCGTGGCGTTCACGCTCGGCGAGCAGGCCTACCGCGCGTCGGAGGACGCGTGGAGCGATGCCGGCTCGCCCACCGCGCAGGTCTCGTTGGGCGTCGAGCACGCCGCGTTGGTCGTCACGGTGCGGGTGCGGAAATCGCCCGTGATCTTTCGCCCGCCCGAGGCCGTGGATCCGCGATTGGACAACGAGTACCCGGACATCAACAGCGACGGCGTGCAGCTGCACATCTGGACCGACGCCGAGTCGAGACCGATGGCGTGGCTCGCCGTGCCGCAGATCGAGCCGCACGACGTGCGCCTCCACGTCGCCGACGGCGCGCGCGACGACGTCCCGCTCGTCGCGACCTGGAACCGCACCGCCGACGGCTACGCCATGCGCCTCGACGTTCCGTTGGGCGCGCTCGATGCGCCGGATCGCACCGTCGCGATTCAAGTCGTGGTCAACGACATGGGTCCGGAACGCGAACGACGCCGCGGCCAGCTCGTGCTGAGCGGCGGCGCCGGCGACCGCGTCTACCTTCGCGGCGACCGCGAATCGCCATCGCGCGCGTTGCGGTTCGAGATCGATGGCTGAGTCGGCACTCGCGCGCGTCCGGCTCGTGCTGGACGAGCCGCAGGATCCGGTGAACATCGCGGCCACCGTGCGCGCGATGAAGAACATGGGCGTGACCATCCTGCGCCTCGTGCGCCCGGTCGAGTACGATCGATCGCGCATCGAACGCGTGGCACACGACACCAGGGACGTGGCCGAGCGGATCGAACATTACGACACACTGGACGATGCGTTAGGCGACTGCGTGTTCGTGGCCGGCTTCACGGCGCGCCGGCGCAGCGCCAAGTGGCGGGTGGCCGCGCCGCGCGAAGCGGCGGCCGACGCCTTGACGCACGCCGCCGAACATCCCGTCGCGCTGCTCTTCGGTCGCGAGGACAAGGGACTGTCCAACGAGGCGCTGGATCGGGCGCATGTCGTGGTCACCATCCCGACCACGGAGCACGCGTCCCTCAATCTCGCGCAGGCCGTGTTGGTCGCGCTGTACGAGCTGCACCTGGCCGCCGCGATCGCGTCGCGCCGCGTCGCGCCGCCGCGCAAGGACGCACCGCCCGCGACATCGGCGCAATTCGAGCGCCTCTTCGCCGACGTCGAGCGCGCACTCGCAAGCCTCGACTTCTTTCGCACCCGCAACGCCGAGCTCATCCTGCGCACCGTGCGGTCGCTGTCGTATCGCGCCGCGCCCGATGCGCGCGAGATCGAGCTGCTGCGCGCTATCGCGCTCGAAACGTTGCGAGCGCTCGACCGCTCCCGCACCGACCCTTGACGCACGAGCGCGGTCCGGACTTTTTCCATCACATGGCTCTGCCGTCTCCGTCAACAACCGTCGTGGATGCCGACTGGCGCGCACGCGCTGCCGCGGTGATCCCGGGCGGGGCGTCGACGGGAAGCAAACGGCCGGATGCACTCGTCGGTCCCGACTGGGATGGCTCGCTCACACACTTCGTACGCGCATCGGGATGCCGCCTCACCACGACGCGCGGCACCGAGCTCGTGGATTGCACGATGGCCCTCGGCGCGGTTGCGTTGGGCTACGCACACGAAGGCGTGACGCAGGCCGTGACGGACGTCGTGAGGCAGGGCAACGTGGCGGGGCTCTCGCACGTGCTCGAGGTGGAGGTTGCCGAGCGACTGTGCGAAGTGATTCCATGCGCGGAGCAGGTGCGATTCCTCAAGAGCGGCGCCGAAGGCGTCGCCGCGGCGATTCGCATCGCGCGCGCGTGCACGGGCCGGCCGCTGGTGATCGGCGCCGGCTACTTCGGGTGGCTCGACTGGTGGAGCAGTGCGGCCGGCGTTCCCGCGGGCGCCCACGAAGACTTTCGCCCGGTGCCGTTCGACGACGTCGATGCGCTTGCCGACGCGGCGCGCGCGGCCGGCGACCGTCTGGCGGCGATCATCATCGAGCCGGTGATCGAGCGGCTCCCGTCGGGCGAGTGGCTGGCCGAAGCGCGCCGCGCGTGCGATGCGTTAGGCGCGGTGCTCGTGTTCGACGAGATGAAGACGGGGTTTCGGCTGCGCACCGGCGGCTTTCAGGAGATGGCGGGCGTGGAGGTCGACATCGCCGTGTTCGGCAAGGCGCTGGCGAACGGGTTCCCGCTGTCGGCCGTGGTTGGGCGCGAGCGCGTGATGCGCGCGGCGCGCACCACGTGGATCTCGTCGACGCTGGCGGGCGAAGCGGCCGCGCTCGCCGCGGCGCGGGCCGTGCTCGACGCACATTCGCGCACCGATGTGTGCGCCGCGCTCTGGGAACGGGGTGAGACCATCCAGCGGGCGGTGGGGCGCGCGATGAGCGCGTCGGGCGCATCGAACGTGCGGATGCGCGGCATTCCACCCATGTGGCTGGTCGACGCCGGGGACGAGCGCCGGCTGTCGCGCTTCGTCGCGCTGGCGCTCGAGCGCGGCGTGTTGTTCAAGCGGGGCGCGTACAACTTCGCATCGGTCGCACACGACGACGCCGCCATCGAGCAGATCGAGGCTGCCGCACGACACGCCGTTGCGTCGCTGGCCGAGGAGGGAGCGCGTGGTTGAGCCGGCGCCGCGCACGGCGCCGCTCGCCGGATCGGAGCCGCTCGTGGACGTGCACGCGCACTTTCTGCACGCGCGCGCCGGACGCCGCGATTGGGAGGTGCCTAACCGAGCCCGGATGCGCGCCGGCGAGCGAATCGGCATCACCGTCCACATCGCGTCCATCCTCGGCACCTGGGGCCACACGTCGCCCGTCTACTTTCCATCGCCGCGCGACGTCACGTTAGGCAACGACGAGATGCTCGCCATCCAGGACCGCGATGCGCAGCGCGTCCGCGCGTACGTCACCGTGAACCCGAACGATACCGCCCACGCGCTCGAGGAAATCGCGCGGTGCGCCGAACGCGGCGCCATAGGCGTGAAGCTCGCCGCGAGCCGCCGCGCCGACGACCCGCTGCTCGATCCAATCGCCGCCGCGGCCGAGCGCCGGCACTTTCCGATTCTGCATCACATCTGGCAGCATCGCACGCGCGAGTGGCCCGGCCAGGAAATCTCCGATGGCGCGGACCTCGGCCGCCTCGCCCTCCGGCATCCGCGTGTCGCGTTCATCCTCGCCCATATCGGCGGCGGAGGCGATTATCGGCACACGTTCGCCGCCGTCGCGCACATCCCGAACGTGTACCTCGATCTCTCTGGCAGCGGCGTCGATCGCGGCATGCTCGATGGCGCCGTGCGCGCCGTCGGCGCGCGCCGACTGCTCTGGGGCAGTGACATCACGATGGAAACCGGTCTCGCGAAATTGCGCGCGCTCGAATTCGTCGAGCCGCGTCTCGATGCGGCAGGCATGAGCGATGTGCGCTGGCGCAACGCCGCGCGCATTTTCCCCGCGGGCACGCTGCCGGGTGTGCCGGCGCCCGACGCCCAACCGGCGTTCGCCGGACACGCACGATGATCGACGCCAACACGTTCATCGGTCCGTACCCATTTCGCTACGTTCCACATCCGGATCCCGATGTGCTCGTCCGCGTGCTCGAGCGCGAGCACATCGACACGGCTTGGGTTGGGCATCTGCCGTCGGCGTTTTATCGAGATCCGGGCGCGGGCAACGATGCCTTGTTCGATGCGCTGTCGCCGTACGCGGGACGTCTCGCTCCGGTGCCCGCAATCCGTCCCGACTGGCCGCGCTGGGAGCAGGCGCTCGCGTCGGTGATCGAGCGCGGTGCGGTCGCGGTGCGTGCGTACCCGCAGCAATGGGGATTCGGCACGCACCACCCAGCGCTCGTCGAGCTCGCGCTCGCGTGCGGCGAGTCCGGTGTGCCGCTGGTGCTCACGACGCGATTCGAAGATCTGCGTCAACGCCACTCGATGGACACGGCCGGCGATTTGCCGGCGGCAACGGTTCGTGCGTTAGCACGCGCCGGCGCGCGCGTGCGACTGCTCGTCACCGCCGCGGGTCGTGCACTCATCGAAGAAGTGCATTGGGGCCTCACGCCCGAGGAGCGAGCGCGAGTGTGGTGGGACATCTCGTGGATCTGGGGTCCGCCCGAAGACGAGCTCGCACATCTGCTGCGCACGATCGGATCGCGGCGTTTCGTCTTCGGCACAGGCTGGCCGCTCAGGCTTTCACAAACACCGCGCGCAAATCTCGACTTGTTGCCGGATGAATTGCGATCGCCTCTTGCGCCACTTGGTGACGCGGCGCAGATTCCCGCGCGTTCCGCTTGATTTGTGAAAATCTTCACAAATTGGGTGACTATCCGCCCTCCACATCTTCAGGTCGCGATGACTTCAAGGAGGAAGTGGGCGGTCATCCCGGGGCTCGTTGCTCTGGGCACGATCGCCGTGCTGTTATCCGCCTACACGGGCGCCGCAAGTGCACCCGACACTGTCATCACCGATCGCGGCCCATGGGGCTACAGCGCGGGTTCCTCGCCGCAAGGTCGCGCTCCCGTTCAGCCGATCGCGTTTCCGCACCCGACGCACGTGCAAACGCTCGGCATGAACTGTCTCTATTGTCACTTCTCCGCGAACAAGTCGCCCGACCCCGGCTTCCCGGCGATGAGCACTTGTATGGGATGCCATTTAGTTGTGGGTCCCAATCGTCCCGCCGAGAATGGCCGGCCGGCACGCAAGAGCGCGGAAATCCAAAAGCTCCAGGACTACTGGAACAAGAAGCAGGCGATTCCGTGGGTGCGCATCCACTACGTGCCCGACTACGTGAATTTCGCGCACATGCCGCACATCAACGCGGGCGTCACGTGCCAGACTTGCCACGGACAAGTGCAGAAGATGTCGCGTGTCTATCAATACGCGCCGCTCAACATGGGCTGGTGCATCAACTGTCACGTCGGAAACGTGAATCCTGCCTGGAAGGCGCGTTACGACTGCAGCGTCTGTCACTACTGAGACTGCCTGATGACCGAGACGTCTACGCCGGCCGGCGTTCACCGGCGCGAGTTTCTGAAGATCCTCGGCGCCACAGGCGCCGCAACCGCGGCGATCGGCTGCAGCACCGATCGCGTGGACAAGCTGATTCCGTATCTGAACAATCCGGACGAGACCGTCCCGATGGTCTCGAACTACTACGCGTCGACGTGCCGCGAATGCTCCGCGTCGTGCGGCGTGCTGATGGAGACGCGTGACGGCCGGACGTTCAAGCTCGAGGGCAATCCCGATCATCCGCTGAATCGCGGCGCGCTGTGCGCGCGCGGACAGGCAGCGGTGCAGGGACTGTATAATCCGGATCGCTATCGCGGGCCGCGCATTCGCAAAGGCAACGCGCTCGTGCCGGCGAAGTGGGACGATGCGATCAAGCTCCTAACGGACAAGCTCACCGAGGCGCAGAGCGCGGGCTCGGCATCGAAGGCGGTCTTCATCAATCGGCACGAGTCGGGCAGCTTCCCGGCGTTCCTCGATCAGTGGTTGGCCGCGTTCGGCATGCCGCCGCACCTCAGTCACGATGCGTTAGCCGATCACGGGGCGATCGACGCGAATCAGAAGTCGTATGGCGTGGCGTGGCCCACACTCGCCTTCGGCGCGGCGACGTTGATCGTGTCGTTCGGCGCGGACTTTCTGGACACGTGGGGCGTGACCGTTCCGCAGCAGCTCGACTTTGCCGACGCGCGCGCGAAGCTCACCAATGCGCCGCGCTTCGTGTACGTCGGTCCGCGGCGCTCGCTCACGGGATGTAACGCCGACACGTGGATCGGATGCCGTCCGGGCACGGAGCTCGCGATCGTCAACGCGCTTCGCGGCCAGGGTTCACTTGCCGATGCGGCGCAGGCGAGCGGCGCGTCGCAGGCGGTGCTGCAGTCGCTGCAGCAGGAGATTCAGCGCGCCAAGCCCAGCCTGCTGGTCGCGAGCGGGATGAACGGCGGCGGCAGCGCGCTCGTGAGCGCGGTGAACGAGTGGAACAAGTCGTTAGGCAACGTCGGCGTGACGGTGCTGCCGGCCAAGCCGGTGGCGAGCGTCGAGGGAATCTCCTCGGATGCGGACGTCGCGGCGGCGGTCGAGCGCATGCGCAGCGGCGACGTGCCGATCCTGATGGTGCGCGGCGTGAATCCGGTGTTCACGAGCCCCAAGTCGGCGAAGGTGGCCGAGGCGCTCGCCAAAGTGCCGTTCAAGGTGAGCTTCTCGAGCTATCCGGACGAGACGAGCGAGCTCTGCGATCTCGTGCTGCCCGATCACCATCCGATCGAATCGTGGGGCGATGCGCAGCCCGTGCCGGACGTGATCACGCTGCAGCAGCCGGGGATGGACCCGGTGTACGACACGCGCCAGACCGCGGACGTGCTGTTGCAGGTGGGCAAGTCGAATCCGAAGGCGGCGGCGCAGTTGGCGGCGCCTAACTACATGCGCTGGTTGATCGACCATTTTCCGGGCGGCACCGCGGCGTTCACGGCGGCGCTGCA
>Ga0207695_10008220_pt1 | contig 13105 bp, 8 predicted proteins | sample KBSC54metaG_FD_184354 | JGI IMG/M metagenome (GOLD analysis project Ga0207695, IMG submission 184354) | Corn rhizosphere microbial communities from Kellogg Biological Station, Michigan, USA - KBS C5-4 metaG (SPAdes) (version 2) | ecosystem: Host-associated > Plants > Roots > Rhizosphere > Soil...
TGGGCGGTGGCGGGGGCCGTCATCGTCCTAATACTATAGTAGGAACAGACGTTCCCCCGACTTCTTGTCGGATAACCGAGCTCGGCAAGTCGGGAATAAACGGCTCAGTGCTCCGGTCTGGATGGAGGACAACGACCTCCATGCTTTCTACCGGAGACGGGCCGATGAGTCATGAACACGATCGCGACGTGCAGGATCGCCCGACGGGCGGCAACTACATCACCACATCGGAGACAGACGATGGCATCGATCGACGCGGCTTCCTGCGCTGCATGGCCTGGGCGGGCACCGCGACCGTCTGGGCCATGGCCGGGGGCGTTCCCAAGTCCTTCCTCGCCAGCCGCATCCCCTTCCTAACGGAAGCCGAGCGCGCGAGCATTTTCTTCGCGCAGATCAGCGACAGTCACATCGGGTTCAGCAAGCAAGCGAACATGGATGTCACGGCAACGCTGCAGCAGGCCGTCGCGCGGGTCAACGCGCTGCCGCAAACGCCGGCGCTGGTGCTGCACACGGGCGACATCACGCAGCTCGCCAAACCCGACGAATTCGACACGGCGCACCAGGTCCTGGGCGGCCTCAAAAGCGACCGCGTATTTTACGTGCCTGGCGAACACGATGTCGCCACCGACAACGGCGCGTCGTATCTCGCGCGCTATGGCAAGGGGACGAAGGGCGGTGGATGGTACAGCTTCGATCATACGGGCGTCCACTTCATCGGGCTGGTCAACGTCCTGAATCTCAAAGCGGGCGGCTTGGGAACGCTCGGCGCGGAGCAGTTGGCGTGGCTCAAGAAGGACGTGTCCGGGCTATCGAGCAGCACACCGATCGTCGTGTTTGCGCATATTCCGTTGTGGACGGTGTATCCGCAGTGGGGATGGGGCACCGACGATTCGGAGCAGGCGCTCGGGCTCGTCAAGCGATTCGGCTCGGTGACGGTGCTCAACGGCCACATTCACCAGATCGTGCAAAAGGTCGAAGGCAACATGGCGTTCCACACGGCGATGTCGACGGCGTTCCCGCAGCCGGCGCCCGGCACCGCGCCGGCGCCCGGCCCGATGACGGTCGACGCCGGTCGCCTAACGAGCGTGTTGGGCATCGCCGATGTGACGTTCGTTCCGGGCCGGTCGCATCTGGCGATCGTGGACGCGACGCTGTCGGGGAAGCCGCCGGCGTTCGACGCGGCGGCGCAGGATGCGGCGCAGCGGCCCGCGGCGCGGCGCGCGCTCGTGCTCGGGCCCGACCAGATCGGCATCGACAACTTCCAGTTCTCGCCGGCCATCCTCACGGTGGCGCGCGGCACGACGGTCACCTGGATCAACAACGATGACGTCCCGCATCTCATCGTGAACGTCGAGCGGCGGTTCAAGCAGTCGCCGGTGCTGGATACGGGGCAGCGCTTCAGCGCGACGCTCGACCGGCCGGGCACCTACAAGTACTTCTGCTCGCTGCATCCCATGATGCAGGGCACGATCGTGGTCCACTAGCGGAGGGTCGCACCGGAGCAATGGCCCAACGGACCGCCGACGGTTTCGAAGCGCGCATCCTGCCGCATCTGGACGACGCGTACACGCTCGCCCGCCACTTGTTAGGCGACGACCACGACGCGCAGGACGCCGTCCAGGATGCGGCCTTGCGAGCGTTCCGGCACTTTGCCGGCTTTCGCGGCGAGAACGCGCGCGCCTGGTTTCTGTCGATCGTGCGCAACTGCTGTCACACGCTGCGCGCGGGGCGGGCGGTGGACCGGGCCACCGTTCCGTTCGGCGAACAGCACCTCGCGATCGTGCGCGACACGGATCGCACGGACGCGGCAGCGATCGCCCAGTCCGATCGTGCGTTAGTCACGCAGGCGCTCGCCGAGATGCCGGTGGAGTTTCGCGAGGTGCTGGTGCTGCGGGAAGTGCAGGGTCTGTCGTACGCCGAGATCGGCGACGTCGTCGGCGTGCCGGCGGGGACGGTGATGTCGCGGCTGTCGCGCGCGCGGCGCCGGCTGGCGGAGAAGTTAGGCCTGACGGGCAAGGAGGCAAGCTGATGCAATGCGCTGAGTGCCGGGCCCTCCTCGATGCGTATCTGGACGCCGCGCTGCCCGAGGGCGAGCGGGCGGCGGTGCGCGAGCACCTGGCCGGCTGCGCCGAGTGCTCGCGCGAGCTTGCGGCGCTCGAGCGCGCGTCCTCTCTCGCGCAGGAGCATCTGGTGCACTATCGAGCGCCCGACGTGTTGAAGGCGCGCATCGCGAGCGCGATCGCCGGCGAGCGCGCCGAGCCGGCGGCGGGGCTGTCCTCACCGGCCGCCCGGTCGCGCCGCTGGTGGCCGCTGGTGGCGGCGGGCGTGCTGATCGCGCTGGCGAGCAGCGGCCTAACGTACGCGGTGCTGCGCGGCGCCGGCGGCACGGCGCAGATGGTGGCCGATGAGGTGCTGGCGAGCCACATCCGGTCGCTCATGCCCGGCCATCTGACCGATGTGCAATCGACCAACGAACACAATGTGAAACCGTGGTTCAACGGCCGGCTCGACCTGTCGCCGGCCGTGCCGACCCTCGATTCGGCCGGCTTTCCGTTAGTCGGCGGCCGGCTCGACTACGTCGATGGCCGCGTCGTCGCCGCGGTGGTGTACGGGCGGCGACAGCACCTGATCAACGTGTACTCGTGGCCGGAGCAGGGGCCTAACGAGGACGAGGCGACCGCGAGCGCGCGCGGCTATCACATGCTGCACTGGCGGTCGAACAACGTCGACTACTGGGTCGTGTCGGATCTCGAGTCGGGCGAGCTGGCGAAGTTCGTGGCGCTGTACAGGCGGACAGAAGGCTGAACAGGCGGACAGAGCCGGAGAAAGAACAGCGACAGGCGGACAGAAGGCGGACCACAGACGGACAGGGCCGGACAAGAACCAAGAATCTTTTCTTGTTGCTCTATCCGTCGTGTCCGTGCTTTGTCCGCTCTTCATGAGCGTAGCTGCGGTTCACCAGTCATCGTTTGCGCCGACGGGCTGCGTTGGCGTGGGAGACAGAAAGCCAACCGACGATGCCGCTTGCGAGGGCGAGCGCTGCGCCGGCGAGCATGACGATCTTGAAGCTGTCGACGAACGAGGTGCCGATGGCGTGTTGGACGAGTCGTGATTGGTGGGGATCGAGGCCGTGCGGGACCGTCGCGGCGGCGAGGTCGATGTGTTGGCGCGCGAGGTCGTGTACGGCGGAGGGAGGGAGGTGCAGGGTCGCAACGCGCTGGTCCAGGGCGGGTCCGAACACGCGGCCGGCGATCACCGCCATGAGGGCGAGTCCGAGGACACCGGCGGAGCGTGCGACGGCGTTGTTGACGCCCGAGGCGACGCCGACGTTCCCGGCGGGTACGGCATTCATCACGCTCGTGGTCAACGGCGCGACAGTTAGGCCGAGTCCGATGCCTAACACGGCGGCCGCCGGAAAGAACGTGACCCAGTAGGATCCGCCGATGGATGGCCGCGCGAACAGCGCGAAGCCGGCCGCGACCACGGCGGGACCGATTCCCAGGAGCAGCGCGGCGCCGCAGCGCTCGAGGAGTGCGCCGGCCTGCTGCGACAGGAGGAACACCAGCACGGTCGTCGGCACCAGCGCCGCGCCGGCGGCTGTCGGCGAATAGCCCTGCACCTGAATCAGGTCGAACGGAACGAAGTACAGTGCGCCGCTCAAGGCGCCGTACAGCAGGAGCGTCAGCGCATTCGTTCCCGCGAACACGCGGTCGGTGAAAAGCGAGAGGGGAACCATGGGCGCGCGGCTGCGCCATTCGATCGCCAGGAATGCGGCGAGCACGATGGCCCCGCCTAACAGCGACCCCCACACCAGCGGGTGGTGCGCGCCGAGCCGCGGCATCTCGAGGGCGCCGGTGACGATGCCGGCGAGGCCGATGGTGGCAGTCGCGGCGCCCGGCCAGTCGAGCGCGCCGCGCGAGGCGTCGCGGGTTTCGGGGACGTGCATGGCGGACAGGATGATCACGAGCACGGCCAGCGGCGGATTGATGAAGAACACCCAGCGCCACGAGACGTGCTGCACGAGCCAGCCGCCCAACACGGGGCCGGCGGCGGGTGCGATGGCGGTGAAGGCGGACCAGTTCCCGATCGCTCGCGCGCGGGCGTGTCCCTCGAAGCACGCGCCGAGAATGGCGAGGCTCCCGGGAATGAGGAGCGCCGCGCCGACCCCTTGAATCGCGCGGGCAATGACGAGCCAGGCGACGCCGGTGGCGAATCCACACGCCAGCGACGCGGCGCCGAAGATCGCCGTCCCTACGACATAAATTTTCCGGCGGCCGAGTTTGTCGCCTAACGCACCGCCGATGAGGAGGCAGCCCGCGAGCACCAGCGCGAACGACTCGACCATCCACTGCGCTTCGTCGCCGGTCGCGTGCAGCTGGCGTTGCATCACCGGGAGCGCGACGTTGACCACGGTCGTGTCGATGAACGCGATGCTGGAGCCGAGGATGGTCGTGGCGACGATCCAGCCGCCGTGCGCGCCGGATGCGGGCGCCCTCCGTCCGCCGGCCGCGCGGGCGCGCCGCGCGGCCGCGGTGTCGTGCGCCGTCATTGCCTAACGGGACGCCGCGCCGGCGGCCTTGACCCGCGGACGCCGGCGCCGCTCCGGGAAATGCCGATCGAGAAACCGAAGCATGGCGCGCTCTTCCGGATAATGGCCGCCCGCCGTCTTGCCGCGCGCTCGGGGCAGAATCGTGTCGCCGTGGTCCATGTAGCGCGCGAGGACGATCGGGTGAATGTAGCTCGAGCGGCAGATGGCCGGCGTGTTGCCCAGTTCGGCCGCCACGAGCCGGATGGCGAGCACGACGTTCTTCTTCGCTTCGCGCGCACTGCCCGCCGGGCCGAGGTCCGACAGCACCATTGCCGTCCGCAGTGTGCCGCCCCAGGTGCGAAAGTCCTTGGCTGTGTACCGGGCCGGCGTGAGGCGGCGCACGTAGTCGTTGACCTCGCGCTGCGTGAGGTTGTGCCAGGCGCCGTCGGCGATGTATCGAAAGAGACGCGTGCCCGGCGTCTCGAGCAGTGCGCGCACCAGCGCGGCTAATGCCCGATCGACCACCACCCGACGCTGCTCCTTGTTGGACTTGCCGCGGAAGGCGAACGCGATCGCGTTCCCGTCGACCTGGACATGGCGCTTGTTGAGCGTCGTGATGCCGAACGTATGATTCTCGCGCGTGTAGCGCTCGTTGCCCGGCCGGAAGAATCCCTTGCTGATGAGCCGCACGACGCCGGCCGCCACCCGATCGCGCGTGAGCTCGCGGCCGCTGCCTAACTGAGTGTACAGCGCGTCGCGGATCATCGGCAGGTCGTGCGCCAGTCGCCGGAGCCGATGGTACTTCCGCTGCTCCCGCTTGGCGACCGCGCGCTCGTGGTACCGGTACTGCTTGCGTCCCTTGACATCGAACCCCCACGCCTGGATCGCGGCCCGCGGACTCGCAGCGATGTGGACGTCGCGCCAGGCGGGCGGCACCCGCAACGCGTCGATCCGCGCGAGCTGCTTGCGGTCGCGGACCACGCGTCCCTGCGCATCCTCGTACCGAAAGCCCGTCGACTTCCCGCCGCGCCGCTTGATCCACTCACCCGTCATGTCCAGGCTCCCGTGGCAAGAAGCAGTCCCCGTGGACTGGCAGGCTTCGGTGACGCCGTGCATTCGCAATGGCGTCTGCCCGGCCATCGCTTACGTCCTCATCTTCCTGGATCCGCACGGCGGAGGCCGCGTGCGGCGAGACCGCGGGCGCCGTGCTCGTGTTAGGCGACGCGATCGATGCGACGGGGACGCGCATCCCGCTGGACCGCGTTGTACCGGTGCGCCCAGGGCGACGTCGTGGTCGTTGCGTCGCGTCGGGAGCTCTTCAGATGGCGCGCGCGCTTTCGCCCAACGCTGGGCGCGCCATCTATCCGGGCTAGAAGTGCGTTGTTCGGCCCGGGATCGCTGGCTTGCTGTCGACGTGGCTCATCGAGCGAACACGACGTCCTGCCGCGAGAGCAGGCGTCCGTTCGCCGCTCGGACCTCGAGTGCCGCTCGACCCGTATCCGCCTCGGCGACGAGAAAATCGTAGGTCTCGCCGATCGACACCGGCTGTCGCGCGTCCACGCGAACGCGACGAGCGGCATTGACCGGATACGCGTCCTTCGCGATCGGAATCCATTGCAGATCACTGCCGGTGCTCGGTCCGCTCGTTCTCACGAGCTCGTACCGTATGAGGGGATTTCCAACCGTGATGTTCATCAACCGGAAGCGGTACGCCACATGCGCCCGCAGTTGGATTGGTGTCGACGTCTCGCCGGCATTGAGCATGACCGTTCCGTCCGGACGATTCCCGATGATGAACACGCGGTCGCGATCGGGATTCCAAGCTGCGCCGGAATCGAGCACGATGAGCGGGCCATACAAGCCACGCATTTGCTGGTACATCGCATTGAGATGCGTGTGGTACATGTAGCTGCCGGGGCGCCGTGGCGTCACGAGCACAGGAAAGGAATCGCCAGGCTCGACCGGCGGCTCCATCGCCCCCGGCATGCCGCTCATGCCCACCACGCCATCGGCGCCGGACTCGACTTCCAGTCCGTGCCAATGGATTTGCGTCGCCTGCGCGCTGCGATTGACGATCCAAATCCGCGTCGGCTCGCCGCGATGCAGAATGATGGCGGGACCGAGCACCGCGCTCGAATCGATGTCGCCGTGACCCGCATCGACGACGTACTCGAATTTGCCCGTCGTGTCGCCTAACGGAGCACCGGACTCGACGACCAACCGTACCGTGCGCCGCTCCCCCTGGTACGGATGCCAGCCGGCGGGCGCGCGGATCCTGATCCCGAGCACGAGGCCGCCCATGTCCATGCCTTCGCGCGAGCCGCCGTCGGTTCGACCCGGCGGATAGCCGTTCAACTCGTGTTGCAGGCGCTGGTCCGGCGGCTCCACGGCAGGCGGCAGCGAGGGGTTGTCCACGACGTGAAAATTGATGTGGCAGTGAAAGATCCATCCGCCCGGTCGATCGGCCAGCCACGCCACGTCCATGGTCCTGCCGGCGTGAAGATTTTCGGTGACCTCTTCGCGTTGTTGGTCGGACCAGTACACGGTGTCGCGAGCGAGGTCGCCGTGAGCGTTGATGCGAAAGAAGAAGCCGTGCAAGTGGAACGGATGCGGCTCGTCGCTGGCGTTGATCACGCGCCAGCGGATGGAGTCGCCCATGTTGTACGTTAGGCGTTCGGTGAACGGCCACGGCCGGCCGTTGATCGTGTAGATCCCATCGACATCCCTGGGGTTCGAGTCGCTGGTTTGCGATTCCCGCTCAATGACGAACACGCGATCGCGGCCGGCGGCGGCGCCGGGCGGGTCGACGATGAATGCGCCGTTGAGATGCTCATCATCCCGCCACCGGGTCCCGAACGACTCGCCATGGGTGGCGCCCCAGTAGTAGTACGTGCCCGGGGCGTCGGCCACGAAGCGGGCGGTGCCGATTGCGTTAGGCGCGATGACCAGCGAGTCGAGCGGCGTCCGGCGGCGGGCGGACAGCCCGCGCACCACGAGCTCGGCCCCGGTGCGATTCTCGATCCGCGCCACGACGTGCGTGCCGAGCGGCACCCGGAGCATGGGCCCCGGATCCTCGAGCGCCTTTCCCGTCTCGCCGAACGCAAGGATCTGAATGCCGCGGCCCGCCGGCCCGTACGGGCGCCACTCGCCGGACTCGGCGACCAGGGAAACGGACTCGGTGCCGTCAGTTAGGCTGCCGGCGGGCGTCCGGCCGTCGTTGAATTCGATGGGCGGCGGATCGGGACGGGAAAGTTTCGTGGCCGCGGCGCCCAGGCCCAGGAAGACCAGGATCACGCCGGCAGACTGTCGCATTGCAGATGTCACGGGGGGGTGAGGAAGGAGGGGTGCTGCACGCCGCTCTATAGTGAGACGAAAGTTCCCGATTGTCAAATCGTTCTAACGTTTGGTCTTCGGCGAAGGGCAACGCGTCTCGCGCAAGATGTCCATTTCGGCATCGCTCGAACGTCGCTATTCAGACGGCGCGTCACTACTTCGTCCGTCGCCAAGCGATCGCCGATCGCCTGCGGCAACGTCCGATTCTTGTAAAAACCACATCGATCGAACGAGAAATTTCGCGGCGATGGAACCGCGCGAGCCTGAGCGCCGTTTGGGACATCAACGTATATCGCCTTCAGGACTACCGAGTATGCAGAATCGAACCGACTCTCAATTGCCAAACGAATCGCAGACCCCGCGCTCGCGCCGCACGTGGATCATCGCCGGTACGGCAGTCGCGATTCTCGCGACGCTCGCCGCGGGACGTGCGATCAGCGACCACGACGCTCAACCGCAGGGACCGCCGCCTGCGCCACCCGTCACCGTTGCCGCAGCTATTGGACGCTCGGTCACCGATTGGGATGAGTTCACAGGCCATCTCGAATCGGTCGACATGGTGGACGTGCGCCCGCGCGTCTCCGGGTACGTCGAACGCGTCGCGTTCACGGAAGGCGCAATGGTGAACAAGGGCGACGTGCTCTTTGTCATCGATCCCCGGCCCTACGAAGCCGAGGTGGAAAAGGCAAAAGCGGATCTCGCGCAAGCCGAGACGCGGCGCACGCTCGCGCAGTCGGAGGTGGCGCGCGCCAAGCACTTGCTCGCGGCGCAAGCGATCTCGCGTCAGGACTACGACACGCGCACGAGCGCGAGCGCCGAGGGCGACGCCGCGGTGCAGGCCGCGCAGGCTGCACTGACCACGGCGCAGCTCAACCTCGAGTGGACGACGGTCCGGGCGCCGATCACCGGCCGCGTCGGCCGCGCGCAGGTGACGCCGGGGAATCTGGTCCAGGCGGGTGCGGCTAACGCAACGCCGCTGACGACGGTGGTGTCGCTCGACCCGATCTACGTCTACTTCGATGGCGATGAGCAGACGTATCTGAAGGACCTCGGGCTCTCGCCGTCGTCGGGCGCGCACGCGGCCCAACAGAAGACGCAGCGTGTGGTGTACATGGGCCTGGCCGACGAGACCGGGTATCCGCACGAAGGGCACATCGACTTCGTCGACAACGCACTGGACCCGGTGGCCGGCACCATCCGCGCGCGCGCGGTGTTCGCCAACCACGACCACCGCCTAACGCCGGGTTTGTTCGCCCGCATCAAGCTCATCGGCAGCAAGAGCTACGACGCGACGCTCATCCGCGACGACGCGGTGGGCACGGATCAGGATCGGAAATTCGTGTTCGTGCTCAAGCCCGACAACACGGTGGATTACCGCGCCATCACGCTCGGCCCCATGGATGATGGGCTGCGTGTGGTGAAGCAGGGTCTCAAGCCCGGTGAGCGGGTGGTCGTCAACGGACTGCAGCGTGTGCGGCCGGGCGCCAAGGTCACGCCGACAGTCGTGCCCATGACGCCGCCGTCCGACTCGCAGCCGTCCGTCGCATCGGCGCATTAGGCTCGCCGCAACTTCGCAACCGTTCGAGTATCACGGAGTCCAGGTATGCGCTTTTCGCGCTTTTTCATAGATCGCCCGATTTTCGCCGCCGTGTTGTCGATTGTCATTCTGGTGGCGGGATTGATCGCGATATTCACGCTGCCGGTGAGCGAGTATCCGGAGGTGGTGCCGCCGACGATTGCGGTGCGCGCCGTGTATCCCGGGGCCAACCCCACCGTGCTCGCGCAGACGGTCGGCACGCCGCTCGAGGAGAGCATCAACGGCGTCGACAACATGCTCTACATGTCGTCGCAGGCCACTGCGGACGGCGTGCTCAATCTCACGGTCACGTTCAAGATCGGGACGAACGTCGACATGGCGCAGGTGCAGGTGCAGAACCGCGTCAATCAGGCGCTGCCGCGGCTGCCGGACGAGGTTCGCCAGTTGGGCGTGACGACGCAGAAGCAGTCGCCGGATCTGACGATGGTGGTGCACCTCATATCGCCTAACGGGCGATACGATCCGGTCTATCTGCGCAATTACGCGACGCTCCAGGTGAAGGATCAGCTGCAGCGCATTCCGGGCGCCGGCCAGGTGATCGTGTTCGGCTCGGGCGACTACGCGATGCGCGTGTGGCTCGACCCGCAGAAGGTGGCGGCACACGATCTGTCGGCCGGCGACGTGGTGAACGCCATCCGCGAGCAGAATCTGCAGGTGGCGGCCGGCGTCGTTGGCGCGCCGCCGATGCCGACCCCGGTGGCCTATCAGCTGACGGTGAATGCCCGCGGCCGATTGGTGAACGAGAAAGAGTTCGGCGACATCATCGTCAAGACCGGCGCCGATGGCGAGATCACGCGCCTGCGCGACGTCGCTCGCATTCAGCTGGCGGCCGGCGACTACGGCTTGCAGTCGCTGCTCAATAACAAGAACGCGGTGGCCATCGCGATCTTCCAGCAGCCGGGTTCGAATGCGCTCGCGCTGTCGCACGACGTGCGCGCGACGATGGCGGAGCTCAAGAACAACTTCCCGCAGGGCGTGGACTATTCGATCGTCTATGACCCGACGGTGTTCGTGCACGACTCGATCAACGAAGTGGTCAAGACGCTGCTCGAGGCGACGCTGCTCGTCGTGATCGTGGTCGTGGTGTTCCTGCAGACGTGGCGCGCGTCGATCATTCCGCTGGCGTCGGTGCCGATCTCGATCGTCGGCACGTTCGCGATCATGCTCGCGTCGGGCTTCTCGATCAACACGCTGTCGCTGTTCGGGCTGGTCCTCGCGATCGGCATCGTGGTCGACGACGCGATCGTCGTCGTCGAAAACGTGGAGCGGCACATCGAGCTGGGCCTGTCGCCGCGCGAAGCGAGCCACAAGGCCATGGACGAGGTGAGCCGGCCGATCGTCGCGATTGCCCTGGTGCTGTGCGCCGTGTTCGTTCCGGTGGCGTTCATCAGCGGCCTAACCGGTCAGTTCTACAAGCAGTTCGCGCTCACGATCGCGTTCTCGACGCTCATCTCGGCGTTCAACTCGCTGACGTTGTCGCCGGCCCTGTCGGCGATTCTGCTCAAGCCGCACGGCGCGGAGCCCGACCGGCTGACGCGCGTGCTCGAGAAGTTGTTGGGCTGGGTATTCCATCCGTTCAACCGCGCGTTCAAGAGCGGGTCGAACAAGTACGGACGCGCGGTGGGCAAGTTGATCGGCAAGAGCGCGGTGGCGCTCGCGGTCTACGCGGGGCTCATCGTGATCACGTTGATCGGGTTCAAGCGGGTGCCGCCGGGCTTCGTCCCCACGCAGGACAAGCAGTACCTGGTGGCGTACGCGCAGCTGCCGGACGCGGCGTCACTGGACCGTACCGAGGACGTGATCAAGCGGCTGTCAGCCATTGCGGCGAAGCAGCCCGGCGTGGATGCCACGGTGGCCTTTCCGGGTCTTTCGATCAACGGGTTCGTGAACAAGCCTAACGCAGGCACGGTGTTCATCGGCCTCAAGCCGTTCGAGGAGCGCAAGAGCAAGGACGAGAGCGGCCCGGCGATCGTCGCGGCGCTCAACCAGAAGTTTTTCTCGATTCAGGACGCCTTCATTGCGGTCTTCCCGCCGCCGGCCGTCAACGGCCTGGGCTCGGTGGGCGGATTCAAGTTGGAGCTCGAGGACCGCGCAGGGCTGGGGCAGGAAGCGTTGTACAAAGCCGCGCAGGAGTTGTCGGCCAAGGCAAACCAGACGGGCAAGTTCTCGGGTGTGTACACGAGCTACCAGATCAACGTGCCGCAGTTGTTCGCGGACGTCGATCGCGACCGGGTGAAGCAGCAGGGCGTGGAGCTGAGCGATCTGTTCCAGACGTTGCAAATCTATCTGGGCTCGGTGTACGTCAACGACTTCAACCGGTTCGGCCGGACGTACCAGGTGATGGCCCAGGCCGATGCGCCGTATCGCGCGACCGCCGAGGACATCGCGCAGCTCAAGGTGAAGAACAACAAGGGCGACATGGTGCCGTTAGGCTCGCTGATCGACGTGAAGCCGTCGTTCGGACCGGACCAGGTGATGCACTACAACGCGTATCCGTCGGCCGACATCAACGGCGGCCCGGCGCCCGGCGTCAGCTCGGGGCAGGCCGTGGCGACGATGGAGCAGCTGGCGCAGGAGACGCTGCCTAACGGGATCGGCTACGAATGGACCGAGCTCACGTACCAGCAGATCCTGGCCGGCAACACCGCGCTGCTCGTGTTCCCGTTGTGCGTGCTGCTCGCGTTCCTGGTGCTCGCCGCGCAGTACGAGAGTTGGTCGCTGCCCTTCGTGGTCATTCTCATCGTGCCGATGTGCCTCTTCTCGGCCATCATGGGCGTGTGGCTGAGCCACGGGGACAACAACGTGTTCACGCAGATCGGCCTGTTGGTGCTCGTGGGCCTCGCCTGCAAGAACGCGATTCTGATCGTGGAATTTGCGCGTGATCTCGAGCTGCAAGGCCACGATCCGGTACACGCGGCGCTCGAGGCGTGCCGGATCCGGCTGCGGCCCATTCTCATGACGTCGTTCGCGTTCATCATGGGCGTCGTACCGCTCGTGGTGGCCTTCGGCGCCGGCGCGGAGATGCGTCACGCCATGGGCGTCGCCGTGTTCTCCGGGATGCTCGGCGTCACGTTCTTCGGACTCTTGCTGACTCCGGTGTTTTATGTGGTCGTTCGTGGATTGGTTCACAAGCGTGCGCAGGGATCGGCCGTGCGCCCGTCGGAATATCAGCCGCTCGTTGGACACGGCTCGCTCGCCGCGCGCGGCGAAGGGGGCGACTGATGCGTAGCATGGCATGGATGCCGCTGGGCCTGGCGGCGCTGGTCGCGGCGTGCGTGAGCTCGCCTAACTATCAGCCGCCGACGGTGGTGGTGGCGCCGGCGTTTCAGGCGCTCTCCGACACCAGCGCGCGGCGCGTGGCAACGACCACCGGCGCGAGCGCGGCAGACTCGGTCGCGCCGTCGCCGGTGGCGCTGCCCGATTCCTTCTCGTCCGCGGCGCCGGACTCGGCGCTCGCGGTCGATTCGACGCTCGACACGATGCGCGTGGCGGCGCTGGCGCCGGGCACGAGCGTGAGCGGTGAGGCGCCCGACAGCACGTTCTGGTCCGGGTTAGGCGACAGCACGCTCACCGGATTGGTGCGCGAAGCGCTGCGCGCGAGTCCCGACGTGCGCGCGGCGCGGTCGCGGTTCTTCGAGGCGCGATCG
>Ga0207695_10008226_pt1 | contig 13099 bp, 11 predicted proteins | sample KBSC54metaG_FD_184354 | JGI IMG/M metagenome (GOLD analysis project Ga0207695, IMG submission 184354) | Corn rhizosphere microbial communities from Kellogg Biological Station, Michigan, USA - KBS C5-4 metaG (SPAdes) (version 2) | ecosystem: Host-associated > Plants > Roots > Rhizosphere > Soil...
CAGCGGCTTCATGCGCCACATGGTGCGCACGATGGTCGCGACGATGGTCGCAGTGGGACGCGGCAAGTTTGCGCCGGCGCAAGTGAGCGATATGATCGCCGCGTGCGATCGCGCGCGGGTGCCCGCGTCGGCGCCGCCATGTGGCCTGTTTTTGGTCGAGGTCCGTTACTGAGTGTCGGTCACATCCGTTTTGAATGCCGCAAAACTCATTGCCAGACCGGCGCGAGGTGAGTTCGAGGTTCAAAAACCCGCACCGGACAGTCAAAAATGGTATCCGTGTGAAAAAAATGCACCATTATGGGAGAAAAACGCGTCGTTTTCGGTTTCCATACTTGAAAATACATACGCACTAGTCCACGCTGGGCCTTGAGGCCATTTCGGGGCCGCAAGGAGGAGGATGATGACGCAGTCTCAGGTCGCAACCCATCTCGCCGACAAAGTCGGCATCAACAAGAAGCAGGCGAAGTCGGCCATCGAAGAACTCACGGCGCTGGTCGTGCGTGAACTCAAGAAGGAAGGTTCGCTGCGGCTTGCCGGACTCGGTATTTTCCGCAAGCGCAAGACCAAGGCGCGCATGGGGCGCAACCCGATGACCGGGGCGGCGATCAAGATTCCGGCGCGCACGCGTCTGCGCTTCACGCCGGCGAAGGCGCTGAAGGATTCCGTGCTCGGAACGCGCTGATCGTCACTCTCCAATCGACTTTTTTCACCACCGCGAGGCCGGATACGCGTATCGGCCTCGCGGTTGTTTTTTACCCCCGCCGATCGCCGTTACTCTCACCGCGGACGCCCCGCCGCCTCGATCGGCGAATGAAGTCGCCGCGCGCGCGAAAGATTAAGCGCCGCCGCAAATGTCAGTCGCGCTTTTTCTTGCCGAGTTCGGCGGCGGAGGTGCGCGCCGCGATGCGCATCGCGCGCACCCGGCCGAGATACTCGCGCATGCGCGCCTCGCAGCCACGATCCGACGGCGTGTAGTAGGTTCGTCCTTCGATTTGTTCCGGCAGATAATCCTGATCGACCATCGCGCCGCCGAAGTCGTGCGGATAGAGATAGTCCTCGCCATAGCCGAGCTTGCGCATCAGCGGCGTCGGCGCGTTGCGCAGATGGAGCGGCACGGGCAGTGCGCCGAGTTTGCGGGCGTCCTCGCGCGCCGCGATCATCGCGCGATAGGAGGCGTTCGATTTCGGCGCGCCGGCCAGATAGGTCACCCCCTGCGCGAGCGAGATGATGCCCTCGGGCAGTCCGACGAAATCAACCGCGTCCTTCACTGCGAGCGCGATCTGCAATGCGCGCGGATCGGCGTTGCCGACGTCCTCCGCCGCGAAGATCACCATCCGCCGCGCGATAAACAGCGCATCCTCGCCCGCCTCGATCATCCGCGTCATCCAGTAGAGCGCCGCGTCGGGGTCGCTCCCGCGCATGCTTTTGATGAACGCGGAGATGACGTTGTAGTGCTCCTCGCCCGCGCGATCGTAGAGCAGCGCCTTGTGTTGCGCCGCCTCGGTGATGTCGTCGGGCGTGATCGCACGCCGCTTCGCCGCCTGCGCCAACTCCGCCGCGACTTCGAGCGTGCCGAGTGCGCGGCGCGCGTCACCCGCGCCAAAGCGCACTACTTCGGCCAGCGCGTCGTCGCCGATCGTCAGTTCCATCGCGCCGAGTCCGCGTTCGCGATCGGCCAGCGCGCGTGCCACCAGCGTCGCAATGTCGGCGTCCTCGAGCGGCTTCAGCACCAGCACCCGCGCGCGCGAGAGCAGCGGCGAGATTACCTCGAACGATGGGTTTTCGGTGGTGGCGCCGATTAGCGTGATCAGGCCGCTTTCGACTTGCGGCAGAATCGCGTCCTGTTGCGCCCGGTTCCATCGATGAATCTCGTCGATGAAGACCACCGAGCGCTGGCCCTCGAGGTCGAGTGCACGGCGCGCCTCATCGACCGCCTCGCGCAGTTCGGCGACCCCCGACGAAACCGCCGCGATGGTTTTGAAACGTGCGCCTGATTGCTGTGCGAGGAGCAGGGCGATGGTGGTTTTGCCGGTCCCCGGCGGACCCCACAGGATCATCGAATGAAGGTTGCCGGCCGCGACCATCTGGCTGAGCAGCTTGCCGGCGCCGAGCAGTTGCTCCTGGCCAACGACCTCGTCGAGCGCGCGCGGACGCATGCGATCGGCCAGCGGTTGCGCCACCGGATGCCGCGGGCGGAAAAGTCCTTCACTCTCGTCGGCCCTGCGCCGTGCCATTGCAAGGACGTTATCACCGATCGCGATCTGCGTGAACGCGGCGCGCGGAATTGAGTCCCGCCATGAGTATTCAAACGAACGGATCGGCAATCGATCGATGATCACTCGGGGCCCGATGGCGCGAACTTTCGCTAGTCTCCATGCGCAGCGCACGTTCGCTCGGCGGAAACTCGCCGTTTGCACAGAGGATTGACGATGTTCTAGCCTTCAAACGGGCCGGACAGGAGCCGGCACCCCCCTATGCTCGTCGGAATAGACATTGGCGGTTCCACGACTGACGCGGTGATCCTGGACAATGGAGACCTCCACGTCGTCACAATCGAAGCGAATGACCCCATCGCGGCGGCGGCCGGCGCGCTCGGCAAGCTGGTCGAGACTTTCAACATGCCGCTCGAGAAGGTCGATCGGGTGGCCGCGACCGGGGCCGGATCACGTGCGCTGACGGCCACTCTGCTCGGCCGTCCGGTGGTCAAGGTCAACGAGTTTTCGGCGATCGGAATCGGCGGTACGTCGCTCGCCAAAAAAGAGCGCGCGCTGGTGGTTTCGCTCGGCACCGGCACCGCGATCGTCTCGGTCAACGGCGCCAGGATCGATCACGTCAGCGGCACCGGCCTCGGCGGCGGCACACTGCGCGGGCTCTCGAAGCACATGCTCGGTGTATCGACCTTCGAGACACTCGAGGCAATGGCCGCGCGGGGCGATCTGTCGCGAGTCGATCTGACCGTGCGCGACATCGCGGGCGGCGCGATCGGCGATCTGCCGCCGGGCACGACCGCCTCGAATTTCGGCAAAATCGGCTCCGATGCGACCGCCGAGGACAAGGCGCTGGCGATCATGAACATGATCGTCGAAGTGGTCTCGGTGCTGAGTATCGCGGCGGCGCGGGGATGCGGCCAGGAGGACATCGTACTGACCGGCAAGCTCACGCGGATTTTCCGTTTCATGCAGAAAATGAAGCGGCTCAACTTCGCGTTCGGCGGCGGGTTTCTCATCCCCGAGCACGCTGACTATGCGACTGCGATCGGCGCCGCGCGCGCCCTGATGAAGTAGCGGCGCGGGCCGCCGGCCTTGCGCGATCGCTCGCGGCCGGCGGATGCCCGCGCGCCGTCGAGCGCATCCGTGTGGTCGCTCGAAAAGTCCGGCCCGGGGTTTCCCCCCGGCGTACATTTGCCCTAATATCGCCACGACTCCGCGGCGACCGGTGACCGCGCGGCCAATCGCACCCACGGACGGAATCGAAATGCGTTCGGAACTGCTCAACGGAATGCGGATGCTCGACCTGAGCGACGAGCGGGGCGCGCTCTGCGGAAAAATCTTCGCGGACATGGGCGCCGAGGTGATCAAGGTCGAGCCGCCGCAGGGCTGCGCGACGCGAAAAATCCCGCCCTTCCTCGACGACGAGCCCGGCTTGGATCGCAGCCTTTATTTTCTGGCGTATCAGGCCGGCAAGCGATCGATCACGCTCAACCTTGAAAGTGCCGACGGCCGCAATCTGCTGAAAGAACTGGTGCAGCAGGCCGATTTTCTGGTCGAGGCGTTTCCGCTTGGCCACCTCGAAGCGCTCGGCCTCGGCTACGAAACGCTTGCCGCGCTGAATCCGCGCCTCATCCATGCGACCATCACGCCCTTCGGCGACAAAGGCCCCGGCAAGGATTACCGGGCTGCCGATATCGTTTCGTGGGCGTCGGGCGGCGCCATGTTCCTGATGGGGCAGGAGGGCAAGCCGCCGGTTCAGATGAGCGTGCCCCAAGCGTGGTTGCACGCCGGCGCGGAGGCCGCGGTCGCTTCGATGATCGCGCATTACCCGCGCCAGGCGGACGGCCTGGGCCAGCATATCGTGATCAACGCGCAGGCTTGCGTCGCGTGGACCCTGATGAACGAGCAGGCGATGCCGCTACTGCACGGCGATTATCTGCGGCGCAGCGGAGTCTTTACCGGCGCGATCGGCGGTCGCCGCAAGACCGTCTATCAATGCAAGGACGGACACGTCTCGTTCCTGATTGCCGGTGGCGCATATTTCAATTCGACCAACGCGGTTATCGCGTGGATGAAAGAAGAGGGCATGGCGCCCGCCTGGCTGGCGGAGAAGGGCGGTCTCAAAACGCTGACGCCGAGCGGTTTCATGGCGGCCTCGGCCGACGATCTCAAGGAACTCGATGACGCCGAGGAAGCGGTGCAGCGTTTCTTTTTGACCAAGACCAAGAAAGAGCTGTGGCAGAATATTCTCAAACGCCGGCTGTTCGGCGCGCCGGTCGCCAATGCCGCCGATATCGCGGACGACCCGCAGCTCAAGTCGCGCGACTATTTCGTGACCGTCGATCACGCGGGGCTCGGTCGCACGTTTACGCTACCGGGCGCCTTCGCGAAAATGACTGAAACTCCGGTCGGCCCGCAGGGCGCTGCGCCGCAACTCGGGCAGCACAATCACGAGATCTACGGCGGCCTGCTGGGCTTGAGCAAAACCGAAATCGTCGAGCTGCGCGCCGCCGGCGTGATCTGAATTGCCGGGAGAATCCATGCGATGAGCCGTCTTCCGTTCGCCGGAATCCACATTCTCGATTTCACCTGGTACGCGGTCGGGCCGGTCACCACCAAATATCTGGCCGACTACGGCGCCGACGTCGTGCGGATCGAATCGGCGGCGCGCCTGGACGGATTGCGCCTCGCGCCGCCGTGGAAAGACGCGCAGCCGGGCATCAACAACAGCCAGTTTTTCGCGAGCTTCAACACCTCCAAGCGCGGCCTAGCCCTCGACATGAGCAAGCCGCGCGCGCGCGAGATTTTTCTGAAGATGCTGCCGTGGGCCGACGTCGTGACCGAGAGCTTCACGCCCAAGACCCTGCGCAACTGGGGCCTCGACTTTGACTCGATGCGCGCGATCAAGCCCGACCTCATCATGTTGTCCACCTGCATGCAGGGCCAGACCGGCCCGCATCGCGACTACCCCGGCTTCGGCAATCTGATGGCGGCGCTGTCGGGCTTTTATCACGTCTCGGGCTATTCCGAGGCGGAGCCGTGTCCGCCCTACGGCGCGTTTACCGATTTCATCGCACCGCGATTTGCGGCGTGCGCGTTGATCGCGGCGCTCGATTACCGGCGCCGCACCGGCAAGGGCCAGTACATCGACATGGCGCAATACGAGGCCGCGCTCCACAACCTCGCGCCGATGCTGGTTGACTACTTCGCGACCGGCCGCGTCCTCGGCCCGGTCGGCAATCGATCCGAGCGCTACGCTCCGCACGGCGCCTATCGATGCGCGGACGAAGACGGTCACGAGCGCTGGATCGCAATCGCGGTTGCCGACGATCGTGAATGGCGCGCGCTGCTCGAGGTGATGGGCAATCCGCCCACCGATGCGCGCTTCGCCACGATGCTCGGGCGCTTTCGCGATCAAACGGCGCTCGACGAATTGGTTGGCGCGATGGCGAGCACGCGCGGCGCCGACGAACTCACTGCCGCGCTGCAAGCCGCCGGCGTCTCGGCCTATCCGGTGCAGAACTGCATGGACCTTCATCGCGACGAGAACCTCGAAGCGTTCGGCTTTTGGCAATGGCTCGATCACAAGGAGATGGGGCCGTCGCCCTACGAGGGGCTGGAGCATCGCATGAGCCGCACGCCGGGCGGTCTGCAGTCGCCCGCGCCGACCCTTGGACAGCATAGCGACGAAGTGCTCGGCGAAATTCTCGGGATGCCGGCGGCGGAGATCGCAGAGCTCAAGCGCGAGAAGGTGATATACTGACGACCGGCCGCGCAGCAGTGCGTGCCTGAGACGCCGCGCATCGAGTCCGCGCGCGCTGATTTATTTGCGATACGAACTTCAGATAGCGGTGCGTTACCTGCGTGCGCGCCGGCGCGACGCCTTCATCTCGATTACCACTATCTTCACCGCGATCGGCGTGATGATCGGGGTCGCCGCCCTGGTCGTCGTGCTCGCCGTGATGGGTGGATTCGAGCAGAGCCTGCGCGAGCGGATTCTTACGCTGACGCCGCAGGTGCAGATTCTCAGCTTCAACGGTTCGATTTCGGGCTACGACGCGTTGCTCGCGCGCGCCAACTCGGTCACCGGCGTCGCGGGTTCGGATCCCTTCATCGTCGGGCAGGCGATGATTAGTTCGCCGCGCGGCATCAGCGGGGTGATCGTGCGCGGAATCGATCCGGACAACGCCGCGATCGTCGGGCAGCTCCTGCGCTATATCCAGCATGGATCGCTCGGCAGCCTTTCCAACGCGAATAATGCTACCCCCGGTGCGACCACGACCACGATGACGCCCGCGCTATCGAGGTCGCGATCGCCTACGCCGCCAGTGGACGGCGCGATCGCGATCGGCTCGACGCTCGCCGACAAACTCAAGGTCACGATCGGTGATCCGGTAACCGCGGTCGTTCCGGTGACCAACGGGCCGAACCACGACATCGCCACCAAGACCGGCCATTTTATAGTCGGCGCGATCTTCGAATCCGGCGTCGCCTTCCTCGACCGCGACCTGGTCTTCATGGGCCTCGGCAATGCGCAAAGCTTCTTTGGCCGCGTCGGTAAGGTCGATGGGCTCGAGATTCAGCTCATCAACCTCGACGATACCGACCTCGTCACCGCACAACTGCGCGCGCGTTTCGGCGCGTCGTTCCGCGTGAGCAACTGGAAGGAGTTCAACGCAGCGGCGGCCGCCGGCTTCGAAATGCTCAAGCGAGTTTACGCGCTGGTGCTCCTGATGCTGATCGGCGTTGCCGCCTTCAACCTGGTCGCCACGCTAATCATGGTAGTGATGGAAAAGCGCAAGGACATCGCGGTGCTGATGTCGATGGGCGCGACGCCCGCCGAAGTAAGGCTGATCTTCGTGCTCAAGGGCCTGATCGTCGGCGCATTCGGCACTATCGCGGGACTGGTGCTCGGCGCGATCGGATGCTTCGTGCTGTCGCACTACCACTTCATCCATATTCAGAAGGAAATCTACGGCATGTCCACGTTGCCGGTCGCGATGCAACCGCTCAGCTTCGCGCTGGTCGCCATCGCCTCGATGCTGCTCTGCCTGGTCGCGACGTTTTATCCGGCGCGACAGGCCTCGCGTGAACTCCCGGTCGAAGTCTTTCGCGGCTGAGCGCCGGCGCTCCTCGTTCGCGCTCGCAAAATCAGCGGCTCGCCGCGATGCTTGTCGCCAAGCGCACGTGCGCCTGCGCGATTTCGTGATTTCTCGCGATGAAGGGAATGGGGTAGCGTCGGTGCACCGTACAAAGCCGGCCGCCGTTGCTGCCTGCGAACTATTTCGGTCGATGGGGAGAGCTTGCTAGCCGTTGCGGTCGGTCGTTACCGAGGGCTTCGAACTCAGCTTGGGCTTGCGGACCACCAGCGTTTCATGTCCGCGCACTTTGATCGTGCGGGCCGCCTCCGTCTTGAAGGCCGCATTCAGCCCGTCGTCGTGGTGCGCTCGGCCGCCACCTCCGGTGGTTCGCCGCCGCCGCCAATTACTCAGCTCTTTCGAGAGCTTGGACGCCAGCAGATCGCTGTTCTGCTCGTCCTCCCGGCCAGTCTCTTCCTCTCGGACCGATTCTTCGGTCATGTCCTGCGCACTCATCTGGTTCCTTTCGTGGTTCCTCGCATTGTTGGGATTACGCCTTTCGTTCACGTTCGATGCGATCATGCTGATCGCCAAAGCTTTTGCTTCGTCGTTGCTATTGCCGCGCGTGCTTATGCGTCGCAGCCACTATGCAGTGGGAATATCGATTCGCTATGCACTTCGTACCAGTTCCGTACTCGTGCGAAGCCGTTCGCTTGAAATGTTTTTATTTGGGAGGGAATGATTCGGCTAGCAGTCAATCCATCGTGGGCCGTTATTCTTGAGGCCCGCGGCTCACGGTCGGTGTTATGTCTATTATCGCGCTATGCAAAGAGGCTCTGCAAGCGCAGCGCAAGCCCCATGTCACCCGCGATCCGCAGCTTGCCGGTCATGAAGGCCATCTGTCCGTTGAGTTTTCCCGCCAGCATGTCCAGATAATCCTGGGCAGTCATCGAGATCGTGATGTTAGGCGACGGATGTGCGCCCTCCTTCACTTCGCATTTGTCGTTGCCGATCTCTACCTGCCACTTTCCGCCGCCGTCGCCCGAAAGGTCAAACTGATAAACCGCATTCAGCCCCTTGGCCGCGTCCTTGTTGAAACGACCCGGCATTAAATCAAAGGCTTGCTTACAAGAAGTCGGCGCATCTGCCATGTGAAACCGAACCCTCCTAGCGGGAACCGGGACGGGGAAGCTCTCTGTCCGCCATATAAGCGTTGACCGTAATCAATGTCAAGACCGCTTGCGACAGGACGGCGCGCCGGCATCGATCAAAAACCGAAGAACCCCGGGTTAACTCGAATCAGGTTCGTGCGCACTCGCACCGGGGCGGCCGACACCGCGACCGTTTCCGCGCGCTGGCGATCAAGATCCGTTTTCACCGTGCCGTCCAGGTAGGCGCCGTTGCCGATTACCTTTGCCGTCACTCCGGTCAGGCCCTCGGCCTGCAAGCGCTGATTGATTAGCGCCTCGTTGCGCGCCCACACCGAAGTGTCGGTAGTGAGATTGTCGATCACACCGGTCACCCCGTCCACTCTGCGGACCGTCCGCTCGGCGGCCGCTTTGGCCTTATCGTCGAAAACTTTTCCGCTGAGCGTCATCATCCCGCCGCCGCTCGAATAAGCCTGAACCCGGCGCAGCCGCTTGTCCGCCGACAGTGCCTCCATCACCCGTTCAGTGACCGACGGTGGTGGCGGCGCCGAAACCCGATGCCGATGGCGTGGCGGCTTGACCGCGGGTGCCTCGGGCGGTGGCAAGGCCGCGACCGCCGGTGGCGGCGGCGGCGGCGCCTCGGGCGTCACTAATGCTTCCGGTGGCGACGGAACCGGCGACGGCGCGGAAGCGTACTCGGGCGTCTCATTCGATCCGAGGCCCGCAAATTTTCCGTTCAGCTCCGCTTCGATACTGCCGATATCGCCGCTGTTCGTCGCGAAAATCAAAGGATAGTCCACATCGACCGGCGCCGTTCCGCCCGCCGCATACTTCCACCCGCTCATGCCCGTCACGACTTCCGCATCGAGACTCGGATTCGGCGAAGTCGAAACCACCACCGTCCCCCCGCTCACGCTGCCATCGGGCATCACGTGCAATCGCACGACCATGCCGTCGTGCAGCGTGCTATCGCCTTCGAGCGCCCGCTTGTAGGTATCGAGCATCGCGTCGCGGTTGTCATCGAAGACCTTGCGCACACTGGGCTGGTCGCGATTCAAGGCCGCTGCGAGGTCCGCGCCTTTCACACTGATCTGCATATTGCGTGCGAGGGCCACCGTCGGTGCGCTGGCCGCGGGTGCCGCGGGCGACGTCGTCGCGACCGGCGCATTGTTGCGACCGCCGCTCAGATGCAGCGCGAACCATCCGCCCGCCGCGATCGCGATAATCGCCGCGATCGAATAGCCGAGGATGCGCGCGATCCGCTCGCGCAGCGGCGGCTCCTCCTCCAGCGTTTCGTCGTCGGGCGGCTCGCCGCCCATCTCGTGGGTGCCTAGCCGGCCATGCGAGGGGACAAAATCTTCAGGGGTGACCGCCGTGCGCGCCGCCCCCGGCGACGGTCGCGCTCCGCTCGCGCCCGGCGTTACCGCGTCCGGTTGCAACTGGGTGCCGCAAAAATTGCAAATCGTCTCACCCGGCTCGGCCTTGCCGTGACACTCCGGGCAAACCGTCAATCCGCCCGCCGCGGCGCCCTGCGCGTCGTCCGCCATCAGGGTCGTGCCGCGATTCGCGGCGCCCGCCGCCGCCACCAGCGCGGTGCCATCGGACTCACAGAATCTTTCAGCGTCGGGATACGTGCTCCCGCATCGCGGACAGCTCTTCATCGGCCCAACTCTGCCTCCACGCGGTGATCTTCATTCAGCCACCGATCATAGACGCGCTGTTGATGCGAAACCAAGCCCTTTGCCGATGCGTGGGCGCTCACCCCGAGATAGCTCGCGCATGCCTGCGATCACATCGCGCCGGACACACAGCCGCCCCGCGCCGCGCGACTAACTCTCTCCACCCGGCGGTGCTCGCGCTAGCTATGGCGGTTAATCGATCCGACGGTCAGGTCACCGGATCATTCTCCAGGCGAAAGCCGATGCGCACTTCGACCTGGAACTCGATCTTGTCGCCATCCACTGCGCCGCGAATGTTCTGTACTTCGAACCAGTCGATATTGCGCAGAGTCTGGTTCGCCTTGGTCATGGCGTTGCGAACTGCGTGTTGAATGCTCTCGCTGGAAACGCCCACCACCTCGACAATCTTGTAGGTCTTGTTAGGCATCGGATCCTCCCTGCGGCGAACGGATGGTTCCAAAGGCCGATCTAGCTCTGCCCGCCGCCGTTGGCAAGCGCGCGGGTCAGGCCGGGCGCGGCGGAAATGCCACCGCCAATTCGGCCGGGTCCTCGACCGTGCGCAAATCGAGATGAAACGCGCCGTCCGTGATACGGCCAATCACCGGCGGGCGGGCGTGGCGAAACAGCGCCGCGATCGCATCCGGCGAATGTTCCCGATGGGTGATCCTGAGCGCCCGCGACTCGATCTCCTCGGCCGGCAGCGCGCCCGATCCGATCTCGGACGCCGACACCACCACGGCGATCGCGAAGTCCGCGCCGAGACGCTCCACCAGCAGCGCGCGCGCCCGCGTCGCGACCTTCTCCAGTTCCGCGGGCGTGCGCCGCAGCAATCTCAATGTAGGTAAATCCGTCCCGAGGTCCGCGCTGCGCAGATAAAGCCTCAGCGTCGCCGCCAGCGCCGCCAGTGTCAGTTTGTCGCAGCGCAGCGCCCGCCGCAGCGGATTGGCCTTGAGCCGCGCAACCAGGTCGCGCCGCCCGACAATCAGTCCCGCCTGCGGCCCGCCCAGCAACTTGTCGCCCGAAAACGTCACCAGCCCGGCCCCCGCCGCAACGCGCGCCGCCACCAGCGGCTCGCGCGGCAGGCCATACTGCGCCATCTCGATCAGCGCGCCGGCTCCCAAATCTTCCATCACCGGAATTTGATGTGCGTCGCCGATTTCGACCAGCTCGGCCAGGCTCACCTCCGCCGTGAAGCCCACGATCCGGTAGTTCGACGGATGCACCTTGAGCAGCATCGCGGTCTCCGGCCCGATCGCCGCGGCATAGTCCTGCGGATGGGTCCGGTTGGTGGTGCCGACTTCGCGCAGACGCGCGCCGCTGCGCCCCATCACGTCGGGTATCCGAAAGGATCCGCCAATCTCGATCAGCTCGCCGCGCGACACGATCACTTCGCGCCCGTCGGCGATCGAGTTGAGCGCCAGCAGCACCGCCGCCGCATTGTTGTTGACCACGGTCGCCGCCTCGGCCCCGGTCAGCGCGCACAATTCCTCTTCCACCAGGGCGTCGCGATCGCCGCGCCCGCCGCCGGCGAGATCGTATTCCAGGTTGACCGGCGATCGCGCCGCGCGCACCATCGCCTCGATCGCCGCCTCCGCCAACCGCGCGCGGCCGAGGTTCGTATGCAGCACGACGCCGGTCGCGTTGACCACCGGTTTGAGCGACGGTTCGTCGGCGGCCGCCGCCGCCCGCGCCATCCGCACGATCTCCTCGACTAATCCCGCGCGCGTCACGGCGCCGGCATCGTCAAGCGCCGCCAGCGTTTCACGCAGCGCCGCCTGCGCCTGCCGCACCAGAATCCGCACGTAGCCGTGTGCGAAGCCGCTCAGCGCCGGTTCGCTCATCGCCGCCCGCATACATTCGTCGATCGGCGGTAGCATCCGCAGCGCCCCTGATCGGTGGTCGGAACCCTGTTGATTCTGATTTTTTCGTGCCGCCATCGCCCGCGATTATAGACCGTGCGGTCGCCGATCGCGCACGCGCCAATCGACCGCCCCGCCGGACGCGTGAGTGTTGCCGCGCGCTGCCGCGTATGCGGCAGGCGTTCGCGCCATCGCTCGCGAGCGCCCGCTCACGCCGAGGCCGCCGCGTCCTGCGCCTTGCGAAAGATGTCGAGCCGCGTCAGCAGCAATAGCGCGCACCCGAGCGAGAGCGCCCCGCAAATCACCACGGCCACCTGCGGACCCAGCCGTTCGCCGATATAGCCCACCATCAGCGCCCCGAGCGGCGCGATCCCGATAAACGACAGCGTGTAGAAACTCATCACGCGTCCGCGCAATTCGTCTGAAACGAAAATTTGCAGCATCGTGTTGGTGGTCGCCATGTAATTGATCAGGCCCGCGCCGATGAACAATTGCGCGATCAGCGAAAACGTCATCAACGAGGAGAGGCCAAAGCCGATGATCGCGATCGCGGTCATGAAGAGGCCGACCGTCAGGCTCTGCCGCAACCCGCGCGACGTTCCCGATCGCCACGCCAGCGCCACCGCCCCGGCCACCGCACCCACGCCCTGCGCCCCCATCAGAATGCCATAGCCGCGTGCTCCGGCGTGCAGGATGCTCTCCGCGAACACCGGCATCAGCACGCTGTATTGCATGCCCAGGCCGCTGTTGATCGCGACCACCAGCAGCAGGTACCGGCTCGGCTGATGTTCCCACACATAGGTCATCCCCTCGCGCACCCGCCGCAGCATATCGACCGCGACGTGCTCGGCCGTCCGGCGCGGCAGCCGCATCGCCAACAGGCTCCAGATCACCGCCAGGTAACTCACTCCGTTGAGAAAAAAACAGGTCGCCATCCCGACCATGTAGATGAGCATGCCGGCGATCGCCGGACCGATCGTCCGCGCCACGTTGAACATCATCGAGTTGAGCGCGATCGCGTTGGGCAGGTCCTCGATCCCGACCATCTCGACCACGAAGGCCTGGCGCCCCGGCATGTCAAAGGAACTGACGATCCCGTTGAACGCCGCCAGCATGACCACGTGC